>Ga0182024_10003415_pt1 | contig 37841 bp, 38 predicted proteins | sample P32metaG_FD_120480 | JGI IMG/M metagenome (GOLD analysis project Ga0182024, IMG submission 120480) | Permafrost microbial communities from Stordalen Mire, Sweden - P3-2 metaG (Illumina Assembly) | ecosystem: Environmental > Terrestrial > Soil > Wetlands > Permafrost | place: Sweden: Stordalen...
CATCATTTCACGCTTAGTGGTATAAGGTAGGCAACCAACAGCCGGCGATCGTCGCCGGTCTCCGCGCGTCCTCGGGTGACCGCGGACGCGGAAAGGTACGGTACGATTACCGATGGCCGCTAAAAAAGCTGCGAAGAAAAAGAAACCGGCGCGCAAGAAGAAAGCCGGAGTAAAGAAGACTGCCGCCAAGAAGACGACGCGCAAGAAAGCTGCGAAGAAGTCGACGGGCCGCAAGAAGACCACGCGCAAGAAGACCACGCGCAAGAAGTCCGCGAAGAAAGCCGTCCGCAAGGCAACGCGCAAAGCAGCGCCGCGCCGCAAGAAGGCCGCAAGCCGCAAGAAGGCCGCCGCCTAAGACGATCCCCGCTTCGGCGGACACCAGCGCGTCGCGAACATCTCGCGTCGCGCTTTTTTTTGCCCCGCTCCGCTAACGGCCTCAGAGCACGTGGCGGCGCGTTGAACCGGCCGGATCGATCGCATACGTCACCGTCTCCGTGACCGCGATCGAGACCGTCAAGGCCCCGAGATCGAACGCGCCCGGTCCGTTCTGCTGGCCGATCTGGTCGCCGGCGAGCGGACATCCGCCCGATTCGGCGACCGCGAGCGGTTCGCCCAGCGCGACGCCCGCGCTGCCGGCGATCGCCTGCGCCTTGCGGTGCGCGTCGCCGAGCGCGGCGGTTCGCGCACCTTGTTCGACCGCGTCGCAGTCATCGGGCCGCGCCGTGAACTGCACGTTGTCCAGCGCCACCCCGGGGTGCGCCACGATGAAGGCAGCGGCGGCACGCTCGATCCCGTCGAGTTTCGCCCGCGAAACGTCGTGAATCGTTCCGCGCAGCGTCGTCGGACCGTTGTTCGAGAGGAACAGCTGCCCGCCGGTCGGCCCGATCAGCGGATCCTCGATCCCTGCGGTACGCAGTGCGCTCAGCACCGTCGCCTCATCGAGTGCGCCGCGCGCCATCGCCGTGAACTGCACCGTCTTGACCGTTGCGCGCACCACGGCCCGGCCCGTCACCGTTATTCCCGGCGGTATGCCCACGGTCGGCGGCGCAACGCGGAGTTGCGCCGCCGCGGGAAGCGGGGCGAGCACGAGAGCAGCAGCCAGCCCGGCGAAGGTCTTCATGCGGTCGGCCTTCGCCGGTGCGTGCGGATCGCCCGGCACACCTCAGGCCAGGCGTGATTCCGCCAAGTCCATCTGCCACTCCAGCTCGCGGAAGGCGTGATCGCTGATCTCGCCGCTCTTGCGCAGTTCGGCCAGCCGCCGCCGTTCCGCCGTGTAGGCCTCGCGTCGCAGGCGTCGTTCTATCTCATGCTGGTGTGCGTCGAGGTCCGGATCGACGCCCTCGACATGGGCGCGGAAGTGCTCGATCAGTTCTTCGTAGCTCGCATGGATGCGTCCGGCGACCTCCCATTCAGCCGCCGAAAAGGTCACCTCCAGCGTGCGCAGGTGCGCGCGGGCTGCCTCGGCACTCTGCACGCGCGCGTAGGCCACCATGCGTTCGATTTCATCCGCGTCGCTTCCGAGTGCGTCGCGGAAACGACGAATGAACCACGGCAGCGTCAAACCTTCGCCGACCAGCGAAAACAGGATGACCGTGAAGGTGATGAACAGGATCAGCGGCCGGTCGGGAAAGGGCCGACCCGAGGCGATCGTGTCGGGGATCGCGAGCGCCGCGGCGAGCGACACGATGCCGCGCATGCCGGCGTAACTCAGCACGAAGATCGCCTGCCACGGCGGATCGGGACCTTCGCTCTCGCGAATCTTGGGGAACAGACGCCGCGCGCCGTACGTGACGACGAAGCACCACACGAAGCGCACGACCATCAGCAGCACGGACACGGCGAGACCCCAGCTCACCAGCGTCCAGACCGAGTACATCGGCAGCGCGCGCAGGATGGTGCGGAGCTCGAGCCCGATCAGGACGAACGCGGCGCCGTTGAAGGTGAAGAACAGCAGGTTCCACACCGATGAGGCCGCGATGCGGCTCTCGGCATCGAAGATTACCGACGAGCGGCGGCTGGCGTAGATCCCGCCGGTCAAGGCGGCGATGACGCCCGATGCGCCGATCGCGTCGGCCGGCACGTACAAGGCAAACGGCGTGACGAGCGAGATCGAGACCAAGATCAGCGTATCCGCCAAACCGGTTTTTCGGATTCGCCGCATCAGCTCCGTGATGAGCCACGCGCCGCCCAGGCCGATCGCGACCCCGCCGGCGATGGCGTAGACGAATTCGCCGAGCGCCGCCAAGAGCGAGAACGTGCCCGTCACCGCGGCGATGACGCCGAAGCGGTAGATGACCAAACCCGAGGCGTCGTTGATCAGGCTCTCGCCGCTGATGATCGTCGCCAGCTGCGAGGGCAGTTCCACTTCTTCGGCAATCGCGTCGGTTGCGACCGCGTCGGTCGGTGAGAGGATGCCGCCCAGCACGAACCCGACCGCGAGCGAGATCCCCATCGCCTGATGGGCGAACAGCGCGACCGCGATCGAGGTGAACACGACCAGGCCGATCGCGAGCGAGAAGATCGGGCGGCGCCAGCGCACGAACGACCGGTAATCGGTCGTCCAGCCGTCGCCGAAGATCAGCGGCGGAAGGAACAGCAGGAAGACCAGATCGGGCTTCAGTTCGACATCGGGAACGCCCGGGATCATCGCCATCACGAGACCGCCCAGCACGAACACAACCGGGTACGGGACATGCAGCCGCTTCGCGATCAGCGCCAGCGCCACGATCCCGGCTAGGATCAGGGTGAGCAGGCTGCCGATCATACGTCGCGCACCGCCCGCTGCGTCGCCGCGATCGCGACGGCGCACGCAAACGCCACCGCTCCGGCCAGCACGAAGGTCCAGCGCAATTCGAAGGCGGTCGCAAGTGACCCGATCAGCAGCGAGCCGAGCGGAACCAGCCCCAGCAGGATCATCGCGTACACCGAGACGACGCGGCCGCGCATGTCGTCCGGCGCGAGCGTCTGCAGCATGATGTTCGACGAGCTGATGAAGCTCAGCGTCGCCAACCCGATCACCGCAAGCACCGCCGCCGCGACGCCGATCGCTTGGGTCAATCCCAGCACGGATACGCCCGCCGCAGCGACTCCCGCCGAGATCAGCCAGATCGCGCCGCGCCGCGCGCCGCCGGTCGCCGCGGTAAAGAAGGCGCCGCAGATCGCGCCGCCGCCGCTGGCTGCGAGCAGCCAGCCCAACCCGCGCGCGTCGGTATGCAAGACGTGGACCGCGTAGGCCGGCAGCAGAAAGTTATACGGGCGCACGGTCAGCGACGTGACGACCAGCAGCAGCACGACCCAGCGCAGCACCGGGTGCCCGATCAGAAAGCGTACGCCCTCGAGGATGGCTGCAAGCACGTTGCCGCGCCGGCGGCTCGACGGCGGCGCCGGCTTCATGAACGCGAGCGCGATCAGCACCGCGAGCGTCAAGGCCGAATTGGCCAGAAAGCACGGGCCGATCCCCGCCCCCGCGATCAGCAAACCGGCCAGCGGCGGCCCGATGACGCTGGGCGCGTTGAACGCGACCGAATTCAAACCGATCGCGCTGCCGACGTGCTCGCGCGGCACCATCAGCGGCACCCAGCTCTGCCGCGCCGGCGCGTCGAACGATTGCGTGGCGGCCTGCAGGCCGCTCGCGATCATCAGCGCCCACAGCGGGGCATGCGCGGTCGCGATCAGCACGAAGGTGAGGAACGATACCACCGAGGTCGTCCCGTTGGTGAAGAACAACACGCGGCGGCGCGGGTAGCGGTCGGCGACGACGCCGGCGAACGGCGAGAGCAGCAGCGCCGGCAGCGCGCGCGACGCGCCGATCAATCCGATGTCGAACGAACCGATCCGCCCGTTGGGCGCCAGCGACGCGACGTAGAAGCCCAGCGCCGTGAACTGCATCCAGGTGCCCAGGTTGGACACCAGCAGACCGCTCCAGAGCAGCCGGAAATCGCGGAACGCGAACGGCCCGAGCATTCCCGGGCGCGCGTCGGGAACGCGCTGCTCGGCATCGCCGGTCACGGGGTCGATCGAGGTTTTCACCCGCCCAGAGCCCGCACGGCCGCGACGATTGCGGCCGCACTTCCGTCGACGCCGAAGCGCGACGTCTGCACCATGAGGTCGTAGTTGCGGCGATCGTCCCAGACGATCTGATACGCTTCCTTGGCGTAGGTGCGCCGCGCTTCGTCGATGCGCGCGATCTCCGCTCGCGCTTCCGCTTCGCTGCAGTCGAGCGACGCGGCGACGTGCGCGGTGCGCCAGGCCAGCGGGGCGTGCACGAAGACGCGCACCACGTCGGGCCGCGGGCCGAGGATCGCGCCCGCCAGCCGCCCGTTGATGACGGCGTTGCCCGCCGCGGCGATCTCGCGGACGGCGACCTCGATCGCGCGCCGGGTTTCGACCACCAAGTCGTACTCGCCGGAGTCGCCGGGCTGCGCGGTCTCCGGTACGCCCCCGCCGAGCTGCTCGAGGACGCGCTCGCCGAACGGACGCGGGCGATCCGAGACCGTCTCAACCACATCGGCCGGCATCCCGAGCCGCGCGGCGACGACGACCGGGAGCTCCCGGCTCACCAGCCGGTACCCCAAACGATCGGCGACCGCGGCGCTGACACCCAGTCCGGCCGCGCCGTATTCACGCGAGACAGTGACGATCACATCGCTACGGTGACCCCCAGTTCGATGCGGCGTTCGGCTTTGATGTGCAGATCGTCCGGCAGCGGACGCGCGTTGCGCAGCAGGGTCGTGAACAGTTCGCGCCGCCAGCCCGGCATGCCGCCGCGGCCGGCTTTCTCGATCTTCGGATCGGCGTAGAAGAACGACGTGTCGTCACGGTCGAGGTCGAGCTCGAGCGAGCCGCAGGCCTTGAAGATCGGCGCGATGCGAGGCGACTCCATGTAGCCGAACCGCGCGATCACCCGGATGAGACGCAGCGAGAGCCGCTCGACGGTGACCCGGTCGGCGTCGTCGAGATACGGGGTTGAGGCGCGCGTGATGTTGAGCACGACGATCCGTTCTTCTTGCGCGCGCTCGCGGACCCAGCGGTGACGGGCCAGAAACGGGACACCGCGCGCGTCCGCGGTCAGGAAGACCATCGTTCCGCGCTCGCCCACTCCGGGCGGCAGCTTCTCGAGCACGTGCTCGATCGGGGTCTGCTGTTCGGCCAGCGCCTTGGTCAACGCGCGCCGGCCATCGAGCCAGGTGGTGCTGATTATGACGATGACGGCGCTGATCGAAATCGGAATCCAGCCGCCGTCGAGAAATTTCGGCAGCGACGCCAGGACCAGGCTGCCGTCGACGATGATGAAACCGCACACCAGCACGATGGAGAGCGCGCGGTTCCAATGCAGCACCCGCGTGATCACCACGAAATACACCAGCGACGTGCAGAGCATCGTACACGCGACCGCAAGGCCGTAGGCCGCGGCCAGCCGGTCGCTCGACCGGAAAGTAACCACCAGCACCGCGCAGCCCAGCGCGATGATCCGGTTGATCGAGGGCACGAAGACCTGCCCTTTGTAACGATCCGAGGTATGCGTCACGCTGACGCGCGGGGCCAGGTTCAGCGCGATCGCCTGTTCGAGCAGGGTGAAGGTTCCCGAGATGAGCGCTTGCGATGCGATGACGGTTGCGGCCGTCGCCAGGATCACCATCGGCACCAGCGCCCAAGCCGGTGCCAGCGCGTAGAATGAGTTGGCCAGCGCGCCGGGATGGGAGATCAGCATCGCTCCCTGACCGAAATAATTCAGCACCAGGGCCGGAAAGACGGCCGAATACCAGCCGACGACGATCGGGCCGCGGCCGAAGTGCGACATGTCGGCGTACAGCGCTTCCACGCCGGTGACGGCCAGCACGACGCCGCCCAGCACGATGAAACCGGCCAGACCGTGCCGGAAAAGAAAGGCGAATCCCGGCCGCGGATCGAGTGCCCACAGGACCTCGGGGTGCGCCACTATCGCGATCAAACCGAGTACGCCGATGGTGACGAACCAGACCAGCATCACCGGCCCGAACAGGCTGCCCACGCGCTCCGTGCCGCGGCTCTGCAACGAGAACAGCGCCAGGATGATGACCAGCGAGATGGGGACGACGTACGGCGTGAACGCGGTCGAGGCGACGCTGATACCCTCGACCGCTGAAATCACGGAGATCGCCGGCGTGATCATCCCGTCGCCGAAGAGCATCGCCGCGCCGATGACGACCACCAGCACCAGCCAGACCGGTCGCGCGGTCTTGAATTTGCGGCTGCGCTGCGCGGTCAGCGCAAGCAGCGCGAGGATCCCGCCCTCGCCGTCGTGATTGACGCGCATGATGAAGGTGATGTACTTGATGCACACCACGATGACCAGGGCCCAGAACAGCAGCGAGCAGATGCCGAGCACCGACGAGGGATCGGGTTTCGTCCCGGCCAGATCGAAACACGTCTTGAGCGTGTAGAGCGGGCTGGTTCCGATGTCGCCAAAAACCACGCCCATCGCCGCGACGACGAGCGGGAGCCGCACTCGGGAAGAAGGCTCACTCACGATCCGCGGGGTCCGACATTGGCCGAGCCGTTCGCCCCGCCCTAGACGTCCTTCCCCTCGCCCCCCGCCGCTTCGCGTTCAATCGCCTCGCGCTCGCGGTCGGCGCGGGTTCCGCTGCGCGGTTTCGGTTCGATGGGACCGGCGCCCGTCTTTTGGCGGACGGCAATCCAACGCTCGGCGCCGAGGCGGCCGACCTCGGGCGCGGCGGCTTCGGGCGCCTTCTTCTTTTTCTTCGCCTTGCCCATGCCGGCGCCGATTCCACTTCCGGTTGCGAAGTTCATCGCCGCGCCGAGTCCGCATGGTCGAGGTGCCGCGCGCCGAACCTTGACCACGATGCCGATCATCGAGACGCGGGATCTGCGCAAAGTGTTCCGCTCGCTGGTGCGGCAGCCGGGCGTGGGCGGTGCGCTGCGCACGCTTTTCTCGCGGCACTACGAAGACAAAGTCGCCGTCGAAGGCGTGACGATGTCGCTCGAGGAGGGCGAGCTGGTCGGCTACATCGGCCCCAACGGCGCCGGCAAGTCGACGACGATCAAGATGCTGACCGGAATCCTGGTGCCGACGGCCGGGACGGTGCGCGTCGCCGGGCTCGTGCCCTACGCACAGCGGCGCCGCAACGCGCGCAACATCGGGGTCGTGTTCGGCCAGCGCTCACAGCTCTATTGGGACCTGCCGCTGATCGAGTCGTTCGAACTGCTGCGCGCGATCTACGGCATACCTCGCGAACGTTACCGCGCCAACCTGGCGCACTTCACCGAAACGCTCGACATGGAGCCGTTCCTGCGCACGCCGGTGCGGCAGCTGTCACTCGGTCAGCGCATGCGGGGCGACTTCGCCGCGGCGATGCTCCACGATCCGAAAGTCGTGTTTCTCGACGAGCCGACCATCGGGCTCGATCTGGTCGCAAAGGAAGCGATCCGCACCTTCGTCGCGCGCGTGAATCAGGAACGCGGAACGACCTTCATCCTCACCACCCACGACCTCGCCGATGTCGAACGGCTCTGCCGGCGGATCGTTCTGATCGACCACGGCACGCTCGTGTACGACGGCGAGATCGAGGCTCTGCGCGACCGTTACGGGACGCACCGCACGCTGGTGGTCACCTTCTTCGACGACGAGCCGGAGGTTTCGATCGAAGGCGCCGAGATCGAGTCGCGTGAGGGGCGCGTCGTCCGGCTGCGCTTCGATCGACGCCAGGTTTCGGCCGAGACGCTGATCCGGCGGGTCGCCGACCGCTACCGGGTCAGCGACGTTTCGATTCTCGAGCCCGACCTCGAGTCGATCATCCGGCGCATCTACCTCGAAGGGTACAGCGAAGCGCCGCCTAGCGAATCAGCGCAATCAACTGTGCGTGGGCGTTGACGCCGGGATTGCCGAGCGACGATTGATGGTCGATCCCGTCGCTGTGATAGACGAGCACCAACTGCGTCCCGGCCAGGATCTGCAGCGGCGATATCACGAGCGCGTCCCCGCGGCCCTGCGCGTCGGCCGAGAAGCTGTTCGCTTCGCCGGTCAGATCCAACGGCGTGAACACCGCGCCGGTGCGCGCCGCGAGTTGGCGAAGGAACAGACTGTAGCGGCCGTTGGGCACCAGCCCGTGGAACGCAACCCGCACGCGCGTTCCCTGCGGAACGGCATCGACGGTCGCGTTCCCGTCGGCAGTGCGCCACGGACCCAGCACCGATTTGAGCGCCTCGCCGCGCGCGTTGTACAACGGCGCTGCGTCCGAGTCATTATCGGTCGGGGGACGCAGACCCCAATCGTGACCGCCCTCACCGGGGTCGGCCTGGGCCGAGGCGTCGTGCACGAAGACTTGCGACGGTTGCGATGTGGTCGCCGGGGTGACCGGCACGAAGGTCGCCGTCACCAGCGCCAGGAGCGCGGCTGCTAGCATGTCCGTAGTACGCACGGAACCGGCGCCGCGTTCCCTCGGCGACCTGATCGCGCCGTACGTCGCCTTCGCCGCCAAGGCATTCTCGCGTGAAGCGACCTACCGTATGGAGGTCTTCACCAACATCGGGTCGCTGGTCGTGCGCCTGTACCTGATGAAGGCCGTCTGGACGGCGCTCTACGCACAGAATGCACCGCCCCCGGCAGGCGTCCCGCTGCACGCCGTCCTGACCTACACCTGCGTCGCGCTGCTGATGTCGCTCGTGCTCGAGATCGACGGGACGCGCGCGATCCGCGAAAAGATTCGCGAGGGGACGATTGCCACCGACCTGATGAAACCGATCAGCCTGCCGCTGTACTTCTTCAGCGACGGCGTCGGGATGACGCTGCTGCACGCGCTCCTGATCGTGCCCGCGCTGCTCGTGTCGCTGACCATCGTCCACATCGACGTGCCGGCGCCGCCGGTGCTGGCCGCTTTCGCCTTCAGCTTTCTGCTCGGCTATCTGGTCAACTTCACGCTGAATTTCCTCATGAACTGCTCGGCCTTCTGGACGCTCGAGGGCTTCGCCGTACAGCTGATGGTGCGCTGGGTGAGCGACCTGCTCAGCGGACAGATCGTGCCGCTGATCTTCTTCCCCGGCGTGCTGCAGCGGATCGTGCTCGCGCTGCCGTTCGCAGCGATCTACTCGACGCCGCTGCTCATCTATTTGGGGAACATCCCGCCCGGTGGTTACGTGGCCGCGTTCGCCGTCCAAGCGGGCTGGCTGGCCACCTTCGGGCTGCTCTCCGCGCTCGTGTGGCGTGCCGCGCAGCGACGCGTCGTCGTGCAGGGCGGCTAAGAGCGGTCGGAGTCGGCACGGTCGCGAAGGAACCCGCTGAGGAACGCCATGGATACGATCGATCGCCCGCACAACGTCACGCACGAGGTCACCAATCAGTCGCCGCCGCTGGCGGGATACGACGTCTTCGGGCACGATGCGGCGCTGATCGAAGGCTTGCACCGCGAAGGCGGCGGCTGGGATGAATCCGGCCTGCACGATCTCGGCGTGCTCGCCGGTTCCGACGAAGCAATCGCCTGCGGCTTCGACGCCAACCGCTTTCCGCCCGAACTGCGCACGCACGACCGTTTCGGAAATCGCATCGACGAAATCGCTTTCCATCCGGCTTGGCACTGGCTGATGGACGTCGCGGTCTCGCACGGACTCCACGGCGCACCCTGGCGGTCACCGCGCGAAGGCGCGCACGTCGCACGTGCGGCGCGTTTCTTCGTGTGGTCGCAGGTCGAGTCGGGCCACGGCTGCCCGATCTCGATGACGTACGCCTCGATTCCCGTGATCCGCCGGCGCGCCGACCTTTCGGCGCTGCTCGAACCGGTATTGACCTCGACGACGTACGAGCCCGTCCTGCGCCCGCTGCGCGAAAAGCACGGCGCACTGTGCGGCATGGCGATGACCGAGAAACAGGGCGGGTCGGACCTGCGCACCAACACGACGCGCGCCGAACCGTTCGACGGCGATACGTATGCGCTGACCGGGCACAAATGGTTCTGCTCGGCTCCGATGTCCGACGCGTTCCTGGTGCTGGCGCAAGCCTCCGAGGGACTGACCTGCTTCTTTCTGCACCGCATGCTTCCCGACGGTACGCGCAACGCGATCCGCATCCAACGGCTCAAAGACAAGCTCGGAAACCGCTCCAACGCCTCGAGCGAGATCGAACTCGACGCTGCGCTGGCCTTGCGCATCGGCGACGAAGGCCGCGGCATCGCGACGATCATCGAAATGGTCAACCACACCCGGCTCGACTGCATCGGCGGCAGCGCCGCGCTGATGCGGGCCGCCTTTTCGCAAGGGGCGCACCACGCCCGCTACCGGCGCGCATTCGGCGCGCGTCTCGCCGACCAGCCGCTGATGCGCAACGTGCTGGCCGATCTCGCGCTCGAATCGGAAGCCGCCACCGCGCTGTTGATGCGGCTCGCCGGCGCGATCGACCGCGCCGCCCTCGACCCGCACGAGGCGGCCCTGGCGCGCGTGGGCATCGCGCTGGGCAAGTACTGGGTCTGCAAGCGCGCGATCCCGCATATCGCCGAAGCGATGGAGTGCCTCGGCGGTAACGGGTACGTCGAGGAGAGCCTCCTGCCGCGGCTCTACCGTGAAGCACCGGTCAACGCGATCTGGGAAGGCTCCGGAAACGTGAACGCGCTCGATCTCCTGCGGGCGTTGACCAAGAACCCCGAGACGAGCGCCGCATATTTCGAAGAACTCGATCGCGCGAGCGGGGCGAACCGCCTCTTCGATGCGGCAGTCGCGTCGCTGCGCGAGGCCTTCGCCGCCAACGAAACGGTGCGCGTGGCCGATGCGCGCCGCACGGTCGAGCGCATGGCCCTCGCCTTGCAAGCCGCACTGCTCGTCCGCCATGCACCGCCAAGCGTCAGCGACGCGTTCGTTGCAGCGCGGCTGGGTCCCGACCGGGCACATGGGTTCGGAACGCTGCCGCAGGGAGCCGATCCGGGCACCATCCTCGACCGCGCCTGGCCGAGATAGGGTACGATACCGGTATGAAGATGAGAGCGATCAGCGCCGCGGCCGTCCTCCTGCTCGCGGCCGCGCCCGGTTGGGGCGTCGCGAACGCCGCAAACCCGCCGCAGTCGGCGACGGTGTCGCCGCAGTCGGCACGCGCCGCGCAAGATGCGACCCAGGCTGCGCGTCAGGTGACGTTCAGCATCGCGCGCCATGGCCAGGGCACGGTTCGCCTGTACACGATCGGCCGCACGCGCACGCGCGTCGTGATCAGCATTCCGCAGGGCGGGAAGTACAGCGTCCACATGTACCCCGGCAGTGAATGCAGCACCAATCGCATGATGGCGGCGTCGGCCGTGGCGCTGACCCCAATGAACACCGCCGTGGCCAATGGGCAGGCATCGCAGGCGATCGTGGCGCTCCCGATCGAAAAGATCTCGAACAACTACGTCGTCGACGTGCGCAACGCCACCGACAAAGCCGGCGTCATCGCCGCCTGCGCCCACCCCTAACCCGCGCCGTCGCCCGGCGACTATTCCGGCGCCGTCACTCCCACATGATTTGGTGGACGTAGCACCACTTCCAGTCCTCGCCGGGCTGAAACGATGACATGACCGGATGTTGGGTCGCATGGAAGTGCTTCGTCGCGTGCTTGTTCTTCGAGGAGTCGCAGCAGCCGACGTGACCGCAGGTGTCGCACAGGCGGAGATGCACCCAGCCCTCGCCGATAGCGAGGCATTCCTCGCAGCCCTGCGGCGTCCGCGGAGCGTGATGGTGCAAGCTGCGCGCGTGCACGCAGGATCCTTCGTTCATCCTAATCTCCTCCCGGAACCTGCGGAACGTCCCAGAGTACGAGCTCCGCGCTCCCGGTGACCTCAAGATCGCGCACGCTGGCCAGGCGCACCGCATCGCCGGTGCCCAGTTGCGCGCCGTTCGCCGTTACGCTACCGTCGGCGACGAACAGAAAGCCGAAGCGGCCCGGCGCGAAATCGTAGCGCAGCGACGCGCCCTCGAGCCGCGCGACGCGCACGGTGGCATCCTGCCGCAGCGTCACCGGCACCGCAACGCCCGATTCGCCGCTGGCGACGGCGAGCCAACGGTCGCGGCGTTCGCCTTGCGCGAAGTCGTGCTGCCCGTAGCCGGGCGTTCCGCCGCGCTCCCGCGGCAGCACCCACATCTGCACGAAATGCACGTCGGCCGCCGGCGAGTGATTGAACTCACTGTGGCTCACGCCCGTGCCCGCGCTGACGTACTGAATTCCGCCGGGCGAGACGATCCCGTGATGGCCGAGCGAGTCACGGTGTTCGAGTTCGCCCCGCAGGACGTAGGTGACGATCTCCATGTCGCGATGCGGGTGGGTCGGGAATCCCCCTGCGGGCGCAACCGTGTCGTCGTTGAAGACGCGCAGCGCACCCCAGTTCACATTGGCCGGATCGACGTACTCGCCGAAGCTGAACGAGTGGCACGTCTTGAGCCACCCGAAATCGAAGCAGGCCCGCTCGCCGGCACGCTGGATTGCGAAGGTGGGCTCGGTGTACGTCGGCATGCACCGGCTCAAACCGCGCCCGGGCAAGGCAGGTTCCAGGCCGGACGCGCCGCAGTGCGTAACGAGCGTACCAAGAATCCCGTTGCGAGCCGCCGAACGGCCGCACGGACGCTAATTGCGGCTGACCGCCTCGGTTGCGGCACATGGAGGGCTCGAAAGTATGCGTCGTTCGGGAGTTTGCCTGCCGTCTTGGCGTGCCTGGGCGCGCTGCATTGCGGCCGGTTCGGCTCTCGGCTTGACCTTCGTCGCGTGCGCACCGAAGGCGGACCAAGACGCCAAGACGGTCGTGCAGCCGATCCCGACGATGGGGCATCCCTACTTCGAGCTCAAGTACCGGCCGGCCAGCACCGCCCGGGTCGACTCGCCCGACGCTGCCTGGAATGCCGACACGCAAGACACGTGCTATGCGAACGGGGTCTGCGCCGTGCAGGGCGTGGGGAGCACGCCCTCGTGGGGACTGGCGCTGCACTGCCAGGGTGACACGACCTGCGAACAGTCGACCTATCGCATCGTCACCGTCTCGCCGCCGAGCGGCGTGAAGATCACCTTCGATCCGCCGACCGTCGCCGACGGTCAAACGGCGTGGTCAACGATTGCGGTCGACGCCGGCGTCCCGGCCGGCATCGTCACCGTGAAGTACGCGACGCAGCTCGCCAGCGGTCCCGGCACGGGCTGGACGATCGGCCGCATCAACACGCAAGTCCTGTGCGGAATCAAGCAGAACACGTGCCCGCGCGTCGACGCGCGCGATACGTTCGTCGCCGGATCGCCGATTGTCAGCGGCAACCCGCCGCCGAAGCGCACCAGCATGATCGGGCGTGAATCGAACTTCGTCTTGCGGCCGGCCGGCGGCGCCGGCACCTATCGCCTCTCGAACGTCTCGTGGGATCCCTCGGGATGGACCTATCGTCCCTACCAACTGACCGGCACGCTGCCGTCGTCGCTGAGTTTCACCGACCTGCACGGTCCGGTCCTCAATCTGTTCTGGGCGAGCCCCGGCGACCAGCACGTCATCGCCAACGCAACGCTGGTGCGTTCGGACAATCAGGAAATCTCGCACGCCACGACCCAGATCGACTACAATCTCTTGCTTCCGCTGGCGACGATCACCGTGCCCGCACACCCCGACCGCATCCGCGTCGGCCCGCGCTCGGACGCGCCCGGCCAGTTTCTGCGCTGGGGCAACAACGCAAGAAATGCGGCGGGCGTCGACTTCCACTATCGCGTGACGAACGATCGCGGCTATCCGGGCATGATTTCGATGACGCAGACGGTGTCGGGCGCGATCGCCTATACGCCGAACGTCGGCCCCGGCTACGGACAGAATGCGACCAATCAACTCGACGGGCCGGTATTCTACCGGAAGCCGGCCTCGACGCACGCAGCCTTCGGTCCCGCGGCCTACGATGCGCCGGCGGTCGGGCTTCGGAACACCGACACCGCGGTCAACATCAACGAGACGTTTTCGTCGTTCTTCATGTACAAGCCCAACCTGCACGGCGATTGGGTCACGCTGAAGAAAGCCACCTGGACCTGGACGGCCGGCGCGACGCTCAACCCTGCGAACAATCGCTGGTGCGTCAACGGGTCGAACGCGTGCCCGGGCGAGACGCCGGCATTGGCTGCGGTCACGAGCCTCGAAGGTTCGATCGACTTCCCCGTATGGTCGGGCGTGTTCAACACCGGACTCCCGCCCGCGCCGCCCGGCCATCCCTACACGTCGGTGTCGATGCACCCCTAGCATCACAGCGTCACCTCGCCGCGGGCGATGAGGCGCCCGATCAGCAGGTGATAGTAGAGCATCCCCTGCTGCGGCACGAGCGCGGCGATCACCGGTTCGGCTTCGATCGTCGGGTCACCGGAGAGCGTGCGCAGCGACGCCGTAGCGCCCGAATCGTTCATCGGAAAGACGTCGAGGCGGCCGAAGCCGCGCAGCGCGATCACCGCGGCCGTCCACGGGCCGATCCCTTTGTGCGCGACGAGCGCCGCGACCAGTTCGGGCGTCTCCAGCTCCACCAGGCCTTCTTCGACCAGCGTCGCTTCGACGATCGCTAAGGCCACCGCTTTGAGCGCGTTGATCTTGTTGATCGAGAGCCCCAGGTCGCGCAGTTCGAGCGGATCGGCGTCGAGCAGCATGCGCGCGGCGGGAAACGGAAAGAGGCGCACGCCGCCCACCGGGCGCGCTACGGCATAGCGCTCGATGACGCGACGCAGAATGGCACCAGCCGCATGGATCGAGATCTGCTGGTAGACGACCGCGTTGACGACGGTCTCCCACAGCGTCGGATAACGCGGCGGTTTGACGCCGCGCGCGCTCTCGGCGAGCAGGTTCAGCCACGCGACCGTGCGCGCGCCGGCGTAGAACGGTTCCAGATCGACGTCCGTGCCGAGCATACGCCGGACGAGGGCCTCGGGATCGAATCGCGCGGCCTGCGGCCCCTCGAGCCGTACCGCCAGGGCGCCGGACTCCGGTTGGGTCACCGAAAGCAGCGTCGGTTCATCGGGATCGCCGATCAGGCGGCGGTAGGTCGCGCCGTCGAAGACGTCGACCACGTTGGTCGACAGGCGGCGCATCACCGTCGCGGAGAGATCGAGCCGATAGGGCGTGCGCGCGGGGACGAACGCTTCGCGGACGGAACCGCCTAGCGGTGTATCTTGCGACGTACGCACGTTATTGGCGCATCAACCTGCTCACCATGCTGGAGTATCGGGCGAACTTCCTCATGTGGGGCGCCTTTACTGCCGTCTACCACGCGACTGCGATCGTCGCGCTGTGGGTGACGCTGCAGAACTTTCCGTCGATCAACGGCTGGGACTTCCGGCAGACGGCCTTCATGTACGGCCTTTGGATGCTCGGGCACGGCCTGCACAACACGTTCTTCTACACGGTCGGCGACGTGCCGACGTTCGTGCGCGAAGGGCGCTTCGACCGCTTCCTCGTACGCCCGCTCGACCCGCTCTTTCAGGCCCTGACGACGCCGCAGCAGATTTGGCCCGACGAACTGCTGCTGGCGGTGATCTACTTCTCGGTCGTCACCATCTACGCGGGCGTGCACGTCGACGCGATCTTCCTCCTCTACGTCCCGCTGGTGGCGATCGGGGGCGCGCTGATCGACTTCGGCATCAACTTGGCCATCGCGACCGCATCGTTCTGGTTCACGCGCGTCGACTCGCTGCGCTGGGTGTTCATGTCGCTGGAGCAAGAGTTCTCGCGCTATCCGATCTCGATCTATCAGCGCGGCGTGCGCCTCGTGCTGACCTTCGTGCTCCCGTTCGCATTCATGAATTACTTCCCGGCGACGTACCTGCTGCACAAAACGGAGACCGGGCTCAACTTGAATCCCGCCGTCGGCCTGCTGACCCCCGTCGTCGGCCTCGTCTGCGGCGCCCTCGGCTACGCCTTCTGGCGCATCGGGATCGACCGCTATCAGGGCACCGGGAGCTAGCCGCGCGCCCAAGAAGACTGCCGCGTCCATGAGTTGGCTGACGGCAACCTACTTGATCGACGCGCAGGCCGATGAAATCGAAGCCCGCGCGCAGGCGTTGGCACTGGAGCAGAGCGTCGAATGCCCGCTGGAGGCGATCGGCGACCGGCGCGTTCTCGACGAGATCGTCGCGCGCGTGGATGCGATCGTGCCGGTCGCGCCGGGGCGCTACCGCGTCGATGTGAAGATCGCCGTCGAGACGACCGGCGGCGAGCCGGCGCAGTTCATGAACATGATCTTCGGCAACTGCTCGCTCTGGGAGTTCGTGCGGCTGGTCGACCTCAAACTTCCGGCCGAACTCGCGGCACGTTTTCCCGGACCGACCCACGGCATCCCCGGGATCCGAACGCTTCTCGGTGCGAGCGAGCGCGCGCTGACGAGTACCGCCCTCAAACCGCAAGGCGTTCCGGTCGCAGAGCTCGCGCGGCTGTGCGAGATCTTCGCGCGCGGCGGCGTCGACATCATCAAGGATGATCACGGAATCGCCGATCAGCCGTACTCGCCGTTCGTCGACCGCCTGCACGCCTGTCAGCGCGTCGTGCATGAGGTGACGCAGAAGACGGGCCGGCCGGTCTTCTACGCCCCGAACCTGACCGGCACGCCGCGCGTCCTTCGCGAGCGAGCGCAGATCGCGCGCAGCGCGGGCATCCGGGTCGTCTTGATCGCGCCGATGCTGGTCGGAATTCCGGCCTTCGTCGAGCTGGTCGAAGACTTTCCGGAGTTCGTGTACCTGGCCCACCCGGCCGGCGGCGGCGGCCGGATCGATCCGGTGCTCCTGTTCGGCAGCCTGTTTCGGTTGTTCGGTGCCGACGCCGTCATCTTCACCAACTACGGCGGCCGTTTCGCCTACCCGCCCGAGGCGTGTAAGGCGCTTGCGTCAGCGGCCCGCAAGCCCTGGGATCTGCTGCGGCCGGCGCTGCCGGTTCCGGCCGGGGGCATGCTGCTCGAACGCGTCGACGAGCTGCTCGACTTCTACGGCAAGGATACGATGCTCCTGATCGGCGGCAACCTGCTGGTCGCGCGCGACGCGCTCTTGGAGCGAACGCGCGAGTACGTCGCGAAGGTAGTCCATCATGGATCTGCAGGAATCGGCGTACACGCGTAGCTTTCGGCCCGACGACGAAGCGTTCGGCTGGGACGGCGTCGAGGTGCTGGCCTACAAAGTAGACGGCAGCGCGCCGTTCCGCGCGGTCACGCGCCAAGTGCTGTTCGAGGAAGCCGAGCACGGCTGTCAGCTGCGCTATTTCGAAGTCTCGCCGGGCGGCCACACAACCCTCGAACGCCACCAGCACGTCCACGCGGTGTTGATCCTGCGTGGCCGCGGCAGCGTGCTGATCGGAAGCGAGGTACGCGAAATCGGCGAGCACGATCTGTGCAGCGTGCCGCCGCTGACGTGGCACCAGTTCCGCGCCGCCGACGATGCGCCGCTCGGTTTCTTGTGCTTAGTGTCATCGGAACGCGACCGCCCGCAGCTTCCCAGCGACGAGGACCTGGCTGCGCTGCGCGCCGATCCGGCGATGGCGCAAGCGATTCGCACCTAGCGCGCGTTGAGCGCGATTCGGTTCGCCGCGCCCGGTGACGCAGAGCAGATCGCAGCGATCTACGCGCCGTTCGTGCTTCACACGCCGGTCTCGTTCGAAGAGACGCCGCCCGACGCCGACGAGATTCGGGCCCGGATGGCGCGCCTGCGCGGACGCTGGCCCTGGCTGGTTGCAGCGGACGCGGACCGCGTGCTCGGTTACGCGTACGCGAGCGAACACCGCGCACGTCCGGCGTACCGCTGGGCCGTCGATACGACCGTTTACGTCGACGAGCACGCACGCAGGGGCGGGATCGGGAGGTCGCTGTACCGCGAGTTGTTGCGCATTTTGACGCGCCAGGGGTTCTGTGCCGCCTACGCCGGGATCGCGCTCCCCAACGACGCGAGCGTCGGGCTGCACACGGCCGTCGGCTTTGAATTCGTCGCCGTCTATCCGGCTGTCGGGTTTAAGCTCGGCCGCTGGCACGACGTCTCCTGGTGGCGCCGCGCGCTCAACGAACCCAGCGGCCTCCCGGTCGACCCCGCGCCGCTCGAGGGCATCCCGCCGTCGGGCGATTGACCGGCGCGGTCACGCCGTTTCGGTTTCGCCGCTCAGCGCGTGGAAGAGCGCGCCCGCGTCGCGCGAGACTTCGGCGACGCCGGCAGGGCGAAGGTGGCGCACGAACCAGTTGGCGATCGCGCGCAGGCGCAGCACGCGGCTGCGCGGCTTGCCGCTGCGCGAGAGTTCGTGCCCGGTGTCGGCGAAGCGGACGAACTCGGTTTCGGTGCGGCCGAGCCGGCGCAGGATCGTGAACAGCTGCTCGCCCTGATCGATCGGGCAACGATAGTCGCGCTCGCTGTGCTCGACCAGCAGCGGCGCGTGCATCGCTGAGGCGAACCGCATCGGTGAGCGCTCGAATAGCGACCGGCCGGCATCTTCTTCGTATCGCGTCTGCAGCTCGCGTTCGAGAAACCAGCCGACGTCGGAGGCCCCGATCTCGCTGACGAAATCGTTGACCGCGCGCATCGAAACGCCGGCCGCGAAGCGGTCGCTGTGCCCCAGCAGCCACGACGTCATGAAGCCGCCGTACGACCCGCCGGCGAGGCCGATCCGCGCGGTGTCGAAGCTCCCCAGCCCCAGCGCGCCGTCGAGGATGCGCAGCACGTCGCCGCCGTCGAGATCGCCCCAATCGCCGAGGGCGGCGTTGGCGTAGGCGTGACCGTAGGTCTGAGAGCCGCGCGGATTTCCGTACGCGACCGCCATGCCTTGCGCCGCCAGCACTTGGAACTCGAAAAAGAACGTGGCACCGTAGGCGGCGTGCGGACCGCCGTGCACCTCGAGTACCAGCGGCGGCCGTTCTTCATTCGCGGATACCGGCGCCATCAGCCACCCGTCGAGAATCGTGCCATCGTCGGCGCGCGGCCGGTAGCGGCGCGGCGTCACGACGGTCTTTTCGCTCAACCACGCGTTGACACTGGTGATCAGGCGCTCGCCGCCATAGGGTTCGATCACGCCGATCTCGTTGGGCACCGTCGGCGTCGAAACCGCGAAGGCCAGCGTACCGTCGTCGGCGCGCGTGAAGCCGAACACGTGCCGCTCGCCGCCGGCCAGCGTTCGCGTTCCCGACCCGTCGCGCGCAAAGGCGCGCAGCCCGGTCGAGCCTTCGTCGGACACCTGCACGATGATCTCGCGGTCTTCGCCGGTCCAGACGGGCGCCGCGCTCGCGTGACCGCCGCGCAGATCGCTCGCCAGCGCGTCGCCGACGGTACGTCCCAACCCGCCCGACAGCGAACGCGGCGTTCCACCGCCGACCGGAACGACGAGCAGCTCTTCATCGAAGCGGCCGCCGCCATCATCGCCGTGCAGGTGTCCCACGTACGCGAGTTCACGGCCGTCGTGCGAAAACACCGGACTCGACGCGGTGCCGAGTGCCTGCGTCACTTGCGTGAGCTTCCCGCTGCCGGCGTCGACGACGCAGACGTCGGCGGCGCTGATCGCCGACTCCGGGCCGTCGATGCGCGCCGCGAACGCGATCTGCTTGCCATCCGGCGACCAGGCGGGCGGACCCGCGTCGAAATCGCCCTCGGTGAGTCGACGCGGCGCACCTCCGGTGACGTCGACGACGAAGAGATGCTTGCGCGTGCCGTCGAGCAGCCCGTCGGAGTCGCTCTTGAAGGGCAGCCTGCGAATATGCCGCGCGTCGCTCTTCTCGTCATGGAACGCGCGCGCGGTGGCGGGATCGTGCGGTGCGGTCGCGACGATTGCGATCTGCGAGGCGTCGGGCGACCATGCGAGCGCCGCGATCTTCGGCCAGCCGGTGCCGAGTTCGAGCGCCTCGCCGCCGCTGAGCGGCAGCACGAACAGCCGCGCCGCGTCGTCCCGGTCGGTGACGAACGCGACCGCGCTGCCGTCAGGCGCGACGCGTGGCAGCCGGTCCTTCGTACCGCGCGTGAAGGCGCGGTCGACGCCGTCGCGGTCGACCCGGTGAAGCGCGCTGCGCGTTTCGTTGGCTTCCTCGTCTTGCCACGAGCGGCGGTAATAGATCGCCGATCCGTCGGGCGCGATTTGCGGATCGGAGACGAGGACGATGCGAAGGATGTCGCTTGGGACGAGAGGACTGGCCATGAGAGCGGTGGATTAACGGCCCAGCATGCGGCTTCCCGCACTTCGAATCGCCCTCGCAGCCGTGCTCGTCGTCGGATCCTGCGTATCGGCGCGGGCCGACGACGTCGACTTCGTCATCCAAGCCGGGCACGAAGGACGCCCGGAGAGCTGCGCCCCGCTGCACGTCAAGGCGTGCAACCTGGGTACCGGTGCCGCGGGCGAACGCGAACGTGACTGGACGCGGATCGTGGCCGACGAAACGGCCCGCAAGCTGCGCGCTGCCGGGTACACGGTCGTGCGCCGCCCGGCCGACTATCCGGCGCACGACACCGCGCGGGCAGCGGTCTTCCTGCACTTCGACGGCTCCAGCGTCGCGTGCCGAAGCGGTGCTTCGGCCGGGTTCCCGGCCGAGACCAGCCGCGCGTTCATCGACGCGTGGGAACGCCGCTACCGCGCACTCTTTCCGTATCGCTTCGTCGGCGAGAACTTCACCACCAACGAGCGGGAGTACTACGGTTTTCGCAAGGTCGACGCACCGGAAAAGCTGCTGATCGAATTCGGTGAGATGACCTGCCCCGAACAGTACGCCTGGATGGCCCCGCGTTTGCACGAGCTCGGGGATCTCGTCGCCGCGTTTCTGATCGAGCAAACGCCGCGATGAGACGCGCCGCGTTCCTGGCAGCGGGGGCCGCCGTGTGCCTGCTGCCGTCCCGTCTGCCGGCGGCCCCCGCGATCGATCTGGCGGCCTGCATCGACGCTATTCCGGGTGTGACCGGCGTGGAGGCGCGCACGATGGGCGACGGTCCGCCGGTCGTCGCGCTGCGCGCCGACGAGCACTTCGCGGCGGCCTCGGTGATCAAGCTGGCGATAATGACCACCGTTTTTCGGGCCTACGACGCCGGAACGGCGCACCCGAGCGACGAGATCCCGACGCGCGCTGAGGATCTGATCGGCGGATCGGACGTGCTGAGCGGCACGCCGCCGGGACGTTTGTGGCGGCTCGACGCCTTGGTCGACGCGATGATCCGCGTGAGCGACAACGCCGCTGCCAATACGCTGATCACCGCTTTCGGCATGTCGACCGTCAACACGACGATGCAGGTCGCCGGGATGTCGTCGTCACGCCTTGGCCGGCATTTCGCCGACGTCGTGCCGGCCTGGAAGCGCAGTGAGAACGTCGTGACACCGCACGACATCGCAACCTTGCTCTACACGATCGAGCGAGGGGCGCGCGAGGGAATTCCGACGATCGCCAGCCCGCGGAGCTGCCGCGCGATGATCGACGTCATGCTCGGCAACGACGATGCGACGAAGATCGTGCGCGGCCTTCCGCACGGGACGCCCTGCGCCCACAAGACGGGTGAAATCGACGGGGTGCGCAACGACGCAGCGATCATCGACCCCTTCGGCGACAACCCCTACGTCCTGGTCGTGCTGACGCGCGAGCTTACAAATTACAATGCCGGAAACGCCGGCATCGCTGCGATCGCACATCGCGTCGACGCCGCGCTGCGCCCAGCTGGGTGACGCGGGCCGCGCGCGGGCGTCAGGCCGGAGCGTCCTCGATCGTGACTTGCACCATCTGATCGCCGGGACGAATCGCGTCAACGACGGTTTGGCCTTCGACGACGTGACCGAAGACAGTGTACTGCCGGTTGAGGAACGGTGCGTCCTCGAGGCAGATGTAGAATTGCGAACCGGCCGAGTTGGGATTGGTGCTGCGCGCCATCGCGACCGTACCCTTGAGATGAGGCCGTTCGCTGAACTCCGCCTCGAGGTTGTAGCCGGGACCGCCGGTGCCGTTGCCGACCGGGTCGCCGCCCTGGATCACGAAACCCGGTTCGACCCGGTGAAACGTCAAGCCGTCATAAAACCCGGCTTTCGCGAGTTTGATGAACGCGGCCGCGTGCAGCGGCGCGTCGTCGGGATAGAACGTGAACACGATGTCGCCCTTGGGCGTGGTGATGCGGGCGCGGGCGGTCTTCGCCTCTTTCGCGAGGGTCGCGAGCTCCTCGCCGGCGGGTTTGGTGTAGGTGGCCATCCCCGGCTCCTACGGCGGACGGCATTGCCTACCCCGCCGAAACGGAGCGGACGCAGCCGCGCGCGAAGCAGGCCGCATGTCGACGCAGCGATCTGGTCGTGTGCGCAACCTCGTGCAGAAGGTGGCGGCGGCATGCGCGCTGGCGCTGTTCGCACCGCTGCCAGCACCGGCGCAGGTCCCACCGCCGCCGCTCGACCCCATCGTGAGCGCCGTCCTGGCACGCATCTCCGCCGACGAATTGCGCGCGACCGACGAGCGGCTGGTCGCCTTCGGAACCCGCTCGACGTTCTCCGAACACGCGCCCGCGGGCCGCGGCGTCTTCGCCGCGCGCGCCTACCTGCTGGAGCGCTTCCGTGCGATCGCGCGCGGCAGCGGCGGGCGCATGACGGTCGCGCTGGATTCGTACGAGCAGCCGGCCGATCCGGCACAGCGGATTCCGCGCGCGGTCACGATCTCGTCGGTCTTCGCGACGCTCAAGGGCGACGATCCCTCCGGCCGCACGTACGTGATGTCGAGCCACTACGACTCGCGAAATTCCGATAACAACGATGGCGTCGCCGACGCCCCGGGCGCTGACGACAACGGCTCCGCCGTCTCGGCGGTGCTCGAAGCGGCCCGCGTGCTGGCCGCCGTCCCGCTGCACGCAACCGTTATCTTCGCCTGTTTCGATGCCGAGGAGCAGGGACTCTTCGGGAGCGCCCACCTCGCCAAGACCCTCGCCGCGCAGCACGTCGATGTCGCTGGGGACCTCAACAACGACATCATCGGGGCGTCGGTCGGCGACGACGGCGTCCAGCGGCCTGACGTGGTGCGCATCTTCTCCGAAGCGCTGTCGCTCGGGATCAACCCCGCGCGCGTCAATATCCTCGGCGGCGAGAACGACTCGCCTTCGCGCGAACTCGCTCGCTACGCCAAAGAGACGGGCGATGCGTATCCGACCGGACTGCACGGCGTTCTGGTCTACCGCGCGGACCGCTTTCTGCGCGGCGGCGATCAGGAGTCGTTCACGGCCCAAGCGTTCCCGGCGATCCGGTTTGTCGAGCCGATCGAGACCTTCGCGCACCAGCATCAGAACGTGCGCGTCGAGAACGGCATTCAGTACGGCGACTTGCTGCAGTACGTCGACTTCGCGTACTTGGCACGCGTCACTCGCTACAACGTCGCGACGCTGGCGAATCTCGCGCTGGCCCCTGCCGCCCCGAAAGCTTCCGTGCTGACGCGCGAGCTCACGAACCAGACGACGCTCACCTGGGAAGCCGTGCCGCGTGCGGTCGGCTATGAAGTCGTGCGGCGCGCTACCTCCGAGCCGACCTGGACCGGCGTTACCGGCGCCGGCAACGTAACCACGATCACGCTGCCGTTTTCGAAGGACGATTGGATTTTCGGCGTGCGCAGCGTCGACGCGCAAGGCCACCGCTCCGTCGCGGCCTACCCGACCCCCGTCCGCACCTAAGGGACCAGCACGCACTCCGGCGGGAGCGGGCGTTCGTTCAGGCGGTCGAGGACCAGCTGCGCGGCGAGCAGGTTGGCGGCGCTCATTGCTTCGTCGGTATAGGCTCCCGCGTGCGGCATCAGCACGACGTTCGGTGCGGTCAGCAGCGGTGAATCGACCGGGGGTTCGTGATCGAACACGTCGATCCCGGCACCGCGCAGCCGTCCGTCGTGCAGGGCCTGCGCCAGCGCCGCTTCGTCGACGATTCCACCGCGCGCGGTATTGATCAGAATTCCGCCCGGCTTCATTCGGGCGAGCGCCGCGCCGTCGATCAAGCCGCGCGTCGTCGGGTTGTACGAAGCGTTGATCGAGATCATGTCGGCACGCGCCAGCAGCTCGTCGAGTTCGACGTAGGCGACACGGTTTTCGCGCGCAAACTCCTCGTCGCGAACCGGGTCGGCGGCGATCACGTCCATCGCGAAGCCGCGGGCTCGGCGCGCAACGCCTTTGCCGACGCGACCGAGGCCGACGATGCCCAGCGTCTTTCCGCGCAATTCCGGTCCGCCGGTCGCCTGCCACCGGCTGGCGACGACGCCGGTATGGGAACCGACGATGTTGCGCGCCGCCGCGAGCATGAGACCGAACACCAGGTCGGCGACGGCGTGCTGGTTGGCGCCGGTCGTAATCGTGACCGTCACGCCGCGTGCGCGCGCCGCTTCAAGGTCGATTCGCTCGAAACCGACCCCGCGGCGTGAGATGATCTGCAGTCCTTCGGTCGCCGCAAGCACCTCGCCGCTGATCAGCGCCGAGCCCGCGATATACGCGTCAGATCCGTCGAGCAGTGCGATCAGCGGCGCGCCGGTCAGTTCGTAGTCGAAGAGACTGCCGCTGTACGGCGTACGCACGAACGTACACCCGCCGGCTTCCAGGAGTGCGATCGCCTCCGGGCTCTGCTCGAACCCACGAGCCGTACACAGCACGCGCCACGCCACCGGTTTGAAGTCCGCAGTCGAAGCGGGTGTTCCTGCGGCAAGGCGCGGCCCACTCGACCGGCAAAGAGGTCGACATGGCCGCCGTCCGCCTGCAATCGGTCCGCAAATGCTTCGGCAGCACCGTCGTCGTCGATGACGTGTCGCTGCAGATCGAGGACAAGGAGTTCCTCGTCCTGGTCGGCCCGTCGGGCTGCGGCAAGTCGACGACGCTGCGGATGATCGCCGGACTCGAGGAGGTGACCTCGGGCGAGATCTTCATCGGCGATCGCTGCGTCAACGAACTGGGGCCCAAGGATCGCGACATCGCGATGGTGTTCCAGAACTACGCGCTGTACCCGCACATGGACGTCTACGCGAACATGGCCTTCGGATTGCAGATGCGCCGACTGCCGCGGGCGGAGATCGACCGCCGGGTCACCGAGGCTGCTGAGATCCTCGATTTGGGTCCGCTGCTCAAACGCAAACCCAAGCAGCTCTCCGGCGGCCAGCGCCAGCGAGCGGCGCTCGGACGCGCGATCGTTCGCGATCCGGCGGTATTCCTGATGGACGAACCGCTGTCGAATCTCGATGCCAAGCTGCGCGTGCAGACGCGCGGTGAGATCGTCAAACTCCACCAGCGCGCCGCGACGACGATGATCTACGTGACCCACGATCAGGTCGAAGCGATGACGATGGGCCACCGCATCGTCGTCATGAACGACGGCGTCGTGCAGCAGGTCGCAACCCCCAAAGAAGTCTACGAACGCCCCGCCAACCGCTTCGTGGCCGGCTTCATCGGCTCGCCGGCGATGAGCTTCCTGCCCTGCCGCCTTGAAGCCGAGGGCGACACCCTGTACGTGCGCGGTGAGGGTTTCTCCGTCACCGTGCCGGAGACGAGGCGCCCCGGGCTGGCCGGAGCGAATCGCGCCGAGATGACGCTCGGCGTGCGGCCGGAGGATATCTCGCTGCACGGCGACGGCCCGATCCCGGCCGTGGTCGATATCGTCGAGCCGCTCGGTCCGGAGAACGTCGTCTACCTGCGCTGCGGCAGCGAGCGCATCACCGCACGCACGCCGCCCGATACGCTGATTGCAAGCGGTGAAAACGTGCGGCTGGGGATCAACGCCGCGCGCATGCACCTCTTCGACGCGGCGTCGGGCACCGCGTACGTCTAGGGCCGCCGATGCGCGGGCGGGTTCTGAACGAGGTCGCGGTGGGCGGCGCGCTGGTCAGCGAGATCGAGTACGACCCCGCGAGCCTGCTCGAGGTTCACTGCCACGGCACGCCCTACGTTTCGATTGTCCTAGAGGGGCGCTATACGGAAGTGCGTGATGACCTGCCCGCTCGCTGCGACGCCGGAACGATCATCGCCCATCGGCCGCGCGAAGAGCACGCCGATTACTTTACGCACTACGGCCGCTGCATCAACGTCGAACTGACTGACACGTCGCTCGCCGGCCGTTTTATCGGTGCCCTGCAGCTCGCGGTGAAGTCGCCGCCGGCGGCCGGCCGCACCGCCACGCTGGCGGCCGCGCTTTTCCGCCCCGAGGCCGGCGAGCTCCGTGAAGCAGCCCTGCTCGAATTGCTGCAATCGCTCGACGAGACGCTGACGCCGCGACGTTCGCTCACGCCGATGCCCGAATGGCTCGCGTCGACGGTGCTGACGTTTCCGTGGATCAAGGCTATCCCATTCTCGGCCGCCGCACGGTCGGCCGGCGTTCATCCGACCCACTTCTCGCGTACGTTCCGGCGCTGCGTCGGCACGACGCCGAACGCCTACCGGATGCGGGAGCGCGTCCGCTGCGCCTCGCGGCTGCTGCTGGACTCGCGCGAATCGCTCGCCGCCGTCGCGGGGGCGTGCGGCTTCAGCGACCAAAGCCACTTCTCGCACGCCTTCGGCAGCCTCGCGGGGATCGCGCCCGGCGCGTACCGCGACGTGTTTCGACGCTAAACGCGTACAAGACGCGACGGGCGCGTTGGGCTAACCTGGAGGCATGAGAGCGCGCGCGATAGCGCTGGTATTCTTAGCGGCAGCGACGATCGCCGGCTCGCCGGCGGCCGGCCAGAGCGACGAGCACGCCGCGCGGGCCGTACTCTCGGCGATGCAGGCGGCGAGCGGCGGAGCGGCCTGGTGGCGTCTGCGAGCCATCCGCGCGGAGGGGCGAAAAACGAGCTTCGGCCTCGAAGGGAGCTATCGCGAGCTCGACGACCTCATGACAGGTTACTTCTCACGTCAGGCACGCTACGCGATCTTTGCCAACGCAGAAGGCGCGAATCGGGACGGCCGCTGGCGCCAGGATTCGTCCGGCCAAGTGCATTTGCTGGATTCGCATGAAGCCGCGACCGTTGCCGTGACGGAACGGTACATTGCGCGTGCGGGCTATCTTCATCGGGACCGAACGGCACGCCTGAGCCTGCTGCGCGGCGAGGTCGTGAACGGCGTGCGCCTGATCCGCATCGCGGTGACGCCGCCCGGAGGCCGCACGGCTATCTTGTGGATCGGACAGCACGACCTCGAGCTGAAGAAAATCACGCTCCAGTTATCCACTCGCATCGAAGCGTTCGCGTATGCGGATTACCGCTGGGTCCACGGGGTCCGTTTGCCGTTTCGCATCACGATCGATCTCGGCGACGAAAACGAGACTGGCACCGCCACGATCTCCAAATATCAGCTGCTGACGACGGTATCGGCTGCAGCCCTCGCGACCCCGACGCCGCCGAACGACGTCACGTTCGCCGCGCGTCGCCGGCAGGCCCAGGTTGCAGCGCGATTGGATCCGCATTTCGGCTGGCTGGTCGTGTTCGCTCGCATCAACGGCCGCGGTCCGCTCGCCTTCATCCTGGACACGGGCGGTCACGATATCTTCACGCCCGCCGCGGCCAAGGGTCTGGGCCTTCCGCTGTATGGATCCGGCAAGAGCTACGGCTCGGGCAGCGGTTCGACGCCGACCCGTTTTACGGCGGTCGACAGCCTTCGCCTGGGCGCGGCAACGATCTCCCACCAGCCGTTCACGGTGCTCTATCTGGGTCTCGGCTACACGCACGACGCCGCCGGCCGGAAAGTCCCGCTGAGCGGAATCCTCGGTCTTGAAATTTTCGAGCGCTTTGCCGTCACCATCGACTACGCATCAGGCCGTCTGGTTTTGCGGCCCCGCGCGGCCGGGCCGCGAGAAGGTGCTTCGGTGCACATCGTGTTTACGAGCGACATGCCGCTTTGCGGCGCCTCGTTCAACGGTGCGGCCGGTGTCTTCGGCGTCGACACCGGCAATAACGCCGCCCTGATCGTGTTTGCGCAATGGCTGCGCGCGCACCGCTTGGCCGGGCAGATCCACTACGGCCGCTCGGTCAGCGGTGAAGGCACCGGCGGCACCAACACCATGCGGCGCGCGCACGGGGACCGCTTCGTCTTGGGGACGACCACCTTTCGCAATCTTCCGATCTTCGTGACCGACATGCGGTCGGGCAGCTTCTCGGCGCGCTCCGAAGCCGGCAACCTCGGAGAGTCCGTCATGTCGCGCTTTCCGCGCGTGACCTTCGACTACGCGCAAGGCACGCTGAGGTTCGCGCCTGGCGCTCGGCCCTAAAAAGCTGCAGCCTACTCTTTGACCGAGCCCGACAGCCCGGCGACGTAGTACTCGACGAAGAAGAAATACACCAGTACCGCGGGGAGCACGCCGATCAGCGCGCCGGCCATCAGCTGTCCCCACTGGAAGACGTCGCCGCGGATCAATTCGGTCGTCATGCCGACCGAGACCGTCTTATTTCCCGACGACGACATGTAAACCAGCGCGTACAGATACTCGTTCCACGACAGCGTGAACGAAAAGATCGCGGCCGAAATCAGCCCCGGGACGGCGATCGGAAAGATGATCTTCCACAAGATCGCGACATTGCTGGCGCCGTCGACGCGCGCGGCCTCCTCGAGTTCGCGCGGCACCGTCTTGAGAAACCCGATCAGCAGCCAGGTGCAGAACGGCACCAGGAAGGTCGCATAGATCGGGATCAGCGCCCACAGCTGATCGAACCAATGCAGTTGGATGATGACGGTCGCCAGCGGGATGAACAAGATCGCCGGCGGCACGATGTAAGCCAGGAAGATCGCCGTGCTGACCGCCTGCCAGCCCGGAAAGCGCAGCCGGATGATCGCGTACGCCGCGATGTAGGAGATGAAGACGCTGAGGACGGTCGCTCCCACCGAGATGAACAGCGTGTTGGCGAACCAGCGGCCGTACTGAGTCTGAGTGAGCAGATCGGTAATGTGCGAGAACGTGAAGTGGAAGATCAGGAAGGGGTTAGGGGTATTGAGCAGCTCCGCGGAGCTCTTGAACGTCGTGACGATCATCCAGTAGAACGGCAGCAGCAGGAAAACTCCGTAGAACGCCAGCGGTGCGTAGATGCGCAGGTTCCGGACGGTCATTTTATCGCTCCCGCACCGACCGCACGACGAAAAACGCCAGCACGATCATGAACACTATCGGGGAGATCGCGATCGCCGCCCCTTCACCGAGCTGGCCGGAGATGATCGCGCGCTGATACGCGAGGGTCGTGAAAACTTGCGTGGCGTCAGTCGGGCCGCCGCGCGTAATCGTCCAGATCAGTTGGAAGTCGGTCAGCGTGAAGATCGACGAGAAGGCGACCAGGATCGTGGTGATCGGCGCCAGCAGCGGCCAGGTGATCCGCCGAAAGGCCTGCCAGCCGGTCGCGCCGTCGATCGCCGCAGCCTCGTAGAGATCTTTCGAAATCGACTGCAGCCCAGCCAGGTAGCCGATCGCGAAGTACGGCAGCCCGCGCCAGATGTTGACGACGATCAGCGAAGCGCGCGCGGTCGCGGGCGTCCCCAAGAAATCGAGGTTGCGCGAGATCAGGTGCAGGCGCACGAGAAGCCAGCTCACGGCGCTGAACTGCGGATCGAGCAGCCACAGCCACGCCAGCGCCGAGAGGACCGTCGGCGCGACCCAGGGCAGCAGCATCAGCGCGCGCGCACTGCGCTGGCCGCGAAAGTTCTGATTGAGCAGCAGCGCCAGCGCCAGCCCGAGCGCGAGCTTCCCGGCTTCAGCAAAGACCGTGTAGAGGACCGAGAACATCGCGGCGCCGCGGAACACCGGGTCGGCCAGGATCACGGCGTAGTTGTGCAGGCCGACGAAGGCGCCCGTATCGCCCAGCGTCGCGCTGGTCATGCTGAGCCAGACACCCCAGACCAGCGGGTAGGCGATCAGCCCCAGCAGCAAGATCGCCGCGGGTGCGATGAGCACGAAGCCCAGCACCCGCGGCGAGTCGAATCGCGACCCCAGGCGCGAGCCGCCGATCAAGTGCGCTTGTAGATCGTCATCAGACGCGACTCCGCCTTGCGCATCGCGTCCTTGGGCGTCATCTTGTTGACCGCGACGTCGGCAAACATGTCGACGATCACGAACTCATCGAGCGCCTGCGCCGGCGCGCGCCCCGGCCGGCCGTTGTAGCCGTCGAAACGCGTCACTTCCATCGAATCGCGGTAGGGCGTGATCTTCGGATCGGACGTCCAGATCGGCAGCTCGGCGTAGCCTTTGAGCGCCAGCGTGACGTAACCGAGCATCCCGGTGACCCACGGTCCGGCCTGCGCCTCGTCGAGCATGTAGCGCAAGTATTCCTTGGCCGCTTGCGGATACTTACTGTACTTGAAGATGTACGCCGAGGTGAAGTTGTTCATGATCGAGCGCGCTTTGCTCGGCCCCGCGGGCGGCAGCGCGTGGTAGATGTCCGGCGCCATCGCCGGAAATTGATCCTTGGCGACGTACCAGATGCTGATGCCGTTCATCGTCATGCTGCACTGGCCGGCGAGGAAGGCCTGATTGTTGCTCGGGTCGAGCCAGCCCGAGACGCCCGGGATCATCGACTCGTAGAGCTCGCGCGCGTACTCGAGCGCGTTCGCCGTTTCCGGCGAGTTGATCGCGATCGAGTTGTCGGGATTGGTCTGCTTACCGCCGAAACCCCACAGCACCAGATGCGTCCAACTGTTCGCGTCGCCGACCGCGTGCCCGAGCGAGAAACCGCACGGGTGGTCGATCTTCTTCAAACCTTGGGCGAGCTTGAGGAACCCGGGGAAATCCTTGGGGAAGCTCTCGAACCCGGCCTGATGCATCCAGCTCTGGCGATAGACGACCGCGTTTCCGGTGACCCCGACCGGGAGGGCGACCCACCGTTTGACGTCGGGGTCGTAGCAATACGAACGCGCGGTGTCGTAAAACCCGCCGTGCGTCTTTCCCATGTACTCGGCCAGGTCGCTCATGTCGAGCAGCTTGTCGGGATAGATGAACGGATCGTCGTTCCATCCCATCACGATGTCGGGACCCGAGCCGACTTGCGCGGCGAGCGCGGCCTTCGGCGTAACGTCGGGCCAGTTCAACTCTTGGATCTCGACCTTCACGCCGGTCTGCGCCGTGAAATTCTTCGTGTGCTCGGCCCAGATGATGTCGTCGTTCTTCACGAACCCCGTCCAGCGCAAGAGCTGGATCGAGGCGCCCTTCTCGGGCTTGAAGGGCGACGCGGCCGCAGCGGCCGCCGCAGCGCTTGGCAGCGCGCCGGCAAGCCCCGCGGCGCCGAGGCCGGCAGCGGAGAGTTCGAGGAAACGGCGACGGTCGGGATGCTGCATGAACCATCCTCTCGGAAGAAATCTCTTTCGGCGATTATCCGACCCGGACTCGGCCGCACCTGCCGTCTCGCCCCAGCAGTTCCCGCTGCCGACGGCGCGAAAGCGTAGCCGGTGCCAACCGGCGGCAGCATCCTCGTCGACGTCCTGCGCGCCAACGCTGTGGAGCGCATCTTTTGCGTCCCCGGCGAGAGCTATCTTCCGGTCCTCGACGCGCTCTACGACGTGCCCGCGATCCAATTGATCACCGCCCGTCATGAGGCGGCCGCCGCGAACATGGCCGAGGCGGACGGCAAGCTGACCGGCCGCCCCGGAATCTGCTTGGTGACGCGCGGGCCCGGCGCGACCCACGCCAGCATCGGCGTGCACACGGCGCGCCAGGATTCGACGCCGATGATTCTGCTGGTCGGCCAGGTTCCGACCGGCGTGCGCGGCCGCGAGGCCTTCCAGGAAGTCGACCTGGCGCGGATGTTCGGCGGCCTCGCGAAGTGGGCGGCGCAAGTCGACGACGTCCGGCGCATCGACGAGTTCGTCAGCCGCGCGTTTGCGGAAGCGCTTTCGGGGCGACCGGGGCCTGTCGTGCTGGCCCTTCCCGAAGATGTTCTGCACGCGACGGGCGACGCACCGGAAGCGGTGATGACCCACGGCACCGCGGCGTTCCCCGCCCCGGACGATCTCGCGCACCTGCGCACACTGCTCGCGCACGCCGAACGTCCGCTCGCGATCGTCGGCGGCAGCGGCTGGGACGATCCGGCGCGCGCGTCGTTCGCCGCCTTCGCGCGACACAACGGCATACCGGTCGCTACGTCGTTTCGGCGTGCCGGCCTGTTCGACAACCGCGATCCGCTCTACGCCGGCATGCTCGGGGTCGGCAGCGACCCGGCGCTGCACCAGCGCGTACGTGACGCCGATCTGCTGCTCGCGCTCGGCACGCGCCTCGGCGACGTGACGACGAACGGCTATCGCTTGATCGAAGCGCCGCGGCCGCGCTGCCGGCTCGTGCACGCGCATGCCGACCCTGCCGAACTCGGGCGCGTGTACGCGGCGGATGTCGCGATCGCCGCGAGCCCTCGGCATCTCGCGCCGGCCCTGGCGTCGCTCGAGCCGGTCGACGGCGCGCGCTGGAGCGGCTGGGCGCAAGCGGCGCATCGTGACTACCGTGCGCAGCTGCAGCCGACGCTCCCCGGCGGGGTGCTCGACCTGGCTGCGGTCGTGCGGCACCTCTCGCAGACGCTTCCCGAGGATGCGATCGTGTGCAACGGCGCCGGGAACTTCGCCGCCTGGCTGCACCGCTCCTTCGAGGTCAAAGGTCGCGACACGCAGCTGGCACCGACCTCCGGCGCGATGGGATACGGCTTGCCGGCCGCGGTCGCAGCGAAGTTGCGCTATCCCGCGCGCGTCGTCGTCGCATTCCTCGGTGACGGCGAGTTCATGATGACCTCGCACGAACTGGCGACCGCGGCACAGTACGGCGCCGCGGTCGTCGTCATCATCGTCAACAACGGTATGCTGGCCACGATCCGCATGCACCAGGAGCGCGCCTACCCGGGCCGCGTCATCGGAACCGACCTGCGCAACCCGGACTTCGTCGCGCTCGCGCGGGCGTACGGGGCGGAAGGAACGCTGGTCCAACACACCCGCGAGTTTGCGCCGGCGTTGGAGCGCGCGCTCGCGGCCCGCGTTCCGAGCGTCCTCGAACTGCGCGTCGACCCCGAGAACGTTTCTACCCGCGCGACCATCTCGGACCTACGCCGCCAAGCCGCCGCGTCGGCCTCATGACGGAGCGCCCAACGGGTCGAGCGAAGGGAGACGCGGTGCCTAAACGTCCGGAAGAGTTGCGCAGTTACCGCTGGCTCGGAGTCGAGGACTCGCGCCCTGCGTTCGGCCATCGCTCGCGGCTCTTTCAGGTCGGCTACGACCGCAGCGACTTCGCCGGCAAGCCGGTGATCGGCATCATCAACACCTGGTCGGACATCAACCCGTGTCACACCCATCTGCGCACGCGCGCCGACGAGGTCAAGCGTGGCGTTTGGCAGGCGGGGGGATTTCCGCTGGAGCTTCCGGCGCTCAGCCTGTCCGAAATGTACATGAAACCGTCGACCATGCTGTACCGGAACCTGCTGGCGATGGAAACCGAAGAGCTGATCCGCAGTCAGCCGCTCGACGGCGCGGTACTGCTCGGCGGCTGCGACAAGACGACGCCCGCGCTACTGATGGGTGCGATCTCCGCCGGCGTGCCCGCGATCTACGTCCCGGCCGGTCCGATGCTGCGCGGCAACTGGCGCGGCGGTGTGCTCGGCTCAGGTTCGGACGTGTGGAAGTACTGGGACGAGAAGCGCGCCGGGACGATCGACGAGGACGATTGGCGCGAGATCGAAGTCGGGATCGCGCGCTCGTTCGGCACCTGCATGACGATGGGAACCGCGGCGACGATGATGGGCGTCGCGGAAGCACTCGGCTTCACCCTGCCGGGCGCATCGTCGATCGTTGCGGCCGATTCGGCACACGGCCGCATGGCGAGCGCGTCGGGCCGGCGCATCGTCGAGATGGTCTGGGAAGATCTGACCCCGGCCCGCGTGCTCGATGCACGCTCGTTCGACAACGCGATTCTGGTCGAGCAGGCGATGGGCGGATCGACGAATGCGGTGATCCATCTGCTCGCGCTGGCGCATCGCGCTGGCGTTCCGCTTTCGATCGACCGGTTCGACGAGCTCTCACGGCGCGTGCCGGTGCTGGCGGATATTCGACCGTCAGGGCGTTTCCTGATGGAAGACTTCTTCTACGCCGGCGGGATGCGCGCGTTCATGACGCGTCTCGCGCCGCAGCTCGCGCTCGACGCGATGACGGTCTCCGGCACGACGCTCGGCGAGGGGATCGCCGGCGCCACGGTCTGGAACGACGAGGTGATCCGCCCCTACGACCATCCGCTGTATCCGGAGGGCGGCACCGCCATTCTGCGCGGCAACCTGGCACCGGACGGCGCGGTCATGAAGGCCTCAGCCGCCGAGCCCCGCTTGCTCAAACATCGCGGGCCCGCGCTCGCGTTCGAGAGCTACGATGAGATGGCCGCGGCCGTCGAGCGCGAGGATCTCGACGTCACGGCCGACCACGTGCTCGTGCTCAAAAACGCCGGACCACAGGGCGGCCCCGGGATGCCCGAATGGGGGATGCTCCCGATCCCGCTCAAACTCGTACGCGCGGGGGTGCGCGACATGGTGCGCATTTCGGACGCACGCATGAGCGGCACGTCGTACGGCGCGTGCATCCTGCACGTCGCGCCCGAGGCCTTCATCGGCGGCCCGCTGGCGTTCGTGCGCACCGGCGACATGATCGAGGTCGACGTCGCCGCGCGCCGTCTGCACCTCGACGTCGCCGACGACGAACTGGCGCGCCGGCGCAGCGCCTGGACCCAGCCGCCGCCGCGCCTCGCGCGCGGCTATGGTGCGATCTTCGCCGCGCACGTTCGCCAAGCGAACGAAGGCTGCGACTTCGACGTCCTCGATGTCCCGATGCACCTCCCCGAACCCGAGATGCACTAACAACGTCCGGCTTAGCCGGGCGGACGGACCCTCAGCCGCACTGCTGGCCGGTCGTGAAGTTGACCGTGAGCGTGCCGGCTACAGCACCGGTCGCGATCACGGTGTATGTCTGAGTAGTTCCATCCTCAAACTCCAGCGCGGTAAAGGTCGTGCTGGCAGTCCCACTCGTCGGAGTGATGCTCAGTTCCGGTTTGCTGGGGACCAGTTGGAACGTACCGCTGTAGTTCGCCTCAGACACCGTAAAGGTCTCGGGCGTATCGCATGGCAACGCCATTACGTTGTTGGTGATGCTCGAGCCGGTGAAAACGATAGGCCCCGGCGTCGCACTCGGGCTGGCCGTAGGCATCGGCGTCGTATGGCTGCTCCCACCTGACGCGCTACAGCTGGCGAGGGTCACACCGAGTGTCGCCACGGCAAAAAGGCCGAAAATCCGCGTCATCGTTCGCACGATCGTTCTCCATAAGCGCAAGTGCAAGGCGTGAAACGCCCGGCGGAGACCGCAGCGCCCGATGCCCTTCCGCTTCTGAGAGCGGGAGCCGCAAGATTGCGCGCGCCGGGCCCCTTTGCCCTTCTCGCTTGAGGAGCGGCCGGTACTCCCTCGGGGTCAGGCCGGTGCTGCGACGCGGACGGCGCTGCCGAGGTAGGCGCGCTGCATCTCTTCGTTGGCGAGAAGATCGCGGGCTGGGCCTTGCAATGCGACGCGGCCGGTCTCCAGCACGTAGGCGCGCTGCGCGATCTGGAGCGCAAGGTGCGCGTTCTGCTCGACCAGCAGGATCGTCGTGCCGTCGCGCGCGATGCGCAAGATCCGTTCCATCAAATCGGTGACGATCAGCGGCGCGAGCCCCAGCGAGGGCTCGTCGAGCAGCAGCAGCCGGGGACGCGCCATCAGGCCGCGGGCGATCGCCAGCATCTGCTGTTCGCCGCCCGAGAGCGTCCAGCCGAGCTTCGCATTCAAGGTGCGCAGCATCGGGAACAGCGCGAACATCTCCTCGACGTCGCGCTGCACCTCGCCGCGCTTCGCGTTGCGCGGGGTCGCGCCGAGCCGCAGGTTGTCGACGACACTCAACCCGGGGAAGATCTTGCGGCCTTCGGGGACATGCGCGATGCCGAGCGCGACGACGTCTTCCGGGGAACCGGAGAGCGGCTTGCCGTCGAAACGGACCTCGCCGCCGGCCGGGATGAGGACGCGTGAGATCGTCTTGAGCGTCGTGCTCTTGCCGGCGCCGTTGGCGCCGAGCAGCGCGACGATCTCACCAGGTGCGACCTCGAGCGAGATTCCGCGCAGCGCCTCGATCTCGCCGTAGCGCGTGACGACGTCGCGAAGCTCAAGCAGCATCGATCGCTCCGCCCAGGTACGCCGTGATGACGTCGGGATTGCGCGCGATCTAGGCCGCCGTCCCCTCCGCGATATGCTGGCCGAAGTTGAGCACGGTGATGCGGTCGCACACGGTCATGACCAGGTTCATGTCGTGCTCGATCAGCAGCAGCGTCGTGCCGCGGTCGCGGATGCGGCGCAGCAGCGTCACCAGCGCGTCGGTTTCGGTCGGGTTCATCCCGGCCGCCGGTTCGTCGAGCAGCAGCAGCCGCGGTTCGCTCGCCAGCGCGCGGGCGATCTCGAGGCGGCGCTGATCGCCGTAGGGCAAGCTCCGCGCGACTTTGCCGGCCATGCGCTCGAGGCCGACGAACGTCAGCAGGTCGTACGCGTACTCGCGCGTCGCCCGTTCCTCGCGGGCGGGCGCGCCGAACGGAAGCATCGCACCCAAGAAGCCGACCCGCGTGCGCACGTGGCGCCCAATCATGACATTCTCCAACGCGCCGAGCTGCGCGAACAGCCGAATGTTTTGAAACGTCCGGGCCACCCCGAGCCGCGCGATCGCGTGAGCGGGCCGGCCCACGAGTTCGGTGCCGTCGAAGGTGATCGAGCCGCCGTCGACGCGGTAAAGGCCCGAGATGATGTTGAGCGTCGTCGTCTTGCCGGATCCGTTGGGGCCGATGAGGCCGTGCACGTCGCCGTCGCGCACGGTCATGTCGAGCGCATTGACGGCGGTGATGCCGCCGAACCGTTTGAGGAGGCCGCGGATCTGCAGGAAACCGCTCTCGCGGGCGGCCTGCGCGTCGGCCGCGTTCATGCGCCCTTCGCTTCGGCCGGCTGGGCCGGGTTCGCCAGCGGCCGAGCCGCCGTCGCCGCGTCGCGGCCCAGCGCGGCCGAGAGCAGTCCGGCCAAGCCGCGCGGCATGAAGATGATCATCGCGATCACCGCAGCGCCGTACACCATGATGTACGAGGTCTTCAGCGGGCGCAGCGCTTCGGGCAAAAACGTCAGCAGCACGGCGCCGAGGACCGCACCGCCGATCGAACCCGAACCGCCGACGATCAGCATCACCAGGAAGATGACCGACTGATCGAACGAGTACGAATCGGGACTGAGGAACTTGATGCTGTGCGCGAGCAGGCTTCCGGCAAGCCCGGCGTACGCGCCGGCCAGCACGAAGGCGACGATCTTGTAGCGGGTCGGATCGATTCCCGTTGCCGAGGCGGCGAGCTCGTTCTCACGGATCGCTTGGAGCGCCCGGCCCGGCCGCGTCGACTTGATGCGCCAGGCCACGTAGGCGCACAACGCCAGCGACGCGAGCACGAGGTAGTAGTACTGCCCGTAGGTCGCCAGCGTGAACGGGCCGATCGACGGCGGCGGGATGCCGGTCATCCCATCGCTGCCGTTGGTCACCGACGTCCAGTTGATGAGCACCAGCTGCGTGATAATGCCGAAGCCGATCGTCGCCAACGCCAAGTAATGCCCGGAAAGGCGCAGGCACGGCCATCCGAGCCCGAGACCGATCAGCCCGCTGAAGACCGTCGCCACCGCCATCGAGGGCAGCACCGGCCAGCCCCAGTGCACGGTCATGTATCCCGACGCGTAGGCGCCGATCCCGAAGAATGCCGCTTGCGCCAGGGACAGCTGGCCGGCAAAGCCGAGCAGAATCCCGAGGCCCAATACGGCGATCGCGTAGATGCCGGCGATGTCGGCGACGTTGAGGAGATAGTCCGAGTGCACGACCAGCGGAACGCACAGCAGCACGATCAGCAGCACCGCCAGGCCGAGCCACCGGCGCCGGCTCACGCCTTCTCTCCGACCCGTTCGCCGAACAGCCCCTGCGGCCGCACGA
>Ga0182024_10003416_pt1 | contig 37840 bp, 33 predicted proteins | sample P32metaG_FD_120480 | JGI IMG/M metagenome (GOLD analysis project Ga0182024, IMG submission 120480) | Permafrost microbial communities from Stordalen Mire, Sweden - P3-2 metaG (Illumina Assembly) | ecosystem: Environmental > Terrestrial > Soil > Wetlands > Permafrost | place: Sweden: Stordalen...
AAAAGAAAGCTGCTCAGCACGGCTTCGCGCTTGTTTCCATGCCGCATCCAACTTAAGGAAAACGCCTTGAACTCAACTATCCACAAACGAGTTTCTGGAGAGTGTGAACGCGGCACGCAAGAGCTCAGCCTCCGGCGTTGCCGGATCGAACAGGGCATGACTTTTGGTTTCAGGGCGAGGTATTCTGCAAGAGAACCCGACCGCAGTTAAGGCCCTAACCACATTGGTGCATCTGCCCCAGCAAGAGCATGGCTCCGGGAAGGCGATCGAACATTGACGAGGCTCAGGTAGCTCTCTCCTAGGTCAGAATCCATTTTTGCCAACCCGGGCGGCGGCGTTTCATCGATTGCTATAGGAGTGACATTAATGAAGAAACTAGACCCGCAGCACAGCAATAGCAACCGTCAGGCACAGCAGACGACGATGGACGAAGATACGGAAGGTCTGCCGGTAATCCGCCCCCTGGTGGCAGGCATCGATCTGGGAAGCGAGCAACATTGGGTGTGCGCTCCGCGCAGGGATGGCGCGGGACGCGAAGCAACTGTGTTCGGAGCCACGACACCGGAGCTGGAAAAGATGGCGTTGTGGCTGAAAGAGCGAAAGGTCGAGTCAGTCGCCATGGAGGGTACGGGCGTTTACTGGATCGCGCCGCATGAAGTGCTGGAGCGGAACGGATTCGAAGTGGCACTGGTAAATACGCGGGAGTTGGCGCGCGTGCCGGGACGCAAGAAGACCGACCGGGTGGATGCCCGCTGGATACAGAGATTACACTCCTGCGGGTTGCTGAGGGGCTCCTTCCGGCCAGTCGAGCAGGTGTGCATCCTGCGAACCTACGTACGGGACCGGAGCATTCTGGGGGCAGAGACGGCGGACTGGATGCGGCGTATGCAAAAGAGCCTCGACCAGATGAATGTGCGAGTGCACCGCGCCGTGTCCGATCTGGACGGGATGACCGAGATGGCGATTCTGCGGGCCATCGTGGGCGGAGAGCGGGATGCCGTGAAGCTGGCGAAATTGCGGGACCGGCGTTGCCGGAAAAGCGAAGAGGAAATCGCCGAACAGTTGACCGGAGATTGACGGGAAGACCATCTGTTCAGCCTGGAGCAAGCCCTCAAGGTCTATGACGGGCTGCAGGAGCGGATTGCCGACTACGACCGAAAGATCCTGGAGAAGGTGGAAGAGATGACCTGGGAAGAACGGCGCGGACTACAAGCGCCGGAACTGAAGAACAAGGAAAAAGCCCGCTGCATCCAGAGACGGGGAGAAGAACCGTTGCGCCAGGCTTTATACCGGATGAGCGGGGTGGACCTGACCGCCATTGATGCGATCGGGGTCGGGGCGGTGGAAGTCGTGCTCAGCGAATATGGTCCCGACCTGAGCCGGTTTCCCACCGAAGATGAGTTTGTCTCGCATGTTAACCTGGCTCCGCGGAAGCCGGTGACCGGGGGCAAGCCGCTGAAGAAGAAAAAGCGCGGAAGCGCCAGTACTGGGACTGCCGGAGCCCTGCGTATGGCGGCAGTCTCCATGCGCAACAGCAAGACCGTCCTGGGCGCGTACTACCGTCAGGTGGCGCGCCGGATCGGTGGAGACGTTGCGGTATTCGCCACAGCAAGGAAATTGGCGCAACTGATTTACCGCCTCCTGAGGTGGGGTCAACCATATGTGGATGAAGGCGCCGAGTCCTACGAAAAGCGCTACACCGAACAACGCCTTCAAAGGCTCAAGACCTCGGCCAACAATCTCGGCTATGAACTCACACCGAAAACCGCATAACAGACATTGCCGGCAAGTCGGAGTGAAGTCACAGGTCAGTGCGTGCGCCACGATTACCGATAGCTAAAATAGTCCGCAACCTGCTCGGCCATTCGAGCAATGGCGTCCTCCAGATACGCCCCGGTTACGGAGTGATGCGCGGTGAAGACCGAGACCACGATGTTGCGGCTGGGACTCTCCAGAATCCCGACGTCGTTGATTTCCTGTCCACTGCCTGGCCGCGCTCGATCATCTCCAGCAGCCTGCCGATGTCACGGGGCGAGGAAAGCCCGAAGGGCGTCTTCCCTTCCCGATGGAACTGATCTCGAGAAGGCGCCGTGGAAATGGCTTTAAACCATGTGTTTTTCAAACCGTACCGGCTCGAGGCCGCCGACTTTGGCGTACATCAGCCGAGCGAATAATTCCGGTGCCGGGCCGTTTGTCGGATTCCTTCAGGGTGACTTTGTCCTCGAGCGAGAACTTGCCGGCCGCCCTTGGGCCGATGCCAAAAATGGGATCAACACAGGCAGGAATGCCTGTGCTACAGCGGAAAATTTCATAATTCGTCCCGAAGGACGAAGATAACAGGCTAGCTATTTGGCTGCCGCTTGCTTGGCGGCTTTAAAGTCCGCTACCAGCCGCTTGGCGATCTTGTCAGCGACATCGGCGCTCGCACCCATGAACTTGCCGCCCAGGCTTTCCGCGGTAGCGGACCAAATGACGTCACCATCCTTGACCAGGCGTACAGTGGCGATGGCCTCGTGCTTGCGCTCTTCGGTGCGCCGGCTCTCGTTTTCGCCGATGGTCAGGCCCATGTTCCGATTGCTGCTGCTACTGGCGTAATTTCGGGTCCCGGCGCTGCTTCCCGAGCCCATCTGACTACGCGCGTTCAGGCCGTCGGACGACTGGAAAGTATCGGTGAAAACCTGATCGTCTCCCGACCCTTTCAAAGTTGCATCGGCCTTGTCTTCGTCTTCGGTGATGATGAACTGCTTGGAGCCATGCAGACTGGTCATGAGCAGATCGCGGATGGTCAACGCTTCGTCACCGCCCGTCAGGATGTCAATGTAGATCCGGCGGACTTTGGCCAGCTGGGCTGCCGATTCCTGATCGGGCGTCGGGTCGTCAGCAGCAACCTTGTCATCGAAAGACACGAAGAACAGCAGCGTACAAAGAACCAGAGGCATAGCTTATCCCTTCCCGCTCTTGCGCGCGTCATCATCCTGGAATTCCACCTTGCGGCCGGTGCGCGCCTCCAGGATCACGAGCACGGTGCGGATGTCTTGCTTGCTGACTTTGAAGACCATGGCTTGCTGGCGATTCTCGTCGTCGGAATAGCCGATGGTCAGAAAGTGCTGGGTCTTCTTGGCGAATAGAAAAAGCGGGGAGATCAGAACTGCCGCGAGGTAACGCCGATCCACTTTCTGACCATACTCGACCAGATTAATCTTGTCGTAAGGCACGCGCCAACGCGCATTCTTCGAGGAAAAGACGAAATACTCGGTATCCACGGCCTGAACCCTGCCCCCACAGCCGGCCGGAATTTCGGAAATTGTCCCTCCCACATACTGGGCTTGGCTGCCGTCGTTATTGCCGGCGATCAAAGCCAGGCAGACGACCAGGCCCGGCAGCGCGAGTCTGATGAGTGTCATACTGGAGTTAGTAGATTTACCCCGCAGAAACTCTCACCACTGATGGCCTCCTGAGGTGGATTACGCGAGGGCGCGGGCAAGGAAAATATCTTGGCTGGTACGGCAAGGTTAACCCAATTAGCGGGAGCCGCACGATTTGCGCGTGGCGCGGCGCCAGAATTTTTTCGCCAATATCGGCGGGAGCGCAAGCGTGCGGTGGCTGCGGCGCCCTTGCTCCCGCATCCCAAGCGATGGCCGGATCAGGGCCTGCATGCCGCCTGGCTGGGTCACAGCACGGTGCTCCTCAAAATAGACGGGTTTACGATCCTGACCGACCCGGTGCTGGGGGAACGCTGCGGCGTGCGAATGGGCCCGGTGACGGTGGGCATCAAGCGACTGGTGGCGCCGGCGCTGGTTAAGCCGCAGCTTCCCCACATCGATCTGATTTTGCTGTCGCACGCCCACTTCGACCATTTGGATCGGCCGACGCTGCGGAGTCTCGAGCGGGCGGGCACTACCGTGGTGACGGCGCTCAATACCAGCGATCTGCTGCGCGTGCGGCGTTATAAATCGGTGCACGAAATCGGTTGGGGAGAGCGGGTGCGCGTCGGCCCGTTGTCCATCCTGGGAATTCGGGTGAACCACTGGGGCGCGCGGTTCCGCACCGATACGCAGCGTGGATTTAACGGCTATTTGATCGAGACTAAGCGCCATCGCGTGGTGTTCGGCGGCGATACGGCGCTGACGGATTCATTTCGCGCGGTGCGTGGGGCGCGGCCGGTGGACTTGGCGATTATGCCGATCGGCGCCTACGATCCGTGGATTTCGGTGCACTGCAATCCGGAGGAGGCCTGGCGCATGGGCGCGGATTGCGGCGCCGAGTTCCTGTTGCCGGTGCATCATCAGACTTTCCGGCTCAGCCGCGAATCGTACCTGGAGCCGGTGGAGCGGTTTGTCGCGGCGGCCGGGAGCCGTCCGCAAAGAGTGGTGACCACCCGGGTGGGACAAGAATGGTCGCAGCTTTAACCAGCTCAGCGAATTTATGCGCCTGAATATTGCGTTCGCGATGGCAGTGATTTCGGCCGCGCCACTCTGCGCCGAGGATGCTCGCGAGATCGTTCGCAAATCGGTCGAGCTGGACCAGGCGAACTGGCTGCGCATGAAAGACTACACCTGGATCGCGCATGAGACCGAGCGCAACCTCGATTCCAAAGGCGCGGTGAAATCGGAAAAGAAAGAGACCTGGGAGACCCTGGTTCTGTATGGCCAGCCGCATCGGCGTATGCTGGAGCGCGACGGTAACACGCTGCCCGCCGATGAGGAGCGCAAGGAACAGGCTAAGCTCGACAAGCTGGCCGTCAAGTTGGAGCGCGAGACACCCGAGCAAAGGCAGCGCCGCATGGCTGAGTACGAAGCACGGCGGCAGAAAGACCGCGACTTCTTGCGCGAAGTTACCGACCTCTATGATTTCCATTTGGAAGGCGACCAGCAAGTAGACGGTCACGCCGCGTGGGTGATTTCCGCCACGCCGAAGCCCGGATATCAGCCTAAGCGCGGCGATGCCAAGCCGCTGCTGAAGATTCGAGGCAAGATCTGGATCGACAAGGCGGAGTACCAGTGGGTCCGGCTGGAGGCCGAAACAATGGACACGATCTCCTATGGCCTGTTTATCGCGCGGCTGAATCCAGGAGCGAAGCTGGTTTTCGAGCAGACCAGGGTGAATGACGAAATCTGGCTGCCCAAGCGCGAGTCGGTGAGCGGCTCCGGGCGCCTGGGATTGCTGAAGAAGATCTCGATGCAGCAGGAATTAGTTTGGAGCAACTACCGGAAATTCCAAGTGGAATCGAAGGTGGTCGCGACGCAGTAGGCTCGTGTCGCTACGGGCGATGGCCGCTTAATTCTTCGGCAGGAAAAGTCCGGCCCTTCCCCAGCGGTTCGCCGACCTCTTTGACGGTCATCTCCACCTTCGCGCCCGTCACCCGCGCGAAGATCTGGCCGAAGAACCAGCCCTCGGCGAAGCCCTGCCCTTTGAGCTTGCCGCCGGAGCTGCCGGCTTCCAGATAGACGATGCCATCCTGCACCCCACGCACGTACTGGTGCCCATGCCCGCTGATAACGTATCGCACGCCATAACGCTCGATGAGTTGATGGAAAGGAAACTGGCTGCTCTGAAATTTTATAGGGATCAGCCAGAACGGCTTGTGGAACAGCACGAACTTCGGGTCGCGGCCTTTATTCTGCTGAAGATCTCGCTCCAGAAACTCCATCTGCTGGCCGCTCAGATTTTCGGTCTGGCTATTGTCGAGCACCGTGAAGTGCGCGTCCTGGTAATTAAATCCATAAAAGGCGGGATGCCCGGTCTCTTTTTCGTAAATCCGCCGCGAAATGTCCGACCATATGTCGTGATTTCCCGGAGTAAAGAACTGCGGCAGCTTAGAGCGATCCCACAGCGGCCGCAGCGCCCGCCATTCGGCTTCGGCGGTGGCGTCATTGCCGCCTTGAATCGTATCGCCGACGTTGATCACGAAGTCGGGATGCAGCGCGCTGACATCGCGCCACACGGACTCATAAACCTGGGGCTCGGCGTCGCCGGTGCGATCGCCCAGGATCGAAAACCGAAAATCGTTAGTGGGCTCGGTGGACGCCAATCGGCCGGCGAAGCCTGCCAATCCAGCCAACACCGCTCCGCTTGCGATCCAAAGCCGCCGTGATCCTGCCACCAACGTGATTTTAGCAGGACTATCATTTAGCAGGACTATCATTTAGCAGCCCGAGCGGTAAAACCCGCGCGGCATTCGTTAGAATGGTTGCATCACCCACATGTTCCGTCTTCTCGCCGCCGCCCTCCTTGCGAGCCTTGTCCTTTCGATCTCCGGATGCAAGCGGGCCGTGCCTGAAAACGTGGCCGCGACGGTCAATGGACGGGTGATCACTTACGCCGACCTCGACAAACAGTATCAGACGCAGTTCATGTCTTCGCCCGAACATCCCAGCGACGATCAGATGATGATTCAGAAGCTGGAGGTTTTGCGCACGCTGGTGGATAACGAAATCATGCTGCAGCGCGCCGAAAAGCTGGGTTTGATGGCGACCGACGCCGACGTCGAGTCGAAGTTCACGGAATTGAAGGCGCCCTTCACGCAGGAGGAGTTCCAGAAGCAATTGGCGTCGAGAAAAATGTCGGCCGAGGACTTCAAAGCGCAGCTCAAGCGGGATCTCAGCATCCAGAAGCTTTTCAACAAAGAGATCACGTCGCACATTTCCATTTCCGATCACGACGTGAGCGATTTCTATAACTCCAACAAAAGCAGTTTCAATTTTCCCGAGCCGCAAGTGCATGTGGCGCAGATTCTGGTGACCCCCAGTCCCGATCCGAACGTCCGCAATCTCAAAGGGGACAAGGCGCAGAACGAAGATCAGGCGCGCAAGAAGATGGACATGCTGCTGGCCCGTTTGAAGCAGGGCGAGGATTTCGGCGTGGTGGCGCAGAATTTTTCAGAAGACCCGACTTATGCTCCCAACGGGGGCGATCTCGGGTTCGTTCCCGAATCGGCGCTGGAGAAGGCCAATCCAGATATTCGCAAGGCGATTCAAACCGCGGCGCCCGGTCAGATGACTCCGATCGTCCACACCTCGGAGGGTTATCGCGTGTTCAAAGTTTTTTCGAAGGAACCTGCGGGGCAGCGCGAGCTAACCGATCCGCGGGTGCAGCAGAATATCCGGGAGACGCTGCTGAATCGGAAAGATCAGCTGTTGCGGGCGGCGTATTATGAGGTGGCGCGGGACGAGGCGAAGGTGGTGAACTATTTGGCGATGACGGTGGCGCAGGCGCAGGAGAAGAAGTAATCCCAGAAGCCGACGAGGGCGTCGGCTGCGGACCAGGGGGTCCGCCCCACCCATCAGGCCCAGGGGGTCCGCCCCACCCATCAGGCCCAGGGGGTCCGCCCCACCCATCAGGCCCAGGGGGTCCGCCCCACCCATCAGGACCAGGGGGTCCGCCCCACCCATCAGGACCAGGGGGTCCGCCCCACACCCATCAGGACCCAGGAGGTCCGCCCCACCCATCAGGACCAGGGGGTCCGCCCCACCCATCAGGACCCAGGTCCGCCCCACACTCAGGACCAGGGGGTCCGCCCCACACTAACTAATTACCGGAACCTTTGGCCTTGACCTTCGACGCCGGCAGCTTCCGGATCTCTTCGAAATACTGCTGCACGTATTGCTGGTAAGCCAGCGGGACTTCATCGCGATTGATCTCGCTTCCGGCTTCGGCGTGCTCGGCTGTGCGCTGCGAGTACTGGGTCTTCAGCTGCTGCTTGCCGGAGGCGACCTCCACCATGACTTCGCCCGAAACGTTCTGCGCGCGCTTTCCGATGATCTCGCTGATCTTGCCCATGGCGGCCAGTTCCGCGGCCTCGCGCGCGGTTTTGTCGCCGTCCTGCTTGCCGATGCCGCTCTTGCCGTCGGGGGAATTGGGCTTATCCGAACTCTTGCCTTCGCTCTTGCCCTGGGCGGATTGCTGAGAGCCGTTGTCGGACTGCTGATCGCCCTGCGATTGCGCGCTGGCGTCGCCGTCGGCCTGCTGCTTGCTCTGGGACTGCGATGAATTCGAATCCGTGCTCTGGCTCTTCTGCTGGCTGGATTGCGATCCGCTTTGCGATTGCGAGCTGCCTTGCTTGCCGTCGTTCTTGTTGGGCTTCAGCTTGGCGAGCAAATTGGCCAGAGCGTCGCGCATCTTTTCGCTGAGGCTGGAGTTTTCGCCCTCGCTGCCCGACTGGCCGGAATTCTTCGTGCCGGCCTGTTCTTTATCGTTTTGCGAATTGCCTTGGGGCGAATTGGAATCGCCCGAGTCGTTTCCGGTTGGCGAATTCTGCCCTTTATCGGAGGCATCCAAGGGATCTTCGCCCGGCGGCGGCTGCTCGGTTCCGGTAGCTTTACTCTTAGCAGAGCCGTCGGGCGCCCCATCCGGATTACTCACCTCAGGTTCGTTGGCGGCATCCAGGGCGGCGTCGGGAGTGGCGCTCGGATCTTCGGCCTTGGCGTCCCAAGGATCGGCTGCGGTCGCTTTATCTTTATCGTCCCGCTCGAAGGGACGCTGCCCGCGCGTGCGCTTAGCATCGGCCACGTCGCGCGACTGGCCCAGGAAACCATCGAAGCCGATGCGCACCAGCGACGGCCGCAGGTCGAGGTTGTGATTGATTCCATATCGAACGCCGAACATGGAGCACACAATCGCGGCCAGCGCCGCGTTGACGTAGAGCGTGCGGGGAGCGAAGAAAGGCAGCCCGCGCTGGACGTCGGCGGAACGCGCCAAATCTTCGGCGGCCTCTTTCTGCTGTTCGATAAACTCAGGGGATGAAGCCACGCGATCCGGATGCTCGCTGAAGAAGACCGCGGTGGATAAGGAATCGTGGAAGCCGAGCTGCCGGTCGAGCGACTGCGCGACCTGATATCGCGAGAGAATCTGGTTGCGGGCGCGAAAAGCCGCAGCCGCCAGGCTAACCACAAACAGAAGGACGGGCCAATACCAATTGAGAATCTGCGTTCCTAGGATGAGAAGCAAGATTGCGCCGCCCAGACCGAGTGACGCGGCAAAGGAAGCCTGGTGGAACAGGAGATGGCGCACCTGTCGCATCCGGGCTCGCCGGACTAACTCCCTAAGTGCGCTTCGCTCACTCACTTATTAATTATCCCAGAAAACAGTGATCGCCGTTGTCCAGACAAACTAGCTTATCATTTATCGGATGAGCAACTCCGCCATCATATGAGCAACTCTACGATGACCACGTCGCGCCACTGGCCGTCCAGCTTTCCGTGCTTTTCGTAGGTGCCGACCTCGCGGAAACCAAGCTCCCGGATCAAGCCACGGCTGGCGACGTTTTCGGGAAACACGCGGGACAGCAATTTCCAGAATCCGGCCTGGTGGGCGGCCCGGATCAACGCTTCGAGCGCCAGGCTGCCGGCACCTCTCCTACGCGACTCACGAGCCACGTACACCGACGTTTCAGCGATCCCCGCATAACATTCGCGGGGCCGGTATTGCGACGTGGCGGCGAACGCGACAACTTCGCAATTCTCCTCCACTACGACGATAGGATGGACGCCGTCGAACCATTGGCATATCTCGTCAGCGGATCGAAGCCGGATCTCGAAGGTAGCCACGCGATCCTCTATGCCTTCGTTGTAAATCCGCGCCATGGATGGGGCATCGCCGGGCGTGGCGGGGCGGGCGGTCATGATTGAGCGGTTACCACGGGCGACGGACAGCGCACCGGGAAGTTGACGGAATTCGCAATGAAGCACATTTCATGCGCCTTCGAGTGCAGCGCTTGCGCTTCTTGAATACGTCCGGAATCGGTAATGGTCATCACAGGATTCAGCGTCACTTCGGTGAAGCGACCCGATCCGTCGGAATCTTCCGTCATGAGGCCACAGGCTTGGTCCGAATAAGCCGTGACGGAAATACCGGCGTCCGCGCAGAGGTGCAGCAGCCACAGCATATGGCAGGTCGAGATCGTGGACACGAGGAGTTCTTCAGGGGTGTAGCGCGCCGGATCTCCGCGGAAGGCGGCGTCGGATGAACCGGGAATCGGCGCCGATTTGCCTGCGACGAAAATCTCGTGATCGCGTTTATAGGCCCGGTAATCCTCGGTCCCATGGCCGGTATTGCCGGTCCAGGTGGTCCGGACCTGATACCGATGCAACTTGCTTCCCACGGCCTCTACTATCGGGGGCGGCTGGCGGGCGGAACGATTCCGTTCATACGCGCATATACTACCGCCTGCCCGTAATGATCGAAACTATGCCACATCAGTTCGGTGACCAAATTGATCCGCGAAGTCGTGCCATTTCCAAAGGGCGACTGCAGCATATCCATGGCATTGGCGGACGTGACCGCCGACGCAGCCTTGTGCGCGTAGGCAAAAGCGTCCTTCAGATATTTCACGGCCGCGGCCTTGCCGGCGATCGAAGCCGGGCCGTTTTCATCCTGGCCCATTTCGCTGGGATTCTTTTCGCCCAGCGCACCGGCCGATACGCCGTAGAGAACTGCCGCGATGTGGGTCATCTGTTGAGAGAACGTGCGGACGTTCTTGAACTCGCCGGCGGTCGGGCGGAAGCCGTACTTGTCGGCGGGCATGGCTTCGGCAAGCCCTACAATTTCACGCTCGGCTGAACTAATCTGGCCATCCAGAACTTTGCCCATACCGGCCTGGGGCGCGTCGGCCCCGAAAACCATCGCGGCGCCGGCGGCCAGGGTCATCAGAAACAAGAATCGCGTCATGCGTCCTCCACAGAGTCGGATAAGGAACCATTATAGAGGGTCACACTACATTGGACGTCACACCAGGGCAGCGACTCGTTTCGGCGCGGTCTTCGGCAGGAGGGCGCCCGCCACGATGCCGACGCACACAAATCCCACGATCTGAGTGAGGGTATACACGGCGGTGTAATTGGTGGGGAAGCCGTACCAGTTCCAATAAGAGACGTTGGTACCGATCGACGCCACAACACCGGCGACGGTCACGAAGGCGAGGCGTCCACCGAAGCTTTCGAGGCGAGTCTGGGCGAGCAAGTAGACCACCAGGAAGGCTTCGATGAGTTCGGTGAGCAACTCGGTCACCAGACGGCGCGCGGTGAATCCGGTTTCGCCCGGTGGATGGTAGACCAGGAGACCGGAGGGATTCGCGGCCAGCTTCTCGTCGTAATGCTGCATGGCCGCGTTCTTCTGCTGGTTGGTGGCATCCGGGCCGAGGCCCATTCCGGGGAAAGCGTAGAGCCCGGACTTGTCGCCCAAGGCGGCATGCATGGCATCCAAGACCGCAGGCTCGTTTTGAATCTCTTGAACCCCGGTCTCGCCGAGAGGGAGAACCACATGCGCCAGGGACATCCAAATGAACATGGCGACACCGCCCAAAAGACCGGCCAGAACAACGCGCTTTGTCATATCGCGACCTCCAAAGGCATATCCCGCCTCCTAGACAGGATAAGATACTCTCCAGAACGCAAATTTTCAAGCATGCATCGCGCTAACTGGCTGGCCGCAGGAATCGTCGCTGGCGCTGTCGCCGTTCTCGCAGAAATAGGCGGGGCGTCGCTGGCTTCGCCCGATCATCCCGCCATCGAATACACTACCCGGCCGACCAATGATGCCGTGTCTCAACTGAATCGCAAAATCGAAAATGGACAGGTTCAGCTCAAGTTCGAGGGCGTGCAAGGATACCTGCGGGCGGTTTTGGATGCGCTGGATATCCCGGTCGAATCGCAGATGGTGGTGTTCTCCAAAACCAGCCTTGAAATGCACCTCATCAGCCCGCGCAACCCACGCACGATTTTCTTCAACGACCGCGTCGCCGTCGGCTGGGTGCCTCACGAGCCTTTTGTTGAAGTGATAGCGGATGACCCGCGGCAGGGCGTTATCTTTTACACGCTCGATCAAAAACCCGCGCAGCGGCCGGTGTTCATCCGCCACGACGACTGCCTGGTTTGCCATGAATCCTATTCCACACTGGGCGTCCCCGGCATGCAGATACGCAGCGTTTTCACGGCGCCGGACGGCCGGCAGATGCGCCAGTTCGGCGACTACACGTCCGATCATCGCAGTCCATTTGGGGAACGCTGGGGCGGATGGTTTGTGACCGGCAAGCAAGTTCCGATGCGCCACTTGGGCAATGCCACGGTCAAGGGTCCGGATAATCAGGAGCCAACCGCTGGAAACCCGACCATGGGATCGATTCAGGTGGATTTGGATTCGGGCTCCTATCTTTCTCCGCATAGCGACATCGTGGCCCTGATGGTCTTCGATCACCAGGTGCAGATGATCAATCTGCTGACGCGCGTAGGCTGGGAGACTCGCTTCGCGTTGTACGATCACCCGGAACTCACCGAGCGGCTGCTCAGGGACGATTCGAGGGATTTGGTTGACTACCTCATGTTCATCGACGAAGCGCCGCTGGGCGGGAAGATCGAGGGCTCATCGGGTTTTGCCGAAAAGTTCGCCGCGCGGGGACCACGGGATCACCAGGGCCGCTCCTTGCGTGAATTCGATCTGGAACGGCGCATGATGCGCTATCCGTGCAGCTACATGATTTATTCCGAGGCCTTCGACGGTCTTCCGGTGGAGGCGAAGCAGGCGATTTACAAACGGATGTGGGAGATTCTTTCCGGAGAGGAAAAGGACCGGAGGTACGCGCGGCTGTCGCTGGCGGACCGGCAGGCCATCGTCGCAATTTTGCGGGATACGAAGCCAGACTTGCCGGACTATTTTCAGGCAGTGACGCGCTAGCGTTTGTCCGATGGCTCCGAGGCCGCGACGTGCACCACCTCGCCTGAAGCGAGCGAGTCCGGCGGGTTGAGGATCACCTGGTCCTGGGCGTCGATACCGGAGACCACTTCGAGCTCGGTGCCGTAATCCTTGCCGACGACAACCGGAACCAGAGCGACCTTGCCGCCTTGCCGAACCACGCCTACCTGCATGCCCTCGCTGCGGAACAGAAACGCGTTCACCGGCAAAATTAGCGATCGCGCCGCTGCTGGGATCGCGAAGTGGACTTCGGCGTAAGCGCCCGGCTTCAGCTCACCGGAGGCGTTGTCGACATCCACTTCCGCAAGCAACGTGCGCGTCCCGGTATCAATAGACTCCGCGTTCCGAACGAGCGTGCCACGAAAGCGCCGGCCAGGGAATTCCGCCAGGGTGAGAGAAGCGGGCAGGCCGGGGACCGCGGATCGTGAATACATTTGTGGCACGTTCACGTACACTCGCAGAGTCGAAGTGGAAGCGATGTGGAACAGCTCTTGCGTTGGCGTGCCGGCGCCAGCGTTGATCAGCGCGCCGACGTCGGTATTGCGCGCCGTGATCACGCCGTCAAAGGGCGCCCTCACGGTAAGGTAGCGTTGCATCTCTTCGAGACGCCCCAGATTAGCCTGCGAGGACACAATACTGCTCCGCGCCGCCGCGATCGCTTTTTCGAGCGACTGGACATTCGCAGCCTGGGACTGATATTGCGCCTGATACTGGTCGTTTTCCTGGCGTGAGACCACGCCCTTGCCGACCAAGTTGCGCCAACGATCCGCGGTAACCTTGGCGAGTTCTTCGTTGGCCTTCCCCTGTTGGAGATTGGCGAGCGTCTGGTCCAGGGCAGCCTGCGATTGCTGGACGTCGGCCCGCGCCTGCTGCACCTGCTGATCCAATTCCGGCGCGTCGATTTCGGCCAGCACCTGTCCCGATTTCACGTGCGCGCCGATGTCGGCGTACCAGCGCTTCAGATAGCCGCTGGCTCGGGCATAAATCGGGGAATCGATGAAGGCCTGGATGTTGCCAGGGAGGATCACTTCATCCTGCAGGGCGCCCGGCCGGGGATGCATCACCAATACGGTTGGCACAGCGAGGGCCAGGGTTTGGTCTTTCACCGTGGCCGCAGTCTGAATGCGGGCGTGAATGCCGCGATAAACCACAAAGCCAGAGATCAGCACAACTACCGCAACCAGGAACAAAGCTCTTAGCGCGCGTGCGCCACCGGACTTCTTCGGAGGTGTGGAGCGCAGTCGAAGGGTCGGTTCGGCGTGAATCATTGGCTCGCTATCCAGCATCATTCTCCTGGCTACGGCGGTGCAAGAGACTGAACACCGCGGGCACAAAAAACAAAGTGGCGACGGTGGCGAAGATCAAGCCTCCGATAACAGCGCGACCCAGCGGCGCGTTCTGTTCACCGCCCTCGCCCATTCCGAGAGCCATGGGAATCATTCCGATGATCATGGCGCCGGCGGTCATCAGCACCGGACGGAAGCGCGTGAAACCGGCCTCGAGCGCGGCACGCACCGGATCGCCATGCAGCGCCAGGTCTTCCTTGGCAAAGCTGATCACCAGAATACTATTGGCGGTGGCGACTCCGACGCTCATAATCGCGCCCATCAGCGCCGGAACGCTAAGGGTGGTGCGCGAAACGAACAGAAAAACGATGATTCCGGCCAGCGCCGCGGGCAGGGACGTAAGAATGATGAACGGGTCCAGCCACGATTGGAAATTGACTACGATCAGCAAATAGACCAACACCACCGCCAGCACGAGCCCGGACAGCAATCCCTGGAACGAAGTCCGCATGGTCTCGATCTGGCCGCGAACAAACAACTGCGAGCCGCGCGGCAGGCGCTTGCGATTCCGCTCTACGATGCGATTGATATCATTCGCCACGCCTCCCAGATCGCGGTCCTGCACCGATCCGAAAATGTCGATGGCGCGCTGAAGATTGTAGTGCGAAAGCACAGCCATGCTAGGAGCGCGGCTGGTGCTGACGAGATCGCTCAAGATTTCGGGATGGCGCGAGTTATCGCCGGTAATCGAGATATTTCTGAGATCGCCGAGTGAAGATACGTCGTATTGGGGAGTCTGCGTCACGACGCTATAGGTGACGCCAGTCTTCGGGTCCAGCCAGAAGGACGGCGTGGTCTGAAAGCTGCCGCTCAACGAGATCAGAAGGCTATTGGCGACGTCCATCTGAGTGAAGCCGCTCTCCATGGCTTTGGTGCGGTCTACCGCAATCTCGATCCGGGGCTGGTCGAAAAGCTGGTGGACGCGGAGGTCGACGACGCCGGGCACGGTTTCAAGCTGGTGCAGAAGATTGGTCGCGAAAACATGGTTAGCTTCGACGTTCGGACCCGACACCTGAACATCGATGGGAGCCGGTAGTCCGAAGTTCAAAATCTGGCTGACGATGTCGGCTGGGAGAAAGTAAAACGCTACGCCCGGGAACTCACGCGGCAGGATGCGGCGCAGCTCATGAACATAATCGTCGGTCGGGCGATGCCCCGGTTTGAGAGTGACCATCACGTCGGCATCCATAGTTCCGATCGGCGCCGAAGTGCTGTAGGCCATGTTGATGGAGCTGTAGGGCAGCCCGATGTTATCGATGATGCTGGATAATTCTGAAGCCGGAATGGTGCGCCGCATGGCCGTCTCAACCAGATCGCCCAACCGCGCCGTCTCCTCAATCCGGGTAGCGGTCTTGGCGCGGAAATGCAGATTGAACTGGCCGGCGTCGGTGCTGGGAAAGAAATCCTGCCCCAGCCATGGGAGCAAAAGAAAAGCGGCCGCGCAGACCATCAGGAACCCGGGAAGAAAGAGCGCCCGGCGCCGCACGCAACTTTCGAGGGTCCGGAGATAGGCGCCGCGCAATGCTTCGAAGGCGCGCTCGAAGCCCCGCTGTATCCGGCCAGCCAGGTTCCAGGGCGACGGCTCGGTGTTCTGATGGACGCCAGCCTTGAGCAAGTACATGGCGAGCGTCGGCACCAGGGTGCGCGAGAGAACGTAGGACGCTAGCATCGCGAAAACCACAGCTTCGGCCAAGGGGATAAACAGATAGCGCGCTACGCCGGTCAGGAAGAACATCGGTAAGAATACGATGCAGATGCACAAGGTCGAAACCAGCGCGGGGAGGGCGATCTGCGCGGCGCCGTCTAAAATGCCGGTGTGCAGATCTTTACCCTGGTCGAAATTACGGTCGATATTTTCGATGGTGACGGTGGCGTCGTCCACCAGAATTCCGACCGCCAGCGCCAGGCCGCCCAGAGTCATGATGTTGATCGTCTCGCCCAGAGCGCTCAGGACGCCGATGGAAGTGAGAATGGAAAGCGGAATGGAGACCGCGATGATAATCGTGCTGCGCCAGCTGCCCAGAAACAGGAGAATCATTATCGCGGTAAGGCAGGCCGCGAGGATCGCTTCGCGAACCACCCCGTTCACGGCGGCGCGCACGAACAGCGACTGATCCGCGATCGGTTCGATCTTGAGGTTGGGCGGAAGCGTGGCGCTAATTTGCGGCAGCATGGAGCGAACCTGCCGGACGATATCCAGCGTGGAAGCCGAGCCGATCTTCATGATCGTCAGCAGAGCGCTGCGCTGGCCGTCGCGGCGGACAATATTGGTCTGGGGTGAGTATCCATCGCGAACATGCGCGACATCGTGAATATAAATGGTGGCGTTTTTCTCGGCTTTGACCGGGAGATCGTTGAGCTCCTGAATCGTTTTCGGGCTGGCGTTCAGGCCGACATCGTACTCGAATTGACCGATTTTCGAGGTTCCCGAGGGCAGGATGAGATTCTGATTGTTCACGGCGTTGACGATATCGGCCGGCGAAAGACCCTTGGATTGCAAGAGAGCGGGCTGGAGATCGATCATCACCTGGCGCTGCTTTCCACCATAAGGCCAAGGAATCGCGGCGCCTTCCACGGTGGCAAGCTGGGTCCGAACGCCGTTGGTGGCATAGTCGAAAAGTTGCTGCTCCGATAGCCCTTCTCCAGAAAGCGCCAACTGCATAATGGGGACGCTGGAGGCGCTGTAGACCAGCATGAAGGGAGGCGTGGTTCCCGGCGGCATCTGGCGGACGTTAGCCGCGCCCATGGCAGTGAGCTGGGCCATCGCCATCTCGATTTTCGCGCCTGGATGGAAGAAGACCTTGGTGATGCTGCGGCCGGTCACGGTCTGCGATTCGACATGTTCGATATCATTGACAGCGGTCGTAAGGAAACGCTCGAACTGCCATCCGATCCGTTCCTCCATCTCTTCGGCGCTCAAACCGTTGTAGTTCCACAGGACCGCGATCACCGGGATGTTGACGTTGGGGAAGATGTCGGTGGGCGTCCGCATGATCACCAGCGGACTAACCAGAAGGATCAACAGCGCCAATACGATGAACGTATAGGGCCGCTTCAGGGCGATATTAACAATCCACACTTCTCTAGGAACTCCTCGAGGTCAACTGCTGTGCCTTTGATACCAGTGTGCCAAAAACCGAGAGCTGACGAAAATGCTTGGCCATCCGAAGGAACTTGGGTGACGGAGCGTGCGTAGTCGTAAACATGGAAACGATCCTTGCGGACCTGCGCCAGGCTATTCGCGGATTGCGCCGTAGTCCCGGTTTTGCGGCGGCAGCCATTGGGATCCTGGCTCTGGGGCTGGCCGCGACCACAGCCGTCTTCTCGGTAGCCGACGCTGTGCTATTTCGCCCGCTGGCCTATCAGCGGCCCGAGCAACTCGTCGCCATCAACGAAGTGATCCCACAGCTCAGCCAGCGATACCCCCGTCTTCCAGTGAACGCTAAGCACTTCTTTGAATGGCAGGCCCGCTGCCGGTCTTTCGCGGACCTGGCGATCCTGCAAAACGGCTCCGTGAACCTGACGGGCAGCGAAGGGCCTCCGATGCGGCTCTCCGTCGAGCGAGTCTCGTGGAATTTTCTGCCGCTATTAGGCGCGCAACCGCTGCTGGGGCGCAATTTCACCGCGGAAGAAGATCGTCCCAACAACGATCGTGTGGTGATCCTCGGCTATGGCCTTTGGCAGCGCCGGTTCCATGGCGACGCGGCGATTCCATCTAAGACTATCCTGCTGAACGGAACGCCGCGCACGGTGGTGGGCGTGCTCGGCTCCGGGTTCCGCTTTCCACAGACGAAGTGGATGGGCGATTTGGGCGGTCCCATTGCTTCTCCGGAAATCTTCACGCCCATAGCGATCGACCGCGGCAAGCTGGATGCCATGGGAAATCACAATTACGGGGCGATCGCCCGATTGCGCGAGGGCGTGTCACCCGAGCAAGCTGTGGCGGATCTGGATGCGGTGCAGGCGGCGCTGATCCGCGAAACTCCCATGGAGGGTCTGGATCTGCGGGCCGAGGTTACCCCGCTCCAGGAGCAGATTGTGGCCGGATCGCGGCAAGGCTTGCTGGTGCTGCTGGCTTCGATTGGGATGGTCCTGTTAATTATCTGCGTGAACCTGGGCAACCTGATGCTGGCCCGCTCGACTGCCCGTTCGCGCGAGATGGCCGTGCGAGTTGCCCTTGGTGCAGGATCATGGAGAATGGTCCGCCAGGTTTTGACCGAGAGCCTGGTGATCGCGCTGGCGGGCGGCGCGCTGGGACTGATGCTGGCCTATGCGGCTGTTCGCGCCGTGGTGGCGAGCGCGCCCGTGGATCTGCCGCGCCTGGATGAAGTGCATCTCGACGTCCGCGCTCTGCTATTCGCGTTCAGTGTATCGATTGCCGCCGGCCTGTTGTTCGGGCTGATCCCGGCGTGGCGGGCAGCGCGATCGGAGCCGCAGGATGCCCTACGCGGCGGGCGCACTGCGACACAAGGCCGGGGCGGTCTGCGGGTATCGGAAATATTGGTCACCACTGAAGTAGCGCTGAGCGCCGCGCTGCTGCTCGCCGCCGGACTGCTCATCGGAAGCCTGGTCCGCATTCTCGGCATCGAGCAAGGCTTCCATGCCGACAATGTGCTTACCGCGGCATTAAATCTGCCGTCGGCGAAATACAGCGACATCCAGCAGCGCGCCGCGTTTTACGATCGTCTGCTTCCGGTCCTCCAGCGCTTGCCCGGGGTGCAGGCGGCTGGGATGATCTCCACCCTGCCGCTCGAAGGCGACACTTGGGTGGACATGATCACGCGGGATGACGACCATCGGCCGGTCTTCGAGCGTCCGGTTGCGAATTATCGCTTTATCAGCCCGGATTACTTCGCTGCGCTGGGCGTTCCGATTCGAGCAGGCCGCGCGTTTCAATCCGCCGACCGAAACCGGCCAGTTGTGGTTGTTGTATCCGCCACAACGGCGGCGCGCATCTGGCCCGGAGCCAGCCCGATTGGAAAGCATATGCGCAGGAGCGACCCATCAGAGCCACTCGCGGAAGTGGTGGGGGTGGTGGCGGACACGCGCACCGCAATGAAGGGCGACCTGCCGCCGTTGATGGTCTATGTGCCTTACTGGACGCGGCTTGAATCCGGAGCGTCTCTCGCTATTCGCACCGCTCAGGAACCAGAAGCCGCGGCGAGCGCGGTGCGCAATGCCATCTGGTCGGTAGATTCGCAGCTTCCGGTGCCTGAGCTGAAGACCATGCAGCGTATAATCTCCGATTCTGTCTCCGAACGCCGCTTCCAGACCGCGCTCTTAGCGGGCTTCGCGCTGGCAGCCGTGGCACTGGCTCTGGTGGGAATTTACGGCGTAATTTCGTATTCGGTGAATCGGCGCCGCAATGAGATTGCCATCCGTATGGCTTTGGGAGCCAGGCCGGCGCAGGTAAATTTTATGGTGCTCGGTCAGGGTATGCGGCCGGTTGCCGCCGGCCTGGCGATTGGTATTGCGGTAGCTCTGGCGCTGAGCCGACTGCTCGAAGCGATGCTATTTCAGATACGGCCGGGCGATCCCGTAGTGCTTGGCGTGGTTGTGCTGGTGCTGGGCGCGGCGGCCGCATTGGCATGTTTTGCTCCAGCGCGACGGGCCACGCGAGTGGATCCGGCTATTTCGCTGCGCTATGAATAAGCCGGCTGAGTTTTCCTACGCGGCGAAGCGCAGGGTTTCCAGAAAGCTCCGCTGCTCGCCATTGAGGTCGGCCAGCGCCTCTGGATCGATGCCAGCGAGCCGGCAGGCTGTGCGCATGCGGATGGCGGACGGAAGATCCTCTTCCGATTCGCTGACGACTTCGGCCAGGTAGAGCAAGGAAGCAAAGCTGGAAGAAGAGCGCTCGGGACGGTGATGCCAGCGTACGGCCTCTACCAGGGCGCCGGGAAACTTCCATTGCGTTAAAGTCTGCGCGCTCACCTCGCCATGGCAGAGTCCGGAGAGACAGATCTCGACTTCGACCGCGGGACATCCCCGGTCAGTCAGCCGGTAGAAGCGCTCCAGAAATGCCGCGGGCATGATGGAGAAGGCCAGCCGGCCCACATCGTGGACCAAGCCGGCCAGGAAGGCTTCGGAAGGATCCAGGGGCATTTGCGAACGCATCGCCAGCCGTTCGGCGGTCTGGGCGACATCCAGAGAATGATTCCAGAGCTGATGCATCCGCATGGAGGCGAAGTTGGAGCGGAAGGTGGCGGCCAGCAGGATTTTTCGAGTGGCCTCCACGCCCATATAGGAAATCGCATGCCGGACGCTGGCGATGGCATTCCTGGGACTGTAGTAACTCGAGTTCGCGGTCTGGACCAAAAGCCCCGACATTACCGGATCGAGCAAAGCGGCTTTCTCCAGCTCTTGAACGTTTAATTCGCGGCTCGAAATACATTTGACAACTTCCCGCGCCGCGCGCGGAAATACCGGCAGGTGATCTATTACCCGGCTGACATCGGCCCGGCTGGTTACTTGTAAATAGGAGAACAGCGTTTCTACCGACGGATTGACGGATTGGTCGGCGTGCTCGAATTCCGCCAGCGGCTCAGCCTCAAAGAACTGATCGAAATCGTCGCACATCTCCAGAACCGCGGCGAGCTTCGCTATCGAGCCGTCGGATCCAGCATCGTTGCCCCAAAAAGCGTGCAGGAGCTGTTCGACATCTTCAGGAAGCGCCGACTGCCCCGCCTTTTCTTCGATTTTCAAATCGGCCAGCAGACCGTGCCGGGTGGTCGAATCGAATGCGAGCTGAGAAGAGTGATGGTATAGCGCGGCCTGCTCCACCAGATTGCGTTCCGCCAGCGATAGCCCCAGCGCCACGGCCAGTTCCGAGGACCACGCTGCCACCCGCTGGCAGTGCGCCTGAATACCAAGGTCGCCGCCTGCCTGCGACCCCAAAGGGCCATGATCCATATAGCGCTCTTATCGGCCAAAACCAAGCAACTTTCTAGAGAAGGGCGCCCCGGATTCGACCGCCGCAAAAACAAATGCCGGGAGAAAGCGGAAAATCGAAACGAACGTAGTGCCTCGGGGGGACAACTACGCGCGACCAATTCCCAGTACGAGTAAGAAGGAGGTACCAACCTAAAGCAGGAACCTTCCAGGCATTTACCATACTTCACCTCACGGTCTCCCAAAAAAAGTTGAAAATCGATGAAACCACTCGCTAAAAGAGATGGTCTATATTCCGTGGCAGGAGGCTTGCCCAAGTTTCCTGTTGCCGCGTCCTCGTTCTACACCACAACTTTCTACTGGCATGGAGAATATCGTGAAAACGACACAAACGTCCTTGTTCCGCCTCGCGGCTTTGTTGTCTTCTCTAGTGTGTCTAATTGGCACGGCGAGCGCTCAAAATAACGCACTGACGGCCAATCCGCCACAGCTTCTGTTCAACGGCTCCGGAGTAACGCAACTGCTGCAGATCACATCCGGGACCGCACAGGCGATCACGGTATCGGCTTTCTCCGACACAAACTGGCTGCAAGTCAACCCCACCAGCGGCAGCACGCCCATCGTACTATCGGTGTCGATCGGCTCGGCGGCGCCCACGGCCACCGATGTCGGATTCATTAATATCAGTTCCGCGGGATCTTTCCTATCCGTGCCAGTGGTGTTCAATCCGAGTTCGACGGGCGGGATCAGTCCGATTTCCACCAACCCGAACTCTTTAAGTTTTGTTTTCGCAGCCAACAGCACCGTGCCAGTGACGCAGGACATTACGGTGTCGAGCAGCAGCGGAGCCATCACCTCATTTACCGCGTCGCCAGTGACCAGTAACGGTGGAAATTGGCTTACTGTGATGCCTTCCTCAGGCAGCCTTCCCAATACCCTGGCGGTGACTGTAAATCCGGCCGGTCTCCAGGCCGGCAGCTTCAAATCGGCCATTGCGATCAATGCGCCCGGATCAAACGGTATCAGCCTGCCTGTGGAGGTTACGATAGGCGGAACCCCGGCTATAAACTTCAGCCCCGCGCAGCTTTCGTTCGATTATCAGATCGGAACCAGCCAGCCGCTGGCTCAGACACTATCCATCACCAGCAGCACCGGAGCAAATGTCAGCTTCACGGCTTCAGCCACGACCAGCTCTTGCGGCAGTAACTGGCTGGTGATCTCCCCGCAATCCGGGGCGACGCCCAGCACGATAATTGTCCAGGCGAACACATCCGGCCTGACCGCCGGATCGTGTACAGGAACAATTACTATCTCCGCCACTGGCGCTTCCAATCCGAGCGTTACCATTCCGGTAAGTTTCCTGGTCAGCAACAATCCTCTGCTTCAAGTTCCCACCACAGGACCAACCTTTAACTATCAGGTTGGCAGCCTCACGGTTCCGGCCGTGCAAAACGTGCAGATTACCAGTTCCACGGCCGGGGTAGCTTTCACCGCCAGCGCTTCGGCTGCTTCCGGATCGCCGGCGTTCCTTCAGATCACTCCCGCATCCGGCACCACGCCGGAAGCTCTGGCGCTGTCGCTAAACCCGCAGACCGTGGCGAACCTCGGTCCGGGAACTTATACCGAAACGGTGAGCGTAGCAGCGGGCGGAGCGGGTAACTCCCCGCAGACCTTCCCGGTTACGCTGGTCGTCGCCAGCACTCCCGTTTTGACGGGGACCGTCCCATCGCTGACATTCAATTATCAAGTGGGGAAGACGACGCCGTCGCCGCAAACTATTACCATTAGCAGCACTGGCGCGCCGCTTATCTTCTCGGTGGCCACCAGCACATCCAGCTGCCCCGGCTTCTTATCAGCCGCATCGGCTAGCGGCAATACCTTCTCGCCGTCGCCACAAACTGAAAACCAGGTGGTCGTATCGGCCAACACCAGCGGCCTCACCACGCCGCAGGTCTGCACTGGCCTGGTGACTTTGACCGTTCCAGGCACGAATACCACGCTGGTGATCCCGGTGACGCTGAATGTGAGCAACACGGCTCTTCTAGACGTGGGTCAGCCCTCCATCAACGTAACGGCTTTGGTTGGAGCGGCGGCCACGGCCCAGACGATTTCCGTGAGCAGCACCGATCCGAATAATCAGCTCCCATTCACCGCCGTCGCCACTACCAACCCGATTGGATTGACGTGGCTCAGCGTAGCGCCCAACAGCGGCAACACGCCGAACAATCTGCAGGTCACCATCAATCCGGCTAATCTCGGACCCGGAACCTATGCGGGATCCATCACTGTCTCGAGCACGGCGGCCAATGTTCCGGCGCAAACCATCCCGGTAACACTGGTGATCGCCTCGTCGACCGCCGTCGCCAACCCGGCCAGCGTCGCCTTTACGCAATCCGGTTCTCAGCCGTCGTCTCAAACCGTGCAGATCTCGGGCGTACCCGCCGGAGTCACGATTGGCGTGCAAACCACGATGTTCAACGGGTCGGGCTGGCTTTCGGCCACCGCATCGGGCAACGTCGTAACGATAACCGGCAACGGCTCGCAGCTATCACAGGGCTCCTACCAGGGAGTAGTGACGGTTTTCGTGCCCGGGGCCAGCAACAATCCGCTTTCTATTCCAGTGACGCTCAGCGTCGGCGCCGCGCCCACCATTTCGGTTGCGCCCGCTTCGGTGAACTTCACTTACGCTTCCGGATCGACGACGCTTCCCTCGCCTCAGGTTATCCAGATCAGCAGTACGGGAAGCGCTACGTTCACCGCAAACTTTACTCCCGGCGCCAGCATTGCGAATCGTGGCCAATTCATTACGGTCACGCCTTCGAGCGGCACCGCTCCGGCGGCGATCACGCTGGGCGTGAATTCGGCGATCCTGTCCACTCTGCCACAGGGTGTTTACACCGGTACGGTAACTATATCTTCGCCAGGTATTGCCAGCCAGACAGTCAATGTCACTCTAACTGTCGGCGCCGCGGCTTCTCCAGCGGTGACGGCGATCGTGAATGCCGCCACTCTTCAATCCGGACCAATTGCTCCGGGTGAGATCATAAGCATCTTCGGCACCAACGTTGGCCCGTCGACGCCGCAGACCTTCGGTCTGACCGCGGCTGGGGCGGTACCCACCACGCTGGGCGGCGTGACGGTGATGATTAACAGCGTCGCCGCGCCTCTGCTCTATGTATCGTCGACGCAAATCAACGCCATCGTCCCTTACGAAAGCGCCGGGCAGACCAGCGCTACCGTCACAGTGCAGTCCGATAGTTTGACTTCCTCGACGTTCCAAGTCAATCTTGTGGCTACGCAGCCGGGTATTTTCTCGCTCAGCCAGGGAGGCAGCGGTCAAGGGGCTATCCTCAATCAAAATTCCAGCGTGAACGGAACGAGTAATCCGGCCGCGATCGGGAGTGTCATACAGATCTTCGCTACCGGCGAAGGCCAGGTGGTGCCCGCAGTCCTCACTGGCTCGGTAACGCCTGGGGCACCGCCATACCCAGTGCCAGTGGCCACGCCAATTACCGTGACCATAGGCGGCCAGACGGCGCAAATCGAATATGCAGGCGAAGCGCCCGCCCTGGTGGCAGGTGTACTCCAGGTCAATGTTGTGATTCCGGCCGGTACCGCCGCGGGTAATCAACCGGTGGTCCTGACCATCGGGACGAACAGCAACAGCGGTCAAAACATCACGGTGGCCGTGCAATAGGGCTATCGGAAGTTCAGCGCGCGTCCAACACCAGTGTGGGCGCGCGCATTCGGCAGGTCGGAGACCTGCCCCACAAATGCTGACTTTGGCAGGTCGGAAACCTGCCCGCTCCTCCGCTACCTGCCTCACATGTGGAAGAATCATATTGATAGGAGCGACCCGCCTTGCCTCAAAGTAACTCCATCGGAGTCTCCGTTCCGGCGCGCACTCCGGGAAGCATCGCCAAGCTCTTTGGCGATTTGAAGGTGCGGCCCAAGTTGATGGTGCTGCACAATCTGTTTTTCACGATTCTGGCGCTCGGCGTATACTTCGCGCTTTACCCTTATCTGCCGGAGCAGGCCAAGACCAACTTCTTTATCGTGCTGGGCGGAATCTACATTCTCGCGGTGCTGGCGCTCGAGACCACCATCATGCCGCTGTATGTCTACCGGCCGCTGCGGCTCATGTTGAACGCCGATCAGGCTACGCAGCACGGCAACCGCGAGCAGGAAATCATCGACGAGCAGTTGATCCTGGGCGACGAGATCGGACAGATCATGCGGTCGCGCAATGCCACCATCCTCGACCTTCGGAAGCGCGAGGACGAACTCGAAGAAGCTTTGCGGCGCCTGGAAGCGCAAGATCGCCTGGTGAGTCTGGGTCTGCTGAGCGCCAGCGTCGCGCATGAATTAAATACGCCGCTGACGGTGCTGCAAGGCTCCATCGAGAAGCTCACCGAAACCACGCGCGACGCCGCCACGCTGGAGCGGTTGGCCCGCATGCTGCGAGTGACGCAGCGGATTCGCAAGATCAGCGAAAGCCTGGTTGATTTTTCGCGAGTCCGCAAGCAGCACCTGGAATCGGTTCCGCTCCGGCACCTGATTGACGATGCCTGGAGCCTGGTAGCCATCGACGAAAAGGCCGCCGGCGCGCACTTCGAGAATCTGGTCGGGGCGTGCGACGTGGTAACGGGCAATTCCGATCGCCTGATCCAGGTCTTCGTCAATCTGCTGCGAAACGCGCTCTACGCCATCCGGCCGTCCGGTAGAATCGCGGTGAACTCGAGGCATCTGAATCGCAACGGGCAATCCTGGATCTCAGTTATCGTGGAAGACGACGGGCCGGGCATTCCTTCCGATGTTTTGCCGGACATTTTCGAAGCGTTCGTCTCCAGCCGCCTGGACGCCAATGGAACGGGTTTGGGCTTGACCGTCGCGGAGGGGATCGTTCATCAGCATGGCGGCACCATTGCCGCGTCCAATCGCATCGAAGGCGGCGCGTGCCTGGAGGTCGCGTTGCCGGTCTCCGAGCCCCGCCGGATGGGGAACCACGCATGAGCGTCAAGTCAGTCTCGGAACAGAGCCCGGAAACGCAAAATCCAAATGGATTCGTGGATCTCGCCATTTTGGATGACGACCTCGATTTTTGCAATTATCTCGAAGACGCGCTCAAAGACGACGGGCTGTACGTGATTCGAACTTTCGCCCATCCCGCGGGCCTTTTCGCGGCCTGCGAACAGCGCCTGCCGGATATCGTTCTATTGGACATGAAGATGGGTGAGTTCAAAGGCGACAAGGTTCTGGAGCAACTGCAGAGCGCCTACCCGGGCATGTGCGTGATCATCATCACCGGCTATCCGTCGCTTGAAGACATGCGCGCCACCTTCAAGATGAAGGTGTTCGACTACATCTCCAAGCCCTTTTCGCTGGCCCAGCTTCGTCAGACTTTATTGAACGCGATCGAGAAATTCGGATTCGGGCGCATGACGCAGAACCGGCTGCGCGAGCGGCTGGGCCACCAGATCAAAATGCTGCGCGTGGAGCGGGACTGGTCGCTCAAAGACCTGGCCGGCGCTACCAAACTCAGCATTTCCCAGATCAGTTCCATCGAACGCGGCGCCAACCTGCCCAGCGTCGAAAGCTTGCTGGCGATTTGCCGCGCCTTCGACAAACGGCCTTCGGATGTGCTGGCGGCGATCGACTTCTAAACCCGAGGATGCCTGCGCGCGACGAAGCCCTACGATTGGCGGCCAACTTCGCAGCATCACCAGCGGAACAAAAAAGCCGCGAGCTGATTCTGGCCCTGCTCGAACATACTGCGGCTCCCTTCTCGCGCGATCAGTTCCATCCCGGCCATATCACCTGCACCGCGCTGGTGCTCCACCCGGATGGGCGGCGCGCGCTGCTGATGCATCATCACCGTCTGCGCCGTTGGCTTCTGCCCGGGGGGCATGTCGAAGAGAGCGACAATACGTTAGCCGACGCGGCGCGGCGCGAAGCGGTGGAGGAAACCACTGTGCGAATAACGCCCGGAGTCATCCCACGGCTGGTGGGCTTGGATGTCCACGGAATCCCGGCTCATAAGGGTGAGCCATTTCACCTCCACCACGACCTGATCTTCAGGCTGGATGCGGAAGCGAGCGAAGTCACCTGCACCGAGGAAGCACCCGCAATAGCCTGGTGTGGGATGGATGAAGTGGAGCGGTACAGCGTTCCAACCAGCATCGCGGCCGTGTTCCAGCGGGTGCTTCGGTAGGCTTACGAGAGTGGAAACTGCCGGACGCACTGGAACAACTCCCAGGCTGGGGCCCGATTTATAAACCGGTGAGCACTCGGAGGAAGATGCTCACCGGCCGGCAACCCGAAATGCTTTCGCACTTCAGACTGCCTAACTCAACTCGGAAAATCGCCGGAGGAGGGAAAGGGAACCTGGATGTGGCGCCACTTCGAAGGACGCTCTGTTTCGGCAAAAGGTTTCCCTGGCAAGATACTACCATAACTTCTCTAAAATGATCCAGAAGAAATTGCTCCAAACGCGTTTTTGTTGCTGCTCGAATTGTTCCACGAAACTGCCGTCACCTTCGGTATGATCAGCAGGTAAGAAAAAGCTCCCCCCGGCAACAGTACGCAAACCCAGACGAAAGCAAAATAGAACCGGCCGGTTCGCTCGAAACTAATCGGACGGCAGCAGCAGTACCGCTGAACCGCATAGCCCAGTAACGCAAAAAGTTTTGCGCGCCAGGTTGGTCGAAGCGCCACGCCGGAACCAGGCATCCGAGAGCCAACCGCCCAGCACCGCGCCGGTCGCGGTGGCGCAGAAAAGAAGCCACCCGGTGAGAGCCATCATGCCCGTCGAGGTAGTGGCGCTCAAGAAGTTGGGGCAGCCCAAGTCAGCATAAAATACCAGGCATAATTGGAGCAAAACAAACCCAAGAATGTTCCCCAAGTCTCTCTTTTCTTCAAGATATCCGCCAGACTGGGCCCTGGAACGTTGCCTGGATCGGCGCCGTGGCACCCATCTTGGGGACGACCAGAGCCGTTAGCAAGACCCGGTTGGTTTCTGCGGAAAAATCGCTACGATAATCCTTGAATAAGAAGATCAGTACGCCGCCTGCCAGTACGGTGACTACGTTGGCCACTGCGGCGATTGAGAGCGTTCCGCGGTCGATAAAGTTGATGGGCAATCGAGACAACCATCAGCATTAGAACGAGCCACTCCACATTAGAACGAGCCACCATGCGCGTGACGCGCCCGGGACCCGCTCCGCTATCAGCCGCCGTGTGAGTGTATCACTGCTTAGCGGGTTTATCCTCGGGAATGGGCGCTAGTTCGTCGATATTCGCGGTGGTTCGAGGAGCCCAATCCGGTTTGCTCTCCTGTCGCGCATCATCTCGCCGATGCTCCAGGTCGGCCGCGGATAATGGCGAATTAGTCGCTTTGAATTCTCCAAGTTTCCGGGATCGGTTCGCATTGGCGCCGCTGTTGACACTCAGTTCATCGGTGCTACTTACTGGAAAGTCGTCTTTTTTGTCCATACAGGTTGGACGCGTCGTTCGGTAAGCTGCCACTCGGTTGTAACGGTTACTACGGACTTGAGAACAGTGGCTATCGCAGGTAAAACAGGCTCAATCGCGGGAGATTGGAGGATTCGAGCAAACGCCGCTCGAGGTACTGCTTCTCGAGCATCGTCAGCTGTTCGGGCGTCATCTTTCCGCGGTAGGGGCGCAGCTCGCGATCCAAGTCGATTCGCGCCGCCAGTAGCTGCTCTTCGGTTTGACGGGTGCGCGCGATTGCCACCATCTTGTCTTCGAGCGAAGTGAGACGCCGCTCCAGATCTTCCAGATCGTGATACATCGATTCCACGTCGGCCGCCAAACGGTCAACAGACGCCGCGACCTCTTCAAAGCCGGGCTGCTTCCGAATCTCGGCTGCGTTGGCGCGAAGATAGTTTTCAAGCTCTTCGAGAGTGAAAGGGGCGGCAGCTTCTTTACGGGGTCGCGGCGGCCCTGATAGGCCGGCCATCAACTGGGCCTCGGCCAGAACCGCTTGCGCGCAATAGGCCACCGAATTCACCATCTGGATGCGGCTTTTTCCGGCGCGCCATTTCTCGAAGGCGGCGTCGATACCCCGCAACACCGCCTGGAGCGGAACGCCTGCGTTCTTCCAGGTCTCCACCAGCGCCCAGTCGAGCGGAGACATCAGAAACAGGCTGGTGCCGCGCGCCTTTTGAAAATGTTCTTCGACTTCAGTGAAATAGTTGAAGTAATTGGAAGGCCAGGCTAAGTCTTCTGGTTCCGGCGCCATATGATTTCCAGGCCTTCGAGCGTAAGATCCTCGTTGATCTCTTTCACCGTGCGCGAGACTTGCGCGATCAAGCGCGCTTGCCCTCCGGTGGCAATCACGGTGGTTTTCGGCCCCAGCTCCGCTATTACACGCTCCACGATCCCATCGATCAGGCCCGCGAAACCGTAGTACAGACCGGACTGAATGCTGTTCACGGTGTTCTTACCGATAAGCCGCGCCGGCTCCCGGAAATCGACCATGGGAAGCCGCGCAGTCTTGGCGAAAAGACCGCTGATCGACATGCCAATACCGGGGCAGATCATGCCGCCCAGATATTCGGCATCGGCCGACACGACATCGAAGTTGATGGTGGTGCCGAGATCGACGACCACGGCGGGACCGCCATAGCGCTGGAAAGCCGCTACACCGTTCACCACCCGATCCGCGCCCACTTCGCGAGGATTATCGTACAGGACTTTCAATCCGATATCAGTGTCGGGGGTTATGAATAGCGGAGTAGTGTGAAAATAACGCTCCGACATGCCCGTGAGCGGGGCATCGAGCGTGGGCACAACGCTGGCAATGATGATGCCGTCGACGCGCGCCAGATCGAGCGACGCCAGTGCAAACAGGTTGCGCATCAGCACGCCCCACTCGTCGGCGGTCTGCTCGTGAATAGTGCGCAGCCGCCAGCGGCCGATCAACTCGCGATTTTCAAACGCGCCAATGGTGATGTTGCTGTTGCCCGCGTCAAGCGCTAAGAGCATGGACGCACCCCTCCCGCCAGGATCACGTTCTTGGTTCCATCGTCGGCTTGAAGAATCAGAAATCCCGAACTGTTGAGGCCAGCGGTCGTACCTTGGAGCAGCGAATGGCCCTGCTCCACGAACACGCGGCGGCCGTAAACGAAGCTGGACGCCTGCGAGAACATCGCCAGGATGGGTTCGCTGCCCTCTTTTTCAAGCAACGCGCAGAATCTATCGACGCTCGCGGCCAGTTCAACTAAGAGCTGCTCGCGGGAGTGAATATGATTCGTGGCCAGGCGCAGGGAGGTCGCGATGTCCCTCAATTCCTCGGGAAACTCGGAATGGTTCACATTGATGCCGATGCCTGCAATGATAGCGGAGCTTTCCAGTTGCGCGAGAATGCCGGCGCATTTCTTGGATTCGATCAGCACGTCATTCGGCCAGCGCAAGTCGCAAGCCAGACCGGTAACTTTGAGAATCGCTTCGCTGGTAGCGAGCCCGAGCGCCAGCGTAACCAAGGGCAGCGTGCTGGGGGCAAATCGATGCCTTAGAACGATGGAGACATACAGACCAGATCCGGGCTCGGAATACCAAGTGCGGCCGTAGCGTCCTTGTCCGGCGGTTTGTTCTTCGGCACCCACGATAGTGCCGGACTGGCATCCGGCCGTCGCTAAGCGGCTGGCCTCGGTCATCGTGGAATCGATGGCAGGGCGCCAGTGGATAGGGCGATTGGGCAAGCCTGATTGCACCCACGCAAGATCGAAGGCCATCGTTATTCAAGCTCCAGGTGAAAGTGAATGTCGACCGCATGCGAAGAATGCGTGATGGCGCCTACCGAGATGAAGTCCGCGCCGGTCTCGGCATACGCGCGCACGGTATCGAGAGTGATGCCGCCCGATAGCTCGACGGTCGCCCGGCCGGCGATGTACTGGATCCAATCCTTGGCTTCCGGTGGGCTGAGGTTGTCGAGCAGCAGCTTCTTCGCGCCGCAGTCGAGCGCTTGTTCGAGTTCTACGCGCGTGCGAACTTCAATCTGCACAGGAACGCCGACATTTCGTGTTGCTTCGAGCGCCGCACGCACCCCACCCGCGGCCGTAATGTGATTGTTCTTGATTAAAATCGCATCGAAGAGGCCCATTCTATGATTAGTAGCACCGCCCGCATGGACCGCCATCTTTTCCAGTTCGCGCAGGCCAGGAACGGTCTTGCGAGTATCGAGAATGCGGCAGCCGGTGCCCGCGACGGCATCGACATACTTGCGCGCCAGTGTCGCGATGCCGCTTAGGTGCTGGAGAAAATTGAGCGCCACGCGTTCTCTGGTGAGCAGTGTGCGGGCGTAACCATGGACGGTCGCGATTACTTGTCCGGTCTCGAGGTGACTACCGCTGGGAGCCTTTAAATCGATGTCGTCGTACAGGAGCGGCAGAAGCTCCGTGCCGGCCACGACGACGGTCTCGCGAACCAGGAAGCGGCCCTTGGCTTTTCGCTCCGCCGGAACACAGAGATTGGTGGTAAGGTCGCCCGAGCCGATGTCTTCATCGAGGGCGCGCTCGACCATCTGGGGCAAAGTCATTCGAGATCGTTGAGCCTCAGAGATCGTTCAAAAGAGCCTGGCTTTTTTCGAGCTGCGCCAGGTACTCACCGCGCTTGGCCCGCAGAGAATCTACGACATTGGCAGGCGCGCTGCTCAAAAATTTATCGTTGGCCAGTTGGCGATCTTTGTCGGCTATTAGTTTCTCGAGCTGCTCGATTTCCTTCGCCAGACGGCCGCGCTGGGCTTTGGAATCCACCGCCGGAAGCTCGAGCAACAGATCGAAGTCCGGAGTAGAACGCACCGCACCTTCCAACTTCGGCGGCGCCTCATTGCGGACGTCCAGCTTTACGTTGGCCAGTTTTTCGATCACGCCCAACTCTACTTTGTTGGCGCCATTGCGGCAGTAAAGCACGCCGTTCAGCACTAATTTGCGATCGAGTCCATGATCGGCGCGCAGCTGCCGGGCGGCTGTGATCATCTCCTGCAGCAATGCCATCTGATGCTCAGCCGCTGGATCCCTGCGGCCGGCGCGCGGATACTCGGCCAGCGCGATGGACTCGGTTTGACCGAAGCGATGCCAGAGCTCTTCGGTAATGAACGGCATAATGGGATGCTGCAGCCGCAGGTAAGCGCCGAAAACGCTGAGGAAATTGCGCCACTCGTTCGTCAGGCCGGAGTTCGGTGTTTGGCGCAGCTTTTTTATCTCGAGATACCAGTCGCAGAAATCATGCCAGAAGAACTGCCACAACTCCTCCGCCACTTCGTGATAGCGGTGCTGCTCGAGCGCACGATTCACCGATTCAGCCGTGGCATTCAGACGGCTGAAGATCCAGCGGTCCTCCAGCGTTTCGGCGTGGCCCGGCTCCGGAATGGACGGCTCAATCCCAGCCGCCTCCAGATTCATAAGGATCATGCGCGCGGCGTTCCACATCTTATTGCCGAACTGGCGGGCGGAGTTGAGGCGATCCTCGCTGTAGGTGATATCGGTGCCGGGAGCGGCCGACATCATCAAGGCCAGCCGCACCGCGTCGGTGCCGTATTTATCGATGATGTCGAGCGGGTCGACGACATTGCCCTTGGTCTTAGACATCTTCTGCCGCTCGGGATCGCGCACCAGAGTGTGCAAGTGCACCTGGCGGAAGGGGACGTCGTTGGTTAGTTCGAGCCCCAGCATCATCATGCGGGCGGCCCAGAAGAACAGGATGTCGTAGCCGGTGATCAGCAGCGACGTCGGATAATACGTCCGAAAATCCTCCGTGTCATCGGGCCAACCGAGGGTCGAAAACGGCCACAAGCCGGAGCTAAACCAGGTGTCGAGGACATCGGTATCCTGTTCGATGCGAGGCGATCGGCAATGCGCGCAGGACTGTGGCGCTTGGCGAGCGACGGTGATTTTCCCGCAATCGGCGCAGTGCCAGGCGGGAATACGATGGCCCCACCAAAGCTGTCGCGAAATGCACCAATCGCGGATGTTTTCCATCCAGTTGAAGAATGTTTTATTCCAATTCTCCGGTACGAAAACGATGCGGCCGCCCTGCACCGCGTCCACAACTTTCGCGGCCAGCGGCTTGGTTTTGACGAACCACTGGGTGGAGACCAGAGGCTCAACGATGGTGCCGCAGCGGTCGCACTTGCTGATGGCGAGAGGGTAAGGCTCGATCTTTTCCATGAGCCCCAGCTTTTCGAGATCGGCCACCACTCGTTTGCGGGCCGCGAAGCGATCGAGATCGGCATACGGGCCGGCTTCAGCGGTCATGCGGGCATCCTCGCCGATCACTTTCACATGCGGTAAATTGTGACGCTTGCCGGCTTCGAGATCGTTGGGATCGTGGGCGGGCGTGACTTTCACTACGCCGGTTCCAAACTGCGGGTCGGCCAGTTCATCGAAGATGACCGGGATCTCGCGATTCATCAACGGCAGCAACACGGTGGTGCCAGCCAGGTCGCTATAACGCGGATCGCGGGGATTCACGGCGACGGCGGTATCGCCCAGCATGGTTTCCGGGCGGGTGGTGGCGACGACTAGACTTCGGGGGCTGTCTTTCAGCGGATAGCGAATGTGCCACAGCGTGCCCTCGGTATCCTCGTGTTTAACTTCGAGGTCGGAAAGCGCGGTTTGGCAACGCGGGCACCAATTGACCATGTACGTGCCGCGATAAATCAACCCGCGCTCGTACAGACGCACGAACGCTTCGAGGACTGCGCGCGATAATTCCGGACTCAGGGTGAAGCGCTCACGGCTCCAGTCGCAGCTATCACCGATCCGCTTCATCTGTTCGGTGATGCGGCTCCCATATTTTTCCTTCCAGACCCATACGCGCTTGACGAATTCTTCACGGCCGAGCTGCTGGCGAGTCAAGCCTTCGGCCGCCAGGCTGCGCTCCACGAGCATTTGTGTGGCGATGCCGGCGTGGTCCACTCCAGGCAGAAAGAGGGTGTTGTCGCCACTCATGCGGCGCCAGCGAATGGCCGCGTCGATGACCGAATGTTCGAGCATGTGGCCGATGTGCATCGAACCGGTGACATTGGGCGGAGGAACAACCAGCGAGAAGGGCGTACCTGGGGCTTGGGGGTCGGCGTGGAAAATCCCGGTCTCGACCCACCAGCGCGCCCAGTGGGACTCGAAGCGCTGGGGCTCGTAAGTTTTTTCCAAATCCATGGGGAAGACTACCAGTTTAGCAAGCGGCAACTATTTGACAGCCTTGCGGGTGGTCTGATGTAATGTGGATGAAGTTAAACTTTCCTGCCTTGCTCCTCAGTAGCTCAATGGTAGAGCATTCGGCTGTTAACCGAAGGGTTGTAGGTTCGAGTCCTACCTGAGGAGCCAAATTAAATTATTGGATTAAAAGTTCTTTCTTCTCGTTGCGCTCTTGTACCGCGTCCTCCGCTGTACGAACTTTTGTACGAACTTTGGCCAACTCCGCCTTCTGCTGCAGATAGTTCGCTAGCCTTTGGCCGGCGACTTGGATGTCCCGCTCGTCCGTGATGTTGTAGCGGTCCAGCATCGCGCGCGTCTTCCAGCCTACAATCAACAACACCTGCTTTTCCGATACCCCAGCGCGGATCATGTTGCGCGCGGCTGTCCGCCGCAGGTCGTGAATCAGCAGTTCCGGTACGCCAGCGCGCTCCCGCGCTTTGTTCCAAGCGGTTTTCACCTCGCTGATGCCGTGACCCTTCCATGAAACGATGAATGGGCAATCCGCCTCGCGCGCGGCGTAGGCCATATCGAGCCAGGCGCGCAGCTCACCATAGAGCGGCGCTACACGCGCCTGTTTCCCTTTGGTCTGCTTTTTCTCCAGCCGGGTGATATTTGCGTCCCAGTCGACCTGATCCCAGCGGAGGTTGAGGATCTCGCCACGGCGCATGCCGAGGTGGTATCCGATCACCAGAATCAACCGCTGGTGATCCGGCAGCTCGTCTCGCAACAAGATGTATTGCTCGTGTTCTAGGAATCCTTCCCGGACGTTGTTCTCTTCGAGCATGGAGGCTTTGATGTCCGGCACCACGTAGACGAGCGGGGGTAGCTTCTTGAGGCCCAGCGCATAGCCGCGCCGCAGGGCTTCCAGCCAACGATTGATGGTCGCGTTCGCATACTTCGCCGTCTGCTTTTGATCAATGAAGGCCTCAATGTGGTTCGATTGGAGCTTAGAGGCTTTGATCGGACCGAAAGCAGGCTCCAGGTGCAACCGAACGTAGCCCTCCGCCTGGTTAAAGCTATGACGGCTCTGCCGTCTTTGGTCCTCCAGATAAAGCTTGAGGAGATCTCCCACCGTGGCGTCCGTGGTTGTGACCTGGCGATCGTCGATCTCTTTGCGGCGCTTGTTTAAGAGCCGAATAGCATCATTCTTATTGGTGGATTTCGAAGATTCAAAACGTTCCCGCTCTTCGCCGGGTACCTTGTAGCGAATCCACCAGATTTCGCCTCGCAGATAGGGCTTGGAGGTTCCACGTTCTCCTTTGGGCATGCCGAAATTCTACACTGTTTGCGGCTGATGCGCTTCTCCCCGGATCCGCTCCTTTCTGCCCATCATTTTGCAGTGACGCTCACCGAAATTGAGTGGACCGGTGCCTGCACAACATGTGATGGTAAGCCCAGCCCGTTTGCACGATGCTGTGTTTCGGGCTATTCAATCTATGTGACTTGCAGGCGGTCTTCCGCCTCGAGCGTTCAATGTACACCTCCCCGATCCGTTGGAGCTGTGAACTCGGTACTGCCGATCCTTCCGCGTGCGATAACGCACATCGGCTGCAGACGATCCGGGCGCGCGATAACCTTCGCCTTCAACGATCGCCTCGATATCCAATCCCAGCTGCCCGATTGTCGTGCTTCCAGCGAGGGAGGCGCAGTGGTCGGAACGGCGGTCACAGCGGCCGACGCGAGCACGGCGGCATTGACGGGAGCAGGCCCCTTGTTCGTTGTTCCCTCGGCGGATTAAAGCTGTTTCGAGGTGGACCAGAGCGAAAAGCGGCGGGCTACAAAGGGTTCCGTTCGATCCCAGTCGTGGTTCGTCTGGCCAGGGATCCTGCAGGGGAACGGGAGGCAAGCGAATGAGTAAGTTAGTCGAGATGCTCAACCCGGGGCAATCCTCCGCTGGAGATCTTCTCATCGAGGCAATCGCGGATGCCGTAGCGCTTAAGCTAGAGCGGATGGCGGGCCTGCAACAACGATTGATGGATCTTCACGACGCCGCAAAATACCTCGGAATGACTGAAGATGCGTTGCGTCACAAGGCAGGCGTCGATATTCCGTGTGTGCGAATCGATGGCAAGCTGCGCTTTGACCGGCGCGACCTCGACCGCTACATTGACCGGGCGCCACGACAGGGTATTTGAGCCCAGACGAATCGGGCTGCGATTGCGCTTGATTTTGACGGATCTGTAATCCGATTTTATGCAAACGAATGTGTTGACCACCTTCCCCGCCGCCGGGCTCCTTCGACAGCGTGAGCTCGTGTCCGGAGGCTGGAGCTATCTGGGATCTTCACAACCCGCCCTGGAGGCAACCGCTTTAGCCGTAATGGCGCTAAGTGGGCAAGGGCGCGAAGAAGCATACAGTTCAGGAACCGCCGAGTTGCTGCGTTTGCAGCGGGAGGATGGGGGGTGGCCCGCTTTTGCGGGCGATTCGGAAGGCAGCTGGACCACAGCGCTTGCGTTGTGTGCGCTGAACGGATCGAGTGGGTCCATCAGTGCGCGTGAGAGAGCGTTGGAATGGTTGCTTCGAGAGCGGGGCAAAGAAGGCCACTGGTTTTGGCGATGGAAATTCAAGACCGCTGATCGCAACGTTCGCTTCGATCCCGACAAGTATGGCTGGCCCTGGATCTCGAGTTCTGCAAGTTGGGTCATCCCCACGGCGTTCAGCATAGTAGCGATCAAGCAATTCACGGTCTGCAATCGCTCAGAAGCGTCGGAGAACCGAATCCATCTGGGTGTCGAGATGCTTCTGGACCGCGCCTGTGTAGACGGAGGATGGAACTCTGGAAACAGCGTGGTGTACGGGGTGCCGCTACGCGCTCATGTTGAGGCGACGGCAATCGCGCTGTTGGCGCTGCAGGACGAGCCGCGAAGTGAGCTGATTCAAAGAAGCCTGGCATGGTTAAAGAAACAGGCGGCCCGCGTCGATTCTGTTTCCAGCCTAGGGTGGTGCATTCTCAGCCTGTTCGTGTACCAGGAGCCCATTGAGGCGCTCAAAAACAGACTGGTGGCGATCGTGGGAAACGGCCGTGACATCCGGAACAATGCAACTCTCGCCACTGGGCTTCTCGCGCTGAAGTGCGGCGAGATGATTCATCCGTTCGTGGTGCTGCGATGAAGCTCGATCGGCGACGATTCCTTGGTTCTTCAGTGAGTGTGGCCGCGACAGTGGGGATCACAGCCGAATGGGCTGGCCGAAGCACTCCGTCTCGTATCGGAGACCTCGTTCGGCTGTCGCGGTGCTGGATGCGGAAGAGTACTCAGAGAAGATCGAGGCGCTCCTTCTGGATGGATTGCGTTTGTTCCAGCTAAAGATGCTGGGCCGGTCGGTTCTTCTCAAACCAAATCTGGTGGAAGACTTGCCAGGACCCGTAAATACGAACTCGGCGCTTATCGGAGCGGCGGCACGATGCTTCCTTCGGCTCGGTGCCGCTCGTGTTGTGATCGGCGAAGGCCCGGGGCATCAACGCGACACTGAACTCGTGGTGCAGTCTGCAGGCCTGAACCCGCATCTTAACCAGCGGCGGATCGAATTCGTCGATCTCAACCGCGACGAACTCAGGAGAGTGAAGCTGAAAGCCAATTACAGCGTGAGTTTCCGGTAAGCGTGCGTGACTGCAGTTAGCGGTAGCTGATACGGTGTGCCAAGGGCGGGAGGCCCCGGCGAGATGGCACAGGAAACGGAGCATTATCGGGACGAGGTGGAGCAGGT
>Ga0182024_10003417_pt1 | contig 37834 bp, 27 predicted proteins | sample P32metaG_FD_120480 | JGI IMG/M metagenome (GOLD analysis project Ga0182024, IMG submission 120480) | Permafrost microbial communities from Stordalen Mire, Sweden - P3-2 metaG (Illumina Assembly) | ecosystem: Environmental > Terrestrial > Soil > Wetlands > Permafrost | place: Sweden: Stordalen...
AACGCGCCACTGATGACGCCGTTGAACGCGACAAAGGACATGAAGATCGCCAGCACCATGACGTCAGCCATGGACCATTTGGAAAGCTCGAAAGCCAGCACCTTGACGAAGCGGTTGGTGCGCAACAGCGCCGGCCGGATGACACTCGCCCCCAGCGCCAGCATCTTCAGCGTGGGGAAGACCACGCTGAACAGGATCACCAGCACGCCCACCACCGTCATCTCCGGCCGGCCCATGTGGATCAGTGTCCGAAACACCTCAAACACGGTCTTGCTGCGGTAGTAGAGCGACTGGTCGCGAAACTCAATGGGCATGCCGAGCAGAGTTGCGTCAATCTTTGTGACGCGAACTTCCAACTCCAGCATGGGGCTAAAGATGCCGCCGGCCAGCATCGCCAGACAGAACGACATCAGCACCACGACGGCGCCCCGTGAGAGCGTCTTCCTGCCGGCCATCAACAGGATGAACCCCAGCGCCGCACATCCCAACACCGTGAGATAGTAGCGATTCAGCTGCTTGTCCGATTCCGCGATCTTCTCGCCAAGGGTCAACTCGCAAGCCGCGCCACTCGAGCACCCATAGCGGCTCAAGACGGCGTTATAGGTGGTCATGTCCATGTTGCCGAACGTGTTCGCGACCGCATTGGCCAGCACGCCGCGAATGGAATCCTTGAAGCTCTTCTGTGTTCCCTTATTGACGAGCTGCGCCATCACTACGTCGGTATACTCCGGCACCTGCGGACGCAGCGATGCGATCATCTTGTTCACGAACATGCCCTGGATCCCGCCGGGCTTGTCCGCATTCATTTTGTCCAGCAGCGCGTTCAGCGCTTTCTCAACCATGGGCCGTAGATTCTTGCTCTGTCCCTTCAAATCGAGCTGGTCGACTTGCGCGTTGAGGATCGGGCCGATAATGTCGCGCCATTTGTCGGCGTTCAGGATTCCGTAGCTCGCGTTTTCGATCTCGGCCAAATCGGTGCGCATGGCACGGCGCGCCTCCAGCCCGTCCACAGTCTTCCAACTGAACCAGATGGCCGGAAGAAGCAAAATCACCGCCGCGGCCAAGCGAAAATCGAACCAACGCCTATGCTTCCTCCGTGACTCCGCTTTCGGTGACGGATTCGTCAGTGTGCTCATCTCTTCCACGGCTTTTCTACGGCGTGATAACGAGTATAAATATATAAATACGTATTCCCCGTGCGCCGATTGTCACGGGCTTGTATCACGAGCTTGCCGCGAGTCGCGGGCACCGGCACCGCTAACCGGTGATTTCCGAATCTCGGCGCATGCGAATGCTACGCGAATCCGGCGGTCAAAAATGCGTATTCCCGACGCGTACCTGATGGAGATACGGCATCAAGCCGAACACGTTCAGCAGCCAGATGACCACGAAGATCACTACAACGGCATTCAATATGGATTTGATCGTTCCTTGCATGGGGATCAGATTGACAAGCCACAAAAGAACCCCAACAACCAGTAAAGTCAGCAAGACTTGGATCAGAGGCACTTCGCACCTCCCTAATTAATTTTCACGCTATTCAAAATAGATGCAGGTCCCGCTCATCGAGGGTGTATCTAAAACAAATATTTAGATAAGGTTCTGGGATTTCTGGGGTCTCGCCAGCGGAGGGTCGGCGGACTAGGGAGAAAGACGAGGGCGAAAGTTGATTGCTGACCGGGACAACTAATTCCCGGCTTCGATCCTCTGTTTAAGTAGCGTTTATGTAAATCGACCAGCGGACAATTCTGTGCCGATCCTTTATTCGCACAGTGCACGAAGGGAGATGAAGTTTCTCGCAGATCCCACCCGACTCAAGCCGACGCGCAAGAAGGACAATCTTGTTCAGGTCATCATCGAGACGCCTGCCGGCAGCCGTAACAAGTTTTCTTACGATCCGGATCAGGGGATATTTACGCTCAAGAAAGTGTTGCCTGCAGGGATGACCTTCCCGTACGATTTTGGGTTCCTTCCGCAAACCATCGCGCAGGATGGCGACCCGCTCGACGTGCTTCTGCTGATGGATCAGCCGGCCTTTCCCGGCATTTCCGTGCATGCACACCTGATCGGCGTCATCGAAGGGGAGCAACTTGACGGCAAGAAGAAGACCAGGAACGACCGACTGGTGGCCGTGGCTCATGCCACCAATGCGTACGCCAACGTGCGCAAATTGGCCGATCTTCCGGGAAAATGGCTCAAAGAACTGGAAGACTTCTTCGTCAACTTTCATCAGCTTGAGGGCAAGACCTGTCGGCTGCTTGGGTGCAAAGGCGCCGGTGTCGCCTTTCACTTGCTGAATAAAACCCGGCGCAGGAAGTGAGCAAAAACAACCTCAACCCAATAACTTTCCCAAGCTCCAAGAAAAATCGAAAGTGCGAAAAACTCCGGGCACTGCCCGGTTTTCGTCTGCCACGATTTCTGCTTTAAGGGGCGCACGAAAAAACTTCACTACTGCGCAAGTAGACGTCTTGCCGTCTGCGCGATCTCTGGATCGGAACTGTTGGCCGCAGCCTCGAGATGCATCCGCGCCTCGGGTACACGATGCTGACTGAGCAGCACCATTCCCAGCCCCAGATGTGCCTGCGGCTGATCGGGCCGGAGCGCCAGTACCCGCTCATATTCAGGGATCGCCTCAGCCGCGTGGCCCGTGGCGGCGAGCACGTCCGCCAGGTCCTCATGCACCTCGGGATCGTCGGGCTCCTGTTGCGCCGCTTCGCGCAATTCACTCACCGCGCGAGGCAATTGATCCATCAGCACCAGTAGTCGGCCCAGGTGATGGTGCGCCTCCGCGAATCCAGCATCGGCCTCGATGGCCTTCTCAAACTGGAACTCGGCTTCCCCGTAGTTGTGCTCCTCTGCCAGCAGGCTGCCGAGATTGTCCCTGGCCTCGGGAAAATCCGTTTGGCAGCGCAAGGCCTCACGGAATTCATGCTCGCCGGTTGCACTGTCGCCTTGCTTGACGGCGACGACACCCAAAAGATTGTGCGTCTCCGAACGCTCCGGGTTAGCCTCAAGGGCACGCTCGAGTACGGCGGAGGCCTGCGCGATTTCTCCCTGCCTAAGATACGCGTTGCCAAGATCGCTCAGGAGCAGATCGTCGGTTGGATACTGCTCGACCGCCTCTTCGAGCACTTTGGTCGCCTGCGCGTCCTGGTGTAGTGCGAAGAGAGCCGGCGGCAGCATCACAACCGCAGGACGAAAGTTTTCACGCTTCGCCAGCGCCTGCCGCGCCCAGCGTGCAACTTCTTCGTTGTTGCCCTCGCGGTCGTAGGCGTCCGCCAGCACCAGGTACGGCTCGGGCCAGTTGGGCTGGTAACGCTCCAGCAGCTCTTGCAGCCGGGGAATGCCGTTGTCGTTCACCTGCGCCTCGGCAATCGAAATTTCCGCCTCGGGCGTAGCAGGCGCTTTCGCCGGATAATAGAGCGCCACTTTCGTAAAGCTGCCTTCGGGCGCGATGGTTTCCGCAATGGGCGCGAGCAGATCGCGCCGGGGCTGCGTGCGGCGGATGAAGTGATCGGTCATCACCACGTGCACCGCGTCGTTGGTCCGACGCTTGGGCATGTGACAAGTGAGACACGTGCTTCCGGGCGGCAACGCAACGGTGTGCGCAACTCCCTGGTGACAGCCGAGACATACTTCTGTGTAATGTTTGACAGCCTCCTGGCCGCGCGGAATGTCATGCGGATCGTGGCAGGTGAGGCAGGTCATCTGACTGTTGCGAAAACATGCTGACTTGCGCAACCTGTATGCCGCATGATCGATCTCGAAATTGTCGTCGTTTTCGTGGCCCACTGGCCCGAAGTAGAGCTTGAAGTCTTTGAGCGGCTGGCCCGGACGGTAAGAAAAGATTGCTCGATCGAAGGCCCGTTCCTCATTCGGCTCGTGGAAGCTGGTCTTGAGATGACACTCCATGCACACCTCAAGTTGCCGCTCGCGATCGAGCCGGCCGGGATTCACGATCGTCGACCGAATAAGCTCTGGACTGGCACGGCCGGACATGGCCGCCTCCACATGGGCGCGCCCGGGCCCGTGGCAGCGCTGGCAATCGATGCCGTGTGGCAGCTTCTCCGGGAAGATCGATCTCTCGAGGCCTACATCGCTCTGCGGATATCCGTTGTGGCAGAACATGCATTCCCCGGTGATCGCGCGACGAAAATCCGTCTGGCCCTTCCAGTCATAGCCGGGGCTCATTGCCCAGTAGCCGGAGCCCTCCGAGTACCAGCTCACCGGAAGCTCGATCAGCTGCCCATCCGGCGCGCGATGCAAGTAGCTGCGCGAGTGATTGCCCGAGCCGATCAAATAGTCGATCCGCTCTTCCATCACGTCGGTCTCTTTGCCGTCGAATCCAACTTCGGACCTTCGCTCAAAGAATTCACCATTGCGCTCAACCATGGTGTAGCGCATACCGGAGAGCTGATGGAAGACAGTGTTCGCGTGCACGTAGTCTTCCACCACGTTGCCTGCAGTGGGAATGGAAAAGGAACGCCCCATGCCGGTTTTGCGGTAGGTCTCGGCGATGTCCTGGTGGCAGTTCGCGCACACCGCTGCATCCACATAGTCCGATTGCGAAGCCTGCGTCGTCGGCTGCGGAGATTCGCTCCAGCGATGACGGAAGACCGCCAGCAGGGCAACGGCCGCCGTCAGCAAGGCTGCTGCCAGGATCGCACCGATCCATACTCTGCGAGACCGATGGTTGAATTTCGCGTGCATGGCCTGCTTGTGCTTGCATCGTACAACCGCGCCGCCGACAGGCGCTAACGCTCGATGCTGAACTCGGCCGCATTCGATGCCAGCGAGTCGCCGCCGATCCAAACTGTATATTGTGTGGGTTCGATCACCTTCTTGCCCGTGTTATCGAAAAACGATAATTCGTTGAATCCCAGGGTAAAGCTCACCTGCTTCGACTCTCCAGGCGCGAGCGTCACGCGCTCGAAACCCTGGAGGCTGCGCACGGGCTGCTCCAGACTGGCGCCGCGGTTTCTCACATAGCACTGCACCACCTCGGTCGCGGTGCGGGTTCCGGTGTTCGTCACCGTTGCAGTTGCCGTGACGAGAGACGCGGCTCCGGGACGCTCTGCCCGCAACGGCACGCTGGGCAGCGAGACTGCGACCGCGGAATAGCTGAAGGTGGTGTAGGAGAGACCGAAGCCGAAGGGGAACAGGGCGGCATTGGGCGCATCGATATAGCGCGAAATAAATCGGGAATCCGGTCCCGGCGGCTCGTTGAGATCGGCGCTGTTCGCAGGACGGCCGGTAGGGAACTGATTGTAGTAAAGCGGCTCTTGCCCGATCGATTCCGGAAAGCTCATGGGCAGCTTGCCGCTGGGAGACTCCTCGCCATAGAGCAGATGAACAATGGCGTCGCCCGATTCGATACCGGGGAACCACACTTCGAGAATGGCCTGCGCATTCTGTGCGGCAGATGTAAGCACCAGCGGGCGGCCCGAGAAAACAAGAAGCACAACGGGCTTGCCCACAGCGGCAATTCTCTTGAGCAATTCCAACTGGTTGCCGGGCAGGTCGAGTTCTGCGCGCGAGCCTGCTTCCCCGCTCATCGCGGCGGATTCGCCGAGCGCGAGCACGATCACGTCAGACTCACGGGCGATTTGTTCCGCCGCAGCAAAGCCGTCGTCGGAGTTCGAGAGAATCTGCGTACCTTGCGCATATAGGATGGGACCGCCCGCACGCGCTTCGAGGGCGGCTCGCACAGTGACGACCTCAGAGTCGCGATGCACGCCGCTTGACGAGCCCACCATCTCGCGCGCGTTATCCGCCAGCGGTCCGATGAGCGCGATCTTCGTGCCGGGTTTGAGAGGAAGCAAGGGAGTGTTCGAAACCAGTTTGTTCTGAAGCAGCACAATCGATTCTTCGGCAGCGCGAAGCGCCAGCGCTCTGCGCTCCGGCGTCACTGCCGATACCTCGGGCTGCGCTGGATAGGGATGATCGAAGAGTCCGAGCGCGAATTTAAGGCGCAGCACGCGGCGCACGGCTTCGTCCACCTCCGCCATGGGGACGCGCCCTGAGCGGATCAGCGCCGGTAATTGCGTGTCGTAGAAGTGCGACATCATGTCCACGTCGACGCCCGCGTTGATGGCCTTTTCGGTTGCCGTGGCCGCATCGAGCGCGATGCCATGATTGATCAGCTCCATGATCGCCGTGTAATCGCTGACGACGACTCCGTCGAATCCCCATTGCTTGCGCAAAATCGTGTCGAGCAAATAAGGATTCGCGGTGCTGGGAACGCCGTTCAGCGCATTGAAAGCGCTCATCACGCTGGCCGCTCCGGCATCGACGCCGGACTGGTACGGCGGAAGATAATCCTGAAAGAGACGGCTGGTGCTCATGTCGGTGGTGTTGTATTCGCGGCCGGCCTCAGTGGCACCGTAGGCGGCAAAGTGCTTGATGGTAGCGGCCACGCTGTCCGGTTGGGAGAGCCGATCGTTCTGGTAGCCGCGGACGTAAGCACGCGCCATGGCCGCGCCGAGAAAGGCGTCTTCTCCCGCGCCCTCGACCGAGCGGCCCCAACGGGCATCGCGCGAAATATCGACCATCGGCGAATAGAACCAGCGAATACCTGCTGAACTTGCTTCTTCTGCCGCCATGCGCGCGAGCGACGAGGTTAGATCGGGATCGAAGCTTGCAGCGAGCGCAAGCGGAATGGGATAGACCGTGCGGTAACCGTGAATCACGTCGGCGCCGAAGAGCAGCGGAATGTGCAGACGGCTCTTATCAACCGCAGCCTGCTGATAGGCATGAATGCGCGCGGGTGACACGTTGAGCATGGAGCCCATCTCGCCATTCGCAGCCAGCTGCATGGCGTCAATGCGATAGCCAACCTCAGGATTTGCCGCAAGGTTGTGCTGCTGGCCAGTGGTCACCGTGGCGGAGGGTGCGCCGTCTGCGTTGTACTGCACAAGCTGGCCCAGTTTTTCCTGGAGCGTCATCCTGGCAAGCAGCGCATCGACGCGCCGTTCGATTTCAGCAGAGACGAGTTGCGGATTCGACGGCGAGACTTTTGCCGGCTGCTGAGCAGGCTTCTGCGCCGTCGCCGGCGCTAGCGCCACAAGAAGGAGAATGATCTTTATGCGCGCAACAACTTGCCTTGTCATTTCTGTATCCCCGACGACCGCCGTCCATCTCCTGACAGCCATGATCAGCATCAACTCTTCTCGATGCCGGCGAGCTTCATCGCATGGCGCGGCTCGGGATTGGCCATGAACCAGTGCCACAAATTTCCGCTGCGAAGGTTTTCCGCGCTGAGCAGGATCATGCCGACGTCCAGTCCCATCGTTTCCGTAGAAACCCAGCCGGTGAGTGGATTGAAAGCATCGGCAAGGCCGTACTTGCCCCATATCTTGTCGCCGAACTTGTCCTTCATGGCGTGCATGGCGGGGATCGAAATGTCCGGGGTGATCATGAGCGAGCCGCCGGCGGCGCAGGGAACAACGGAACCATCGATCTGCGAGTGCTTGGGCGGCCCTCCCCACGCTTTGTAGCCCTTAGGGCTGGAGGAGCTGGTGATGCCCCAGATGTCCTGCGTGTAGTCAGGGAAATCCTTGGCGAGGTCTGTGTAGCACCACTCGCGATGCGCACGCGTGGCCGTCTGGCAATTTCCCCACCAGTCGATTTTGGTGCCTTTGGTCTCGCGCTTCCCACGAAAATCGAACCACGCAAACGGATACTGATAAGTCCAGAGCAGGGAAGTGCCGATGTAGTTGTAGGTCCCATAAGAATTCGGGTCGCGGCCCCAGGCGTACCAGGCGTCCGGCGCCAGCGGATGCGTGGGCGAGCCGATGCCCAGCAGATACATGGCGGCGAGCTGGCAATATTTTTCGTAACGGGCCTTGAGGAACCCTTCTGGCTTCCAGCCGTGCGAAAGCAGTTTGCCGTCGCCATTCGTCATCCACTGAAAATCGTAGCGGCTGTAAAGCAGAGTGGCGAGATCGCCGATCTCGTGATCCTCGTGAAAATATTCGCGGCAAGTGAGAGAGCCGGCCAGCAGCCAGATGCAATCGCTGGTCGATATCTCAACCTCCTTCCAGCGTTGACCGGTGCGCACATCAATGAAGTGATAGAACCAGCCGTGCTCCGGCGGGACCTTGCCGTTGGTGTAGCTCTGCAGGCAGCGGCGCACCAGATCCTTGGCCTTCTCGCGCGGAATCCAGCCGCGCTCCGCGCCGATGCACATGGCGGTAAGCGCAAAACCGGTAACGCCGGTGCTGCCGCGCGACTGATCGCCCTTCTTTTCGTTGTCCGCCGGGTCGCCGTGGATCAGGTCCATGCAAATGCCGGTTTCAGGATCCATGGCTTCGGCAAAGTATTGGAAGCAGCGCTTGGAGAGGTCGTCGAGCAGCGCATCGTCTTGTTGGTGCTTGACGATGCCAAAGGCGCGGCTCCCGCCGATTCCCGACGCAAGCCCAAAGCCCGCGGCGGTGGCAAGCTGGATGAAGTCGCGGCGGCGGATGGGTGGTACTGAAGCTGATTCCATGCCATGATCCTTTTGGTTCAATGTCCGGGAGAAAAATTCGCTCGAACGTTTCTGAAATATTCCTTCCACGGCCTGCGCGGACTGCTCCGCAGCCGTCAACCTTCAATGTACGCCGCCGAGTAGCCGGGTAGGTCTAGCGACGCGCGGCTATTCCTGACACTGACCTGCGTTTCCGCGCGAGGCTGGAACGCGCCGTCTGTTCCGATGCTGCTGCCCCCGAAGGCGACGCCATCGAGCGAGTCGATGGCGGGCGCCTTCAGCCACCAGGCCCGCGCCTTTCCCGCAACCGGCAGGCCGGTCATGTTGATTCTTACAGGCGCGGCAGCTTTGTTGAAGATGGCCAGCTTGAAACCCCGAGAGCTACTCTTCGCCGCGAAGGCCGTCACATTCTGCGCGTCGCTCTGCCCGGAAAGACTTGCTTCAACAAACCTACTGCCCGCAAAACGCTGGGCCAGCAGCATCCCGTAAAAGACCGGCCGGGCAACAAATCCCTGCGGCGTGTCGCCCGCGATGGGTGTATAGAGCCCGTTGCCGCCACCATGCAGGTTGACGCCGATGTAGCCGGCCTGCGCCACCTGCAGCATGTAGTCAGCGCTCCACAGTGCCGAGGCAAATGTGTTGCTGACCATCGGCTTGCCTCCGTGGTAACAGGAATTGCCTTCCGTCATGCGAAAGGGTCGGCCGAGCTGCTTTGTCGCCGCCTGGACGGTGGCAAACTCGCCGTATGCAGCGGGATCCTTGCCGCGTTTGAGCAGAAATTCCAGCGTCATTTTTGGATCGGCCGGCGGCCCTTCAGCGTAGTAGTGGCCGCTCAGGAAGACGAGATCCGGTTTCGCGGCTGCCATGTGCGAGATCCAATCAAGTTCCTTTGCAATGTCGGGACCGGCAAATTGTGCGCCCGGAACGGCCTTCATCACTGCGTCGCGGAAAATCGGCCAGCGTTCCCAGTAATGATCGAAGGTCCAGCGCGTTTTCGAACCCGGATCGTGATCCATGTCTGGCTCATTGCCAATCTGGAAGCAGATGAGACGCGGACCCAGAGTCTCGAAGACATAAGCCGCCTCGGCCGCGGCATTTTCCGGTGTGCCTTGCCAAAGATTCAGGCCATAAATCACGCGCCATTCGCCGGCTTCGGTGATGAAGTCTTTCAGATTGCGGATGGCCACGGGCGTAAGAATCGAAGCCGTCTTCGACGCGGTCCCCGCGTCCGGTCCGATAGCGTGCGGGGTATCGTTCTTCGCGGCATCGGCGTCGTCGCTGCTCCAGCGCGTGTACTCCGCGGTATTGCCGCCAATGCGCAGCACGCCGCGCGGATTCAAGGAGCGGAATAGCGCGATGAGCTGATGGTTAGAGCTCGAAAAGAAATCGGGATGCCCGAGCTGCGCCGACTCGTAGCTCAACCCTGTAAAGTCGTGCGGCATGGTTGCGAGCGGCTTGCTGAAATCCGCCGCGAGCGCAATTTCAGGAGCAGCAGCCGCGGTCTGCGACCACAGCCTTGGTGAAAATCGTGCAAGGGCCGCCGTAGTAGCGGCCCCTGTGAGGACAAATCGGCGTGATGTCATAGTGGTTTTTCTGTGAATGGATTAGAACGAGAAACGGCTTTGCATCTCGATGGTTCTCGAACCGAGCGCTCCCGAGTTCTCGCCGAAGGTCGTGGACGTAATGCTGGTCTGCGGAGTGCCGGAAAGTTCCTGGAAGTTGAACAGGTTAAAAGCGTCTACGCGGAACTCGAGCCTCGCCGCATTGCCTATCACTCGCGCCTCGGGAAAGTTGAAGCCCTTGGTCAGGCTGACATTGACGCCTTGATACGACGGTCCCGTAAAGGAGTTCCTCTCCATGGCCGGCCCGGGCGCCGGAGCAAAGGTCGTCGCACTGAAGGTTTTACTGGCAGCGGTGTAGGCCGGCTCGGTGAAGTAGCTTTCGCCGCCGGTACCGGTGGGGAAATTGACGTTTTTGGCGGTCAGGTTGCTGGTCGAGGCTCCGGATTCGAATGCGGCCGTGCTCGTGTTCAAAGGGCCGCCTGTATAGGAGGCCGGGCGAATGCTGGTGTACGGGCTGCCCGCATAGTAGAGACTTCCCGCTGTCCCGGTGATCAGGGCGTTTGTCGTCACCGTATAGGACGGAGTCCATGGGAAGCCGCTGTGGTAATCATAGGTTCCGCCCAGCACCCAGCCGTCAGCGAAGCTATGCAGCAAATGCTCATGGAAGAAGTTCGGCTGGTATTGTCCAAAGATGCGGAGGTTATTCCCGAAGTTGTAGTCCGAGCGTCCGTAGACATCGTGAATGCTTATGGGGGCGTAAGAGTCTCGGTTGTAGGAGGACGATCCCTCATCCATGCTCTTCGACCAGGTGTAATCGGCCTCGGCCTGGAAGCTGTGGCTGAAGTTGTGCTTCAGGCTGGCCAGCATGGCGTTGTAGTTCGAGTTTTCGCCGTTGGTCCAGGCAATGACCTGACTCAAATGGGGATTCAGCGCATAGCCCTTAACAGCCGCAACCGCGTTCAGGTCAACTTCGTAGAAGAGATGGTGTCCGGAACTGCCCTGGTATCCCACCGTTGCGACAAAGTTGGCGGGCAACTGCATCTCGGTGTCCAGCGAGTAGTGATACACGGTAGCCGTCTTCGGAGTGGTATCGAAGGCATCGACCGTTACGACGGTAGCGGTGGGGATGTTGCTGGAGTTGAAGGTGGTTTCGGCGTTAGTATTGGCCGGATACCCGAACGGAGAGTTGATGTTCGGGGCGGTGTTGTACGAAATCTGTGGACTGAACCTCGACGTGGGTCCAAAGGAGATTGCGTTCGGCACGTTCGCGTCTCCAGAGCGAAGAATGGCAATCTGATTCTCTTCATAGTTGATGCCGAAGCCGCCGCGAAATACCACATTGCTGTGGTAGTAATTGGGACTCCATGCAAAGCCGAGCTGCGGCCCGAAGTTGCCCTTCTGGCTGGTCGATAGAGCGCCGGTCTGAACCAGGCTGGCGCCGGTGAGCATCCCAGAACCCGCACCGGGAGTAAAGACGGATAGGTTGTTCTGCTTATCGCTCATGCTCCCGAGGTAGTTCCAGCGCAGCCCCAGGTTCACTGTCAACGTCGAGCTCACCTGATAGTCGTCCTGCACGAAGATGCCGCCCATACTCTGGCGATCGTCGTCCCGGAGAAGTTCTGGCGCGCCAGTGGCTGCGTTGAACGTGCCGGATTCAGTGGCCGGGGCGTCGTTGAGGAAATCCCAGAAGCTCTCGAACGTGAAAGACGGATGTGCGGCCGTGGAAGGCTGATCCTTGAACTCGACATGACTCAGTTGGAAGCCCGCTTTGAGGCTGTGACGGCTCAGGTTCTTGGTAACAATGTCCTGGTAGGTGTAGGTCCATTGGTTGAACACCCCTGGGAAGCTCTCGCCAAACTGCGCGGGCTCGCCCCCCGATCCACCGTTTGTTACTCCGCTGAAGGTGTCCGTCGGCAGGCCGAAAGTGGCTTGAGGATTAGCCGCGATCAGGTTATAGCGATACCCGCCGGCGCTGGCGCGTGCTTCGTTGAGCAACGTCGGGGAAAAAGTATGGTTCCACAGCGCGGTAAAGGCATTGTTGATGTCAGGGGCATTTTGGAAGTCGGAGGGCCGCGCCGCCCCGTTCAGGCTGGTGGTCAGATTCGGCGCCCAGTAGATGATGAAGCTCAAACGATCCTTCTTGGTTACGTCAGCGTCCATGCGGCCGTTATATTGCGAGCCGACAAAGGTGCTGGGGGTTGCCGTGGCCACTTCCTCGAGGTCGGCGTTGGTGGCAGTCCCGAGCCCGCTTCCGACACCGGGCTGGCTGTTGCTGACCCACGTCGTATCGTGCGTGCCGAGCGCGGTCGTAAGCGGAGATCCAATATTGAATAGACCGTTGGCCGAGCTGACTGTGTGGCAGAAACCCGTGTAGGTCCCATTCGAGTTCAACGTCGCCTCCGGCAAGCCAAGCGTGCTGGGGCAGGTGCCACCGCTGGGGCTGGTCGCAGCGGGCGGGTCGCCATGCAACGTGAGGAATTTTGAGGCGATGCTGCCGGATGGAGCTACGGTGTCAATGTAGGGGGTCTCAAACAACCCTGTACCCGTGGTTGTCGTGTCGTTGCGGAGCGTCTCGTAAGCAAAGAAGGCGAAGAGCTTGTTGTGCAAGACAGGGCCGCCAACGCTACCACCGAACTGATTGTAGCGTTGCGGATCTTTGACCAGACCGCGGGCAGTTGGCGTCTCACCGGCAGTGGCCGGCCCGACCGAGTTTTGGCCGTTCCAGCGCTGCCACGCATTCAGGCCCGGACGATCGCCCTTGAAAAACGCGCTGCCGTGATAAGCGTTCGTACCCGTATTTGAGGTCAATTGAATCACCGCGCCGCTGAAGCGCCCAAACTCCGCGTCGTAGTCATTGGCTGTCACCTTCAGATTTTGCACCGAATCTTCCTGGGGGATGATCACCGTCGATCCGGCCCAACTAGCGCTGGCAGTGGGAATGCCATCAATCACATAAAGGCTGGTGTTGTTCTCGCCGCCGTTGCCCTCTACCTGCGGAGTCAGCTCACCTTTTGTGAAAATACCTTGGCCGGCGCTCTCACCGCCATTCTGCTCGGCGGGCAGGTTGTTCTCGTTGCCGCTGGAAGCCATCGAGTTGTCGCCAAACATGCCTGGCGCAAGGCTGGCGAGCTGGAAGACGTCGCGGTTGAACGACGGCATGTGCTGAATCTGATCGCTGGTGATGGTGCCGCTGATGTTGGCTGTCGCCGTGTCGAGCCCAGGTACGGCTTCGGCATTCACTGTCACGGTCGTGTTCGTGGTGCCGACCGTCAGTTGAATGTTAACCGTGTTGGGCTGCTCGGGAATGATGGTTACGCCGGTCAGCGTTTTGCCCGAAAAGCCCGCAGCGCTCACGTCGAGGCTAAAGGTGTCTGCGGGCAGAGCCTGGAGATAATAAATGCCCTCCCCGTTGCTCTTCGCCGTCCACTTAAAGTTCGTGCTCATATCGGTGAGTGTAAGCGTCGCCCCGGGGATGACCGCCCCCTGCGGATCGGCCACCGTGCCCTGGATGGAGCCGCGATACTGCGCGAACGCCATCGTCCCGCTGAGCATCATGGCCGCGACTGCTCCGAGCCTCGTCCATGAAAAGTGGCGGACTCTCGCGGATACCTTCGTTCTTTGTGTGGCTTGCGTCATGTCCTGACCTCCGAAATGCAGTGAAAATTAAGCCGGTGGATTGGGGAAGTTACGCTGATGTATTCAGGAAGACGTATTGGGGGAAGCATGACAATCGGCCCCAACCCTAGTGGCCTTTGTGAACGGCCGTCAAGTTCCATACGGTACAGGGACCCACGCCGGAGGGGTATAAAATCGCTCCGTGCCTTTGAGGTCAATAACTTGCGATTAGGTAACGACCCGCGTATGATACGTTGAATCGAAGGCCATCATCCGGCTTTCTGCCCCGCTGTCGTTGAGCTTGTAGATTTGCAGCAACCGCCGAGGCGGGTTTCGCTGCGAGAGCCCCACTTCGTTGACGATGACGACGACCAAAGATCCCGTGATCACTCGATTGCATGTAAGTGCCGAGGAACGCGTCCTCGTTGAAGATCAACTGGAGAGGATGCTGGCCAGCCCGCTCTTTACTCAGAGCAAACGATATGCCCCATTCCTCCGGCATGTGGTCGAGAAAACGCTCGACGGACAAGAGGATCGTCTCAAAGAAAGAGTTCTCGGCAGCGAACTCTTTGGCCGACCACCGGACTACGACAGCAACAATGATCCGGTCGTCCGCGTAACCGCCGGCGAGGTTCGCAAGCGCATCGCTCAGTACTATGACGACTCGGCGCACCGCGACGAGTTTCGCGTCGATCTTCCCGTGGGGACTTACGTCGCCCAGTTTCACCCCGGTCCACCGCTGGATGAAGTGCATCGCGCTGCCCCGCAATCGTCCCTGCTTCAGGCCGATGCAACAGACCCCATCGCTCCCATGCCCGCGCCTGAACCTGTGGCGCCTTCACGCTGGCCAGCAAAACGCTTCATCGTCGTCGTGATCGTTCTTGCAGTGCTCGCTTCCGCCTGCCTGATCTGGAAGTTCGGGGCTAGAAATCCGTCGCCGGTCGATGCGGTTTGGGGCAATCTGGTTTCCACTCGATCCTCGTCTGTCATCTCGCTGGGCGAGCCCCGCTTGTATCCGCCGGAAAACACATCGGACGAACCCAGCGCAAGACAGCACCTACGGAGCGATTATGTAACGCTTTCGGATCTTCAGGCTCTGCTTCGCATCGTCAGATTGCTGGACCATAAGGGCGCGGCCTATCACGTGCAACCCGCGAGCAGCACCAACTTTGCCGACCTTCGCCAAGGGCCCGTGATTCTTCTCGGAGGTCTGGACAATCCATGGACGATGCGGGCCCAACAGAACCTGCGCTTCCGGCTGGAGTCGGATGGCAATGGTTTCGACTGGATCACCGATAGCCGTGATCCTGGCGCAAAGAAATGGTTTGTTGATTTCAATCGCCCCTACTCCAAAGTGACCACGGACTATGCCATCGTCGCGTACTTCCGTGACCCGGGCACCCAGCAACCCACGCTGATTATCGCGGGGATGGGCGAGAACGGCACCAAAGCGGCGAGCGAGTTCATCACGGACGAAACACTGCTCCATAACGCGCTCGGGGAATCGCTGCGGAAACCGGGAGGCAGCAATTTCGAAGTGGTCCTCTCGACCGAGGTGGTCAACGGTTCTACTGGAGCACCCATGGTGTTAGTGAAAGAGATCTGGTGAGCGGGCACACGGAAGCCTTCCACGCGAGCGCGGCGGCTTATCCTGCGTGTTCGCGCTTTCTGAGTACTGGACACTAATCGCTAACCATAGTCCATGAGTCCCGAGTCCCTCAGTCCCTTAGTCCCTGTATTTACGCATTTGCCTTTTCACCCCGAATGGAGCTAAGGTTTGCCTAGTGAGGTCTGCCCGGTAAGGTCTGTCTCGTACGTTTTGTCTGGTAGCGTTCGAACCCATGGGAGGTCCCATGAAGCGGCGTCTCTTTCCCCAGCGGATCGGCTCGACTGCTGAATCGACCGAGAAAAATCACGTGAACGGGGTTCTTGCGCGCATCGCCGGCGCATGTGCCCTGGCCGGGCTCCTCGGCGCCGTCACCGGTGCGTCCCAGGTCATCACCATCGATACCAGCGGCAAAGGGAAGGTCGCTACCACCGGTCCTGTGGATCGGCGGTACGCGCAGATCGAACCCACCCACGTCGCATTGGACAAGACTGAACTCGATCCCAAGACGCGCCTCGAGCTGATTCGGGCTCTCGAATCGGAGCAGGGTTTCGCCATGCGCCCGTTTCCTCGCGGCCACAAGGGACTCACACTGGTGGCCAACGGCAAGCTCGAGCCCGCCGGCGAGAACTATCTGAACATGGTCATCAGCGAAGGGCTCTCCGCCAAGCCCGGCGCCCGCATGGTCATCACCGACATTAAGATCGACCGCTCCAAGATTGTCTTCGATCTCGACGGCGGACCCGATGCGAAGCATCGTTTCCTGCGCCACATTCAGATCGGCGCGGGTCCAGAGATGGGCGATCCCGATATCGATCCCACAATCGCCAATTCCGCCGGAGATCCGGTCGGTTCGCGCCTCACGCTTACCTTTGCCGATCACGTTCCGGAACTCACGCCTGCTCAGGTCAAGGCCCTGCTCGCTCCGCTCATCTCCTTCGACGTGAAGTCGCCGGTAAAGGCCTTCACGGACACGCTGCCGGCCGAATTGAAGAACGCCATCCTCGGTCATAAGGTTCTGGTGGGAATGACCACCGATATGGTGCTCTTCGCCATGGGCCAGCCTACTACGAGGACGCGTGAAATGGACGGCCAGATGCCTTTTGAAGAATGGATTTTCGGCACGCCGCCCCAGGAAGTCGACTTTGTCCGCATCAATGGCAACCGCGTGATCCGCCTGGAGATCGCCAGGGATGGCGAGCCGCTGCAGATCTTCACGAAGGATGTGGTCTCGGCCATGATGACCACGGATGGCAATCCCGTGATCACGGCTCAAGCCAACACGCGTACCCTCCGCGAGGGAGACGTGGAGACCGACACCAACAAGCAGGCGCCAGCCGCTCCTCCCAGCCTCCGTAATCCCGGCGAATCGCTGCCCACCGACGATACCCGCGTGGGCGCCATGCGCCCCGTGCAATTCCCCAAGCCGCATACGGATCAGCAACCGGGCGCAAATCCCGATGAACAGCCCAGCATTCCCGCGGCTGCCAGCCAGCCCGCGCAGTCGTCCTATCCGCAGCCTGCAGCGCAGGGAAATGCGCAGTCTCCGGCCGCCAGCAACTCGCAACCGCAAGCCGCTCCGGCAAAAACGCCACCGGCCGGCAGCCAGCAACCCCCGGCAAGCTCCAGCCAGCTTGTTGCGTCCGGCTCTTCGGCACAGCCAAACTGAGCGGCGGCCAATTTGGGCCGCCGCGTATTAAAATGGTGAGAGCGAGTCACGTTCGCTCCGGGCGAAATCTTGCGCCTGCAGCGGACCGGCACCGCGCCGTTGAAGCCGTCCGCCGTAACGGGGCCCCCGGCAAGCGATCTTTGCTTGATGGGGTGTCGTGGCGGATGCGTGCAGAGACACCCCAAGAAGGAGAAACCCCTCACCCATGGCCAAAATTGCCAAAACTGGCGATCGCAAGAAGGTAATGGACACGACGAAGTCGACGGACTGTCCCAAATGCTCGAAACCCACGCGTATCGTCAAGCGCGTCAAGGACCGTGAACGTGGCGTCCCGGGCGGAGTCTATATCTCGTGTTCTGCGTGCGACTTCTACGAAAAACTCTAAGTTGTGCCTGAATTCTTAACCACAAGAAAAGCCCGGCATCGCCGGGCTTTTTCATCTTCGCTACAGCATTTTCGATTCTGCTCCTAACCGAATGCACGACGCCGAGTGACTTTTTCCGATTCGGGGTCCCCACAGACAGGTCTTCGTCTGCGGGGTGAAAGTAAAAGCCACTGGGCTCGATGTAGGCGATGTCGACGGATGAATCGAAAATGCTCTGGCTAGAACGCAATTGCCTGCGCCATCTCTTGCAGGATCGCTTCCGCCGCTTCGGCGGGGTCGGGCGCCTGCGTGATGGGCCTTCCCACCACCAGGTAACTTGCGCCCGCGCAAAGCGCGTCGGCGGGCGTCGCCAAGCGTTTCTGGTCATCGGAAGGGATGGGGGCCTCGGCGCCCGCGGGCCGAATGCCGGGAACCACCAGCACTCCTTCCGCGCCGGTCAGTGCTCGTACCGCCGCTACTTCCTGGGGCGAGCAAACAAAGCCGTGAATCCCCGCTTCCCATCCCATGCGCGCCAGCAATTCCACCTGCTCAGCAGGTGAGCGTTTCACTCCGGTGGCATTCAACTGCGCTGCGTCCATGCTCGTCAGCACCGTGACAGCCAGCAATTGCGGCGGATCGGCCACGCCATCCAGCGCCTCGCGTGCTGCGGCCAGCATGGCTGGCCCTCCCGCCGCGTGAACCGTCATCATGCGCACGCCAAGCCCTGCTGCCGAGCGCACCGCCCCAGCCACCGTGTTGGGAATGTCGTGGAACTTCAGATCCAGAAACACCGAGTGCCCGCGCGCGCGCAGCGCCTCAACCACGGCGGGGCCGGCCGCAGCAAACAGTTCCAAACCCACCTTGAACCACTCGCATACGCCCTCGAGCTGCCTCACCATCTCTTCAGCAGCTTCGAAACTGGATACATCCAGCGCCACGATCAACCGCTGGCGCAACCGCTTGCGCGCTTCCACCATCCGGTCAGGCTCCATGGGGCGAGCTGAGGCGAATGTCGTGTTCATTCGTTCGGGGATTGGCATGCTCAAATGCTAACTGATTTTCCCGTTCCAGGCCCTGCGCACCAGCTCGCGCGGACTCTCATCGCAGCCGGAAGCCATCGCACATTCGAAGTTCGCCGCTCAGCCGCCCGAGAGACTCAGGGTAATTGGCGAGGGGGCAGCCTCGATCCGGAAGCAGGGCTCGCGGCATTGTGCGCGAACAGCGATTTGGGCGGGTTGTGTGCGGAGCGGGGTACTAGCACTACATACGGCACATCGCTCTGCGAAAAGCGGCCGCGCAGAGAGGGATCGCCAAACGGCGGCGCATGATCGCCCACAATCACAAAAACCGTGGGCCGGCCCAGCGGATCTAATGCCATTTGCGCAACCGAGCGGTGCACGTTGGCAATCAACTGGTACCACGAGCAGAGCTGCGAATCGGGCTCCAGTCCCTCGGCGGCTGAACAGGGCTCAGCATTGGGCAATGACACCGGCACAGGCACCGGGAGATGCGAATTGAGAGTCATCCAATGAATAAATTTCGGCCGCGAGCTATCCGCGTCAAGACGACGCCCGATCCAGGCCGCAATATCCGCATCGCAAGTTCCGACAAATAGACCGTTGCAATCTGGCAGTCCCTGCTGTTGGAGTTGCTCGTGAAACCACTGTTCCTTAAAACCGATCGTGGGGTACCACACCGATCGAACGTACATGTGGCGATTAAACCCGTGGATCGCGATCGGGTCGTATCCGAGTGCCCCTAGCTTTTGCGGAAGGCAGTTTTTCAAGTCAGATGCCGGCGCTCGCATGAGGTAATAGCCAATTGAGCTGCCGCAGAGTTCACGGGCTTCTCCGGCGATCGTTGCCCCATAGAACGGAACCGACCCCTGCAGAACCTCGTATTTGGCAAGCAGTTCCGGTTGCGAATAATACTTGACCATCGCCTCTCGCAGGGGTGAGTCCTCTGCGAGTCCCCAGGATTCGACCACCACCAGAACCAGGTTAGGTAACTGGCGGTTGCCTTCACCCGAGGTAATCCCCGCGGCATCGAGGGCGACTGCCGTCGCGCTCGGTACGGGATATCGCGTCATCCTGCCCTTTTCTTCGAGTGCGATAAGCTTCGCATCCATCTTCCACAATCGGCTCAATCGAACGATGGGAGCGCGGGCAAGTTCAAGAGCATTCGAGCTGCCAGGGCCGAACTGATCCCTCACGGGCCGCGTTTGAAAGGGGATGGGGAAGTGGCCCGTCGCCCGACCGATCGAGAGAGCCTCGCCACCGACCACCGCAAACGCAAACACAATCAGGCTCGCCGCGGCGAGCCGGCGCTGATCCTTTGGCAATTCCTTGCTCGGCAGCAAGATGACGATTGCAGCGATCAGCAGGACAGATGAAAGCACAGAAAGTGATCGAAGGGGATGTGTGGCTGAGGATTCAAGTGCAACGCGGATATTTTCCAGGCACTCTCTAACTGGGACGTGATACGTCATGCACGCGCCACTGATTACGTCCGCCGCGGTAAGCGCTAGAAGCCAAACCAGCGTTACGAACCGCGGGACGAACAGAGCAACCAATCCGACCGCAGCGTATTGGGCGCAAAACCATCCCAGAGGCAAGAAGCCGAACTCCCGTGCTGCAATCCAATAGGGAACATTGCAGATAATGCAATAAAACGCTGCAAAACAAAGCCAGGAAAGATTACCGGCCACACGAGTCGCCCAGGAGTGGGGCAACATCGATCCGACCAAACCCTTTGCTCTATCGTTCAGGGAGCCCATTCTCTATTTCCCCAAAAGGTGGTGAGAAGTGTCCTAAAAGAGCACTTGCCAGATTGCGGTTAAGAACGGCCGAGAAACGTTAAAGGTCTTGCCTCGCGACGGGTTGCTGACGCATTCAAGAGGATTGACGCAGAGCGCGCCCGATCCGAAAGCACACAAGAATATCCGCAATGCCCAGCTTGTGGTGCCAACGTATGGGGGCCGACTCGACTATATTGACGAAAAAATGCTTTCCTGCGGTTACTTGTGGCGCAAAGAATGTTGCCTTCCGAAGTACAAAGGTAACGCGAAGCCTCCCCATCGCGCAACGCGTTATCGGACAGAAAGCGTCAACCGGTACCATGGTAAACAGGAGCTCATTTTGAAGCCGGGAAAGCCTCTCGTGCGGAAGTGGGTCATTGGAATCCTGGGGTTCGTTCTGCCCGTTCCGGTCGTGGCCGCGACCGCGCACACCAACCCCATGAATTACGACCCCCAGGTGCGCGCGGCCTTTGACCGCTTCTACAACCTCGACTATCCCGGCGCGGTAGAGGGCTTCCAGCAGTTTCATGCCGCCCATCCGGGCGATCCGCAAGCCACCGCCTATCTGCTCAACACATTGATTTTTCAGGAGCTTTACCGTCAGGATCTCCTCGACACCACCTTTTACGCCAACGACGGCTTTCTCACCGGCCGCCACGCCACCGACGAGGATCCCGCGATGCGCGATCAGATTTTTGCCCTGGCCGATGAAGCGGTGCGCGAGGCCGACTGGCGAATCAGCAAGAATCCCAACGACGCCGACGCGCTCTTTGCCCGAGCCTGGGTGCGCAGCTTGCGGTGCGCCTATGTGGCCATGGTGGAGCGCGCGTTCTCGACCGGTTTCCGCCTGGCCACAAAGGCCAAAGACGATGCTGCGCGCGCTTTAGAGATCGATCCCGATTACGTCGATGCCAAGCTCATCACCGGCGTCTACGAATATGTTGTGGGTGCGCTGCCGTGGCCGTTCAAGATCATGATCGGTTTTGCCGGCATCACCGGCTCCAAATCCACCGGCCTCGCCATGCTGGAAGACTCGGGCTCGCGCGGCGTCATCACGAGCGTCGAGTCGCGTACCGTCATCGCGCTGTTCCTACGCCGTGAATCAAGATACAAGGAAGCCATCCAGGTGGTGCGCGACCTGAAGAGCGAATATCCTCACGATTTCCTTTTCTGCCTTGAAGAAGCCAATCTGCGCAAGGATGCAGGCGAAGGCGTGGTCGCCGTAGATTCTTACCGGCAGCTCTTAGCCGACGCTGCCAAGCCGGGATATTTTGCTTCGTCCCGGCTTGAATTGGCCTATTTCGGGCTCGGCGACGCCCTGCGCGGCCAGCGCCACTACGATGAAGCCGCCCAGGCCTATGAACGAGCGGCCTCGACGCGCGGCGTCGGCTCGGAACTCAAGATTCGTTCGCTCCTCGACGCCGGTCGATGCCACGACATGAACAGTCAGCGAGCGCTCGCGACGCGCGATTACCAGGCCGCCATTGACGCCGGCCCCAACACCTCTCGCGCCGGCGAGGCAAGAAAGTACCTGCACACTCCCTACCAGGGAAACTGAGCAATCACTCAGCTCCGCCGCGATAAAACCGGCTGCGCGCGTCCGGTCGTGAAAGGGCACGACTTCAGTCGTGCCGAAAAGTGCCAAAATGACAAGGGGTTTTAACCCCTGAGGGAGGTTTCATCACTACCTCAAGCTATTGATGGAACGGGCTCAAGCCGGAAAGCGGGAACCGGCGCGCGCCAAAACTCGTATCCTCAAATCAGTTGAAGCTCTTCCTCGGAGAACCGGTATGACCGTCTTCTGTCAGCACTGTGGATCTGGAATGCCCGCAAGCGCTCATTTTTGTTCGAGCTGTGGTGCGGCAATTCCCGCCGTGCAGCCCATCCCCGGCCGTCCGCTCATCCGTCCCCGCGTTGGTCGCCAGATTGGCGGAGTCTGCATCGCCATGGCGCAAGCCAACGGATGGGACGTCTCTTTGGTCCGCATCATCGCGGTGCTCGGCCTCATCTTCTCGAGCGGCCTGGTCGGTGTGGCCTATCTCGCTGCCTGGGTTGGAATTCCTGAGGAGACGCCGTCCCTGCCGGGAGCGTATCCTCCAGGTGTATGAACGGCGTCTCGCTTTCTGACGGCTCAGGCCTTGGATTCACCGACGCGGGTTCCGGCCCACCAGTCGTCTTTCTGCATCCCACACCTCTCGACCGCGATTATTGGCGTCCCCTGACCAAAGGGCTCGCCGGCATTCGCACCGTTGTCCCCGATCTGCGCGGCCATGGTGTCTCGGCGCTCGGCTCCGACCTGCCGATAGGCGCTTTCGACCTGGTTCCTGACGCTCCCGTACTCACAATGGACCAGTTGGCCACCGATGTGCTCGCCCTGCTCGACCAGCTCTCCCTGCGCCGCGCCGTCTTTGTGGGCTGCTCCATCGGCGGCTACGTCCTGCTTGAAATCTGGCGCCGGGCCCCCGAGCGCATGACCGGTCTGGTCTTCATCTGTTCCAAGCCTCAGCCCGATGCCCCGGCCAACCTCCACCGTCGCGCCGAAACCATTCAACGGGCGCGCACCGAGGGCGTTACCGCGCTTTTCGACGGCATGGCGCAAACCCTCCTCAGCGAAACCTCCCGTCGTGAGCGCCCGGAGATTGTCGCCGAGGTGCGCGCACACATGACCCTCACGCCCGAAGCCGTGGTTGCGGTGCAGGCCGGGCTGGCCACGCGTCCGGATTCGGTTCCCACCGTTTCCACCATCCGTGTCCCCGTTCTCGCCATCGCGGGCGCAGAGGATACTTCCGTCACTCCTGCGGACATGGAAGCCTTTCGCTCCGCTCCCGGGGGTTGCGAGTTCCACGTGCTGCCCGGCGCTGGCCACTTTGCCGCGTACGAGCAACCTCGCAAAGCAGCGGCCCTCATCGCGCCCTGGCTGCGGCAATTCGATCTGTGAAATCTGCTGCCTCCCGGTGCCCCATCCTTTGTGTCATTCTGAGCGAGCGGAGCGAGTCGAAGAACCTGCTTCTTGAAAATTTGGGCGAATGGGCGGGATCGCACACAACGCTGTTAAAATCGGGCACGAAGTTATAAGGTCTCTGACCGCTTGATGCAGCACAAAAGTTGGGGTGCCCCAGGTCTCGATTTTGAGACCTGGGAAACGAGAATGCACCAGTACGTACTCGATTAGTCACGGCCCCGAACGATTCCCGGAGAATCCTATGCCCAATGCCTCGATCTCGAATCCCACCCGCCGCAAGTTCCTGCGCGCTGTGCCCGCTGCCGCGGCCGCCGGCTTCACACTCACTCGCGCGTCGATTTTTGCTTCACGGGGCTTTGCCTCCTCTGCCGCGGCGCAAAGCACGGGAACGCCTGCCCTCACCTTCAAACTCTTCAAGGCGCAGGAGATTCAGGACGACCTCAGCGCCCTTGCCTCCAATCCCGGTAACAACAATCTTGTGCAGGAGAAGTCCTTTGCCGTGGTCCTCACCACCGAGAAGGCGAAGACCGCGGCCGAATTTGAGTGGCACGAGCAGCGCGACCACATCTTCCAGATTCTCGACGGGTCCACGGTCTGCGAAATCGGCGGAACGCCGAAGGGCGCGCACAGCAAAGCGCCCGGCGAATGGAATTCGCCGGAGTCGGAAGGGCACCAGACCGTCACCCTGAACAAAGGCGACATGCTGGTGATCGCGCGCGGCACTCCGCACCGCCGCATCACCGCCGGAAGCGTTACATTTTCACTGATTTCGCCGCAGGGCTAGGAGCTAGCGGCTAGAAGTTGTTTTCTAGTTTCTGCTACGCAGTTTCGAGAGTAGTGTCAGAATCTCCAGGTACAACCACACCAGCGTCACGATGATGCCGAACGCCGCGTACCACTCCATGTACTTGGGAACGCCGGCGGCCACGCCCTGCTCCACAAAATCAAAGTCCAGCACCAGGTTCAGTGCCGCGATCGCGACAATGAACAGGCTGACGGCAATGCCAATCGGGCCCGCGCCATTGATGGTCGTAAACTGAATGCCGAAAAATCCCAGCAGCATCTCGATCAGGTAAAAGACCATGATCCCGCCCGTGGCCGCCACCACGCCCATGCGAAACTTCTGCGTCACCTTGATCAGCCCGGACTTGTAGGCCAGGAGCATCACGAACAGCGTGCCGAAGGTCAGTCCCACGGCCTGCATGGCAATGCCCGGATATTTCAATTCAAAGACGGCAGACAGGCCGCCAAGCACCAGGCCCTCGAGCAGCGCGTAGATCGGCGCAGTCACCGGCGCCCAGGTCTTCTTGAAGATCGTAACCATGGCGACGATAAATCCGCCCAGTGCGCCCAGCATCAATGCCGGTGCGACAGAGGTCGCGTCGTGCGTCTGCATGAATTGGTTCCACGTCCACGCCGCCGTCGCGATCGCGCACAGCAGCAGAAGGCCGGTCTTGTTCACCGTGCCGCTCAGTGTCATCCGTGCCGAGGCGTCCACCAGGTTCCCGCCATACTGGCTGCGCGCAACATCGCTGAAAGTGTTCTGGCCGAGCGCTGGATTCGAAGTCTTGAACAATGCCATGGTTTGTCTCTCCGTTGTGCGAAACAGGGTTGGGAAATTGCCAGGCCGTGCAGCCGCCTGAAGCGCCGCTTTCATTTTAAATCCAGTGGTAAGTCTCTGAGCGCTCGGAGCGGAATCTTCCGTGCCCCATCCTTTCGCGCTTTTTGCGAAAGGGTGGGATACCGCGCTGCGGCGCTCCAAACCTTAATCGGACGCCGATAAGCCGTACGCGCTTTCGTACCGCGCCACCGTCGACCTCAGAGTTTCAATTGCATCCACGGCCTGGATGCCGCCGCGCGCTCCCTGCGCCATGCAGTTCATCGCCGCCGCCGCGCAGGAAAAATCCAGCTGCCGTTCGAGCCCCCACTCCTGCATCAGCCCGTAAATGAACCCGGCGCGAAAGATGTCGCCCGCCCCGGTCGTATCCACCACTGGAACGCGGAACGCGGCGCAATGCACCATTTGCTTGCCGTCCCACGCCAGCACGCCATCCTCGCCCAGCGTCGCCGCGCTCAGCTTGCAGCCGTAACGCGACAGCATGCGGCGCAAGGCGCGCTCCAGGTTGTTGTCGTCCATCAGCCGGCAGGAGAAATCCTTGCTGACAATTAAATAATCGATGTTGGCCACCAGTTCTTCGATGCCGGGATAAATGTCGTCGAGATCGGCCACCACGGGAATGCCCGCGGCCCGCGCCCAGCTTGCGGCCAGTGTCGCGGCCGCCGTGTCGTGCCCGTCCAGGTGGAGCAAGCGGGCATTGGTCACCCATTCGCGGCGCAGTTCCTCGGGCTTGAGCGTCATGTGCTCGTCGCGCCGGCAAAGCACGGTGCGCTCGCCGCCCGCGTCCACAAGAATCAGCGATTGCGGGCTCACACCGCCCCGTACTTTAACCAGCTGCGCCTCTACGCCCGCTCTCTGGAACGCCTCTTCGTGCAGGCGTGCCGCGTCGTCGTCGCCCAGCTTGCCCACGTAGCGCGTGCGCAATCCCCACTGCTGGCAGGCCACCACGGTCGTCGCCACTTGGCCGCCCGGCATCACGCTCGCCGCGTAATACTCCAGCTTCGAGCCACGTTCAGGGTATGCCGGCAACGGAATCAGCGTGTCGGTCGCGTTCAGTCCCACGCCCACCAGGTCAACTTGAGGCCACTCAGTCATGCAATCTTTTATTGTAATGGGCGAGCGTGAAAGTCGTTGTGCGCCCGGCCACATCGAGGGTAGTTTCCTTCTTCGCTGCGGTGCGTTCCATGCTGTACGCTCTAAACAGTATTTTCCTGGCTTTGGAACTCACCCGTGGCACAAACGACAAGCCCATCCCCGCGCCCTTTCATCTACCCGCAGCCCGGCAACGCCCTGCACTGCGGCGGCGTTTCGCTGGAATCCCTCGCACGCCGCTTTGACACCCCGCTCTACATTTATTCGGCCGATCAGATCCTCGCGCGGTTGCGCCTCTTTCAGCATGCTCTCGCCGGCCGGGACCATCTGATCTGCTACGCGGTCAAAGCCAACTCCGCGCTGGCCATTCTCAAGCTCCTCAGCCAGAACGGAGCCGGTTTCGACATCGTCTCCGGCGGCGAACTCCAGCGCGTGCTGGCCGCCGCGCCCGATGCCGTTGGCCGCGTGGTCTTTTCCGGCGTGGGAAAAGCCGCCGCGGAAATCGATCTCGCCCTCAAGACCGGCATTCTGCAATTCAATGTCGAAAGCGAGGCGGAGCTGAAGCTGCTCGCTGCTCGCGCGCGTAAATTCAGGATCCGCGCTCGCTTCGCGCTGCGTGTCAATCCCGATATCTTTGCCGACACACATCCCTACATTTCCACCGGCCTGCGCGAGCACAAGTTTGGCATCGACATCCGCCGCGCACGTGCGATCTATAAGAGCGCGGCCAACGACCGCTGGCTCGAAGCACATGGCATTAGCGTTCACATCGGCTCGCAGATCCGTTCGGCCGACCCGTTTGGCGCAGCCATCGAACGCGTCAGCAAGCTGGTGCAGCAGCTCGGTCGCGAAGGCATCGCGCTCGCATCGATTGATGCCGGCGGCGGCCTTGGGATCGATTATCACGCAGGCGCCTTCGACGCGAAGGCGAAGGTCGACGAGTACGCTGCGGCACTCCAGCACGCGCTCGGAGATTTTCAAGGCCGCCTGCTCATCGAGCCCGGCCGTTTCCTTGTCGCGCAAGCAGGAGCGCTGTTGGCGCGCGTGCTTTACGTCAAGCGCAACGGCAAAAAAACCTTCGTCATCACCGACGCGGCCATGAACGACCTCATCCGCCCCGCCCTCTATCAGGCCTGGCACGAGATCATTCCAGTGCGGCATAGGGCAGGGAAGCCGCGCATCGTCGATGTTGTGGGTCCGGTATGCGAGTCGGGAGACTTTTTTGCGCGCGACCGCAAACTCGCGCCCGTCGAGCCAGGCGACCTGGTCGCGTTACTCGATGCAGGCGCTTACGGCATGGCGCAGAGTTCCAACTACAACACCCGTCCGCGCGCGGCTGAAGTCCTCGTCGAAGGCAACAAAGCGCGCCTTATCCGCCGCCGCGAAAGCCTGGAGGATCTGCTCTCGCCGGAGGTGGTTTGAAATCGTGCGCGCATTCTACCGCGTGTGATTGATTTTGCAGACCCATGATGCGCTGTCATCCTGAGCGAAGTTTGGCGCAACGCGCCAAATGAAGTCGAAGGATCTGCGGTTGTCTCTTTCGACGAATCAAAACATTTCCTTTGCAGCCATCAAAGATCCGATGCCGGACTCGCACCCTTCCTGCTATGGTGTCTTGCGGGAGAATTCGCAATGGTAATTCGTTGTTTGTGTGCTCTCATCCTGCTGGGCTGTGCCTTGGGGATATTGCCATCTGACCACGCGGACTCGCTGACAGTGAAGACCGTGCAGGGTAACGTGCACGGCAAACTCGTGAGCGACGGCCGGACGCGAGCCTTTCTCGGCATCCCTTTCGCCGCACCGCCCGTCGGCGATTTGCGCTGGAAGGCGCCGCAGTCGCCCGAAGAATGGAGCGGCGTGCGCGATGCCACCAAATTTGCCGCGCGCTGCGCGCAATGGCCCATCTGGGCCGATTACATTTTTCAGGATGCCGGCCCGAGCGAGGATTGTCTTTACCTCGACGTCTACACGCCCGCGGCGGCGAACCCCGCGCGTCCGCTGCCCTCGCACCTGCTGCCGACGATGGTCTGGATCCATGGAGGCGGCTATGCGGCCGGCGGAAGCTCTGAACCGCGCTATTCCAACTCTCCACTCGTGGACCGCGGTGTAGTGCTCGTGAACATCAACTACCGGATGGGCGTTTTCGGTTTTCTGGCCAGTGAAGATCTGCGCCGGGAGGGTGGTGGTGCAGCAGGCAACTACGGCTTGATGGATGTGGTCGCAGCCTTGCAATGGGTGCGCGCCAACATCGCCAACTTCGGCGGGGATCCTGGCAATGTCACCATCTTTGGCGAGAGCGCAGGCTCGTTCGCCGTCAGCACGCTCATGGCATCGCAAATGGCGGAGGGACTCTTTCAAAAAGCCATCGGAGAAAGCGGTGCGCCTTTCAGCGGCGTGCTGGGCGTAGACTCCGTGGAGGTTCGCGCGCCCCGCGATCAGGCCTGGGTGAATTCTCTTGGCATCAAGAGCCTGGCCGAGGCGCGGGCGCTGCCCACTGACGCGCTGATAGAAGCCGCAAAAAAGAAAGGCGTCGTCGGCTTTTCTCCCGTCATCGACGGACGGCTGCTCACCGAGGCGGTTGCAAAAGTCTACGCCGCCGGAAAGCAGGCGCATGTTCCGCTGCTGGCGGGATGGAATCGCGATGAGCGTAGCGGCACCCTGTCCAAAGAGATGACAGCGGAGAAGTGGAAGGCATTCGCCAGCGAGCATTATGGCGCGCACGCCGACGAGTTTCTGGCCGTCTTCCCGGGCAAGACAGACGCCGAGGCCGTCGCCTCAGTCGACGCCTATACGACCGATCAATTCCTCGGCTTCGGAACCTGGCAATGGGTCGAAGCGCAAGTGAAGACGGGGGGCGCGCCGGTGTATCGCTATCACTTTGAGCTGCCCGCGCCGCCGAGTGAAATGCATCCCGAGGGAAAATACGCCTGGCACTCCGACGATCTGGAATATGTATTCGGCACGCTCGACGCGCGGCGCGGATCGGTGTGGCGGCCGGAAGATCGCAAACTGACCGAAGAGATGATGGACTACTGGACGAACTTTGCGAAAACCGGCGATCCCAACGGGCCTGGCTTACCCGAATGGCCCCGCTACGACAAAACCGGCGCAGTCATGCATCTCGATCGCGAGACGCACGCAAGCCCCGACACAACGCGAGCGCGGTATGAATTTTTGCTAAAGGAATCTGCGCCGGGCAAACCCTGACGGAGCGAGCCCTGACCGAGCGAGCCATGACGGAGCGAGCCCTGACGGAGCGAGAAAGCCCGCTTACTGGTTTACTCCTGAGCCTGCCACAAAACCGGCGGTCAGTGTAGGAGGCGCGTTGGTCTTTGGTTGCGCAGGGGCGAAAGAAGAGCCCTTGGCATTGATGGCCGTGGAGTAGTCGGGGCCAAGTCCAAGTTTCAACAGGGCGCGCGAATCAGGCATCAGCTTGGTTTGCCATCCATGGTCTGCCTGATACTTCTGCATTGCGGCTACAGTCGAGGCATCCCACTTGCCGTTGGTCTCACCCTTCAGGTAATTCTCGCGGATCAGCGCCTGCTGAATCTGCGTTACCCGCTCCGCATCGATGGCCTGCTGGCCGCGTGCGCGGCGTACTACCTTGTGCTTTGACTTGGAGAGCTTGTGGTTGGTGGTCACGCCGCTGGTCGGCGACCGGTGCACGTTGGTTGCGAAAGCGGGCGCCGCGAGAATGGTCGCGGAAATCAAGAATGCCGCTGTCTTTCGAGTTAAAAACATAGCTTCTCCACCCGAATGATTTTCCAGTTTTTCCGGACTCTTGGCCCAAGTGTAGCCAAGGTACCGCACCCCGGCAAGGGGAAAATCCATCGACCGAGGCAATCAAGGCTTACTTTGGGAATGGCGCCGGTACGCGAAATCGCATCCGACGCCTGTTTCCAAGGGCTTACAAAGTCCCGCCAATGATGTCGATGCCCAATTCGGGATGATGTGGGTCGATCGCCTCGAAGACCACGTCGTCGCCCGCTTTGAGCTTTCCTACGACTGCGTCGAACTGCTCTTTGGTGGCCGTCGGCAGTTTGTTGACGCGCGTGATCACGAGTCCCGGCGCCACTCCCTGCAGGTCGGCGAACGACCCGGTGCGGACCGATTCCACCAGCACGCCGGAAGTGTGCAGCTTTGCGGTGATTGCTGGCGGCGCATCGCGCACCACGATGCCCAGCTTGGCTTCTCCGGCGTCGCCTTCGCTTTCCTGGGTCGTGTCGGGCTGCGGATTGGTCATTTCCGCAAACACCTTGTCACGATCGCCGATCGTCACCGTCGTATCCATAGGTTTGCCCTCGCGAACGTAGCCCAGCCGGATAGTCGATCCCGGCCTGCGGCTTGCAATTTCGTTCACCAGGTCGTCGCCGTCCTTGATCGACCGTCCATCCACTGTTGTAATAATGTCGCCCGCTTTGAGGCCCGCCTTATCCGCGGGACCGCCTGGCTGAACCTCCTGCACGAGAACGCCATTTTTGAAGCCGTACACACGGTTCACGGCGCCCGAAAGTCCCTCGCGGAACTGGATGCCAATCGAGCCACGCGTCACCTTGTGAGTCGTTCCGATCAGGTCGTTGTACACCGCGACCACGGTGTTTGAGGGCATGGCGAAACCGATTCCCTGGTAGCCGGCCGATTGCGTGTAGATGGCCGTATTGACTCCGATGACTTCACCGTTCATATCCAATAACGGCCCTCCGGAGTTGCCGGGATTGATGGCCGCGTCGGTTTGAATAAAGTGCTGGAACTGCCCCGGCGCTCCCTGGTCGATGGTGCGGTTTTTCGCGGAGATGATGCCCGCCGTCACGGTCTGCGCCAACGCGAAAGGGCTGCCGATGGCCTCGACCCAATCGCCTACCTGCGCCGTGTCAGAGTTGCCCATCTTCACTGTCGGCAAGGGCGCGCTGGTGTCGATCTTGATCACCGCCAGGTCCGTGGCTTTGTCCACACCGATGACGCGTGCCGGGCGTCCCAGATCCTGCGAGTCAGGGTCTGTCGAGAGCTTTACGTAGATCTTGTCGGCCTTGTCGATCACGTGATCGTTAGTGATGATGTAACCCTTGGAGTCGACGATGAAGCCCGAGCCCAGCGACTCCTGCACCTGGCCGTTGTCGCCTTCATCCGGTCCGCCGGGGGCCTGGCCGCCGAAGAAACGATTAAAGAAGTCCTGGAAGTTGTCCGGCGGCGCCTGCCCCTGCTGCTGATCGTTGTCTTCGTTGTCATCGGGATTCTGCTGGTTGGGCTGCTGGCGGAAATGGAAGTTGTGCGGCTTCTGTTTGTCCGTATCCTTGGGCAGCGTCTGCGTGTTGATATTCACCACTGCCGGTCCCACCGCCCTGGCAATGCGCACAAAATCGTTGGGAGGAATCGTCGAATTTACGACCTTGAGGGGAGTGGCGTCGCCGCTGTCGTTTTGCTTTTCCTGCCCGCGCACTCCGTGAGCAGCAAAGGAACCGGCCACAATCGCGGCCGAAAGCGTGGCGAGCAAAACAAACGTCGACATGAGACGGCGCGAGCGAAGCCGTTCGAAAAACAATTTCATACGTGTCCTTGACCTCTTGAGGCGCCCGGCCGGTGGGCTGGCATTCGTTGCGCCATCTCTACTCAGTATAGCCAGCCCATGGTCTCGCCGGCTGTTCCCAAAGGCCGTTTCCGCCTTCACCGCAGCCGGAATTGCCAATCCATGCCTGCCCGATTAGACGCTTTCGAAGGCGAAAGAGCCGCATCCCCTCGAAGCCAAACCAGAGTTACTGCTCTGCGGCCCACTCCAGCATCCCCAGCGTCAGCAGCAGAATTCGTTTCAGAGCCAATTCGCGGTTCTTTGGTGAATACCATTCGCGCAGCGTATGCGCTTCGCCGCCTTCTCCGCCCGCCCCCATTGAAAGCGCCGGAACGCCGAGCGCCAGCGGAAGGTTGGCGTCGGTAGATCCTAGCCGGATTTCAGTGCGTAGGCCCAGGTGCCGGTCCACGGCGCGCAACACGGCCAGTAGTGTCGAATCATCCGCCAAATGCGCTGCGGGACGGTCGCCGATCTTCGCGATCGCGAAATCCAGACGTCCGCGTGCTCCCGCGCCTGGGCCTTTCGATCGCGCATTCCAATGTTCAACGGCATCCTCCACCGCGCGATGCAGCGCAACTTCAAGACGCAGCAACTGATCTCCATCGGTCGATCGAAAATCGACGGTTGCCTCGGCGCTCTCAGGAATTGAATTTACGCTGATGCCGCCGCGTATCGTTCCCACATTGAGCGTAGTCCGCGGCTCCTCGGGCAACGGCGTCTCTGCCATCCCGGCCAGCGCCATGGCCAGCGCTGCGATGGGGTTCGGCGTTCCCGCATCGGTAAAGCTATGCCCGCCCGGCCCTGTGATCGTAACCCGGTAACGGCGGCTGCCGAGTGCCTGCGTCACCGCCGCGTCCGCGCCGGCGCCATCCAGCACAATATGCGCAGCCACGCGTCCCGCCAGGGCGCTGTGCTCATAAAAGTGCCGAACCCCGCGCAAATCGCCTTCACCCTCTTCACCCACATTGCCCAGCACCACAAGCGGCGCTGGCAGTTCCACACCGGCCCAAGCTCCGGTCCCAGCCCCAGTCCCAGCGCCAGTCCCAACGCCAGTCTTGACGAGCGCATGAATAACAGCCAGCATGCCCACCACGCCGGCCGCGTTATCGCACGCGCCCGGAGCTTCCAGGCGATCGCCCGCAAGCACTGCGTGCAGCGGCGTTTCGGCGGGAAACACAGTATCGAGATGCGCCGAAAGCAGTACCACCGGCCCCGTGCTCTCCAGAGGCAGCTTGGTGGCCGGCAAGATTCCCAGCACATTGCCCGCCGCATCGGTTTCCACCGCGCTCACACCGGCCTCGGCGAAACGCGCCGCCAGCCATCGCGCCCGCTCCTGTTCTCCATTTGAGGGCGCGGGAATTCCGACCAAAGCGACTTGCCAGTCCATGATGGTTTTGGGATTCGCGTGCAGCCAGGAAAATGCCGCGTGAATCGGCCGTTGCGCAGCCAAAGCTGTCACGCGTGAGAATGCCGAGGTCGAGGAAAGAATCGGCATGGCAATGGATTCAGGGTAGCAGGATGCTTCGCGATCCTGAAATCACAATGCGGCGTGCGCCTTATGAGATGAGTCGCCGCGCCAACAGCGATTGCAAATCGCGTCGGCCGTCAGCGATGACAGCAATAAAGATTATCTCTCCGCGAACTCTGTAGAGAATGCGGTAGGGCTTGAAGAAGACCTGGCGAACATCACGCCTGCCCAAAGCCAGCAATTCCGCCGGGTATGCGCCTCGCGCGGGCGCCATTCCAAGCGACAATGCTTCTTCGATAATCTTCCTCGCTACGGTATCGGCCTGCTCCGGCGAATCGTTCCGAGCAATGTAGTCGTGAATGTTCCTGAGGTCCTTCCGCGCGCCAGGGGTGAACTTGACGGTCAGGGTCATCGCGCTCGCTTCGCCTTTACGCCGTATTCAGCCATGATCGCTTCCGCGGATACTGACTCTCCGGCCTCAATTTCCTTGTCGGCAATCGCCAGCAATTTCAGCAATGCCAGAGTCTCCTGGGCCTGCTCATAGCTTGCTACGTCCATCAGCACCGCACGCGCCTCGCCGTTTTGCGTAATGATGATCGGCTCGCGCTCTTCGGCGATGCGGTCCAGAAGCTCCGCAGCGTGGGCTTTTACATAGCTGATGGGCTTGATCTGAGTGGAATAGCGCACGGGCACCTCGGAAGATGTACTGAAGTTCAGTATAGTCCTTTATCGGTTCGAATAGAAGCTAAATTCAGTTCTAATTAAGACATTATTCAATTCGTCAAAGTGCCCGCAAATCGTATTCCACCGAGCGCAAAAACAATCCCCGCGCCGGCGCCGTGGGCCCTGCCACTGAACGATCGCGTGCCGCCAGAATTCCCGGAATCTCCTCGAGCCCGAGCTGTCCGCGGCTCACATCCAGCATGGTTCCCACCAGGTTGCGCGCCATGTGATGCAGGAAACCGTTGCCGCGGGCGCGATAAACCAGCACCGCGCCCGCGTCGCTCGAACGTAACTCCCACGCCGAAGAGTAGAGCGCCCGCACGGTCGATGGCGGCGCAATTTTAGGCGTCGGCGCGTCGTCCGCAAACTCAACCCCCGCGCCGTTCCGTTCGCTCAGATCCGGATCGTTCGCGGCGAAACTCTGGAAATCGTGCTCTCCTTCGAAGATTCGCGCGCATGCCTGGAGCCTGTCCATGTCCAACTGCCAAGGGCAGGCATAAACGTAGCGAGCCAGAAAGGGCGGGCAAATCATCTCCCGAAAGATGCGGTATTCGTAAGTCTTTGCAACCGCGGAATGGCGTGCATGAAATGTGCTGGGTACCGTAGTCGCCCCCAGCACACGAATCGCGGACGGAAGGGTCCGATTCAATGCCCGGTGCAGATTTTCGGCAGGAATGGGGGCACGCAATGTGAAGCTGGCCACCTGGGCCAGTGCGTGAACTCCCGCGTCGGTGCGGCCTGAACCTTGCGGCAGCGGCGATTCACCCGTGACCCGCCCCAACGCGGCTTGCAATTCGCCCTGAATAGTCGGCAGGCCGGGCTGCACTTGCCAGCCCTGGAAGTCCGTTCCGTCGTAAGCAACGGTGAGCTTCCACGTCTGGAACTCGCGATCGGCTTGGACGTAATCGGTCAAAGGAGTTACTGCATCAAGGGTACCCGACGCCGCCCATCTTTCCGTTCCGTTGAACCTCTCCGGCTGGAAGGAGGGATTTCCGCCCGATGCGACCGCTGCCGGTTGCCACAAGGTGAATTCTGGAGTATTTTACTAACCAGTTAGTTAATTTTGCCGATTGAAAACCTCTGCTCAATGTCTCCGCCTGATTTGACGCGTTCCAGGGGTCCTTCAACCGGACCTTCGGCTGCGATTTAAGGCAAAGCCTGGAACGGCCAGGTACCGATTTCGTAATCAACAAAGAACCATGCAGGTCCACTTAACGGCGATAATCGTTTTGAGAAACCCGAAACTTGCATCCGGGGCGGTTTTACTGAACGTCTTGAGGCGCAACCGGTGCACCCATCCAGTGAGTGGGTCACGTGCCGCAAATTCTGGAGAGAAGAAAAATGCATTCTTTAAGGGCAGGTGTAACGCAACCCGAACGCGCAACCGACCGCAGTGAGCGCAACAGAACCAGTCGCAACCGGGGAGGGCAGCGGCAAGGCACCGGACGCTTGCGTGCGGTTGCGGCCATTTTGTTGACGTTGGCGGCCACCACGCCGCCCGGCTACGCGCAGCAGGCCGGAGCCGGTGCCGGCGCCACCAAGCCCGATAAAGCTGCCTCCGATCTTCCCGTGGCGCCAGTGCCCGTTCCCACGCAGCCGATTCCGCTCCGCACCTCTGGCCGCGACTACTCGAAGGCCTTTGGAACCTGGCTCGGCAATCCGATCAACGTCTTCCGTCCCACCACAATCGCCAAAGCGAGCTTCGCCAACTCCGTGCGCCTTGCCGATCTCATGAAAGACGGCAAGATTTATCTCAGCCTTTCCGATGCCATTGCCCTGGCGCTCGAGAACAATTACGACATCGCCATTGCGCGCTACGATCTCGGCATTGCCGACACCGATATTTTGCGCACCCGGACTGGCGCAGCGCCGCTGGGCGCTCCTTCCGGCCTGGTGACAGGAACCCTGGGTGGTTCCGCCTCGACGTTGACCACGGGCGGTGGCCCCGGAGGCACCACGGTGGGTTCCGGCGGCGCAGGCTCCGGCGTCTCCGGTCTCACGTTGACCACCGCGGGCGCGGGCCCGGCGCCGGAGAATCTGGATCCCACGCTCAACGGCAATATCCAGTTGCAACGCGCGGAGTCGCCGCAGTCCAGCATCTTCTCGCCGCGCGCCTCCACCAACACCAATCAATACAACTTCACCTATAACCAGGGATTTGTCACCGGCACGTCGCTCGCTGTGGGCTTCAACAATCAGCGGCTGACGACCAACAGCGAACTCTACACGTATAGCCCGTTGTTCAGTTCCAGCTTCCAGGCCACTGTCACGCAGCAGCTGCTGCAGGGCGCGGGCATCTGGGTGAACAAGCGCTTCATCTACCAGGCGCTCAACGACCGCCGCATCACAGACTCCTCCTTCCGGCAGCAGCTTCTTTACACGGTGAACCAGGTGGAGAGCATTTACTGGGGCCTGGTGCAGGCCTATCAAGATGTGCAGGCCAAGGAACGCGCTCTCGATCAAAGCAACCAACTGGTCACCGACAATCGCAAGCAGCTGGAAGTAGGCTCCATGGCGCCGCTTGATGTGGTCAATGCCGAATCCAGTGTTGCCGCCGACCAGCAGGCGCTCATCAGCGCGCAAAGCGCTCTCAACTACCAGCAGCAGATCATCAAGCAGGCCATCACGCGCAATCTGAACGACCCCGCGCTCTCCGCTGCCCCGGTCATCCCCACCGACCGGGTGAGCCTGGAAGCGATCTCCGAAGAGAGCCAGCCCGTCGAGGCGCTGGTGCAGGAGGCATTCCAGCGGAGGCCCGAGCTGGAACAGGCCGTGCTCACGCTGCGCAACGACGAGATCACGCTGAAGGGCGCGCGCAATGCGATGCTTCCCACGCTGAACGTGTTCGGATTTTACGGCGCCAGCGCGACGGGCGGCGCGCAGAGTCCGGATTGCTTTAACTTTTTCTCGAGCCCTGGGGGACTCTGCGCTCCGAACACGGTTCCAACCGTCGGTTTCGGGACCACCTTGAGCAATCTGGTGAATAGCTCCTCTCCCGACAAAGGCGCGGGCGTCAACCTGACCATCAATATTCGCAACCGCGAAGCGCAGTCCGTGCAGGAGCGCTCGCTGATGGAGTACCGTCAGGCCGAGTTGCGGCTCGAGCAGCTCTATGCACAGATTCGCATGCAGGTGGTCAACGCCATGTTCGCGCTCACCAACGACCGTGCGCAGGTGCGGTCGGCGCAGGCGGCTCGCGACTATGCGCAACAGAGCCTGGATGCCGAAGGGAAAAAGTTGCACCTCGGCGCTTCCACGACCGCCAACGTGCTGCAGCAGCAGCGCAATATGGCGATCGCGGAAGACAACCTGATCGCCGCAAACGCCGCCTACGCCAAGGACCGCGCAGGCCTCTACCAGACGTTGGCTTCCACCTTGCAGCACTACGGAATCAATTTGCCGGAAGCCGCTGCCGGAACCGTGACCACCGCTCCCGTCATTCCAGGAGTTGCGCCGGCCCAGCCCGGCAACGAGCCGACGATGACGCCGCCCGCCGCTCCGAGTCAGCAAGCCATGCCGCCTGCTCAATAGCGCGGCTCTCACGCGACGATACACCGCTGCATCCGTGCCCCATCCTTTCGCGCTTTTTGCGAAAGGGTGGCTAGACATCTCAAGGTTTCTGGATTTGGGAATCGCGTAAGGTTTTGTGAAAGGGCACGACTTTAGTCGTGCCGAAAACGCCGCAAAAGGAGTGAGGGGCCTTAGCCCCGAGGAATGCTTCACCGGCCTATGCGCCTTCCTCTTGCTTTCTACCGCTCCGCTACCCGATCCAGCAAATCGAAAAACTCCGGAAAGCTGATGGCCGCTGACTCCGCGCCTTGAATGAGCGTTTCGCCCTCAGCGCGCAGAGCCGCCACGCTGAAGGCCATGGCAATGCGGTGGTCGCCGCCCGCATCGATGGTCGCGCCGTGCAGTGTTTGGCCGCCGGGCACATCCAGCCCATCCTCAAATTCTTCAACCTCGGCGCCCATGGCGCGCAGATTCTTCGCCACCAGCGCAATTCGGTCCGACTCCTTCACGCGCAGCTCGCGCGCCCCGCGGATGCGAATGCCGCCGCCTGTGTAGGGCCCGATCGCCGCCAGCACCGGCAGCTCGTCAATCAGTTGTGCCGCCAGGGCGCCACTGATTTCGGTCGATCCGATTCCCTCGGCAGGCGCAGAAATCTGCACCGTGCCCACCAATTCCGCATGCTTCTCTTCGAGATTGAGCACTGCAATGTGTGCGCCCAGTGCTGTCAGCACATCGAGCAGCGCAGCGCGCGTCGGATTCAAGCCGATGGCATCGATCACCAGGTTCGAGCCGGGGAAGAGCATCGCCGCGCACAGAAA
>Ga0182024_10003418_pt1 | contig 37829 bp, 51 predicted proteins | sample P32metaG_FD_120480 | JGI IMG/M metagenome (GOLD analysis project Ga0182024, IMG submission 120480) | Permafrost microbial communities from Stordalen Mire, Sweden - P3-2 metaG (Illumina Assembly) | ecosystem: Environmental > Terrestrial > Soil > Wetlands > Permafrost | place: Sweden: Stordalen...
GTGGCCATTTGTGCGGATGACATTCAGATGTGGAAGGATTGGCGGAATGCGGCCCTCAAGAAGATGGACCAGCAGGCGCGCGAGGTGAAATAGCCATGCAACGACTTTTGCCGGTTCTGGCGGCGCTTCTGGCAGCGTGGGTCGACTGCGCCTCGGCTCAGGGAACTGGCCCCAGCGCCTCACCCGACCTCGCTGGCGTCTACCAGTCCATTCCGAACGGGGCCACTCTCCCCGGCGGGCTCAAGAATTCAGGATCTCCAGGCGAGATCTCTTTGTTGCCCCAGGCCGCCGCGCAGGCCCAGACGATTCATCTCAAAGACGATCCACTGCGGATGTGCCAGCCGATTGGCGAGTTTCGGATGCTGGCGCGAGACGGCGTAAAGATCGAATTGGCTCCGGCCACAGGGCTGCTCGTGATGCTGTTTGAGAATAGCCTTTTGGGCGTCATGCGCATTGTCTACTTGAACCGCGGTCACGTCCAGCATGTGGTAGACGGGCCTGAACCCGGCCAGGAGCCGGGCCCGACTTGGTTGGGAGATTCGATCGGCCGTTGGGAGGGCGATACGCTGTTGGTGGATACGGTCGGATTCAACACGCGAACATGGCTGAACGACGCCGGGGCGCAACACAGCGAAGCACTGCATTTGATGGAACGGATCCGGCCGGTGTTGGGCGGGAGATACCTGGAATACAAGATGACAGCCGAAGATCCAAAAGTATTAGCCAAGCCTTACACCTACACGCGGTATTTCAAGAAACTCGATACGGAAATCGTGGACGAGATTTGCATCGACGAACCGTGACCCGCGGGCGCAGAGTTTACCCAGTTATGAGTCCGCAACGGCTGGCGCCACATCATTTTGGCGTTTGGTGCTTGGAGAGCCACGCCGGTGATAAAATCGCGAAATAATGGACTTCTGGGGCGCCGCATTATACCGGCTGAACTAATCAGCAATTTTAAGGAGCCGACTATGCCAACACGTGCCGGACCCGCGCCGATCGGCGTAGGCTACCAGTGCCTGGCCGGTGGAGGTGAAATGGGCGCTTATATGCGCTCTTTCGATTGGTCAACCAGCTTGCTAGGCCCGGTGGCGAATTGGCCACAAAGCCTGCGTACTTCGGTTAGCACTTGTCTGAACTCCCGATTCGCGATCCTCATCTGGTGGGGACCCGAGCTGGTCATGCTGTACAACGATGCGTACCGGCAAATCATCGGGACGAAGCATCCGGCGGCACTGGGGCATCCGGGCCGGGAGTGTTATCCGGAGATCTGGCACATCATCCGTCCCATGCTTGAGGGGGTTTTACAACGGGGAGAAGCCACTTGGTCCAATGACTTACTCCTCATGCTCGAACGGAGCGGCTATCCGGAGGAATGCTACTTCACGTTCTCTTATAGTCCGATACGCGACGAATCCGGCGGAATCGGCGGTGTTTTTACTCCCGTGGCCGACACGACGGAAAGGGTTATTGGGGAACGTCGGCTGCGCACATTGCGTGACTTGGCCGGTCGAGCGAGCAGCGCCCGTGAGATTCAGCAGGCCTGCGGCTCAATTGCGGCGACGCTCGCCGAAAATCCGTATAGTATCCCCTTCGCCAGCTTGTATCTTTTCGATGAGGCTCGCGCCTCGGCAACCCTAATGGGCAGCGCGGGCGTCGAAATAGGCACCGCAGTCGCCCAATCGGTCATGCATCTCTCCGAGTTGCCGGCGGTGCTCTCAGATGCGGTGAAAAGTGGACAGCTAACGGTCGTTGACGACCTTGCTGGCAGATTAGGGCCGCTGCCTTGCGGCGCCTGGACGATACCAGCGCGCTCCGGTGTGGTGCTTCCAATCGTCCTGCCAGGACAGACGCAGTCGGTGGGTTTTGTGTTGGCCGGGGCCAATCCGCACAAGCGAGTGGACCAAAGTTATAGGACGTTCTTTGAACTCGTCGGTGGCCACATTTCGAGCGTCCTAGCCGAAGCCCGCGCGTATGAGGGAGAGCGCAAACGGGCGGAAGCGCTTGCGGAAATCGACCGGGCAAAAACCGTTTTCTTCAGCAATGTGAGTCACGAATTCAGGACCCCGCTAACCCTGATGCTGGGGCCGATTGAGGCCATGCTCGAACGCGCGCCACGTTCGGCCGCCCTCGATCGGGAGGAACTGGAATTGGCGCACCGCAATGGCATGCGCCTGCTCAAGCTGGTTAATACCCTGTTGGACTTCTCGCGCATCGAAGCCGGACGAATCCAAGCCGTCTACGAACCGACCGATCTTGCCTCATTGACTGCGGAAATTGCGAGCGCGTTCCGGTCGGCGATGGAGCGCGCCGGGTTGGAATTCATCATAGATTGCCCTGCGCTCCCCGAGTTGGCCTATGTTGACCGGGATATGTGGGAAAAGATCGTGCTCAACCTGCTCTCGAACGCGTTCAAGTTTACGCTTTCGGGCAGCATTGGCGTCGGGCTGAGGGATACGGGCGAGCAATTCGAGTTGGCGATCAAGGATACTGGCACGGGCATTCCCGAACATGAACTGCCTCGTATTTTCGATCGCTTCCATCGGGTCGAAAGCGCGCGCGGCCGCACGCATGAAGGCAGCGGGATTGGGCTCGCGTTCGTCCAGGAGTTGGCCAAGCTGCATGGTGGTGTCATCCGCGTAGAGAGCGCTGTCGAAAAAGGCAGCACTTTTGTGGTCGCGATCCCCAGGGGCCATGCACACCTTGCACCCGAACGCATCGGAACCGAGCGGATCGTCAGCTCGACGGGCGTCCTGGCATCGGCGTTCGTGGAAGAGGCCATGCGGTGGCTGCCAGATGCGGAGCAATCGACCCAACCAACCGGGCTCTTCGCGTCAGACTCAGTTCGGGCTCCGCACGTACAGACTGCCACCGGTCGTATTTTGCTCGCAGATGATAACGCTGACATGCGCCGGTACGTGGAACGGCTGCTGGGTGCCAATTACCAGGTGCACGCCGTATCGAACGGCGTGGACGCGCTCGCGGCAGCCCGCCGCGACCTGCCGGACCTCATCTTAACGGATGTGATGATGCCTCAACTCGACGGTTTTGGTCTGCTACAGAAGCTGCGAGGTGAGCCGAGCACTAACACCATTCCCGTGATTCTTCTCTCCGCTCGGGCCGGCGAAGATGCACGCGTCGAAGGTTTGCAAGCGGGAGCAGATGACTACATTGTGAAGCCCTTCACAGCGCGAGAGCTGCTGGCCCGTGTGGGTGCGCATTTGGCGATGAGCCGTTTGCGACGCGAAGCCGCCGAACGTGAACACTTGCTACGCGCCGACGCCGAGGCTGCGCACGAACGGGCCATAAACATCCTTGAAAGCATCAGCGACGCCTTCGTTGCGCTCGACGAACAGTGGTGCTTCACATACGTAAATGCGGCAGCCGAGCGCACGCTGGGTTCGGGCCGCGCTGAGTTGGTCGGACGCATGCTATGGAACTTGTTCCCGGCGATTCTGGGCACGGAATTGGAAATGCACTGCCGCCGTGCGATGACGGAACGCATTCCCGTCCGGTTAGAACATTTTTATATGCCTTGGCAACGCTGGTTCGAAATTCGGATATATCCGGCGAAAGATGGTGGACTTTCGGTATTTTCTCAGGAAGTGAGCGCACGCAAACAAGTTGAGGAGGAAATCCGCAAGAACAACAAGGTACTGGAGAGTGCCAACGAGGATCTGAAACAGTTCGCGTACTCCATTAGCCATGACTTGAGAGAACCATTGCGAAACGTTTATTCGTTCTGCCAGTTGCTCCACCAGAGTTATACCGGAAAAATCGATCCAAAGGCGGACGAGATTATTGGCTACTGCCTGGGTGCAGCAAGGCGCATGGATGCTCTCATCAACGATCTACTTTCGTATATGCACGCAGCTTCGGCGCCGAAAGAAATCTTGGAACCTATCTCAATCGGGCCTGCCGTCGAGGCGTCGCTTCTCAACTTGCAAACCGCAATCGAGGAAAGTGGCGCGAATGTTACACACGATCCAATGCCGGTCATCAGAATGGCCCCAGTTCATGCCCAGCAGATTTTTCAAAACTTGATTAGCAACGCCTTGAAATATCGCGGCAGCGCGGCTCCCAAAGTGCATGTTGGAGCTCGGAAAGAGGGCCGGGCTTGGATCTTCTCGGTTCAGGATAACGGCGTGGGCATTGAACCGGAGTACCAATCTTATGTGTTCGGGCTGTTCACGAGGCTGCACGCAGATCGCAGCCGTTCCGGAACTGGCATTGGCTTAGCCCTCTGCAAAAAATTGGTGGAGCGCTACGGCGGCGAGATCTGGGTCGAATCGGAGCCGGGAAAAGGCTCGACCTTTTTCTTTTCCGTACCTCCTGCTAGTTAAATGTGAACGCCAAGATCGGGCGCGGGAGACGTCCCACCTATGACTACCGCGAGGCTGGCGACCGTACACGCTCCTGTTAACCGCGGGCGGCAAGTCGACAGGTCGCCTGGCGTGTCCAAACCGAGACGTCGGATGGACACTGTTCCAGTTCGGAAAGCTCTGGAGCCAGGCTGATTGATTTATTTTGGAAGGGCGCTGGGTTGGCACCTGGTTTGCTACTTATCAAGTATGGCTGCCGAAGCACGCGAAGCAAGCTTTAGTTGACAAAAACTCCATAGGTGTATCATCAGCAATGAAAAGTGGAAATTCAAAGGAGGGTAAACGTGGCAACTACAAGCATCGCAATCGCGCCGATGAAAGTGGCGCAGATTCCTAAACCGGGAGCAGATTTCGAGATCGTCGAGCGCGAGATTCCTAAGCCGGGTGCGGGCCAGGTGCGCATCAAGGTGCAGGCTTGCGGAATTTGCCATAGTGACGTGCTCACGAAAGAAGGCAAGTGGCCGGGCATTCAGTATCCGCGCGTTCCAGGACACGAAGTAGCCGGCGTAATCGACGAAGTGGGGCCAGGTGTTTCCGAGTGGAAAAAAAGACAGCGCGTCGGTGTCGGCTGGCACGGCGGCCAGGATGGCACGTGTCTCTCGTGCCGGCGCGGAGATTTTCGCAATTGCCGGAATCTGAAAATTCCGGGCATCAGCTATGACGGCGGGTATCAGCAATACATGGTGGCTCCCGTGGAGGCACTCGTGGCGATACCCGACAGTCTGGACGCCAACGAAGCAGCGCCGCTACTCTGCGCCGGAATTACCACCTACAACGCGCTGCGGCACAGCGGGGCGATGCCTGGCGATCTTGTTGCTGTGCAAGGTATCGGCGGCCTAGGGCACCTCGGAATTCAATTCGCGAACAAGTTTGGTTACAAGGTCGCGGCTATCGGGCGCGGGTCTGAAAATGCCGCGCTCGCAAAGAAACTGGGAGCAACGGTGTACATCGATAGCAAATCGACAACCGCGGCACAGGAATTGCAAAAACTGGGCGGCGCGCAGGCAATTCTAGCAACAGCCCCGAGCTCCAAAGCGATGTCCGAGCTAATTGATGGTCTGGGGCCGAACGGCAAGCTCATTGTGATCGGTGCGACATTTGATCCCATTGAGGTCACACCGGTGCAGCTCATTTCTGGAAGTCGAAATATTCAAGGCTGGGCCGCGGGAACACCGGCCGATTCCGAGGACACCCTGCGCTTCGCCGAATTAACCGGCGTGCGTCCGATGATCGAAACGTATCCGCTCGGAAAAGCGGCGGAGGGCTACGCGCGCATGCTGAGCGGCAACGCGCAGTTCCGCGTAGTTTTGACAATGTGAAGTTTGAGCTTCTGGCCTGGGGTGGCACATCACGCGCGACCGGTGTTTGCTCGCGATACCCGGTGGACTGTCGTCCGGGGGAAGATCAGAAGTTTTGGCACTGCGGAAAAGCAGGCGCGCTACATAAGATGAACTGCGAAACCGTTCACACGCTTGCCACTGTGGGACTTCCGGATCGGCCCAGATTTCGAACCGCGATCGCCATCTTCTGCCACAGCTCTCCAATAGCGAACGCATCGCCGCTTTTGATTTTCGGATTCAGAGTATGGTGGATCAGGTGAGCAGTGGCGGCGTCGGCGTAGCTGTACCCGAGTCCGGTTTTGCCCCCGGCGGAGATTTCCACCAGAACGATTGTCGTCTCGCTCCACTCCAATGTCCGTCCGATTCCGGCGTTTTGGTTGGGACGGTGTAGGCGGATACGTGAACATCGTCGATGAGCGGTGCAGAGCCCATGATTCACACCGTCGGCATGCCGTGCCCCCAGGTGTGGGGCGGTGCAAGATCGCGGCGCGTTGGCGGCGGCTCCATATCGCACCGATCGGAAGTAAAGATGCGGTCTCCTTGCGCGATCATGTAATCGGCGATTCGCGCAGCCAGCGCCATAATCGTGAGACCCGGATTGGCCGATCCCTGAGTGGGCATGAGGCTGCCGTCGCAGACGAAAAGATTAGCGATTTCATGCGTGCGGCCGAACTGATCCGTCACGGATCTGCCCGGGTCGCGGCCCATGCGCGCGGCGCCCACCAGATAAGCGTATCGCGCCTCCTGCACAACCTCCTTTGCGCCGGCGGCCCACATAATATCCATCACTTTTTGTTTGCCATATTCGATCAGCTCTTTGTCGTTGTCATAGAGATTGAATGTGACTTTTGCCACCGGCAAACCAAATTGATGTTTCTCGTCGGCCAGCGTAACGCGATTTTCCGTATTGGGCAGGATTTCACCTAGCAGCCCCAGCGTGGCCCAGTGATTGTAATCCATCATGAGGCGGCGCAGCCCCCAGCCCCAGGCGCCTTTCGCCGTCATCATCTGTTTCGCGAATGCGACCGGTAGAGGCCCCACAGTCTGCACGGCGAAACCGCGCGCAAAGCCGCGCTGAGGATCGGTCTGGTAGAAATGTTCGGTGAGGGCGTGCGCCGGCGGAGCTTTATACATGCGGATCAGTTCGTCGAAACGCCCCAACACAACGTTCCCCGCCTGGGCCATCAGATAACGTCCTACTTGTCCGTTCGAGTTCGCCAGGCCGGAATTCAGTAGAAGTCGCGGCGTCTCAATGGCGTATCCGGCCACCACCACTGCCTTCGCCTTCTGAAAATGATCGCGGCCTTCAGAATCGAAATAACTGACGCCCGTGACGCGCCGGTTTTTTTCCAAGATGTACACGCGACACCATGCTTTGCGCACGGATTTCGGCTCGTTTGATCCGGAATGCACCGCAGCCGTCTCCGGCCAATCCTCAGTAGCCGAATCGCCACGTAGTACTCTCCGAGCTTCTCCGCTTGCGCTCTCGCTTGGGGAAGCTATATCAAGGATTCCTGGATACTGAGAGCCGCGCGAAGAGGCTTGGAATCACTCTCGCAATACCCTTCGCTGTCCCGGCGACGTACCGAAAGGTACTCCCCTTTTCGGAGACTCCCGGTAATTAGAGGGATTGGGGATACGGACTACCGGAGAGGGAAACTATTCGGGGCAGGAATAAATGGGGATATACTCTCAACCGGGTTTCCGCGATACAGCGTCATCGGCAGTGATATTATCGGTCGGCACTGGATTACGTATTTGCCGGCTCATCCTTGGGAGATTTCTTCGGCCAGGTCTGAGCTTTTCGGCAACGCGGCCAGATTGGCTTGTGTGTTCCCGAACTCAAGTTCTTTCGGTTGGTCCCAACCGGGCAGCCAAGTGCCAGAGAGTGTAAGGACACATATGCGTCCCGAACCAAACTGCGGCCTGGTAGCATGTAACTTAGCTACACATTACGAAGTGTCACAGCCGCCTTCAGATTGTATCCCGCAGCCGCTCTAGTTCCGCCCTTAGCGCGGCAGCGCCGCCAACGTGCCGAAGACCGACTTCGGCAAACTTGCGGCATTTTTCAATGCGACCAAGATGGTTCATGATCCGTGCCATGGTCAGGGCAGCCAAAACTACTGTCAAGCTACCCGGCGGCATGTTTGAAAGATCGCCGGCCTCTATTTCCGCTGGAGTTATTTGTTCGAACACTTGCGGGAATGGCTCGAATCTCCCAAAGAACGAAGCGCTTCGTCGCCGGTAAGTGTCGATGAGGCTTGCGACATTCGCTTTGGCTTCGCTGTCGCTGGCCCCATACGTCCACCAGTGATCTGATTCGTTCGCCTCGTGCAAACGGGTCCGAGAGGCACGCTCGTACTGCTTGAGCTTTTTCGGGTCTGCGACACAGCCGCCGTCCGCGGAAGGCAAGAATGAGAAGTGCGCCGCGACATTGACGCAACACTGACCGCCGAACTGCGAGCCCTGAATATTCACGATGTCGATGCGATCGGGCAGCGTGCGCCGAAAAGTGGTTCCGCTACCCTTGAATCCATCGGCACGGAGTAGGGGCAAGAAGTCGCGTTTTAGCAACCCGTGAAATCGTTCGTAGGGGTCCATGTCACGGAATTCCCAACGCGCTCTATTTTCCATAAAAAAACATTCCTTGTGTTCCTCTCAGCGTTGAAATGTGGGAGTGGCGCCGCCACTCCCGGCCTTTTTACGCTGCACTCTCATCCGAGTGCACATTTTCTTCCGAAGTCGCTGGTGCCGAGGCAGTCTCAGTGTTTGCCGGTATGTTCGGAACGGTGGCGTGTGTGGATTGCTGCGCCTTCAGCACGAAAGCCTTGCGCGCCAGCTCCATACCTTCGATCACTTTGATGGATTGTGCCGTGATGGTATGTGGCCGATTGCCACCCGTAACGAGCGTGTTTCACGCCGAATTTGCATCTGCAAGAGAGCAACTCCTTCGTGGTCGAAGACGAATTTCGATGCGATCGCCAACTCCTCGTCTACGACGAAACCGGCCAGTTCTGCAGGTATCCGAATGCCGATGATGATTTCTTCGTCATTGCGGGAAACTGTGGTCTTTCCGGCGACCTGTCGCTTTGGAGCGAAAGCCCGAACGTCTTCCCGGGTCATATTCGGCCGCATTTCTTCCTTCAGCCGCTCCCACGCTGCCGCCTTCTCTCGGTCACGAGGAGTGCTGATATTTGAAGGATCGATTGCAATACCGGCGATTGCAATCAGCGTCCGTGCGCTACGCGGCATCTGTTTTTGGAGCTCGGCGTCGTGCATCGCCGGATTTCCCGACAGCCGAAGAATCGAACACAGCGGTCGAATAGTCCAAGTCAAGGTGTAGCTGGTTCCACAGGCTCTTATTTTTTGTGAACAAATTGTTAAAAGGGTCTTGCTTCCGCAATTGATCAAGGCCTTCGCCGATTGCGATCAGGTGATCAATACCCCGATTCCCCGTGATCCTGAAGCGTCTTGCGAACGAAAACGACACTCTCGTGATCTTCCAGGGAGTCATGATGACTCTCTTTCACGTTTGTTTTCTTTATTGCCATCGACGAGCCTTCTTAAGCTCGTAAATTGAACGAGGTCCGTAGAACGCGCGGTGCAGCCACTTTTCGCGCTGCCGCGCGAGGTTGCTCAAGCCGCTCTGCCAGCACGTCCAGACTCCATCGCTTCTCAACTTACGCCGATTTGTACAAGTCTGAAAGGGGCGTAACCGCAAAGGTGTCCGATTTTTACGCATTCGACTGAAGCGGCTTGCGTTTTTGTGGTTGGATCGAGGTGCTCTACGCCGAGCGCCTAAACAGCGAGGTGCTCTGTCTGGAGCACCTCGGACAGGTTCCGTTGGAATATTTTCAGATGAACGAAGTGCCCGTCACACGGGCATTTGGAAGTGGTGGGCGCGGCAGGACTCGAACCTGCGACCTCCTGCGTGTGAAGCAGGCGCTCTAACCAACTGAGCTACGCGCCCAAGCCTTCATTGTAAAAGACTTATTGCAACTTGTCCAATTTCCCGCGTGCTTACTGCGGGCTTAATTGGCTCACTCGGGCTGATCCCGAGCCTGCTCAGGATGGTATCCACGTGCCCGCGTTCTCGCTCTACATCGTCCGTTATCGTGTACACCCAAGTCGTGCTTGGCTGAGCGTGTCCTGCTGCCTTCTGTGCCTCGAATGGCGTCGCTCCCGCTTCCTGCCGCCAGGTGATGTTAAGGCGTCGAAACTCATGCATCCCGAATCCAGGATGGTAGATGCCCGCTGCTTCGGCTGCCGGGCGGAATACGTGCTGTTGCAGGTCACGGTCATCAGGCGGATTGCCATTAGCGCGGGCGAATAGGAACGCCTCAGGCCGCTTGCTGGCAGCGAAGGTCTTCAAGTATTCCCCCAACGCTCCAATCTGCCTGGTGCGCCTGCTAGCCGTGCTCTTGACAGGCAGAACGCTGCCGCGCCGCCAAGCACGTTGGACAGACAATGATTGACCGTCTACGTCGCAGCGTCGCAGGCCGAGTATTTCGCTAATCCTCAGCCCGGTTGCGACAGCCGTGAGCACCATGTAGCGCGCAGCCTCGGCCGAGCAGATAGCGGTATCAGGTAGTGCCGCGAGAAAACTGTTCAGGTCGTCCGGCTTAGGAATGCGCTTGATGTGCTTCTCTACCTTGCGGCCTGCGCTGACGCCTTCGCACGGATTCCGGCCGTCCCACAATCCCCAGTGCTCTGCTTGAGTGAAGATGGACGACAGGATAGTAAGCAGTCCTTTGCGACTCCACCAGGCGAGCTTCGCTTTGCTGTTTATCCAGCGCTGAACTACGTCGCGGGTGATGTCGCACAAGGCTGCCTCTTTAAAAGCAGGCGTAATGTGATTCTTGATCTTGTTCCGATAGTCGGCCTGGGTTGGCACGCCAAGCGTTGGCACGTGCAGCTCTAGGTAGCGCTCGGTAAGTTCGGCAAACGCCACCTGCGACTGAATAACGAACTTGCCCGCGTTCACCGTCGCCATGACTTGCTCTTTCCGCGCCTTGGCTTGGCGGATGTTCATTTCGTCGCAGTAGCCGAGCTTCATCGCTTGCTGCCTGCGCACCAGGCCGTCAGAGGCGAACAGCGGCACGTAGGGCCGAATGAAGTAGTACGGACGCGGCACGTCCGTGCGCTTCTGAATCTTCGGGTCTTGGAAACGTTGGTTGGGCATAGCATCTCCCGATTGTTCGAGGATGCTACGAATAATAGCAAGACTACTGGTAGGTGCGGACAAAGGATTACTCCGAGAGGGGAATTAAAAAAGGCCACGTTTGGGCGCGGCCCGGCACATGCCTGGCACTGCGGATTCAAAGAAAGTCGTTTAAAACGGCCTAGAAATGGCCTTGCAGGCTCTACTGCGACTCGCTGGAGCCGGGGGACTCACATTTCAGCCTCTAGCGCCGATACGGAATGTGAGTTAGCTAGTGCTGCTGCCTTCACTCAGAAAGGCCCAATATGCGCTTATTTATCGCCCGAGGCAGCAGTATGTTCTCGTTGGAGCTTGACTATAGATTCCTTAGATTTCTCGTGTTGGTGTTAGCTTTACACATCTGGAGATAGCACCAGATGGCGCGCAGCCCCGACCTGTCCAAGCGTCGGATGGCACCCGTCACATGCATGGGCAATCGATTCGCGCATCGGTAATTACCGCGAAGTTCAGAGTCCACGCAAAGCTGCTCAATGTGCCTCCGAAACCAGGAACGAAACTGAACGCATGGAAGGGGTATAGGGCAGCGTTGCCGTTCGTGCTTCCGAACGTCACAAACAGCGTGTAGTTGCCTGGCGCGAGTTCCATCTTGGGGGACGTGTAAGTAGGAATCTGGTTATCCTGCGGAGAAGGCACCAAAAGACCGTCCTGTGCTATTCCGCCCAAGCTCCATTCGATCCAAGGCGGGGTGAAAGGCCAGGCGACGCTGTATGTCATGCCGTCATCGGGCCAGTCGAAACTGTTCCGTGTCGTCGTGCCGGTTCCTGCCAGAACGACTTGCGAGCTGAACTGATAAACGCACGGTGTGCCCTCCATTTCCGGATGTGATACACACGTGCCCGTTGCTGCACCTTGTATTTGAGTGCCGCACGCTTACGTTCACCGCCTACAGCAGGGATGTCGAAGGGGACGACGCGTTGAAACTGCGCAAAGCGCTTCTTGAAGATTCACAATATCGGCTTTGAAATTGGAGACACCAGTAGTCAATTTCCCGCGTGCTCACCCGTGCTCACTCGCCCGTTCCGTGCTCACTACGTGCTCATTCAGAAAACGATAAGTCTTTTATTTCTGCTGAAACTGTCTGCAAGTGTTGATATGTTCTTGCGTGTGAAGCAGGCGCTCTAACCAACTGAGCTACGCGCCCGACGTTGCCTCCGTAGCCCGTCCCGGCGTGCTTCTATTGTATTTCAGTTTATCGCTCAAACGGGCCGCTCGGAGACCTCCCGGAAGCCGTCCTGCGACAGCTGCGGAGAATCACCCATGTCGCCGCGGGAATTCTCGCGCTTAGATGCGCGTGGATCCGCAATTCAAACGCTAGAAGACCCGGCTGATCAATGAAACAAGGCCTTTCTATGCACGGCACGATAATTGCACCCGGCTCAAGGCGCAGTTTGCGTTTCATCAAACTTAATAAGGATGGCGACGTGAGAGCAAAATCGGATCTGGTTCCTGATTGCGATGTCCATGGTGAGCCGATGTATCTGGACGAGCGTCCCGCATCGGCGCTTGGGTTGGAAGGCGATCGCGATTTAATTTTTTGGCGTTGCGTTCACGAGGGGTGCGGGCGTTTCTTCTACGGTACGGTGGGCTATCGGTACTGCCCACCGGTCGTCGGTGCAAGCCCTTCGACCCCGCGTTGCACCAGGGAGGGCGCGTTCCTGGTCGCGCAGCAGATTCTCCGCAGGTACATCTGCCCGGTTGCCGGCTGCAAAACGGGTCAGGCGTGGCAAGCTGACAGCAAGCCTGCGACAGACGCCACAGAAGCGCTGAACGAGCCGAGCTTCTCTCTACGCTGATTGCCGTTGGCGTCGTGGGGTCGGTTATACTGAAAACCCTGGCGCCTAATGAGGAAGGCGAATCTCACCCTTGCGTTCGACGTTTACGGCACGCTCGTCGATCCCAATGGTATGGGAGCGCATCTTGAGCCTCTCTTCGGCAGTCATGCCAAGAAGGCCGCCGAAATTTGGCGCGTCAAGCAGATCGAGTACTCGTTCCGGCGCGCGCTCATGGAACGCTACGTCGATTTCGATTCATGTACCGCACAGGCACTCGTCTATGTAGGCGAAGTATTTGGCGTGGCCTTGTCACCAGCCGATCAACGGGCGCTTCTAGCGCAGTATCGCTCCCTTCCAGCGTTTTCCGATGCGGCCCCGGCGCTTCAGGATCTAACGGCCCGAGGCCAGCAGCTGGTGGCGTTTTCGAACGGCCCGGAAAAAGCAGTCCGGCTATTGCTGGATCACGCCGGCTTGCTCGGGCACTTCCAGGCAGTCATTAGCGCGGATGACGTTCAGTCCTTCAAGCCCGATCCCGCTGTGTATGCGTACTTGGCCGAGCGCACCGGACAACCTAGTTCAGCGCTATGGATGATATCGAGCAACCCCTTCGATGTCATCGGCGCCAAGTCGTACGGGCTGCGTTCGGCGTGGGTTCGGCGCGACAAAAACCGCATCTTCGATCCCTGGGAATTTCCGCCGGACCTGGTCGCCGGAAGCCTCTTGGATCTCGCGGCGGCGCTTGATTAGTGCTTATTTGTGCCGTATGTCTTCCGGCGCTCGCTGGCGGTCCAGCGGTAGGACCTGCACTTGCCATTGAATCGGCACCGTGTTAGGTAGGAAGCAAGTCTTGCTGTCGCAAGCCTGATAGGCAAGCTTCCCGGTGATGGTGAAGGTCTTGCCTTCCGTACCGAGCGAACTCGCGAACTCGGCCGCGGAGCTTATCTTCAAGTCCTGCCGGATTCGAAAGGTTCCTTCGAACACGGGCACCCGTTCCTGGATCGCGGGCATATAGAGGATCTTTGCGCGGGGGTAAATCGACGGCGTGAGCTGGAGTCCGTGCGGCGAATCCAGCACCAGGTCGACCGTTTTATAGCCCTTGGTTCCCGGCGCGTAAACATGAATATCGCGCGGCAGCCGCACTTCGGCAATTAAACTAATTTGGCCCCCGGGAACACCAGTGCGATCCGATTGTTGTGCGGCGACCGCGATATGCGGCGCCTCAACGGTGCTGGTTACCTCTTCGCCTAATTCCGGGAAAAGCTTGGAAATGACGTTATTGCCGGAGGGCCGGTCCCGATACTTGGCTTCGAAGAACTTTTCGCGGATGGTGCCTTTGGTGTCGATGAAGAAAAATCCGGGGCGCGCCATGCCCTTGAACTGTCCGGCCGCTTCGGTGTTCAACACATGATAGGCCCGAATGGTCTTGGAATCCGGGTCGGCGATGAGAGGGAAGTCGATCTTGCGCCGGTCAGCGAAGTACTTCAGGATTTCTTCGCTATCGTAACTGATCGCTGCTATTTTGATTCCCTGTTTCTCAAAGCGTGCCTTGGCGCCTTGCAGCTCGACCAGCTGGCCTTTGCAGTAAGGTCACCAATCGGCCGAACGAAAAAAAAGCAGAACGGTTCCCTTCGGCCCCTTGAGAGTGGCGAGAGTTTGCTCCCGGCCAAACTGATCGCGGCTGGAGAACGCCGGAGCTTTCTCGCCGACGCTCAAACCAATGGCGGTAAGCATCTTGAAAGAGGTTACCTGAATGGTGTTGTTTCGCAGCATGCCCTCGACGGTTACGCTGTCTCCCAAATGACCGATGGCTTGCTGCTGCGGATCAAGGACATAAATCGCGCGGATGGTGTCGTCGTACAACGCGAGCTTGGCATCCGGTCCGCGATCTTCGGTGCACTTGGCCGCCTCGGCGAAGGCTTCGTCGACCGTGCAATCGCCGTTTATGATGACGCCAGACCACGCGCCGGAATGTCCCGAATCGCTTTGTGCCACCAGCACCTCGGCAACAAAAAGAAAGAGCAGCGCCGGACCGGTCAGCCAGTGCTTTGCCATGCTCTCACCTAGCGCGACTATAGCATAAGCATCAACTGAATCGTCCCGGCGCAAGCGTCCGCATACCAAGCGCCGCGCTATGCTCAAGGTTCAGTTCGGGATGAAAGTTAGAGACGCCATTAAGTTGGTGGAAGCGGATGGTTGGAAACTGGCACGCACACGTGGTAGTCATCGGCAATACCACCATCCAGTAAAGCCAGGAACCGTCCACCATCGCGGGTCATCCCTCGATTGAATTGGACCCCAAGACTCAAGCGTCTATACTGAAACAGGCAGGGCTGACGAAATGAAATACTTCGTTCTTTATGCGCGTACGGCGAACGGCTACAGTGCGCATGTTCCAGACCTCCCTGGCTGCATTGCGGCTGCTCCTACATTGGAAGAGACTCGCCGGTTGATGAAAGAGGCAATCGAATTTCACCTGGAAGGGATGCGATTGCACGGCGAAAACATCCCGGAACCGCTCACCACGGGCGAAGCGATTGAGATTTCCAGCCAAGCGTAACTTTGCAGGTTTCAATAATTCTCCGGCGTTCGCCCAGCCTTCTTTAACGGTCTCGCGCGTACGAGGCTAGTGGCGCCCGGCGAAAATCCCATGTTCCGAATGCCTTGCAACTCCTGGTGGCATGCCTATGCCGGATGAACGCAACAAACTTGGCAAGTTTATTCGATGACAAAAGATAACCATCGACCAGTTCGGCTACGCGCCGAACCTCATCCTTACATACGCCGTTGCCGCGCTTGGATACTGGTTCGTTTTGTTGAAAGACCTCGACTTCCCCCTAGGATCTTCGGCGAAGTGCTTCTGTCCCCATGGGCGTTGTCGCTCTCTGTGATCTTCGGCCTTGTTTGCATTTCCGTTCGATGAATGAATTTTCGCGGTACAGCTAGACGTGCGCGCAATCGCTGCGATGCCCCGTCTAAAGATGAGCTGGATGGTCTAGGCCAACCCAGCGCCGCGCTATGCTAAAATTCCACTTGGATCTGTAGGTTGGGAATCCCCTCCGCCGATTGTTCTAAGTGTCCTCTTCTAAATCGGTCGTTTGCTAAAAAAGTCTGGTAATCGGGGGATTGCAGTTCTGGACAGGTGGCCGAGTGGTTAATGGCAGCAGACTGTAAATCTGCCGCTCCTTGCGAGCTACGGAGGTTCGAATCCTCCCCTGTCCACCAGAGCAACGAGTTTCAGCCGTTGTAGCTCAGTTGGTAGAGCGCGTCCTTGGTAAGGACGAGGTCACCAGTTCAATCCTGGTCAACGGCTCCATTTCGGGCAGCGGGTGGCGGATGGGCCAGCGGGAAGAGGCCCGCGTTACCCGCTTCAATCATTTGAGGAATTTATGGCGAAGGAAAAATTTGACCGCAGCAAACCGCACGTAAACATTGGGACGATCGGGCACATCGATCATGGCAAGACGACACTGACGGCGGCGATAACCAAGGTGCTCGGGAAGAATAATCCGAAGGTGAAGTTCCGGTCGTTCGATTCCATCGATAATGCGCCGGAAGAAAAGGCCCGCGGCATCACGATCGCGGTGGCGCATATCGAGTACGAGACGGCCAACCGGCACTACGCGCACGTGGATTGTCCGGGCCATGCCGACTACATCAAGAACATGATCACCGGGGCGGCCCAGATGGACGGGGCGATCCTGGTGGTGGCGGCCACCGACGGGCCGATGCCGCAGACGCGCGAGCACGTGTTGCTGGCCCGGCAGGTGGGTGTGCCGTGCATCGTGGTGGCGCTGAACAAGGTGGACATGGTGGACGATCCCGAGCTGCTCGAGTTGGTGGAGCTGGAAGTGCGCGAGCTGCTGAGTAAGTACCAGTTTCCGGGCGACGATCTGCCGGTGGTGCGCGTGAGCGCGCTGGGAGCGTTGAACGGGGAAGAGAAGTGGGAAAAGACGGTGTTGGAGCTCATGAACAAGGTGGACGAGTACGTGCCGCTGCCGGCGCGCGACATCGACAAGCCGTTCCTGATGCCGATCGAAGACATCTTCTCGATACAAGGGCGCGGCACGGTGGTGACCGGGCGCATCGAGAAGGGGATCTGTAAGGTGGGCGAGGAAATGGAGATCGTGGGCTTCAAGGACACGCGCAAGACGGTGGTGACGGGCGTGGAAATGTTCAAGAAGCTTTTGGACGAGGGGCGCGCCGGCGACAACGTGGGCTTGCTGCTGCGCGGAATTGAGAAGGACGACGTGGAGCGGGGGCAGGTGATCGCGAAACCGGGATCGATCACGCCGCACAAGAAGTTCAAGGGCGAAATTTACGTATTGAGCAAGGAAGAGGGCGGGCGGCACACGCCGTTCTTTAAAGGATACCGGCCGCAGTTTTATTTCCGGACCACGGACGTGACGGGGGTGGCGGAACTGCCGGCCGGGACCGAGATGGTGATGCCGGGCGACAACATCAGCCTGGTGGTGGAGCTGATCACGCCGGTGGCCATGGACAAGGGGTTGCGGTTCGCGATTCGCGAAGGCGGCCGGACCGTGGGCGCCGGAACCGTGTCCGAGATAATCGAGTAACCAATGAGTCTACGAGAACGCATCCGCATCCGCCTGAAAGCGTACGATCATCGCATCCTGGACCAGTCGACTACGGAGATCGTCGACACGGCCAAGAGAACCGGGGCGCAAGTGGCAGGCCCGATCCCGTTGCCGACCATTAAGAATCGCTACACCGTGCTGCGGTCTCCCCACGTCGACAAGAAGTCGCGCGAGCAGTTCGAGATTCGCACGCATAAGCGGCTGCTCGACATCCTGGAGCCGACCCAAGACACCGTGGATGCATTGATGAAGCTCGATCTTCCGGCGGGCGTGGATGTGGAGATCAAGGCCTTTGGGAAGAAATAGCAGGGTAGGAGGTGGGTGGCTTGCTGCCACCGAGTGATCTTATGACCCCAGGAATTTTAGGTAAAAAGATTGGTATGACGCAAGTCTTCCGTGCCGACGGGCAGGTGGTGCCGGTCACTCTTCTCAAGGCCGGACCGTGCGTAGTTGTGCAGCGGAAGACGCCAACCAACGACGGTTATGACGCCGTACAACTCGGTTTGGTTGAGTTCGCGAAAGCCTCGCGCACCACCAAGCCTTATGCCGGTCATCTCAAGAAGGCCAATGCCGATGGAGTAAGATTCCTGCGCGAGCTGCGCATGCGTCCCGGCGACGACGATTTAAAGCAGGGCGATCGCGTCCTGGTGGATCAGTTCAAGCCCCAGGACAAAGTGGACGTGGTTGGTGTCAGCAAAGGACGCGGCTTTGCCAGTGTTATTAAGCGGCACCACTTCCGGGGCGGCCCAGGCTCGCACGGTTCCATGTTTCACCGCGCTCCGGGATCGATCGGAGCATCCAGCTTTCCTTCGCGCGTCTTTCCCGGAACCCGCATGGCGGGCCAGCTGGGCGACCAACAAGTGACCGTGCGGAATCTCGAGGTCGTGGACGTCGTGGCCGAAGATAACGTGCTGGTTGTCAAGGGTGCGGTGCCCGGTCCCAATGGAGGCTACGTACTGGTGAAAAGGGCCAAGAGGTAACCAACATGCCGAGCGTGGAAGTTGTCGATTTGAATAACGCGGTGGTCGGCTCGGTCGACCTGGCCGAGGAAGTCTTCGCCGCGCCTTTAAACGAAGACTTGTTGTATGAGGCGGTGCGGCACTCGCAGGCTGGGCGGCGCAGTGGAACGGCCAAGACCAAGACCCGTCACGAAGTTTCCGGTTCGGGAAAGAAACTCTGGAAGCAGAAGGGTACCGGCCGCGCCCGCATGGGTTCCATCCGATCGCCGCTCTGGCGGCACGGCGGGACGGTGCATGGTCCCCAACCGCGCGATTACAGCTACAAGCTTCCGAGGAAAATGATTCTCGGCGCATTGCGCTCCGCGTTGTCAGCGAAGCTGCGCGATGGCGAGCTGCGGATCGTGCAGGAATTCTCGCTCCCGGAGCATAAGACTAAGGCGATGCGCGCCGTGCTCGACACGTTGGGAGCGCCCAAGTCGGTGTTGTTGGTCGATAACGGCGAGAACCGGAACTTGGCGCTCAGTTCACGAAACCTGGCCGGCGTAAAGCTGGTTGCTAGCCAGGACGTCGAGGTATACGACCTGCTGGCGCATGCCGGAGTCGTGCTGTCCCAGGCCGCTGCCTTGAAACTGTCGGAGGCGCTCGCAAAATGACCATTTACGACGTGATTAAGCGGCCCATCGTCACTGAGAAGGGCGTAACGAAAAAAGATACCGAACGCACGCTGTGCTTCGAGGTAGCGCCCGGGGCCAACAAGGTGATGGTGAAGGCCGCCGTCGAACAGTTGTTCAAAGTGAAAGTAGCCGATGTTCGCACCGTCAGCCAGGTTGGCAAGCTGCGGCGGCGGGGAAGATTTGCCGGCTACCGCTCGGACTGGAAAAAGGCCTACGTGAGATTAAAGGCCGGCGAAAAAGTTCCGGAGTACGCCGAGATCTAAAGAAGAGGACGCACCATCATGTCGATGAAAAGTTACAATCCCACGAGCGCCAGCCGGCGGTTCATGACGGTCGTCTCCCGGGATGAAATCACCAAGGAAGCGCCGGAAAAGTCGCTGGTTCGAGGCAAGCAGCGGACTGGCGGCCGCGATAGCCGCGGGCGGGTTTCCAGCCGGTTCCGCGGAGGCGGAGCAAAGCAGGCTTATCGCGTCATCGATTTTAAGCGCGACAAAATTGGCATTCCGGCCACCGTGGCTGCCATCGAGTACGATCCCAACCGGACCGCGCGCATCGCGCTGCTGCACTACGCCGACGGCGAGAAGCGTTACATCGTGTGCCCGGTTGGCTTGGAAGTTGGGCGCAGGGTCAACTCGGGCCCCCAAGCCGACATTTTGGTCGGCAATGCGCTGCCGCTCAAAAATATTCCAGCCGGCACGGTGGTTCACAATATCGAGTTGCGGCCCGGCAAAGGAGCGCAAATGGCTCGCTCGGCGGGTGCGCAGGCGCAACTGGTTTCGCGCGAAGGCGGCATTGCTCTTCTGAAATTGCCGTCCGGTGAAGTGCGCCGCGTTCAAGTGGAATGCATGGCGACCATCGGGCAGGTGGGCAACGTCGAGCATGAGAACGAATCGCATGGCAAGGCGGGCAAGACCCGCTGGTTGGGCCGCCGGCCGCACAACCGGGGCGTCTCGATGAATCCGGTGGATCATCCCCATGGCGGTGGCGAGGGCAAAACTTCGGGAGGCCGTCATCCGGTCACTCCTTGGGGACAGCCCACCCGTGGATTCAAGACGCGCAACAACAAACGCACCGACAAGTGGATTGTGAGCCGAAAAGCCAAGAAGTAAGATGCGGACAACCATATGAGCAGATCGTTAAAAAAAGGCCCCTTTACCGATGACCACTTAGCCATTAAGGTGGCCGGCATGAACGCCAAGAACGAAAAGAAGGTGGTTCGCACATGGTCCCGGCGTTCGACGATTTTGCCCGAATTTATTGGGCACACGCTGGCGGTTCACAACGGCAGGAAGTTCATTCCGGTCTACATCACCGAGAACATGGTGGGCCGGAAGTTGGGTGAGTTCTCACCGACGCGCCAATTCCGGGGCCACTCGGTGAAAGCCGCCGCCGCCCCCACCGACAAGACGGCCAAACCGGCGTAGATGAGGAATTAAGATGCTAGCCAAGGCAGAAGCCAGATACGTTCGAACGTCGCCGCAGAAGGCGCGGCTGGTGGTGGACTTGATTCGCGGCCGTTCCGCTAATGAGGCGCGCATCATTCTGCGTCAGACCAACAAGCGCATGGCGCCGATGGTCCTGAAGGTATTGGATTCGGCCATCGCCAATGCCGAGAATCGCAATAACGATATCGATCCCGACCAGCTGATCGTGGCCGAGGCATACGTGAACGAGGGACCGCGGATGAAACGCATCCGGCCCGCGCCCATGGGCCGCGCGTATCGTTATCAGCGCCGCATGGCGCACATCGTCGTGAAAGTCAGCGAGAAGAAGCAAGCCGAACAGGCGGAGAACCAATAGTGGGACAAAAAGTACATCCATACGGATTCCGGCTGGGGGTCACCAAGACCTGGCAATCGCGCTGGTTCGCCAAGCAGGATTACGCCAAGCTGCTCAAAGAAGACCTGGACCTGAAGGGGTCGCTGCGGGAGCGTCTGAAGGCCGCCGGCGTGAGTTCGGTGGAAGTGGACCGCCCCGGCAACAAGCTGCGCGTGACCATTCGCACTTCACGGCCCGGCATTATCATCGGCCGCAAGGGCGCCGAAATCGAGAAGCTGAAACAAGATCTCGCCAAGAAAACCAACCGCGAGGTGTTCATCGATATTCAGGAAGTGCACAAGCCGGAATTGGACGCGCAACTGGTGGCCGAATCGATCGCCCTGCAGTTGGAAAAGCGCGTCGCGTTTCGAAGAGCCATGCGGAAAGCGGTGGATTCGGCGCTGCGCTTCGGCTGCAAAGGCATCAAGGTGCGGGTGTCCGGGCGACTGAACGGAGCCGAAATCGCCCGCAGCGAGTGGTACCTGCAAGGCCAGCTCCCGCTGCACACTCTGCGTGCTGATGTCGACTACGGATTCGCGCAGGCCTACACCACTTACGGCGTGATCGGCGTCAAGTGCTGGACTTATAAGGGTGAGATTTTGGATGGTGGCCGGCGGTCTTCTTTGCAAAATGAACCCGAGCCGCGCCGGCCGCTTAGGGATCGTCGCGAGCGGCGCCCGATGGCCGGTGGTCCGCCGCCTGTTGAAACCGGCGGTCCGGTGCTGCAATCCGCGCCCCCCGAGTTACCCGCGGTTGGCCGGACGACACCCATTCTGCCTCCCTTGGCGCCGCCACAGCCCAGTTGGAAGCAGGAGCTGAAGCAGGACACCCCCGCGCCGGCCGAGTCGACCGAGGCCACGCCGCAGCCACCGCCGGACAAACCGGAGTAACCAGGAAAATTACGGGAGACACAACGCCGTGTTGATGCCAAAAAAAGTGAAGTACAGGAAGCAGCAGCGAGGCCGCATGACCGGGAAGGCCTGGCGCGGATCTTCGCTCGCTTTCGGCGACTACGGTCTCAAAGCCCTGCGCTGCGGTTGGATCACAGACCGTCAGATCGAGGCGGCCCGCATCGCCATGACGCGCTTTATCAAGCGCGGCGGCAAGGTCTGGATCCGGCTGTTTCCCGACAAGCCCATTACCAAGAAACCCGCAGAAACGCGCATGGGAAAAGGCAAGGGCGCCCCCGAACAATGGGTGGCGGTAATTCGGCCCGGAAAGATTCTCTTCGAAATGGAGGGAGTGCCCAAGGCCACCGCGGAAGAGGCTTTTCGATTGGCGGCCGGCAAGCTGCCATTGCCAACCAAAGTGGTGAGCCGCGACCACGCTGGAGAATAATCGATGCGAGCAGACAAAGTCAGGGAAATCGACAACACCGATCTCGAGCGCCAAAACGCGGAATTGCGCGAGCAGATGTTCCGGCTTCGTTTTCAAATGGAGATGGGACAAACCGACGGGTTGAAAAAGCTGCGCGCCATCCGGAAGGATCGCGCGCGTATGCTCACCATTCTGCGCGAACGCGAATTACATCCGGAAACCGCGCCCGAACCGGTGACCAAGAAGAAGCGAGGCAAGTAAGGACATGGCGACAGCGGAATCGGCAGAGCAAAAGATCGGCCATAAGAGCGAAAAGATCGGTCAGGTGGTTTCCGCCAAGATGCAGAAGACCATCGTGGTGGAAGTAACGCGGCGCGTCCCGCATCCGGCCTACAAGCGAATCATCAAAAAACGCAAGAAGTTCTACGCTCACGACGAAGAGCGAGCCGCGCAGGTTGGTGACGTCGTCCGAATTATCGAATGCCGCCCCATGAGCAAGTTGAAGCGCTGGCGCTTGGGCGAGGTGCTTCGCAAAGTCGTGCAGGTAGCCGTCGAGCCCGGGGCGGTTGATTTGGACATGGTTCAATCCACTGCCGGATCGAAATCGCCGACCGCGAAGGGAACCAGGAGGAAGTCATGATTGGGATGCGCACCATCCTCGAGGTGGCTGATAACAGCGGCGCCCGCAAATTGCAGTGCATCCTGCCGCGCGGCGGGGATCTGGGATTGCGCGCTGGCCTGGGCGACGTAATCACCGCCAGCGTCAAGGAAGCCACGCCCGAATCTCCCATCAAGAAGGGCAAGGTGGTTCGCTGCGTGATTGTCCGGATGCGGAAGGAATCCCGCCGCAGGGACGGTACGTATATCCGGTTTGATTCCAACGCCGCTGTGCTGATTAACGAAGTGGGCGAGCCGGTGGGCACGCGCGTGTTTGGTCCGGTGGCGCGCGAACTGCGCGACAAGAAATTCATGAAGATCGTTTCGCTCGCGCCGGAGGTCATCTAATGGCGCGGCGTGGTGCGCAGAAAAGGGGCGGCGGTGGACGGACTTTCGAGGCCAAACGAGTCGGAAAAGTCCACCAAAAAGCTCGTCTGAAGAAAGAGGACCAGGTCAAAATTATTGCCGGACGCGATAAGGGCAAAACCGGCCGGGTGCTCTCGGTGGACCGCGTTCGAGGCACCGTTCTGGTGGAAGGCGTTTCCATGATTAAGCGTCACACCCGCCCCAATCCCTCCAAACAGATTAAGGGCGGAATCGCCGAGAAGGAAAGCTCCATCGCCATCTCCAACGTCATGGTGTTAACCTCGGGCGGCGTGCCGTCGCGGGTTGGGTACAAATTGGAAGGTAGTGGCACGGTCATGCACCAGGTGCGCGTCGCCAAGAAAACCGGCGAGCCGCTCGACAAGCGCGGCTAGGGAACTGGAAATATGGCAAAGGAAAAGAAACCAAAATCAATCGAGGCTCCCGAGCCGCAGGAAACTGCGAAACCGGCCAAGAAGGCCAAGCCGCTCGATGCCCGACTGAGGTTGCATTATAAGGAGCGCGTGATTCCTGCGCTGGTAAAAGAGTTCGGCTACAAAAACGTCATGGCTGTCCCGAAAATCCAAAAAGTTTCGGTCAATGTCGGCTTGGGCGAAGCCACTCAGAACGCCAAGCTCATGGACGGCGCCGTGAACGAACTGACCCAGATCGCGGGCCAAAAGCCGGTCATCACCAAAGCGAAAAAATCGATCGCGGCCTTTAAGCTGCGCGAGGGGATGGCCATCGGAACCATGGTGACTTTGCGGGGCGACCGGATGTATGAGTTTCTGGACCGCCTCATGAACGTCGCCCTGCCGCGTGTTCGCGACTTTCGCGGCGTTTCCAGCAAGTCGTTCGATGGCCGCGGCAACTATACGTTGGGAATCCGCGACCAGTTGATTTTTCCCGAGATCGATTACAACAAGGTTGAAAAGGTCAAGGGCATGAATATTTCTATTACAACCACTGCGAGAACCGATGCCGAAGGCCTCGCGTTGTTAAAACAGATGGGAATGCCGTTTCGCCAGTAGAGCGGCGCTCAAGGAGACCAATAGCGACAAAATATGGCAACCACAGCCAAGATCGTAAAGGAACTGAAGAAGCCGAAATTCAAAATCCGGCATCGCAACCGCTGTTTCCGGTGCGGCCGTCCGCGGGGCTACATTCGCAAGTTTCATTTGTGCCGCATCTGCTTCCGTCAGCTCGCGTTAGCGGGCGAGGTTCCCGGTGTCGTCAAGGCCAGTTGGTAGGTGGAGATAGAAGAATGGGTACATCCGATCCTATCGCCGACATGCTGACGCGAATCCGCAATGCTCAAAGCGCCCGCCATCCCAAAGTGGATGTGCCGGCTTCCAAGCTGAAAATGGAGATAGCGCGCATTCTAAAAGAAGAAGGCTTTATCACTAACTTCAAGCTGGCCGAGGACGGCGCCAAAAGAAGCATTCGCATTTATCTAAAATACACACCCGGCAACATGCCAGTCATCTCGCGCATCGAGCGCGTGTCACGCCCCGGTTGCAGGGTCTATGTTGGGAATAGAGAAGTTCCCAAGGTGCTCGGCGGCTTGGGTATCAACATACTCACCACGCCGCGCGGAGTCATGACCGGATCGATGGCCCGCAAGGAACGCGTGGGAGGCGAAGTGCTCTGCCACTTATGGTAACGAGCTAGTAAGAGGACTATCATGTCACGAGTTGGCAAAAAACTTATTCCGCTGCCGAAGGGCGTGAAAGTCACGCTGGGCGGCGACATTTCCGTGGAAGGCCCCAAAGGCAAACTCCGCGTCCCTCTTCCAGCCGGTATCCAGATTCACCAGGCGGACGGCCATCTGGAGTTGAGTCGCGACTCCGATCAGTACGCCGCCTTGCACGGCCTCACTCGGGCGCTGGCCGCTGCCGCCGTCCAGGGCGTTTCCACCGGGTTCACGCGCGAACTCGACATTACCGGTGTAGGCTTTCGCGCCGACGTGAAGGGCAAGATCGCAACCTTCACTCTGGGCTATTCGCATCCCATAGAAGTTTTATTGCCTGAGGGCGTCGATCTTAAGATAGATAAGCAGACGCATCTGGTCCTCAGCGGCTACGATAAGCAAATGATCGGGCAGGTCGCCGCAAACATCCGGGCCTTGCGTCCACCCGACCCGTACAAGAACAAGGGCGTCCGCTACACCGGAGAAGCGCTTCGCAAGAAGGTCGGTAAGACCGGAGCCGGCGGAGCGGGAGCGAAGTAAGAAATGGCAAAATCCTCCAAGAATGATGTTCGCGTCCGCGTGCATGAACGCATCCGGCACAAAGTGCGAGGTACCGGCGAGCGCCCCAGGCTGGCCGTCTTTCGCAGCCTGAAGCATATCTATGTTCAGGTCATTGACGACCGGCAAGGCCAGACCATCGCCGCGGCTTCGTCGGGAGAGAAGAAGGCCGTCGTCAAAGGCGGCGGCAATGTGGCCGGTGCGAAAGAGATTGGAAAGCTGATCGCGGAACGCGCCAAGGCCAAGGGAATTAAGAAAGTTGTGTTCGACCGGGGCGGTTATCTGTATCACGGAAGAGTCAAGGCTCTGGCGGATGCGGCCCGAGAAGCAGGATTGGAGTTCTAATTAATGGCGGCCAGACCCGTAGGCAAGCGCATCGACGCCGGTTCGCTCAATCTCAAGGAGCAGGTGGTCTCTATCAACCGCGTCACCAAGGTGGTGAAGGGCGGCAAGAACCTGAGTTTTTCGGCCTTGGTCGTAGTGGGCGACCCGGGCGCCAGAATCGTCGGATTTGGCACCGGCAAGGCTAAGGAAGTTCCGGCCGCGATTAAGAAGGGCATTGAGGCAGCGAAAAAAAATCTGCGCAAGATCAATGTTCTCGAAACCACCATTCTGCACAGAGTGGAAGGACGTTTCGGCAGCGGCTTGGTGCTGCTCAAACCGGCTCCGGAAGGCACTGGCGTCATCGCCGGCGGCCCCGTGCGCGCCGTTATCCAGGCGGTCGGGATTGCCAACGTGCTCACCAAATCGATCGGCTCGCATAATCCGCACAACGTCGTCAAGGCCACCATCAACGCGCTTGAACAGTTGCGTGACCGAGCGCAGGTGGCCGAGATGCGCGGCTTAACTCAGGAGAAGGTCTAGGGAGGGAGCCCCCGCTACAACGGAGCTTTGCTAATGGCAGACGGAATGATCACAATTAAATTGGTGGGTAGCCCCATTTGCTGTCCCGAGAAGCATAAGGCCATCGTGCGCTCGCTCGGCTTGAAGAAAATGAATCGAACCGTGGTGCGGCCGGATACCGCCGCGTTTCGCGGAATGGTGGCCAAGATCCCGCATCTGTTGGCTATCGTGAAGGATTGATATGAATCTCAGCAATCTCAGGCCGCCGCGCGGTCAGAAACAAAAGAAGCAACGCATTGGGCAGGGCATGGGAACCGGACGCGGCAAGTATTCCGGCCGTGGCGCCAAGGGTGCCCGCTCGATCTCCGGCTACAGCATAATGCGCGGTTTTGAAGGCGGCCAGATGCCCCTGCATCGCCGTTTGCCGAAGCGCGGCTTCACCAATATTTTCCGGAAGGAATATGCCATCATCAATGTCGGCCGTCTGGAGCAGCTCGACGGCAGCGCCTTCACTCCCGAAGGCTTGCTGGAGCTCGGCGTAATCAAGAAACTGGGCGCTGGACTCAAAGTGCTCGGCTCCGGCGATCTCACTCGAAAAGTTACCGTGCAGGCTCACCTGTTCTCAAAATCGGCTCTGGAGAAAATCCAGAAGGCTGGCGGAAGCGGAGAAGTGATTGGAAGTAAAGCATAGCGCCCATTGGGGCCAAGGTAGGCAAAGATGAGGTTTTTCGAAGCCGTCGCCAACATTTTTCGGATTCCGGACCTGCGGAAGCGCGTGTTCTTCACGCTCGCTTTGCTGGCTGTCTACCGGCTGGGAGGACACATCCCCACGCCTGGCATCGATGCCAACCGGCTGCAGGAATTCTTCCAGCAAAATCAGGGCACGCTCTTCGGCTTCATTGACCTGTTCAGCGGCGGCATGTTCCGCCGCCTGACCATTTTCGCCCTCGGCATCATGCCGTACATCACGGCATCCATCATCCTGCAGTTGCTGACGGTCGTCGTCCCCACGCTCGAAAAACTGCAGAAGGAAGGCGAACTCGGCCGCCGCAAGATTACCCAGTGGACCCGTTATCTCACCATCATACTGGCCCTCATGCAGTCCTTCGGTATCGCCCTGACCCTGGAAAAATCCGAGGGCGGCTTCGTGCTGAATCCGGGCATCGGGTTCCTGCTGATGACCATCCTGACGCTGACCGCCGGTACCACCTTCATCATGTGGCTGGGCGAGCAGATCTCTGAACGCGGCATCGGCAACGGCATGTCGCTGCTGATCTTCACCGGAATTGTGGTCGGACTTCCGCGCGCTATTGAGAACATCTACGATCACGTATTCAAAGTCCACGACTGGACCCCCATCCACTTGATCGTCATCCTGGCCATGATGATCGCCGTGGTCGCTTTCATCGTGCTGGTGGAGCGCGGCGAACGCAGGATCCCCGTGCAGTACGCCAAGCGCGTGGTCGGCCGCCGCATGATGGGAGGCCAGTCCACGCACCTGCCGCTCAAAGTCAACGCCGGCGGCGTCATCCCCGTCATCTTCGCCTCTTCGCTGCTGGCTTTCCCGCAAACCCTGATGAGCTGGAACATCGTCAAGAACAGCCCGTTCTTGAGCGGGATGCTGAATTCCATCGGCGGCGCGCAACCGCTCTACTACCTGATGTTCGTGGTGCTGATCATCTTCTTCTGCTTCTTCTACGTGTCGATTATCTTCAACCCCAATGAAGCGGCGGACAACATGCGCAAGTACGGCGGATTTATTCCGGGCATCCGGCCAGGCAAAAACACCGCCGACTACATGAACAAGATTCTCACCAAGATCACCGTCGTCGGCGGCCTGTATCTTTCGGTCCTCTCCATCATCCCTACCATCATGATCCAGGGCATCAAACTGCAGCGGCTGCCCCTGATCGGCAACTGGATTGATACCTACTTCCCGCGCTGGCTGCTGGATGGCCTCAACGTCAATTTCTACTTCGGCGGCACGTCGTTGCTGATCGTGGTCGGCGTCGCCATGGACACCGTCAATCAAATCGAGGCGCAGCTCATCATGCGGCACTACGAAGGCTTCACCCCGCGCGCGGGCCGGATTCGCGGCCGCCGCAGCAGTTTGTCATGAGGCGGAAAGTCATTTACAATAGAAGTATCAATCACTTTTCCGACGCGGCTTTCGTGTGCCCTGCCGCGCGCTGGATCATGTGACTGGAGAATGATTATCCGTAAGAACCGCAGCGAACTGGAGCAGATGCGTAAGAGCGGGATGCTGGTGTGGCAGATCCTGAACGACCTGGCCGCTATGGTCGGCGAAGGCGTCAGCACCCAGGACCTCGAAGTTGCGGCCGAGAAGATGATGAAGGACGCCGGAGCGAAACCCGCTTTCAAGGGCTATTACACGGCGGCCGCCGGCAGCAAGTATCCTTTCGTGCTGTGCACTTCGGTGAACGAACAGATCGTGCATGGAATGCCGTCGGCTAAAACGAGACTAAAGAAGGGCGACATCGTTTCCATCGACACCGGAGTCCAGTTGAACGGTTATTACGGTGATTCGGCGATTACCGTGCCGGTGGGCGAGATCAGCGATTCGCTAAAGCGTCTGCTGGCCGTGACCAAGGAGTCCCTGGAGCTGGCCATCGATCAGGCCCGCCCGGGCAACCGGTTGTTCGATATTTGCGGAACGGTCGAGCAGCACGTCGTCAAGAATGGATTTTCGGTAGTGCGCGAGATGGTCGGGCATGGCATCGGTACCAAGTTGCACGAGGAGCCTCAGGTCCCCAATTACGTGGATCGCAGGAATGAGAACCCGCGGCTGAGAGAAGGCATGGTGCTCGCTATCGAGCCGATGGTGAACGCCGGCGCTGCCGACATGCGCGTCTTGCAGGATAAGTGGACCGCGGTTACCAAGGATGGGTCGTGTTCGGCCCATTTTGAACATTGTGTCGCGGTTACCGCCGAGGGACCATGGGTGTTAACGCGGCCGTGACACCGGTCGATGCCACTGTAATGGAATTGCTGCCCAACGCGATCGTTCGCGTGAAGCTGGCGAATCAAGGTTTGGTTTTGGCGCATGCCGCTGGCGCTGCCAAGACGAATTTTATGCGAGTCCGGCCCGGGGATCGAGTCCAGGTGGAGCTATCGCCGAACGATCCGGGGCGGGGAAGAATTGTCCGGCTGGTGAAGTAGCGGCCAGCCAGGGAGTACATGATATGAAGGTTCGAGCGTCCGTCAAGAAAATGTGCGATAAATGCAAGGTGATCAACCGCGCCGGAGTGGTGCGGGTAATCTGCCCCAATCCGAAGCATAAACAGCGGCAGGGATAAAGGAAATATATGGCGCGAATTGCAGGTGTCGATTTGCCGGCGAAGAAGCGGGCTGCTATTGGATTGACTTACATTTACGGTATCGGCCGTAGCCGCGCTCTCTCGCTGCTCTACAGAGCGGGAGTGGACGCGGAGAAGAGGGTCGCCGACCTCACTGAAGACGAGGTCAACAAGATCCGTACCTTGATCGAAAACGAAGGCGCGGTCGAAGGCGATCTGCGCAAAGAGCTTTCGATGAATATCAAGCGGCTCATCGAAATGGGCGCTTATCGTGGGCTGCGCCACCGCCGCGGTCTACCCGTACGCGGCCAGCGAACGCACACCAATGCTCGCACGCGTAAAGGCCCGCGCCGCGGCACCGTCGCCAACAAGAAGAAAGCTTCCGCGAAGACATAAAGGATCATAATGGCAAAAGCCCCGGCCAAGACCGCCAAGAAGAAAACCTTCAAAAAGAAGGAAAAGAAGATCGTCTCCACCGGTCTGGTGCATATCCAGGCTTCGTTCAACAATACGATCGTGACGTTCACGGATTTAGTCGGCAATGTGCTGGCCTGGTCGAGCGCCGGATCGCTGGGATTCCGCGGGTCGCGGAAAGGCACTCCTTTCGCGGCTCAGCAGGCCTCTTTAACGGCCGCCAACAAGGCCAAGGAATATGGGCTGCGAACCGTTGAAGTGCGCGTGGCTGGCCCAGGCGCGGGGCGTGAATCCGCCGTGCGTGCTCTTTCCACGGTAGGGATTGAAGTGAAAGCAATCAAGGATCGGACGCCGATACCCCACAATGGGTGCCGGCCTCCCAAGCGGCGTCGCGTATAGCGCGGCCCGCTGAATAGCGTTATGCGGAAAGCAGGAAGAAGGCCTATCCGGCCGTAAACTGCACCTTTTGCTAGAGGAAGGTATGAGAATCAATGGCTAGATACATTGGCCCCGTCTGCCGCCTTTGCCGGCGCGAGGGCATGAAGTTATTTCTGAAGGGCGAGCGCTGCCACACCGAGAAGTGCGCCATCGAGAAGCGCAACTTCCCTCCCGGCCAACATGGCAAGGATCGCAAGCCCAAAATCGTTGGCTTTGGACTCCAGTTGCGCGAAAAGCAAAAGGCTCGCCGTTATTACGGCTTGCTCGAAAACCAGTTCCGCAACCTGTTTGAGAAGGCCGCTTCACAGAAGGGCATCACCGGTGAAACGATGCTCGCTTCTCTCGAACGGCGGCTCGACAACGTGGTTTATCGCATGGGGCTGGGAACCAGCCGCAGCCAGGCGCGCCAGCTCGTCCGCCATGGCCATTTGCTCGTGAACGGCCGAAAAGTCAACATCCCTTCCTTTGAAGTCAAGCCCAACGATGTGATCGAAATCCGCGAAAAAAGTAAGAACAACACGACCATCCTGGCTGCCCGCGATGCCACCGCGCATGCGCCTTCCCCTAACTGGCTCGAGGTCGATCGCGACAATCTCAAAGGCAAAGTGCTCGCGCATCCCAAGCGAGAAGAGCTGGTGCAGATCCAACTGAACGAGCAGTTGATCGTCGAATTGTACTCGAAATAGACGATTCCTCCGGTCTTGCGCGCGATCCCGTTTCGCGGCAGGCTCCCCCAGGAACGAAAGAAAAGGAATTAAGCATGTTTAAAGGTTTTCAGAAGCCGAAAAGATTAGTTGCCAATACCGAAACGCTCACCGAGCGCTACGGAATGTTCACCGCCCAGCCCTTCGAGCGCGGATTTGGTTCCACCATCGGCACCGGCCTGCGCCGCGTGTTGCTCAGCTCTATCGAGGGCGCGGCCATCACCTCGGTTCGTATCGAGGGCGTGGCGCACGAGTTCAGCCCCATCCCCGGAGTTGTCGAGGACGCTACCGACATCATCCTGAACCTCAAGGAAGTGCCGTTCAAGATGATCGGCGAGGGAACCCGCGTGGCCCGCCTGCGCGTCGACCATCCCGGCCAAGTGCTCAGCGGCCAGATTGAGACCGACCAGGATGTCGAAGTGCTGGATCGCAACCTCCCCATCGCCACCGTCGGAGAAGGCGGCAAACTCAATATCGAAATGCGCCTCAAGGCCGGCCGCGGCTACGTTGCCGCCGACCGCAACTATGACGAGGACCTGCCCATCGGTTACATCCCCATCGATTCGGTTCACTCGCCCGTCCGCAAAGTTAATTTTTCCGTCGAAGCCGCCCGCCTCGGCCAGATGACCGACTACGACAAGCTCACCATCGAAGTTTGGACCAACGGCGCCATCTCGCCGCAGGACGCCATCGGCCAGGCCGCCAAGCTTCTCAAGGATCACATGGCGATCTTCATCAACTTCGAAGAATTGCCCGAAACCGCCGAAGAGCCGGCCGACCGCGGCATCAGCCAAATGAACGAAGTGCTCAATCGCTCCGTCGAGGAACTCGAATTGAGCGTCCGTTCTTATAACTGCCTCAAAAACGCCAATATTCAGACCATCGGCGATCTGGTTCAGAGGACCGAGGCCGAAATGCTGCGAACCAAGAACTTCGGCCGCAAATCGCTGAATGAGATCAAGGAAATTTTGGCCAATCTCGGCCTCACCTTCGGCATGAAGTTCGACGCGCAAGGCCGCCTGGTAGCTCCGCCTCCGTCCCTGCCGCATTACGGTGGAGTGCCGGAAATGGACGACGACGGCCAGAGCCTGGAAGAGCTGCCGGAATAACCTCATGCGACACGGACGAGCCGGATACAAACTCAAGCGAAACGTCGCCGCGCGGGATTCGTTGCTGCGCGGCCTGGTCACCAGCGTGATCGAGAACGATTTCGCCATCACCACCATCACCAAGGCTAAAGCCGCCCGCCCGCTGGTGGACAAAATGATCACTCTCGCAAAGGACGACACGCTGCATTCCCGCCGTCAAGCCGCGGCCTTCCTCCGCACGCCCGCTTCGGTCAAGAAACTGTTCGACAAGTTGGGAACCAAGTTCGGACAGCGCAGTGGCGGCTATAGTCGCATTGTGCGCCTCGGCTGGAGAAAAGGCGACGGCGCAGAGCTTGCCAAACTCGAGCTCATGGGTACCGAACTGGTCAAACGCGCCGCCGAACGCGCCAAGCGCCGCGAGGAACGCCTCAAGGCGATAAAAGAAGGCCGCGAGGGCGGTGGCGAAGAAGGCGAGCAAGAAGAATCATAGCGGCTGGAATCAGGCTGATCCCAAAGCCCGCCACCACATCCGCGCTGTAGTGATAGCGGCCGTAGATGGTCGCGATCCCGACGCTGATCGCGTACACCAGCATCAGATAACCGAAGCGCTTCCGTTCCGGCAGATAAGCCAGCCACGCCCAAGCCGCCGAAAACGCCGACGACACATGCGCGCTCGGGAAGACGCTCGAGTGTATCCCGTACCCGCCAACCACCCATAGATTCAGGCGCCGTAGCGCTGTCATCACGTGCGGCATGTCCGCTCCGCCAAAAGCCACGCGCGGTGGATCGGAAGGGAAGTAGGGAAGTAAAGCGTAAGATAGCAGCGTGCCCAGCAGATACAAGAACACCACGCTGTTCACTCGCTCCCTCCGATGTTCGAAATACAAAACTGCAACTACGAACGAACCCACGGCGTACACCAGCAGGTAGCAGAATTCCAAATACGCCGGTCCTACCCAACCCAGCCACTCGATCGCCTTCTGCAATCCATGCTGATAGAGCAGCAGCTGGTCCCAGCGCTCCCATGTCAATTCCAGGTGAACATCCCGTGGCAGCGTAGAGAACCAGTCCATCTCCCGATATGCGATCAGCACCAGCGCGATGGGCATCCAGTCCCGAGCGATGCTGAAGAATTCCCGGTGCCCGTGTGCTTCGGCATAGGCCAGCACCACGAACAAGGCGGCAACCAGCAGCACCACTGCGAACGGCAGGAGCCGGTTGCCCGGCTCTAGCGGAAAGGCGGGCGAAATGAGGGCCACACATCCGAAAAACGCGATCAGAAGCCACTCCGACGATCGCAGCGCCAGGCTCACCGTCCGGCTTCCGCACACAGCCGAATCAGTTGCTCGGCATGTTTCAGCGCTTCCGGCGTGACGCGCTGGCCCGAAAGCATGCGGCCGATCTCGCGCGTTCGAGCTTCCCCGGTCAGCTCCTCCACCTCGGCAATGGTTCGTCCCTTCACTTCGCGCTTCTCGACGAAATAATGATGGTCGGCAAAACCCGCCACCTGCGCCAGATGCGTGACGCACAGGACCTGGTTCGCCGCCGACAGCTTTTTCAGCCGCCTCCCGACCGCCTCCGCCACACGGCCGCCGATCCCCGCGTCAATTTCGTCGAACACCAGTGTTCGCTGGCCCCCGTCCGCTCGCGCCGCACGCCCGATCGCAGTCTTCAAAGCCAGCGCGATACGCGACAATTCGCCACCCGACGCCACCTTGTCCAGCGCTTTCGGCTCCTCCCCTGCATTGGCGGAAATCAGAAAATCCACCCGATCCGCGCCGTGCTCGGACCAGCCGGCATCCTGCACTTCGACACGGAAAATCGCATTTTCGAGCGCGAGCGAATCGAGCTCTTTTTTCACTTTCCCGCTCAGCTTCTCAGCCGCTGCCTTGCGCCGCTCGGTCAGAGCCGCCGCCGCATTGCGATAATGCTCGCTCGCCTGGGCCGCTTGCTGCTCCAGCTTCACCTTGCGATCGCCCGCGCTTTCGACCGCTTCCAGCTGCTGGCGCACGTTTTCAAGGAACGCCAGCACCTCGTCGACACTCGATCCATACTTCCGCTTCAGGCGGTCAATCGCCGCCAATCTCGTCTCCACGTCTTCCAGCCGGTTGGGGTCAGCCTCCAAGCGATCCAAATAATGGCGCATCGCATCCGAAGCTTCGTCGACTCCGATTATCGCGGACTTCAACGTCTCGGCAATCGGCAGCATGCTCGCGTCAATCCGGCTCAGATCGTCCAATTTCTTGAGCGCGATTCGTATTTGCGACGCTGCGCTTTGAGGCGCATCGTAAAGAGCGGCATAGATCGCATTGGCGCTCTCTTCGAGCTTCGCGAAATTCTTGAGTATGCCGCGCTCGTTGTCGAGCTGAGCGTCTTCGCCCGGCTTCAGTGCGGCCGAATCGATCTCCTTGCGCTGAAAGCTCCACAAATCGGCCAGCCTCAGCTTCTCTTGCTCGGTGCGTTCCAGCTCCTCCAGCTCCGTTCGCAATTGCTCCCATTGATGGAAGAATCCTGCGACCCGCTCCCGCAGTTCGCCCGCGCCGGCGAATTCGTCCAACAATTCTCGCTGCGCCGCGCCCGAGAAAAGCTCTTGCTGTTCGTGCTGCCCGTGAATATCGCCCAGGAAGGGCGCCAGCTCCCGAAGCAGGGCAGCGGTCGTCGGACGGCTTCCCAGGAAACAGCGCGACTTGCCGCCCGCTTGGATCTCCCGCTCGATCAGCAGCTCCTCGTCCTCGATTTCCATGCCGGCTTCGGCGAGCAGTTTCCGGCAGGCGTCTGCCTGCGGAAGCTCAAAAATGCCTGAAACCCGCGCCCGGTCTGTATCCGACCGTACCATGTCGGCCGACGCCCGTCCCCCGAGCAGCAACCCCAGCGCATCCACCACCAGCGATTTTCCACTCCCGGTCTCGCCCGTTAACAGATTGAGCCCAGGATGGAAACGGACGCGAACCCGCTCCACCACCGCATAGTTCTCCACCAGCAATTCCAGCAACACTCGATGAAATTATACGAGGTTTTCTTTCGTCTAATTTTTCAGGGTGAAGTTCATCCCACGAGCCGCCGATTGCGCGATACTGGATAAAACAGAACAGATCGGTTCTGTTTTGGAGTTAACCGAGCGGCGCGATATCATGGTGATGTAGTTGAAATCATGCTGGCGTCGTGTTGAAAGGAGCCTGGTTGATACTACCGCATGTTGGCGGCCTGTTTCTCCAATTAAGTCTTTGGCAATTGGTGGAAAGTTCCGGCCCCTTACCCCGGGCCGTTATGGTCATCTTGTTAATTTTTTCGCTGGTGTCCTGGGCCGTCATCTTGGCCAAATGGGCCGTGTTCCGGCGAGCCCAATCCGCGAATCGTGCCTTTCTGCGCGCGTTCCGCAAGGCTCCCGGATTAGACGCGATTGCCGTGGCGGTGGAGCAGTTTCGCAAGTCCCCTCTGATCGGCGTGTTCGATTTTGGCTACAGCGAAGTGGCGCGTCAGATGAAATCCCGCGGCAGCGTGACCAATCCGCTCGCGCTCGAGCGCACTCTACAATTAGGAATGAGTGAGGAGCTTACCCGCCTGGAGCGCAACATGAGTATTCTGGCGACCACCGCGACCGTTTCACCCTTCATCGGCCTGTTTGGAACCGTGTGGGGCATCATCGATGCGTTCCAGCAACTGGGAACCGCCGGCGCGGCCAGTTTACGCGCCGTCGCACCGGGCATTTCAGAAGCTCTCATTACCACCGCTCTGGGACTCGCGGCTGCCATTCCCGCTGCAATTTTCTATAACATCTTCGGCTCTGCCATCAAAGAGTTCGGCGCGCGTATGGAGGATTTCCAGTTGGAATTCCTGAATCTGACCGAAAGAAGTTTAGAGAGGTAGCATGGCGTTCTCGATCGGCAACGGATCCGGTGGCGGGCGGCGCGGGCGATTCCGCGGCACCAGCGCGCTGGCGGAGATTAACATCGTGCCGCTGGTGGACGTGGTCCTGGTGCTCCTCATCATCTTCATGCTTACCGCGCATGTCATGGAGTTCGGCCTGGAAGTCGAAGTGCCCAAGGTCAAGCCGGTCAAGGAGAACATCCAGGATCTGCCGGTGGTCACCATCCGCCGCGACGGCACCTCCTATCTGAACGGCAAGCCCGTGAACATCAACGTCCTGGCCGATCAAATCCATCAACGCTATCGCAACGCCACGGCCGTGTATGTTCGCGCGGACCGCCTTACGACGTTCGATCCCATCGCTCAAATCATCGCGACGCTAGGGGATGCCAAGCTCTCGGTCAACCTCGTCACGCAGCCGGAGGACACTGCCGGAAGGCGGCGATAACATGACACCGCATGCGGTGGACATCCTCGACGAACAGGAATCCCTGCGAGGTCCCTTTATCCAGTCGGTGGTTTTGCATGTCGCCGTGTTCGGGCTATTGGTGCTGTCCAGCGTCAGCTATCAACATTCGCGCGAGGTTTGGGGATCGGCGGCCACCAAAGCCGGAGACGCCGTGCCGATCAACGCCGTGAAGAGCATTCCGCTGCCTTCGCGCAGTGGCCCCATCAACCCAGTCGCCAACGACAACGAGTCCAGGGTGCCGCAAGCGCAAACGCCTAAGCCCGAGCCTAAGCGCCAGGTGAAGGCTCCCGAACCGAAGGCAGTTCCGATAACCAGCAAATACCTTCAGCAGAATGCGTTGCGCGATACATCCCCGCAGCGTTATCGGCCGCAGCCCCCGCAGCCCAATCAAGTGTTAGCCCAGGATGCTCCAGCGGCCGTTTCTCCTATGTTCGAGAAGCCGGGTTCCGGTGGCGTTGGCGTGGGGCCAAACAGCGTACTCGGAAATCGCTTCGGTGCTTATGCCGATCTGGTGGTCGAGCGAGTTACCGAAAAATGGCAGACTTCGGGGCTCTTGGGCGTGCACACGGCTCCGCTGGTGGTCGTTACCTTCGATATTCTGCGCAACGGATCGATTCGAAATCCGCAAATTGCCCAGCGCAGTGGTAATAACACGCTCGACTATTCCGCGCTCCGTGCGGTCCTGGATGCAGCACCATTTCCCCCGCTTCCGCCCGAATACGACCGGAGCGAGGCCAACGTCGAACTCCATTTTCAATTACAGCGATGAAACGAAATATTCTTCTTTGCAGCATCGGCTTCGGCATCTCCGCTCTGGTGTTCGCTCAAATCACAGGAACCATCTCGGGATCCGGCAAGAAACCCGCCATCGCGGTTCCCGATTTTCGCGGAGCCGGCGACGCCCAGCGCTTCATGAACGCGTTCAATGCGACGCTCAGCCGTGACCTGGAGACGTCCGGCCAGATCGCCATCCGGCCCAAGACGACCTATCCGCTGCGAGTACCGCAGCAGCCGTCCGATTTTCATCCGCCCGACGGCAGCGCCAACGCGGGACCCTGGTTCACGGATTGGTCCAGCCCTCCTGTCAACGCGAATTTTCTCGTATTTGGTTATACCGCGGCGCAGAACGGCCAGATGGTGCTGTATGGCTGGCTGTACGACCTGGCGCAGTCCAACACCAGTTCTGCGCAGGTCTTAGGCAAAGTCTATTCCGGCTCGCTCGATGAGGCCGGCGCCCGGAAAGTTTCCGAAGAGTTCGCCTGTGACATCGTGAAAAACTTCGGCGGCACGTGTCTGACCGGCACCAGGATTTATTTCGTCTCCGACCGAACCGGCCACAAAGA
>Ga0182024_10003419_pt1 | contig 37826 bp, 33 predicted proteins | sample P32metaG_FD_120480 | JGI IMG/M metagenome (GOLD analysis project Ga0182024, IMG submission 120480) | Permafrost microbial communities from Stordalen Mire, Sweden - P3-2 metaG (Illumina Assembly) | ecosystem: Environmental > Terrestrial > Soil > Wetlands > Permafrost | place: Sweden: Stordalen...
CCGCCGGCGGAATCGATATAGGCGATCGACCCACCACCGGCGCCGATCGAGACAAGATCGATCATCGGCACCAAAATGGGGTGACCGTTCACATAGGAGTCGCGCGCATTCATGATCTTGATGCGCCCATCGGGGATCGTGCTGATGTCGGCGGAGGTGCCGCCGATGTCTACCGTGATGAGGTTGGACCGGCCGCACCACATACCCTCGGCGCGGCCGCCTATTACGCCGCCCGCGGGGCCCGACATCAGGATGCCGACGGCTTTTTGCGAACAGGTTTCGACGGTGGCAATGCCGCCGTTCGATTGAATGACACGCAGATTCGCCGAAAAGCCGCTGGCGGTGAGCTTGGTTTGCAAGTTGTTCAGATAAAGCGAGGTCTTCGGCCCGACAAAGGCATTCATCGCCGCGGTCGAAAAGCGCTCGTATTCGCGGATGACATTGGCAACTTCGGACGACGTGCAGATATAGGCATCCGGCATTTCGGCACGGACGATTTCCGCAGCGCGACGCTCGTGGGCGTCGTTAAGAAACGAAAACATAAAGCCGACGACGACGGATTTGATGCCGCGGCGCTTGAACAGCCGCGTCGCTTCGACGACTTCATTCTCGTCCAGCGCGATTTCGATGCTGCCATCGGGCGGCCTGATGCGCTCAGTCACGGCAATACGGTTCCGCCGTTTAACCAGGGGCCGTTGCTGCCACGGAATTTCGAAATGCAGCGAAAAGTTGTGGGGCCGCTTGTGGCGGCCGATATGAAGGATGTCGCGGAAGTTTCGCGTCGTCAGCATCCCGACTTCGGCGCCGGTGTGTTCAATGGTGATGTTGGTGGCGACGGTCGTCCCGTGCACGATCAGGGATACGTCGTCGGGACGAACGCCGGACATTTCGCACAGTTCGCGCAGCCCTTTGATCACGCCCTCGGACTGGTCGTGTGGCGTGCTCGAAACCTTGTGCACGAAGACGCCGTGCTCGGCCTCGAGAACGAGGTCGGTGTTGGTGCCCCCGACGTCAACGCCTACGCGCGCCATGGATCGCCTGATCGCCTTCGCGCCGCCGTGCCAACCCCGGTGCACAACGCCATATACAGATTGCCGTGAAAGATTGTCAGCATTGACCCGCTCGTGCAACCCCCAACGGCAAAGTTGACGGTAGCGGCGGCAGCGAGCGATTCAAGCCACGGGAGAGTTGAGCGGAACGAACAAATAGTGGTTGAATGCAGAGCTTATCGGGAGGAATGTGAGCGATGGCTATAACCGCCAAATTCGTCTGCTCCGCCTGCAGGTGGTGGCATTTTCATCCGACGGAAGGTGCCGAGCCAGACTTGGAACAAGCGGTCGGATATTGCCGGCGCTTCCCGCCGAGCCGTCGCGACAACGGCGTGGGCGCGTGGCCGATTACATTCGGCAATGATTGGTGCGGCGAATACGCGGACAAGAGCGGTGTGTCCCGGCAGATGTCGCGCAACGCAACGGCGGCGCACTGAGCGAGCCTCCTCCGGGTCGGCTACTTGTTGAGCTAGATGAGATCGATGCAATTCATCAGCGCCGCCTCGGTGGCGCAGCGGAAGGCGTCGCGTTCGTCCTGCTCCGGGCCAGCGATTCCCATCCTAAACCGCACGCCGTCACTCGCGCCCGAAACCGGCCCTTTGGAGAGCTTGGCGCTTCCAAATTGCGTCCTAACAGCGCCGTCCTTGCCGAGAATGAGCTTGCACAGGACAATCGCTTCGTCGCCGTCGCGCTGTTTGTCCGCGATTTCGTAGCGCCAATCGTTGCCGAAGCGCTCGTTCAGCCGGCGCACGGCGGCGGAGCCGGGGTCTAGCTGGGCGGAGGCTGCCGCAGCAGGCGAGGGGACTGCCGTCGCCCGGCTGCCGACGGGCCCTTGGGGGCCGGCGGCAGACCCGCCCGCAGACGGTCGTCGGCCGCGATAGAGATCGTCAAATCGTTTTTTGTTCTGCGTCAGCATGTCATCAAAGACCGACGACAGTTCGGGTCGCTGCGTGTTTGCCATGCGATGCTCAGCCACGTTGGGCCCGCGGCCACCAGCGGTCGAAGTCGTCTTGTGCCTTGGCCGCGAAATCCACGCTTCCGGAGAAGGAGCGAAGATAATCGAGCGCGTCTGCAAGGTCCACGACGTCGCCATACTTCGCATCGATGTCGAAGAGGTTGGCTTCATGCGGTCCCGCGGCGCGGTCTCCCACGGCTTCGCGCACGACAATGGTATGATAGCCGTATTGCAGGGAATCGACGGCCGAGGCGCGGATGCAGCCGCTGGTGGTGCAACCCGCCAAGATAACGGTGTCCACGCCGAGCAAGCGCAGATCGACGTCAAGACTGGTGCCGAAGAAGGCGCTTGCGTATTTCTTTGTAAGCACTTTCTCCCCCGGCATCGGCTCTATTCGTTGATCGACTTCGACCAAAGGGGAGCCTTTCTGGAGGATCGCGAGCGAGGGTACTTTCTTCCCAAACACGCCCGCGTCATGCATATCCTCAGCATAGGCAACTGTAGTGTAGAAGATCGGCAGCTTGGCGCGACGCAACGCCTCTTGAAGCTGGCGTGTCGCGTTAATCTCCCAGGCGAAGTCGCCGCCCAATGGCGTGGTGGGGTCGGTAAAGCCATTGATGAAGTCGACCACGACCAGCGCTGGGCTTCGGCCATAGCCTGACCGGGCAGCGAAGCCCTTGCGCTCGTAGTCCGTCCGCGTTTCGCGCCGCCAGTCGCTCATCGCTGTCTCCAAACCCGCACGTTTGAGCAAGGATGCGGTCGCCTGTGGCTGCTTGTCAACGATATCCATGACAACCGACGCGGCATCTCTTTGATAGCGTGCGGCGCGGCCTCTTGCCGATGCGCACGCAAAGTGGGACTGTGCAACACAGGCGTCTGTTCGATCGCCGCCGAGCGGTTCGCTGATCCATCCTTCGGAGCGTTTTCACAGTGCGGCCGAGCACAAGCATGTCCGACGAAAACCGCAACCGTCTGCCGTCCGGCGCAATCCGAGCCGGCTACACCTCCGCCGCCGACACGCGGCTTGGACCACGCTATCAGCCCCGCTCTCTGGTGACATCGCGGGGGACAGACCCGGCGCGGAGCGCGCGGTCGGCACCACGAGCCGGCGGCAGCGGCAAAAAGGAAATATTCTGCGCCATCGGCGTCGATGTCGACGCGGTCGCGGGCTGGCTCGGCTCTTATGGCGGCGAAAATTCCCCTTGCGATATCTCTCGCGGTCTCTTCGCCGGTGAAGTTGGCGTGCCACGGTTGGTCAAGCTGTTCGACCGGCTTGGCATCCCGACTAGTTGGTTCATTCCCGGCCATTCCATCGAAACTTTTCCAACGCAGTGCAAAATGGTCGTCGATGCCGGACACGAAATCGGCATGCACGGCTATTCGCATGAGAATCCGATCGCCATGACGCCGGAGCAGGAAGAGGTGGTCATGGATAAATGCATCGAGCTGATCGAGCGCCTCAGCGGCCGGCGCCCCACGGGCTATGTCGCACCGTGGTGGGAATTCAGCACGGTCACGAACGAACTCTTGCTGAAAAAGGGCATTAAATACGACCACAGCCTGATGAATGACGACTTTCACCCGTTTTACGTACGGACGGGGGACAGTTGGACGCTGATCGATTTTTCGAAGCATCCGAATGAATGGATGAAGCCGCTGGTGCGCGGCCAGGAGACCGACCTCATCGACATACCCGGCAGCTGGTATCTCGACGATCTGCCGCCGATGATGTTCATCAAAAGCGCTCCGAACAGCCACGGCTTCGTCAAGCCGCGCGACATCGAAGAGCTCTGGTGCGACCAATTCGACTGGGTCTATCGCGAATACGACTATGCCGTGTTCGCCATGACCATTCACCCCGACGTCTCCGGGCGGCCGCAGGTCCTGCTGATGCTGGAGCGGATGTATGACTATCTCTCCAAGCATGCCGGTGTGAAGTTTTGCACCTTCGACGAGATCGCCGACGACTTCCGCCGCCGCTGTCCACGGGAAAGCGCTCCCGCCGAAGCGGCGCGCGCGCGTTAAGCGGTCATATCCATGTGCGCGTTGTGCGGTGTGCTCGGCGGCAAGGGCCATTGGAGCGATAGCGCCAGTGCACCGGCGGTCTTCGCCGGACGCGCGGAGCCGCAGACGCGGCTACGCGAGCGCCAAGATCGCACCCGCGTCCTCAACGCCGTCTTGAAGGATCATGGTGTTGTCGTCAAAGACTGGTCAGGCAATGCCTATTTGCTGACCAGCCGCACCGGCCGAACCGCGATTGTCGATACCGTCGGCGAAATCTGGAAGGCTGCGGAACGGATCGGCGGACGCATATGCGATCCGCTCGATGAAACATACCTCAGCGCACTCGCCGACCGCCAAGGCTGAGCGCGAGCAACATGGCAAGCTATAGCGACCTCACGCCGGTCAACATCATCACCGGCTTTCTTGGCAGCGGCAAGACGACCCTGCTGCAACGCTTGTTGCGTTCACGGGAATTGTCCGACGTCGCCGTGCTGGTCAACGAGTTCGGCGAGGTCGGACTTGACCATCATTTATTGCAGGGCGTGGCGGAAAGTACGCTTTTGCTTGAAAACGGCTGTTTGTGCTGCGCCATCCGCGGCGATCTGCAGAAGGCGCTGAGAGAGCTGCTGTCTCGCCGAACACGGGGAGAGGTCCCTCATTTTCGCCGTGTCGTTATCGAGACTTCCGGATTGGCCGATCCGGCGCCGATCGCCTACACGCTGCTGTCGGAAGCCGTCCTTCGCCATCACTTCCGTCTCTCCGGGATCATTACGACGGTCGACGCGGTGAATGGAGCGGCGCAACTCGACGCCTTTCCCGAAGCCATCAAACAAGCATCGATGGCCGACCGGATAGTGGTGACCAAGGCGGATCTTTCCGACGGCGCGGCGCTTGCGGCGCTGCGCAAGCGCCTGCGCACCCTGAACGTCTCCGCGCAATTCTTGGAGTCGGCTGAAATCGGCGGCGAAGTCCATCGATTGCTGACCGATGACATCTACGATGCGGAAGGTAAATTTCGGGAGGCACGCCACTGGACCGCAGACGAAGTCGACGACCACGGAGCGCACGAGCACACCGCGGACGTTCAATCCTTCGCCGCGATCTTCGATCGGCCGTTGGATTGGACCGCGTTCGGCGTCTGGGCCAGCATGCTGTTGCATCGCCATGGGGCCGACGTCTTGCGTCTTAAAGGCTTGCTGAACGTAGCGGGGGTGCCGACGCCCGTTCTGATCAACGGGGTTCAGCACATCGTCCACCCGCCGAGCCATTTGGAAGAGTGGCCCGACTCCGACCGGCGCTCGCGTCTCATATTTATCGTGCGCGGGTTAAAACGCTCGCAGATTGAGCGCTCGCTCGCGGTCTTCAACGGCCTGGTCAATAGGCCGCCATCGTCCGTTCGTCGTCGCGAAGGCGGAGATCCACTGCGTTCAGCGGCGTTCTAAAGTCGTTCAGCGGGCCCGCGGTGGCGCGCTTTGCGGGCGCCAGCCAGTGCGTAGCGCGCGCACGACGTAGTGCAGCAAATAGAAGATCACCGCTAAAATCACCAGCAAGACTATGGCGAGCAGCTTTTCGCCGAACGCGACATCAAAGATGGGTCCGCGGTTGACGAAATATTCGCTCAAAACCTCAATTGCTTGCAGCGTGGCGCCGGCGCAGAAGATCACGGCCACGAGAATGGCCGCCTGCAGCGTGTCGAATACCAGCGTATCGACGTTCAATTCCGTGACGTCGCGGAAAATCTCGCTCTGAAACGACTGCCAATGAGCGAACGCGTAGGCAACGATACCTACCAGGCAAGCGAACCAGAAAAGCACATTGCCGAAATGGATGAGCGGGATGTGCGCGACGAGGTAAGTCTCGAACGGGCGATAGAAATAAAGAAAGATGAGGAGGATGATGACCGCAACGACGCCGATCCAGAACTGCTGTTGCTTAGTGGTGTCGTCAGCCATATTCGCCGTCTTGGTTTGCACTATATCCAAGATGGTAAATCATTCGGTCGTGATGTCAAAATCCGGGCGCGGCGGGGCGGTTTCTGACAGTAATAACACGGGCAATGGAACGAGTTGACAATGTAACGCCGCTCCGAGACTATGACCGTGCTCCGGGACTATTGCTATATACATAGGCGTGTGGAACGCGCCTGTACACGCGCGCGGATGGCGCGGACCCTGTGGGAGTGACGGCAAGAGGGATTGGTTCAAGCTTCGGCGCAAATCGTCCCGAAGCAACCAACGCAGGGGGTGATATGAGTAGCCGGCTCGGCATTGATGTCGGCGGGACTTTTACGGACCTGCTCCTGTTCGATGAGCGCTCCGGCGCGATGCGCCTGCTGAAGACGCCGTCGACGCCTAGCGATCAGTCGATCGGGATTCTCAATGGAATCCGGCAGCTGATCGAGGAGACGGGCGTCGCGGCCTCCGATATCACTGCGCTTCTTCATGGCTCGACGGTGTCGACCAACATCGTTTTGGAAGAAAAGGGCGCCAAAGTAGGTTTACTGGTCACTGAGAATTTCGAGCAGGTTCTGCATCTCGCGCGGTCGCAAACGCCGGGGCCGCTGGCCGGGTGGATCATTATGCAGAAGCCCGATCCGTTGGCCGATCTCGAACGAACCCGCGGCATCCGCGAGCGCATCAATGCGCGCGGCGATGTCATTACGCCGCTCGACGAGGCATCGGCCCGCAAGGCGGTACGCGAGCTGATCGAAGTAGGCGCGGAAGCCATCACGGTGTCGCTGATGCATTCCTACGCGAACCCGCAGCATGAGCAGCGGGTCAAGGCTATCGTCGAGGAAATGGCGCCTGACATGACGGTGTCGTTGTCGTCGGAAATCCTGCCGGAGTTCCGCGAATACGAGCGCACGCTGGTTACGGTCATGAACGCCTATGTTCGCCCAAGCATGCGGCGTTATCTGAGCGGCTTCGAGGAAAAACTCCGCCAGGTCCAGTTCCAATCCAGCGTCAATATCGTGCGCTCCGACGGCGGTCTGATGAGCGTCGAGCGGGCCAGCCAATCACCGGTACACACCATGCTGTCCGGCCCGGCCGGCGGCGTATCCGGTGCGGCATTCATGGCGTCGCTTGCCGGCTTTCCGCAGGCGCTCGGCTTCGACATGGGCGGCACCTCCACCGACGTTTCCTTGATTGAGGATGGCAAGCCGACCATCTCGCGGCAGACGGCTATTGGCTACTATCCCATTAAGGTGCCGTCGGTTGACGTGCACAGCGTTGGCGCCGGCGGCGGCTCGATTGCGCACGTGCCGATGACCGGAGCGCTGCGCGTCGGACCGGAAAGCGCCGGGGCGGTGCCGGGCCCGGCTAGCTACGGGAAGGGTGGTGACCGGCCGACGGTCACCGATGCCAATGTAGTGTTGGGCCGTCTCCCGCCGCGGCTGCTCGGCGGCAAGATGATGCTCGACACCAAGGCGGCCGAGGAAGCGGTGGCGAAGATCGCCCGCGCGCTCAGTCTCGACCTGCACCAGGCGGCGCAGGGTATCCTCGACATTGTCAACGAGAACATGTTCGGGGCGCTACGCTTGGTGACCGTGCAGAAGGGGCTCGATCCGAGGGACTTTGCGCTGGTACCGTTCGGCGGTGCCGGGCCGCTCCACGGCAACGCCATGGCTATTCTCGCCGGCTGTTATCCGGTCATCGTGCCGCCGACGCCCGGCGTATTGTCGGCCTTGGGCTTCCTCTATTCCGATGTGAAGAACGAATTTGCCCAAACCTTCGTACGCACCATCGATGACGCGGACCCGAGCCAGATCGGCGATATCCTGACCAAGTTGGGGCGCGATGCGAGGGGGTGGTTGCGCGAGGAGGGAATTGACGAGTCGCGGCAGCGCCTAAACTACGAGGCCGATGTCCGCTATTTCCGGCAGGGCTATGAATTTTCCCTCGAGATCGATCCCGACCGGCTCGGGAGCGGAGCGCTCAATGACCTCGCCGGGCGCTTTGGCTTGGCGCACGAGCGCATCTATGGTTTCAAGCTGGATCAACCGGTAGAACTCGTCAATCTGCGCGCTGTCGGAGTAGGGGCGGTACAAAAGATCGAGCTGCCGAAGTTTGGGAAAGAAGGACCTGATGCGGCCGCCGCGATCGTCGAGCAGCACCGCGCCTATTTCGACGGCAGCTTCTCTTCGGTCAATGTCTATGAGCGCAACCTGTTGCGCACTGGCAACCGTATCCGCGGCCCGGCCATCATCATCCAGATGGATGCGACGACCGTAATCCATCCTAACCACACTGGCGAAGTCGATGAGTATCTGAGTATTCTGATCAGACCCGATAAGGCGCCCTGAGGCGCCCCAGAGAACGATATACGATGACGAATTTCAGCCCGCTGGGCGGCACGGTGAGCTTCGACGACCTGCTCAAAGCCAATAAGCAGCAGTTCGATGCTGTTTTTTCGGCGCAGACCAAGGAATTGGGTCTGCTCGGTTCGAGCCACCGTCCGCCCACCACCGCGGATCTGGCCTCCGCCAGTCTCGTTTCGGCAGCAGCCGGGCAGCCTTCCGATCTCTACGCGGTGCTCAACGACCGTTTCGGTTCAGCGTGGTCGTCGGAAGTCGTCGAACATAAAACCGAGCGCGGATCGGTGACCGTGCTCTGCAAGCTGACGGTGGGCGGCACCTCGAAGATGCAGTTCGGCTCGGCGCGTGCGAATGGCGACGAGGGTGCAGCGCTGGGCCGGGCGACCGAAGCGGCGCTACGCATCTGCGCCGACATGTTCGGCGGCGAGGCCGCTGCTGTACGGGAGGCGCGCGCCGAACGGCCGGCCACTCGCCCGTCGGCCGGACGCGCTAACGGCGGCGTGCGCGAGAATGAGCATCCCGGAGCGGCGCAATCGCGGGAGAGCCGCCGGCTCGACACCGTTTCGCTCGACCTGATCGAGAACGCCCTGCGCAATGCCCGCCATGAAATGGATGCGGTGCTGTTCCGCTCCGCCATGTCGCCGGTGATCCGCGAACAGCACGACGAGTTCCCGATGATCACCGACCCGAAAGGGCGGATGATCGTCGGGCAGTTCGGCTCTTATGTGAACGAGATGCTCGCCGAGAATAAGTTCGATCTGCAGCCTGGCGATGTCATCCTGCAGAGCGACCCCTACAAGTGCGGCGGCGCGATCAGCCATATCAACGACTGGATGGTGCTGGTGCCGGTGTTCCACCAGGGCGAGCTGGTCGGCTTCACCTCGATGTTCGGCCACTTGATGGATGTCGGCGGTTGGGTGCCGGGCAGCATGCCGACGGATGCAAACTCGATCTTCGGCGAGGGGCTGCGCATTCCGCCGCTCCTGCTTTACGAACGTGGCGAGATCAATAAGGCGGTGCTCGACCTCATCATGAACAATACCCGCACACCGGAGATGAACTATAGCGATCTCATGGCGATCATCGCCGGCTGCCGCGCCGGCGAGAAGCGCGTGATCGAAATCTGCGACCGCTTCGGCCGCGACACCTACAAGCAGGCCTGCGAGGCGCTACTCGAGCGGACCAATCGCGCGATGCGCAAGCTCATCGTGCAGAACTTGCCGGAGGAGCCGAAGTCGTTCGAGGATTATGTCGATGACGACGGCCGCGGCAACGGCCCCTTCAAGATGAAGCTTACCGTCTGGCGCGAAGGCGACCAAGCCTACTTCGATTGGACCGGCACGTCGCCGCAGGCGCCGGGGCCGATCAACTTCTATCTGCACGAAGGCATGTTCAAGATGTTTATCGGGGTCTACATGATCATGGTGTTCGACCCCCAGATACTGTTCAACGACGGCTTCTACGATCTTATTCACGTGACCCTGCCCAAGGGCTCGTTGCTGCATCCCGACTTTCCCGCTCCTTTGGGTTCCCGCACCCACGCGCTGTCGCGTCAATTCGACGTGCTCGGCGGGGCGCTGAGCTACAACGCGCCGGAGATGGCGACGGCAGCAGGCTACGGCTCGAGTCCGCATTTCCTCTATTCCGGCGTCGACAAGTCCGGCCGGCCGTTTCAGCTTATGGAAATTCTCTTTGGAGGAATTCCCGGCCGCCCGATCGGCGACGGCCTCGACGGCCATTCATGGTGGCCGCTATTCCAAAATATCCCGAGCGAGTATCTGGAGACCTATTACCCATTGCTGATCGACGGCTACACCACCATCATCGACACCGGGGGTGCCGGCAAGCACCGCGGCGGCAACGGGGTTGAAAAGATCTTTCTGCTGCTCGAGGAAGGCGACATCTCGATCCATGACGACCGCCACCTATCGCAACCCTGGGGCATCCTTGGCGGACGCCCGGGCGCCTGCTCGGAGAAATGGCTGGTGCGCAAGGATGGCACTCGCCAGCCGCTGGCGTCTAAGATTGATAATGTGCGCGTCTTTGCCGGCGACCGCGTGATTTTCCGCACCGCCGGCGGCGGTGGCTGGGGCGATCCTCTCGATCGCGATCCGACGCGCACCCGCAACGATGTTGCGCGCAAGCTGATGAGCGAAGCAAAAGCGCGTGAAGAATACGGCGTCGTTCTCACCGGCGGTCGGCTGGACCTCGATCACCGGGCCACGGACGAACTACGCGATGGCATGCGCCGCAATAGGAAACTACCAAAATTGTTCGATTTCGGGGAACGCAGACCAACTTCGACGACCCGCGCCGCTTAAATGGTTTGAGTGGTTGCGGGCCAATGGCAACGCAGGAATTTCGAGAAACGGGACGAGTGCACGATGCTTGAAGTCGTTATCAGTCTCATCGTCATCGCGATCGTCATTATCGCGATTTTCTACATTATCTCAATTTGGATCTACAAACGCTCGCCATCCAATATGGGATTCATCCGCACGGGCTTCCTGGGCACGAAAGTCTGCCTGGGCAAGGGCGCCATCGTGCTTCCGGTCTTTCACGAGATCACGTGGGTCTCGCTCGAAACGATCAAGTTCGCGGTCAGCCGAGCGCGAGAACAGGCGGTCTTGACCGCCGACAACATTCGCATCGATGTGAACAGCGAATTCTATGCCCATGTCGGTCACACCGAGGAGGCGGTTCTAACCGCCAGCCGCACGCTCGGTGAAAAAACCTTCGACGCCGAAAAAGTCCGCAACCTGCTCGAAGCAAAAGTCGTCGGCGCGCTGCGCAGTTTCGCTGCTACCAAGACGCTCCAGCAACTACACCAGAACCGCGATGGCTTCGCGCGCGAGATCAAGGAGAACGTCACCGAAAGCTTCGCCGCGAACGGCCTTATGCTTGAAGAAGTGACTATCGTCGCGCTGGAGCAATCGACCAAGGAATATTTCCGGGCCGACAACGTGTTCGACGCCGAAGGTCTCAAGGTTATCACCGAGATAACCTCGGAGGCGCGCCGCAAGGTGCACACCACTGAGAAGCAGACCACGGTCTCGATCCGACAAAAGGATCTCACGACCCAGCTTGAATTACTGGAAATCGAGCGCCAAGAGGCCTTTGCGCGCGCCGACCAGGACAAGGAAATCGCCAACGAGCAAGCCAAGCAGCTGCGCGAGAAGCAGACCTATGTGCTCGATCAGCGCTTGGCCATCGAGCAACGGGAACTTGAAAACGAGAAAGCGCTGGAACAGCTTCGCACCGAACGCGATGTCGCCTTCACCGCGGAGGCGAAGCGTCGCGAGATAGCGCAAGTCCAAAAGGAACTGGCGCTGGAGCAGGAACGCCGCGACCGCGAGATCGCCCTTATCGACAAGGCGCGGGAAGCCGAAATTGCCGAAATCACCCGCAACCTCGCCCGCGAGCGCGCCGAACGGGACAAGGATATCGACCTCGCCGCCAAGGAGCGTGAACGCCAGGAGGCGGACATCGCCCGCGCCACCGCGGTGGCTACCGCCGAGGAGCGGGCGCGCGACCAGCGCCATCAAGCGAGCGAGGAAACGGCGCTTTCGGTGCGCCGGCGCAGTCTCGAGACACGCCTTGGCGTCCTGCAGGTCGATCGCGACGAGGCGGTCGCCATGGCCAAGCAGGAAAAGGATATCTCCGACGAGCGGGCGCGGATACTGAGCGAGCAGCAGCGTTTCGTTCTCGACCGGCGCTGGGAGGTCGAGCAGGAAGAAATCCGCAAACAGCAAGCGCTGGAGGCGGCTCAGATCCAGAAAGAGATCGCCATCATCGAGGAGGGCACGCAACGCGAGGCGGCGGAGATCCGCCGCGCCTTGGCGCGCGCGCAGGAGGAACGCGACCGCGAGATCGCGCTGGTCGCAAAGGCCCAGGAACTGGAGCGCGCCGAGATTCGTCGCGAACTCGCGCGGGAGCAGGAGGACCGGGATCGCCGGATCGCCCTCGTAGCTAAAGATGGGGAGTTGGAGCAGGCTGAGGTGCGCAGTGCGCTGGCCACCCAACTCGAGGAGATGGCTCGCGACATCGCCGTGATCGGCAAGGAGGGTGAGCGCGAACGTACCGACATCGAACGCTTCCTCGCGCGCGAGCAGGCGGAGCGCGACCGGGAGATCGCCCTCGTCGCCAAGACGCGAGAGTTGGAGATCGCGGAGACCAAGCGGCTCGCGAGCACGGCCGAGCGCGAGAAGGCCGAGCACGGCGTCGAATCGGTGCGCGTGGTAGCGGACGCCGAACGCGCCCGCCAGGTCGAGGTGATCGAGGCGGGGAAAGCCGCCGACGCACGTCGCATTGACGAGGAAAGCAAGGCGGCGGTGATGCGCATGCACATGATTACGCAATCCGAGGCGCGCAAGCTCGCGGCTGATCTCGAGGCCCAGGCGACGTTGGTGCGGGCCCGCGCAACGACCGAGGCGCAGAAAATTGGCGCGGAAGGCATCGAACGCGAGGCCGGAGCACGTGGACGTGCCGAAATGGAAGTGGAAACGCTGCGCATCGCCAACACCCAACGCCTGCTCGAAGCCGAAGCGACCGGCCTCGAGGCAAAAGCCGAAGCGCTCAAAAAGTACAATGAGGCTGGGACCTTCCTCGAACTGGCACGGTTGCGGATCGAGGCGGAACGCGATGTCCACATCGATCAGGCCAAGGCGATGGGCACCGCCCTTTCCGGAGCGCAGATCCGAATGTATGGCGACGGCAACGGCACCATGGATACGATCCGCGGCCTGTTCACGCAGGGATTCGGGATCGGCGAGGTCCTCGAAGGCCTGGCGCAATCGCTGCCCGAGGGCCTACGGCAGCGATTGAGCGCCAACGGCATCCATGGCCTGATCGGCAAATCATACAATGGAAGCTCGCTGAAGCAGACCTATGAGCACCTCAATGCGCTGGTGCAAGAACACCTCAAGAGCAAGAAGGCGCGGGAGATTCCATTTCCGGAGGCACTTGCGCGGCTGGGCGAGCATGCCGGCGAAAATGAGTCGTTGCGCGACGCCATCAAGATGCTCGGCGGGTTCAATCAGGAAGGTGCGCTCGACGCCGTCCCCTTTGATTCCGTGTGGAACATGGTCAGCGCGGTCGCGAAGTCGGCCGGCTGAATCGGCTAGGCAATGGCTGAGTACGACGTCGTCCTGGAACACGTCTACAAGACCTATCCCGGGGGAGCCCGGGCGGTCATCGACTTCAGTGCCGAGCTGAGGCACGGAGAATTTGTCGCGATGCTTGGGCCTTCCGGCTGCGGCAAGACGACAACATTGCGGATGATCGGCGGTCTTGAAGAAGCCACCGAAGGAAAGATCTTCATCTCGGGGAAGGATGTGACCGACCTGCCGCCGGCGCTCCGCGACACCTCGATGATGTTCCAGAGCTTCGCGCTGTTTCCCCATCGCACAGTGTTTCAGAACGTCGAGTTCAGCCTGAAGATGAAAGGCATGGAAAAGAGTGCGCGAGACCGGCGCGTATGGGAAATGCTTGAGATGGTGGGACTGGCGGGTTTCGCGACCCGCAGGCCTCGCGATCTTTCCGGCGGTCAGCAGCAGCGAGTCGCCTTGGCGCGCGCCCTGATCAGTCGCCCGACCGTCCTCCTGCTCGACGAACCGCTCGGCTCGTTGGATTTCAATCTCCGCCAGGCGATGATGATCGAGCTCAAGAAGGTACAACGGGAACTGAATATCACCTTTGTCATGGTGACGCATTCGCAGCAAGAAGCCTTGTCATTAGCCGACAAAGTCGTCGTCATGAGCGACGCCGTCATCCAGCAGATCGGCACGTCGCGGGAGGTGCACGAGAATCCGCGGACGAAATTCGTGGCGGAGTTTATCGGCAACAACAATCTGTTCCAGGGCCGGATCCGTTCGCGTAGCGGCTCGATCGTGTTCGTCGAATCGCTCGGTCAATTGCTGTACGTCAAGGTACCGGCAAGCATCAAACACGTGCCAATTGGCAAGGACGTGTGGTTCTCGGTCCGCGCCGACTTAATGAATACCGGCGACAAGCAAGACGTAGCCAACCGCATCGAAGGCAAATACATCGCCAGCGAGTTTCTCGGTTCGCTCGAGACCGATGTGTTCGAGGTGGCGCCCGGGCAATATGTTCATGTCGAGCAGCATCGGCACGCGCAGGATCAGATCTACAAGATGGGCGACCGCGAAACGTTGTGCTGGCACGCCGAATCCGGCGTTTTGCTCGAGAATTCACGCCGTCCCGAGGACGTCGAGGCGGCGTGAGATCGGCGCAACGGAGTTCAACAGATGAACGCCATTCCTGTCATCGATATCGCTCCCTTCCTGGATGGCACCGCGAAGGGTCAAGAAGCGGTAGCGCGCGCGGTCGATGATGCCTGCGCCATGCTTGGCTTTTTGATCATCGCCGGACATGGGGTGTCCGACAGCCTGATCGACGATATGCGAAAGACGTCCTTTGCCTATTTCGACCGGCCGCTGGAGGAAAAGCTGAAGCTGCGCATGCCGCCCGATCGTTATCGCGGTTACATTTCGCTGGGAAGCGAAGCGCTGTCCTATTCACTGGACGAAGAGTCGCCGCCCGACTTCAAGGAATCTTTTTCGATCGGGCCGGTCGACCCGCCCGACGACGCCTATCACCGTGCCGCCGCGCCCGGTAAGTTTTTTGCACCCAATCTATGGCCGGATTTCCCGCCGGAATTTCGGCCGGTTTGGGAAGCCTATTATCGCGAGATGGAACGGGTGGCAACGACGTTGATGCGCATTTTTGCCGCCGGCCTCGGCATGGACAAGCACTCCTTCGATGACAAGGTCGATCGCCACATCACGAATTTCAGTGTCCTGCATTATCCCGAGCAACCGAAACCGCCGCTACCCGGCCAGTTGCGCGCCGGCGCGCACACCGACTACGGGAGCCTCACGATCTTGAAGCCGGATAATGCGCCGGGCGGTCTGCAGGTGCTGAGCAAGGACGGCGGTTGGATCGACGTACCGACGCTGCCCAGGACCTTCATTGTGAACCTTGGCGACCTCATGGCCGAATGGACCAACGATCGCTGGGTCTCGACACTGCACCGCGTGGTAAATCCCCCGCGCGACAAGGCGGTAGGGAGCCGCCGCCTGTCGATGGCATTTTTCCATCAACCAAATTACGACGCGGTGATCGAATGCTTGCCGACGTGCTCCGCAGCGGAGCGCCCGCCCCGTTACGGGCGGACCACTTCGGGCGAACACGTCTGGATGAAGATCAACAAGCACCGGACGCCGGAGCTGGCCCAGTCGAAGACGTAAAGGCGGCGAACTGGAGGCGCCCTCATGGAACGTTCCATCAATGTGGCCGGAGCTCAGCTGGGGCCGATCGCCCGAGACGAGTCGCGACAGCAAGTGGTGTCGAGATTGCTCGAACTGATGCGCGAGGCCAGGGCGCGCGGCAGCGATATCGTGGTATTTCCAGAATTGGCGCTGACCACCTTCTTTCCCCGCTGGTGGATGGAGGACGACGCGGAGATCGATAGTTATTTCGAACGCGAAATGCCGGGTCCGGCGACGCGACCCCTGTTCGAAGCCGCAAATTCGTTGGGGATTGGCTTCTACCTCGGCTATGCCGAACTGGCGCTGCACGACGGTGGCACTCATCGCTACAACAGTGCGATCCTGGTGGACAAGAACGCCGCGATCGTCGGCAAGTACCGGAAAGTGCATCTTCCAGGCCATGCCGACAACCGGCCCCATTATCCGTTTCAGCATCTCGAAAAGCGCTATTTTGAGCCCGGAGATTTAGGATTTCCCGTGTGGCGCGCGTTCGGCGCCAATGTGGGCATGTGCATCTGCAACGATCGCCGGTGGCCGGAGACCTATCGGGTCATGGGCATGCAAAGCGTCGAGTTGATTCTGCTCGGCTACAACACGCCAACCCATCTTCCGTGGGTGCCCGTCTACGATCATCTGTCGGACTTCCACAACCATCTGTGCATGCAGGCCGGCGCCTACCAGAACAGCACGTGGGTCGTCGGCATCGCCAAAGCCGGCAACGAGGAGGGTAGCGAGCTTCTCGCCGGCAGCTGCATCGTCGCGCCGTCTGGCGAAATCGTCGCGCAGGCAACGAGCAATGGTGACGAGGTGTTCACGGCGAAATGCAATCTGGACATCAGCCGGCACAACAAAGAGGCGATGTTCAATTTCGCGCAACACCGGCGGATCGAGCATTACCAGCTGATCACTCAGCGCGCTGGCGCGGTTGCTCCGCAGGCATAGCGCGGCCGAATTACCTCGAGACAAATCCTTCACGCATTAAGCTTGGCCGTGCGCTTCCTTGATTTTGGCGCGATCAATCGTGCCGGCCGCCGTCCGCGGCAAAGCTGCGACGAACTCCACATATTTTGGGCGCTTATAGCGCGCGATCCTGGCGCCGACGAAGTCGATCACGTGTTGCACCGTCGCCGTTTGTCCGGGCTTGAAGGCGCAGACGGCTTTGATTGCCTCGCCCCATTGCGCGTCCGGAACGCCGAACACGACGACCTCGGCAATCGCCGGGTGGGCGGCAATCGCATTCTCAACCTCGGCCGGATAGACGTTCTCGCCGCCGGGCTTGATCAGCTCCTTGGCCGGTGAGCGGCCCTTGTACCAAAGATAGCCATCCGCATCGAAGGCGCCGTGGTCGCCGGTGTGATGCCAATCATTGCGGAAAGTAAAGGCGGTATCGGCTTCGCAATTCCAGTAGCCCTTGAAGACGGCCGGACCGCGCACGGCAATCTCTCCGACCTCGCCGACGCCAACCGGATTGTCCGCATCATCGAGCACGGCAACCATGTTGAGGAAAGTCGCGCGGCCGGCAGCGCCCGGCTTGTCGCGGAAGGGCCCCATGGTGACGAAACCCGAGGTCTCGGACTGACCGAAGACGGCCCAGAAACGCGCATCCGGGCATTGCCGTTCGAAGCGGACAATGGTCTCCGGGCTGTCGAGGCCGGTAACGACGCGCAAACTGGCGAGATCGCCGGCACGGCCCTCGGCGGCGTCTAGCAGCGTCGTCATGATCGGTGGAAATTCGGCGAGCATGGTCACTCGCTCGCTGCGAATGTGCGCGAGCGCCGCAACGGCATCGAACTTCGGAATCACAATCGTGACGCCGCCGCCGTGCTGGGCGGCCATCAGCATGCTGAGCCCGGCAACGTGAAATAGCGGCAGAACGCCCAGATTAACGTCATCCGGCGTGAGCGACCAATAGTGCATGAGCTGCGCGCTGCCAGCCGTTATTCCGGCATGAGAGAGCAACGCGCCGCGCGGGCGGCCGCCGATAGCGGCGGTGTAGAACATGACGAAGCCGGCATCGCCCTGACAGTGCGGTTCGCCCAATGGTGTGCCGCTTGCACCGGCCTCCAGCAGCTCCGAATAGGGCGCGAAAGGAGCCGCGCCGCCGCCAATCCCGTACCAACGTTCAACGGTCGGGAGTTCCCGCTGCTTACCTTGAAGTATCGGTTGGTTGCCGGCATCGGCGATGACCACCTTCGGCGCGGCGTCGGCGGCGACATAGGCGATTTCCTCAGCGCTCAAGCGCCAGTTGATGGGTAGCAGGATGGCGCCGAGGCGCGCGATGGCGCCGTAGAGATCGACAAATTCAAGGTTATTGGCCGACAACATGACGACGCGGTCGCCGGGTCCGATGCCGCCTCGGGCAAGACCAGCGGCCAGACGCTCGACGCGCGCCAAATAGGCGGCGTGCGTAACGCGCTCTTTTTCGAAGACGAATGCCAGCCGGTCCGCGTAAAGGCGCGCATTGCGTTGCACGACGTCGAACAACGTGAAGTCACGCAACCCCATTTGGAAGTCTCCTCGACGGAGGTGAATCCTCGTCGTTTTTATTTCTGAACGTAAGTTTCACAGCGCGGCTGTCAACGAGTGTTGTCCACCGCGCCGACACGATCAGCCAGTCTCGCCATAAACGACTTTCCGGGCCTACGTTATTCCTCTCCAAATCGCGGCGGTCGGCGTTCGAGAAATGCCGTGACACCTTCGCGGAAATCCCGCGTGCTGGCTGCCTTCACGAAGCCGTCGCGCTCGGCTTCGAGTTGCGCGTCAAGCTGCGTGCTCGGCGCCTGATCCACCAGACGTTTGACCGTCGCGTGCGCGGTGACCGGACCGCTGGCAATGCGGTGCGCCAATTCATCGACCTCGCGAGCGAGCGCGTCCTTTGCCACGACGCGGTTGACGAGACCCATTTTCTCGGCCGCATGCGCATCCTTTGGCTCGCCAAGCATTAGCCATTCCAATGCTCGCCGGGGTCCAAGGAGACGCGTGACTGTCCACGTCGTTCCGCCGTCAGGATTGGTCCCGAGCCTGGTATAGGCTGGGACGAAATATGCATCCTCGCTCGCTACGACAAAGTCGCACGCGAGAGCAAGGCCGAGCCCACCGCCGGCCGCGGCGCCTTGCACTCCCGCCACCACGGGTGCGTCCAGGCGCCGGATACTCCGAATGGTGCGATGGAATAGACCGATCAGCCTGCTGATAACCTCGGCCGCATTGTCGCCGGCAGCTTTGAACACGGCTACGTCGCCGCCTGCCATAAAGGCTCGGCCTGCTCCCATTAATGTCACGACACGCAGCCCCGGTTCGCGCTCGAGGCTTTCGAATGCGTTCGCCAACTCTAGCGCCAAATCGTGATCGAGGGCATTGAGGCGATCGGGCCTGTTAAGCGTGACGCGCGCGATGCCGTGCTCAACCGCAAGCAGCACCAGCTCTTTCTGAGACACCGCCGTCCTCCCAAATCCCGCGATCCCGCATTGTCATTCTATTGCGGCTATTCTAGTCTCGCGCAAAAATGAATCTGACTCAATATGGAGGAAGCCATGTCGGAGGTGCGCAGCGAGCGCGTAGGGCAGGCGCTGTGGCTCACGATCGACCGTGAGGAACGGCGCAACGCTCTTAACGAAGCTGTCCTCGATAGTCTTCGCGCCGGCTTAGTCAGCGCAATGGAGACATCCGGAATCCGCGCCGTCGTTATTACCGGCGCCGGCGAAAAAGCGTTCTGCGCCGGCGGCGATCTTAAGCCCACGGCCGACGGCGATCCGTTCGGCATCGATCCGGCCGAGCGCGACAATCCGGTCGTCAAATTGTTTCGCACCATCATCGACTCGCCCGTCCCGGTGATCGCGCGGGTCAACGGCCACGCTCTTGCCGGCGGGTTCGGCTTGGTCTGCGCTTGTGATTTCGCGATCGTCGCCGATCATGCACGGCTTGGTGTGCCCGAAGCGCGCATCGGATTGTTTCCGATGATGATCCTGCCTTTCATGCTCCGTACCATCCCGCGGCGCAAGCTGCTCGAATTGTGCGTCACGGGTGAACCGATTTCGGCCGCTGAAGCGCTGGCTCATGGCATGGTCAATCACGTAGTGCCGCGCTCCGGACTTGATGAAAAGGTCAACGCGCTGGTCGCGTCAATCGCTGCATCATCACCGACCGCCATCGGAATGGGCCGTCGCGCGATGGCGATGATCGACGGTCTTTCTCTCGAGGCCGGGCTCGAATACGCGCAACGCGTTCTCCCCCAGCTTGCCCGCACACAGGACGCTCGCGAGGGCTTCCGCGCTTTCAACGAAAAGCGCTCTCCAGTCTGGATCGGACGGTGACAGCGATGGTGCGCGATATCCTGCGGATTGGATGCGCCTCGGCGTTTTGGGGCGACACCAGCGCCGGTGCCGAGCAGCTCGTCCGACGCGGCGATATCGACTTTTTGGTCTTTGACTATCTTGCCGAAATCACCATGTCGCTGCTGGCGCGTGTTCGCGCCCGCAAGCCTGAACTCGGTTATGTTCCGGACTTTGTCGAAGCTCTTGCTCCGCTGCTGCAGGAAATCAAACAACGCGGCATCCGCGTCGTTTCGAACGCGGGCGGCATCAATCCGCATGCGGCGGCGGCCGCATTGCGGGGCAGGGCGGCAGAAGCAGGTATCTCGCTCCATATCGCAGTCGTCACCGGGGATGACCTGACCGATCGGGCGGAACAAATTCGCGCCGCGGAAATGATGGAGATGTTCTCCGGCGCACCGATCCCGGAAAAACTCACGACAATGAACGCCTATCTCGGCGCCCAGCCGATCGCGGTGGCGCTCGATCGCGGAGCGGACGTCGTCATCACCGGGCGCTGCGTCGACTCGGCCGTTGTGCTCGGACCCCTCGTGCATGCCTTCGGCTGGTCATGGACCGACTACGACCGGCTGGCGCGGGCCAGTCTCGCCGGTCATTTGCTGGAATGCGCCGCGCAAGTCACCGGCGGCCTATTCACCGACTGGCGCGACGTTCCCGGCTGGGACGACATGGGAATGCCGATCGCGGAATGCAGCGCCGACGGATCGTTCATCGTATCGAAACCTGCAGGTACCGGCGGACTGGTAAGCCCACTCTCGGTCGGCGAGCAGATGCTTTACGAGATCGGCGATCCCGGTTCCTACATCCTTCCAGACGTCGTGTGTGATTTTCGCACCGTAACCATGACCTCATGTGGACCGGATCGGGTGCGCGTGGTCGGCGCGCGCGGACGCGCGCCGACGCCGACGCTCAAAGTGAGCGCCACTTGTCACGACGGCTACCGGGTGATGGGAACGCTCACTCTCGGCGGCTACGAGGCGGCCGCGAGAGCGCAACGTGTTGGCGAGGCTATTTTGAACCGCGTACGTCGTCTCCTCGCGGCACGCGGGATATCGGATTTCTCTGAAACCTCGATCGAGGTGCTCGGGGCCGAGAGTATTTACGGGCCGTGGCGTCGGCCCCAGGCTGCGGTCAATCGAGAGGTCGTGCTCAAGATCGGCGCGCGGCATCGCGAGCAGCCGGCGCTGGAAATTCTGGCGCGCGAAATTGCCCCATCTGGATCGTCGATGGCGCAGGGCATCACGGGATTTTTTGCCGGCCGCCCCAGCGTGCAGCCGGTACTGCGCCTTTTCTCTTTCTTGTGGCCAAAGGAGAAAACCGCGCCAGTCGTCCATGACGGCGACACCCAAATCGCCGTGCCGTTCGCACCTTCGCAGCCGCTGTCGACTCCGCCCGCGACCGCGGCGCCGCAGCGGGCGATCGGCGTGGCGGACGAAACTGTTCCACTGATCGCGCTCGCGGTCGGCCGCAGCGGCGACAAGGGCAATTCGGCGAATATCGGCATCATCGCCCGTAAGCCCGAGTATCTGCCGTGGCTGCGCGCGGCCCTCGCGGATGACGTCATCCGGGATTGGTTCGCCCATACCGGCGTGAGCAAAGTCGAGCGCTTCGACCTTCCCGGTATGCATGCCCTTAATTTCGTATTGCACGATGCGCTCGGCGGCGGCGGTGTTGCATCGCTTCGCGTCAACGCACAGGGCAACGCGTTCGCGCAGATGCTGATGGATCACCCGATTCCGGTGCCGCTCGCGCTGGCGCGTTCATTGGCGAATTCAGTCGCTCGTGACGTTTTGCACACCGTGAAGGCTGCGATACCGACATGACCCAACAATTCGGCAAGACAGACGAAGAACTTGCGACGATGCCGCTCACCTTCCGCGACGGCCTGTTTGCCGATCAGGTGGTGCTCGTCTCCGGCGCGGGGCGCGGGATCGGCAAGGCGATTGCGTTTCAGCTCGCGAGGCTCGGCGCCAAGATTGCCTTGTGCGGCCGGGACGCCGCGCGGCTCGACGCGGTAGCCGCCGCGCTGTCGGTACTTGGCGCCGAAGTACTTGCCCATCCAATGTCGATCCGCGATCCAGACGCCGTCGCGCGGCTGTTCGATGCCGTGGGTGAACGGCTGGGGATCGCCGATGTGCTCGTCAACAATGCCGGCGGACAGTTTCCGCAGGCCGCAATCGATTTCTCGCCAAAGGGCTGGAACGCCGTGATCGATACCAATCTCAACGGCACTTGGTACATGATGCAACAGGCGGCCCGGCGTTGGCGCGACGCCGGCCGCGGCGGCCGCATCGTCAACATCGTTGCCGTGACGTCGCGCGGCATGCCGGGCGTCGCCCATACCTGCGCGGCGCGGGCGGGGGTGGTTTATCTGTCGAAGACGGTCGCCATCGAATGGGCACCACTCGGCATTCAGATCAACTGCGTGGCGCCCGGCGCGATCGCGACCGAAGGCATGAACGTGTATTCCGAGGAGGCGCGCCGGACGCTTCCCAACACCAACCTGTTGCGCCGCTTCGGCGACGTCCGCGACATCGCCGACGCAGTCTGCTATCTCGCCGGACCGTCGGGTTCGTTTATCACCGGCGAGGTGCTGGTGGTTGATGGCGGCAATCAGGTCTGGGGCGATCAGTGGACTATTCCGCGGCCGGACTGGTTCAATACCGGCACCTGACGAAGGTTGCTTAATCCCGCATCAGCTCGCCGGCGATAATGAGCCGCCGGATTTCCGACGTACCGGCGCCGATTTCCAGAAGTTTGCTGGCGCGGTAGAGTCGGTTGATTTCAGTCTCGCGCATATAGCCGGCGCCCCCGAAAACTTGTACCGCATGATCCATGACCCGCGTGCAGCCTTCTGCGGCGTAAAGAATGCTCGCCGCCGTCAGCTTGTGGATTTCACCGCGGCCGCCGCCACCGACCTCCAGATCGTTGGCTTCGGCGAGTGTGCGATAGCAAAAAGTACGCATGGTTTCGATCGTGGTGTACATATCCGCGAGCTTGGCCTGTACCAGCTGGAATTCACCGATCCTGCGGCCGAACTGCTTGCGCGTTTTCGCGTAGTCGAGTGCCAGCGCGAATGCACGCTCCGCCATTCCGACATTGATCATGGCAACGATCGCACGCTCGAGATCGAGACCGCTCATCACCACTGCGACGCCCGCGTTTTCAGGGCCGACAAGGTTCTCGGCGGGCACAATACAATCGTCGAACACCAATTCGGCCGTGGCGCTGCCGCGAAATCCCATTTTGTCGAGCTTCTGTGCGACCGCGAAACCGGCCATGCCGCGTTCCACGATGAAGGCCGATATGCCCTTGGCGCCCAGCGATTTGTCGGTCCTGGCGTAGATCAGCAAGATGTCGGCGACGGAACCGTTAGTGATGTAGAGCTTGCGGCCGTTGAGCACATAATGATCGCCGTCGCGCTGCGCCGTCGTGCTCATGGATCCGAGCGCGTCCGAGCCCGCGCCGGGCTCCGTCAGTCCGAGAGCACCGATCGCACTGCCGTCGCACAGCCGCGGCAGGAAGCGCGTGCGGATTTCGTCAGAGCCGTTGCGCGCGATGTTATTGAGGCACAAATTCTCGTGCGCCACGTAGCTGAGCGCGATGGCGGGATTCCATCGCGCCAGCCCTTGGGTGATGAGACCCGAGGTGAAAAAGTCACCACCCGCGCCGCCGAGTTGGGTCGGAGCCGTGACGCCCAGAAATCCCATACGCGCGAGTGCCGGGATCGCCTGCGGCGGCCACCATTCCTCGTCGTCCATGCGTTGTTGCAGCGGCCAGAACTCCGTCTGAGCAAATCGATCGCTCACCGCCAGGATTTCCTCCTGTTCGGCGCTGAGCCGGAAGCCGTTGGCGGCGAGTGAAGTGGTGCGCGGTTCCGCCGTTGCAGTCATGCGGAATTCCTCCCAAAAGCAGCTTTATCGTCGGGACCCCGAAGCGGACCCGCGTTGACACGCCAAAGTGAAGCGTATTCAATATGCCTAATCAAGAGCCGGCTGCGGAAAAGATCGAAGGCCAGTCGAAAAGGGGGGAGGACACTGGGGCATGCGCCCGATCCGCGAACCATTGTTTCGTACTGTTAGCGCCTGATGCCGGCCATCAGTCCCGAGCGGATGCGCGACCGGTACGAGACGATTCTCGCAGCGGCGTCTCACGCGTTTGCCGAAAAGGGTTACGAAACAACGTCCATCACTGAGATCGCGAGAGCAGCGGACGTATCGGACGGCCTGATCTACAAATATTTCGACAACAAGCGCGACCTCCTTGAACATGTGCTGCGGGCTTTCTACGAGCGCGTGATCGAAGACCTAGCCGCCAAAGTAGCGCGGGGAAAGAGCTTCGGCGAACAACTTTACATTCTGATCAGCGAGCACCTGGCGACTTTCGTGGCGGAACGGAATCTCTGTCGTCTTTTTATTTCGGAGGTGCGGATCGCCAGCGATTATCGCGATTCCGCGATCCAGCAGCTCAATCGCCGATATACGTCGATCCTCATCAAGATGGTCGATGAGGCGGTGGCTAGCGGCGAAATTCCCAACATGGTCGATCCTCGTGTGGTGCGCGACATGCTGTTCGGCGCCATTGAGCATTCCGCCTGGCGCCACACGATTGGAAAGCATCCGCTCGACGTGGAGGGCATGGCGCGCTCCATCACCGATATTTTCCTCAATGGTCTCTGCCCAAATCTACCGAAGGCGCGGTCATGACAGCGAAGACCGCACCGAGTCCCCACGGCGGCTGGCCATTCAAGCGCGTGCTCATTGCCAATCGAGGCGAGGTCGCATTCCGCATCTTGCGAACGGTGCAGGCGCTCGGGCTGGAAGCTGTCGTGGTTCACCATGCCGCCGACGCGGCAAGTCCGGCGGTGCTGGCGGCCGACCAAGCGATCGAGATCAGCGGTTCGACGCCGGTCGCCGCCTATCTCAATGGCGCACAGATTGTCACCGCGGCACATGAGAGCGGCACCGGCGCCATCCATCCCGGTTACGGCTTTCTCTCTGAGAACGCGCATTTTGCGCGGCAAGTCGGGGAGGCGGGGCTGATCTTTGTCGGCCCGACCGCCGAGGCGATCGAACTGATGGGCGACAAGGTCCGCGCACGTGCTTTCGTTGCCGCGCGCGGGTTCCCAGTCGCGCCGTCGGCGATCGAGGACGACGATCCCGCGACCTTTGCCGAGCGCGCATTGGCCCTCGGTTTCCCGCTGCTGATCAAGCCGGCCGCTGGCGGCGGCGGCAAAGGTATGCGGATCGTGCGCGAGGCAGCGATGCTCAACGACGATATCCTGCGCGCCCGCAGCGAGGGCGCGCGCTATTTCGGCGACGGCCGCCTTTACGTCGAGCGTTACGTCGAGCGGCCGCGTCATATTGAAGTGCAGGTGCTCGGTGACGCCCACGGCAACGTGGTGCATCTGTTCGACCGCGAATGCTCGGTTCAGCGCCGCTTTCAGAAGATCGTCGAGGAGGCGCCATCACCTGCGCTGGACGAGCACGATCGCAGTCACATATGCGACATCGCGACCGGCATCGCCCGCGCCGCCGGCTACCGCAATGCCGGCACGATCGAGTTCATCTATGGCGGCGGCGAATTCTACTTCCTCGAAATGAACACGCGCCTGCAGGTGGAACATCCGGTGACCGAGATGGTGACCGGCATCGATCTCGTGGCCGAGCAACTTCGCGTCGCGGCCGGCGAACCTCTCCGCTTTGCGCAATCTGAGTTGCGTATCGACGGCCACGCGATCGAGTACCGCATCTATGCCGAGAGCCCGTCTCGCGGTTTCGTCCCGACGACGGGGCGTATCGTCAAAATGGTACTGCCGGACGGACCAGGTGTGCGCATCGATTGCGGCGTGGCGCAGGGGCAGACGGTCACGGCGGCGTTCGACCCGATGCTCGCCAAACTCATCGTGCATGGCCGCGACCGGAAGGAAGCGCGACGCCGGGCTCATGACGCCCTTGGTGGTCTCGCCGTGCTCGGCTGCGAGACCAACACCGCCTTCCTGCGGCGGTTGACCGTTGACCCTGACTTTGCCGCGGCAGACCTCCACACCGGGTTTTTGGATGAGCATCCGGCGATCTCCGCAGAACCGCCGCTCAGCGCCGATCTAGCCCTGAAGCTGATCGCCGCAGCCTCCCTGTCGACCCGTGCCTCGCGCGATGCCGCCGACGCGGTGCCGAAGATTTTCAGCGCCATGGGCGCTTGGAGAAACTGATGCAGCGCCCAGGATCGGTGCGTGGCGAAGCGCGAGTTAGAAAATGACTGTGCCGAATTTGTTGAAGAACACACTCGCCGTACCGGTGATCGGGGCGCCAATGTTTCTTGTTTCCTTCCCACCGCTCGTCAAGGCGCTGTGCTGTGCCGGCGTGGTCGGAGCGTTTCCGCACGTAAACGCACGTCCGTCTGAACAGTTCGATCAATGGCTCACCGAAATCGAGACCGATCTGCGCGCGTACAAGGACACGCATCCGAGTGCCAAAGGGGCCCCGCACGCCGTCAATCTGATCGTGCATCGGACCAATCCGCGTTACGAGCCCGATCTCGAGATCATCGTCGCGCACAAGGTGCCTATCGTCATAACTTGTCTCGGCGATCCGCGCCGCACCGTCAACGCCGTGCATGGTTATGGCGGGATCGTATTGTGCGATGTCGTCAACGCGCTCCATGCCCGCAAGGCGATCGTATCCGGCGCCGACGGCCTGATCTGCGTCGGCGGTGGAGCCGGCGGCCACGCGTCAAACCAAAGCGCGTTTTCGCTTGTGCGCGAAGTTCGGGAGTTCTGGAACGGCTGCCTCGTACTCGGCGGCAGCATCAGTGATGGTCATCAGATTCGCGCCGCGGAGGTGCTCGGCGCTGACCTAGTTTATATGGGTACGCGCTTCATAGCGACGCGCGAGTCGCAAGCGCAAGAAGCCTACAAGCAGATGATCGTCGATTGCGGCGTCAAGGACATCATCTACTCCGACCGCTTCTCCGGCGTATTTGCGAATTTTCTGCTGCCATCGATCAACCGTTACGGCATCGATCCGGAGACACTGCCAAAGAAGGCGCCCGACATGAGCGGGCTCGTCGATTCGGAGGCGAAAATCTGGAAGGATATCTGGAGTGCGGGCCACGGCATCGCCACCATTCACGACGTGCCGAATGTTGCCGAGCTCGTCGACCGCCTCGCGAACGAGTATCGCGCCGCGTGCGCGCTGCCAGCGAGCGCCGCACTGGTGGCATCCTGATGTGGCACACCTTCATCATCATGGATACCGAGTATGAAGCCTGGCTATCCCGCGGCGGCGACGCGTATGTGCTCCACGTTGACGAGCGGGCCGTACCCGTGGCGCTTGCTCCTCCAACCGGGGACGGGGAGCAGGTGCTCAGCGTTGGCGCGGAGACCTCCAATATTCTGGTCGCAGCCGACGGCGACCTCGTTCACATCCATGTCGACGGGTCCACGTTCACGATCCGCTACGTCGATCCGGTGCAGCGCTACGGGAGCCACACGGGCGGCGGCGCCGAAGATGTCGCCGAGGCGCCGATGCCCGGTGTGGTCATCGCTGTTCACGTCGACGAAGGCCAACGCGTCTCGCCCGGCGACACGCTGATGGTGATCGAGAGCATGAAGCTAGAAACTGCGATCAAGGCATGGCGTGAAGGTGCCATCGCCGCTGTGCATGTCGGGGTTGGGCAGGCGTTCCAGCGGGGCGCGCCTCTTCTTACTCTTGCACCGCAAACCAAGCCCTGAAGCATGCGGCGGATCGAGAGCAAGCTCGACATTGCTTCCGAGGAGTTTCGGCTCAACCGTGCGCACAATCACGGCCTGGCGGACACACTGAAGGAGCGCCATCGCGTCGCACGCCGCGAGCGTCCGGCGCGCGATCTGGAACGTCTGTCGCGACAAAACAAGATGTTCGTGCGCGATCGCATCGAGTTGCTGCTTGATCCCGGCACGCCGTTCCTCGAACTCTCTACGCTCGCGGCCAACTCGGAATATGACGGCGAGGTGCCCGGCGCAGGCATCGTCAGCGGCATTGGGATCGTCAACGGACGCGAAATCATCATCCATGCCGACGACGCGAGCGTGAAGGGTGGTGCGTGGTATCCGCTTTCGGTGAAGAAAATCGTTCGCACTCTCGATATCGCCATCGAGAACCGGCTGCCGGTCGTGCACCTGTGCGACAGCGCCGGCGGATTTCTGCCTCTGCAGGCCGATATTTTTGCCGATCGTTACTTGGCCGGTCGCATCTTCCGCAATCAATCGATCCTCTCCAAGCTGGGCGTTCCGCAGATCGCGATCGTGCTTGGTCATTGCACCGCGGGCGGTGCTTACGTGCCGGCGCTGAGCGAATACAACGTGATCGTCCGCGGCACCGGCGCGATCTTCCTCGGCGGTCCGCCTCTCGTTAAGGCTGCGACCGGCGAGGACGTGACGGTGGAGGAATTGGGCGGCGCCGATGTGCATACGCGCATTTCGGGCACCGCCGATTATCCTGCGACAAACGAGGAGCAGGCGATCGCTATCGCGCGTGAGCTGGTGAGTCAAACGCCGCGGCCGACGAAACTTGACGTCGAGCAGATCACTCCAGAGCCGCCTTATTACGATCCCGATGAGCTTTATGGTGTCATTCCGCGCGACATCAAGGTGCAGTTCGACATCCGCGAAATCATTGCGCGCCTGGTCGATGGCAGCCGTTTCCACGAATACCAGCCCGCCTATGGGACAACACTGATCTGCGGGTTTGCCCACATCTGGGGCTTCAAGATCGGCATCCTCGGCAATAACGGTGTCCTTTTCAATGATAGCTCGCTCAAGGGCGCCCACTTCATGCAACTATGTAACCAGAGCCGGGTGCCGATGATCTTTCTGCAGAACATCACCGGCTACATGGTCGGTCGCGACTACGAGCATCGCGGCATCACTAAAGACGGCGCCAAGATGATCATGGCTGTCTCAGGATCGGAGGTGCCGAAGATCACCGTAATCTGCAATGGCTCGTTCGGCGCTGGCAATTACGGTATGGCGGGCAGGGCGTTCGATCCACGTTTTTTGTTCATGTGGCCGCAGAGCCAGATTTCCGTCATGGGCGCCGAGCAGGCCGCCAATGTTTTGGCTGACATCAAGATCCGCCAACTGTCCCGCGAGGGACGCAGCCTTTCTGTGGCGGAGGTCGCAGCCATCCGCGAGCCGATCCTGGAAGAGTACCGCCGCCAATCCAGCGCCTATTATTCGACGTCGCAATTGTGGGACGACGGCATCTTGGCCCCGCCGGACACCCGCAACGCGCTGGCGATGGCGATCAGCGCTGCGCTCAACGCGCTAATCGACCGTCCGCATTACGGCGTGTTCCGGATGTGATCGCGAGACAGCGCCATGACGCAATCCACAGAGCGAGATCAGGGCGATAAAATCCTCAAATGCCGGGATATTGAACTCGCGTTTGGCGGCTTGCGTGCGCTCAAGAACGTTTCTCTGGAAATCACCAAGGGACAGATATTCGGGTTGGTCGGGCCCAACGGCAGCGGCAAGACCAGCTTGGTCAACGTCATCACCGGCTTTTATCGCCCGCGGTCCGGCAGCGTGAACCTGTTCGGCGAGGAGGTGATCGGTCTTAAGCCGCACCGCATAGCCGCGCGCGGCGTCGCCCGCACGTTCCAGAATCTTGCTTTGTTTCGGGGAATGACGGTGCTGGAGAACATTCTCCTCGGTCGCCACGTACACATGGGGGCCAGCGCGCTCGCGAGTCTGTTCTATTGGGTCTGGGCGCTCCGCAGCGAAGTCTCCAATCGCCGCGTGGTCGAAGAGCTCATCGATTTCATGCAGATCCAGGACATTCGGGATGAACCGGTCGAGGTCATTCCGCTCGGCATGCAGAAGCGGGTCGAGCTCGCACGCGCGCTCGCGGCCGAGCCGACGCTTCTGATCCTCGACGAGCCGATGGCCGGCATGAATCAAGAGGAGAAGGAGTACATCGCCCGCTTCATCCTCGATGCGCGCGAGGAGCGCAATACGACCATCCTGCTGATCGAGCATCATATGGACGTGGTGACCGCGCTCTGCGACCGCGTCCTCGTGCTTAGCTACGGCGAGAATATCGCGGAAGGGGAACCCGAGCAGACTATTGCGGACCCGCGCGTCGTCTCGGCCTATTTGGGTCAACGCGCCGCCGACCGTCGCATGAAGGCGGCGTCATGAATATGCCGCTGCGCCCACCCGTCGTGACGTCGTGGCCGGTGACCGAGGACGGCCGACCTGCGACTCTGATCGCCGCGCTGGCGCGCAATGCCGCGCAGTCCGGAGATCGCGCCGCTTTCCGAGAGCGTGATCGGGGCGTGTGGCAGGAGCGCAGTTGGGCCGATACGTTCGCCGACGTTGTTGCGCTCGCGGCGGCGCTCGAAGCGCTCGGTCTCGCCCCAGGGCAGGCGCTGACCGTAATCGGAGACAACCGCACGCGTCTCTATGCCGCGACGCTGGCCGCAATGGCGCTGCGCGCATTTCCCTCGCCCGTTTTTCCAGACGTGCCGCCCGACGAGCTTACGGCCTACGCGCGTCATGGCGAGCCGCGCATCGCGGTCGCGGAAGACCAGGAGCAAGTCGACAAATTGCTGGAATTGCGGGAGCGTATCGGGCGGCCGACGACAATAATCTATGACGATCCGCGCGGCCTCTCGGCGTATCGCTCCGACGGACTCCTGTCATTGGATGCGGTGATTGCGCGCGGCCGCGCGCTGATCGCCGCCAATCCGGCGCTTGCGGCCGATCTCGTCGGCCGAGCGCAGGCGGACGACGTCGCGGTGCTGCTGCATTCGTCGGGCACCACGGGCGCGCCGAAAGGCGTGCCGCTCCGCCACCGCAATATTCTCGCCGGGGTCACCAACGCATTCGCCGGCGGCTATTTCAAGGAGTACGAGGAGCACTATGCCTATCTGCCGATGGCCTGGGTCGGCGATCTCGTATTCACAATCGGCGCCGGGACGCTGCTGCGCTTCACGACTTACATCCCAGAACGGCAAGAAACGGTGTTGCGCGACATGCGTGAGGTGGCGCCGACGCTGTATCTCGCGGCGCCGCGCGCCTGGGACAACATGCTCACCCGCATTCAGATCGGCATGGCGGATTCCACACCGCTCAAACGCAGACTGTTCGACTATTTCATGCCCCGCGCGATAGAGATCGAGCGCAGAAAGCTCGCTGGCAAAGCGCCGACCGCAATGGAACGGCTGCTTGGACTCTGTGGTGAAGTGCTGACGTTTGGTCCGATCAAGGATTTTCTCGGCATGACGCGCACGCGCCGCGCCTATACGGGCGGCGAGGCTATGGGTGAAGACACATTCCTGTTTTTCCGGGCGCTCGGCGTCAATCTCAAGCAATTCTACGGCCAGACCGAAACCGCGGCCCTGACCGCCGCCCAGCCTGATGGCGAAGTTAGCCTCCATGCCGTCGGCAAACCAATGCCGGGTGTTGGCGTGAAGATCGACGACAGCGGGGAAATCCTCGTGCGTTCCGGATCCGTGATCGACGGCTATTTCGACGATCCCGAGGCGACCAAAAAGGCGCTGGCCGACGGTTGGCTGCACACCGGGGACGCTGGTTATTTCGAGCCGAACGGGCATTTGGTAGTGCTTGGGCGCGTGAGCGAAGTGATGCGCACGCTCTCCGGCGAGCGCTTCATCCCGAACTACATCGAGAACCGCATCAAGTTCAGCCCGTATATTCGCAGCGTGGCCGTGGTCGGCGCCGGCCTTAGTGAACTGACCGCCATTGTGTGCATCGATCGGGAGGCCGCGGGCCATTGGGCAGAGGGGCGGGGCATCTCCTTCACGTCGTATGCCGACCTCTCGCAGAAGCCCGAGATCGGGGAGCTTGTCGGCTCGGTACTGCGGCACGTCAACGAAAGCCTTCCGGCGCCGCTGCGCATCCGTCGCTTCGTGAACCTGCACAAGGAGTTCGATGCCGACGACGGCGAGATAACGCGTACTCGCAAGCTGAGACGCAACGTCATTGAGGAGCGGTACGTAGCAGTGATCGCCGCGCTTTATTCCGGCGCGCGTTCCGTCGTCGAGAATACCCGCATTACCTACGAGACGGGACAGACTGGAACGATCAGCCGAACGCTCGCGATATATGAGGTCGCCTAGCCGTGGACTTGGACCTCTTCATAGAGCTTGCGATGACGGGTGCGCTGGTCGGCGCGATGTACGGCCTCGTCGCGCTGGGCATCGTGCTGATCTACAAGACCTCGGGCACCGCCAATTTCGCGCAAGGCGCGATTGCCATGATGGGTGGCTATGTCACGTGGCTCTTCGCGGCGGGAATGGGCCTACCGATGTGGCTTGCCATACCGGCAGCTGTCGCAGCCATGTTTTGCTTCGGCGTTCTGGTGGAGCGAACGGTGCTGCGGCGCATGATCGGCCAGCCCGTCATCATGGTCGTGATGCTCACGTTCGGGATCGAGCTGTTGTTGCGAGGGGCCGTTCCGGGCTTGTTGGGCTCGGCAGTCAAGCGTCTCAGCCTGGGCATTCCACAGGCGCCGGTTTTTCTCGGCGAGGTGCTGATCAACCGCGCTTATCTGATCGGCGGAGGGGTTTCCGCGGCGCTGATTGTAGCCGCGATTGTGCTTTTCAACTCGCGGGTCGGAATCATTATGCGGGCGGTTTCCGACGATCAGGGTGCGTCGTGGTCGGTCGGCATCCGGGTAGAGCGCGCCGTCGCAATCGCTTGGGGGCTCTCGGCGGTGGCAGCAACGTTTGCCGGCATCCTCTGGGGCAGCATGCAGGGGGTCGATTGGAGCCTGTCGCTGCTACTGATGAAGGCGCTCGCCATCGCGATACTTGGCGGGCTCGACAGCATTCCAGGCGTCTTGCTTGCCGCCGTGATCGTCGGCGTGTGCGAAAGTCTGGCGACTGGCATCCTGGATCCGCTTGTCGGCGGCGGAACGCGGGATATCGTCGCCTCGGTCATCATCGTAGTCACGCTGATGGTGCGCCCCTACGGCCTGTTCGGCCACGAACAGATCGAGAGGGTGTGATGTTCTACCGGCGCGCCGGCATCCGCCACACGGACTATCGTCGCGAGCGCCAGCTGTGGCCGCTGCCGTTCGACCGGCTGCTGGTCGCGGTCGTGGTCGCGCTTCTTCTCGCCGCGCCATTTGTCGTCGACCGGCTTTATCTGGTCGCCTATCTGCTTCCTTGGCTGATCTGGTCTTCAGCGGCGCTTGGCCTCAATCTGCTGATGGGCGGCGCCGGCCAAATTCACCTCGGATACGGCGCCGTGATGGCGATCGGCGCCTATACAAGCGTCCATGTTGTCCGCTTTGGCGCGCCGTTGGAACTGGCGATGCTGGCTGGAGGTCTCGCCAGCGCGTTGATCGGCTCTATCTTCGGTGTCGCGGCGCTGCGCGTCAAAAGTCTCTACCTCGCGATGGCGACGATTGCGATGCAGTACATCGTCGACTTCGCGATCACCCACATCCCAGGTGTCAGCGGAGGCGGGCAGGCCTCGATCGAGGTTCCCCCGGTGCGTTTCCTGGGACTGCCGATCGAGGGCGATCTGCGAACTTACTATATGGCGCTCGTGGTCTGTGCCGTCATCGCGTTATTCATGCTCAATGTCGGGCGCACCGCGTTCGGGCGTGCCCTGGCCGCCGTTCGTGAAAGGGATTACGCCGCCGAGATCATAGGCATCGACACGTTCAAATATAAACTGCTCGCCTTTTGGACGAGCTCTTTCATCGGCGGGGTGGTCGGATCGGTGCTGGTCGTTTGCTATCTGCGTAGCGTTTCGCCGGATCAATTCCATCTCGACCTTTCGGTCCAGATCCTCGCTATGGTGATCGTCGGCGGGCTCGGCAGCGTGCTCGGCAGCTTCTTCGGTGCGGGGTTAGTCCTTTTCGCGCCCATTGTTTTCAACAACTTGATCGGTTTCGCCGCTGATCGGTCGGGAATCGCGATCAGCACCGATCTGCGAGTTCACCTGCCGCTGATGCTCTACGGCGCGCTTATCATCGCGTTCCTGGTCGTGGAGCCGCTCGGCCTTGCCAAGATCTACGACAACGTTCGCAACTACTTTCTGGTCTGGCCGTTTCGCACCGCCAGGAGATGAATATGCCGCGGCCGGCTGCGGGACTTTCAAGCCGGCAACAAAAGGGAGGACGAAATGAGACTGACACGGCGTACCTTCGTCGCCAGCACGGCGGCCACTGCCCTGATGGGCATGCGTTCGGCCGCTGCGGCGGACGAAAAAATCATCCGCTTTGGAATGCCGCAGGATTTCACGAAGATCTATACGTTCGTGACCGCGGAATACAGCCAGGGCCAACGTGACTATATCAGCCTCGTCAATGGACGTGGCGGCGTCAATGGCTACAAGATCGTGGCCGACGTCAGTGACCACGCTAACGATATTCCGCGCGCTATCGAAGCCTACGAGCGGCTCAAGCGCGAGGGCATGGTGCTGGTCGACCCGCTCTCGACGCCGGTCGCCCGTGCGTTGGTGTCGCGGGCGCTCGAGGACAAGATCAACATGGTCACGGCGTTTTCGGGGCGCAGCGATGCGGCTGACGGCTCGGTGTTTCCCTATGTGATGCCGCTTTCGCCGAACTATTGGACGCAGGCCGGCCTGATCGTCGACTTCTTCCGTCAACAGGACAAGGACCTCAAAGGCAAGAAGATCGTGCTGGTGCACATCGACACGCCGTTCGGAAAAGAGCCGATCCCAATCTTCCAGGCTCTGGGCCAAAAACTCGGCTACGAGTTCGAGACCTTCCCGTACACGCCACCGGGAAACGACCAAGCCGCCATCTGGCCGCAGGTGCGCCGCGCCAAGCCGGATTGGGTGGTGTTCTGGGGAGCGGGCGTCGGTCAGACCACCGCGCTCAGCGAGGCGATCCGAAACGGCATTCCCATGGATCGCATGTCGTCGAGCGTCTGGATCTCCGAATCCGACATGGAGGTCGTCGGCAAGGATGCCGCCAAGGGCGTGATCAAGTTCGAGCCCTGCGCCAGCGGGCGCAGTCCGAAGGTCATCGCCGACATCATCAAGGAGGTTGCCGGCAAAGGGCAGGGTGCGGGGCCCGAGGCCAAAATCGGGACCGCCTACTACAATTATGGAGTGATGATGGGCGCGATCATGGTGGAGGGTGTCCGTGTCGCTTTCAACAAAGCTCCGAACGGCCCGATCACCGGCCCCTGGCTCAACGACGGCTTGACCTCCATTACGGATTTCACCGCTGAAGGCCTGCTGCCGGCCATGACGGTCACCAAAGAGGACCATCAAGGCGGCGGAAAAGGCCGGATCGCGCGGTGGGATGGGACAAAATTCGTTCCGCAAACGGACTGGTTTTCGGCGAATCAGGACGTGGTGTGGGCCGAGATCCGCAAATCCGCGGAAGCGTTCAAGACCAACGGCAAATAATCCGGCAATCGAGAATGCTGCTCAGCCTCAACAATATCGAGGTGGCCTATGACCGCGTGTTTCTCGCGGTCAAGAGCATTTCCATCGACGTACCCGAGGGGGGTCTCGTAGCCCTCCTCGGGGCAAACGGAGCGGGTAAGAGCACCACGCTCAAAGCAATCAGCGGCCTTCTGCGCCCTGAGCGGGGTGAGGTGACGAAGGGAGAAATCACGTTCGCGGGAAAGGATCTTCTTTCGCTTGACCCGCCAGACCGGGTCCGGCTCGGTTTAGCCCACGTGCTCGAAGGCCGCCGGGTTTTCGCACATCTTACGCCGCAGGAAAACCTCTTGGCGGCGACCTCGATGCATCGCGATCGCGGACACATCAATAGTCTTGTTGATCGGACCTTCGCGTGGTTTCCCCGCTTGGCCGAGCGTGCCGGCGCGCAAGCCGGCTATTTGTCTGGCGGCGAGCAGCAGATGCTCGCGATCGGGCGCGCGCTCATGACCGAGCCCAAATTGCTGCTGTTGGACGAGCCGAGTCTCGGGCTCGCTCCCATGCTTGTTGACGAGATCGTCGATATCATCACGCGCATCAACCGCGAAGGCAAAGTTGCGGTGCTTCTGGTCGAGCAGAACGCTGCCATGGCGCTCGACATGGTCGAGCACGCCTATCTGATGGAAAGCGGCCGAGTTGTCATGAGCGGCCCGGCCGACGTCGTGAAGTCAAATCCCGACGTGCAGGCCGCGTATCTCGGCGGCCACCACGGTGTCGATTATCTGGCCGTCAAACATTACCGCAGTCGTCGGCGTTGGCTTGCGTAACCGCGCCAGGCTTGAATTTGAGGATTTGTCGCGTTTCATCACCCAAGCCAGCGTTTTCGCCGCTTGTTGTGTTTCACCTCGCGAAAGCTGCGCCGCTCGCTATCCAGCGAAAGCCCGAGATAGAATTCCCGAACGTCCTCATTCTCACTTAGCTTCTCGCGCGAGCCGTGCAGAACGATGCGGCCGTTCTCGGTGATGTAACCGTAGTCGCACAGCGCCATGGCCGCCTGCGCATTTTGCTCGACCAGGAGGATGGTCAAGCCCTGCTCGCGATTGATGGCAGAGATGGTAGCGATCCAGCGAACCCGCACTTTCCTTAGAAACTGCCCGAAGCAGAACTCCGGCCGGACCGGTACTACACGATAGTAGGCTTCGCCGACGCTCGCTGTATTTCGCGCATGTCCCCGTGGTGTACTTTGGCCACCTGACCATTGTCCCAGGCGATTGTGACTGCATCCCAACTTATTTCGGTGATACTTCCGCCATCAGTGGCATCGCCTCGCCAACAAACGCGGCTACCCTTCTTGAGGCCTTTAGATTCGTCGACGGTCATCAGCCTATCCTCATTACGCCTTTTCATCGTGAGGTGAGCTTTTAAACTCTACTATGCGGCCGGCCTTGCGTTGCGCAAATTTCGTCTCGGAATTGAACACTCTACGAACTAGCGAGTTCCCAGGTCGCTGAGACCCTCTGTCAGGGACGCTTCGCCTTGACCGCAAGCGGCCGTCGCAGCAAAAACTCTTACGTTCCGTCTGAGTCCGAGGACATCGATCTAAAATAGTGTTCGGCGTACTGGTAGTAACTCTCTGCCCCGACCGTGTCGCCGATTTGAGCCGCGGCGCGAGCGAGCGTCAGATACCGCTCGTAGTTTCTTTGCGCGTTTTGAGAGCCCGTCGAATCGGGGCGGGCGGCACTCGGTGTCCACCGCTTCGAGCGTGCAGCAAATGGCGGTGTCGGTCTGGATTGGCGCCCACTCATAATTGTCTTTGGGCCATTTTGCATGGCTCACTCCTTGGTTGTAACGAGTAAAATGCTCCGTGCGATACACGAAGGGCAAACACTACAGATGGTGGCGTGCATTCTCTGAAAGAGTGAGCCAGGGCACTGTTGAAGCTCGTGGCAGCTGTGCACAGCGTTCATCAATCCATGAGGCAGAAGCGGACCTCGCTGGCCGGCGCCACGCTCCAACAACGAAATCTTGCACTAGCAGTGGCGATAAAGGCCCCGGGAGGAAATAACAGCAATTTCTGGAGCTGATTGGTTCAATCGCCGCAGGCGGTGCCTGCCGACTACACACGATATAGATGAACCAACCGTGTACCGTATGAGGAAAGCTGAGCAAATTGTCAAGTACGGAGCGCCACCGCCAATCTAACGCCGATCCCGATAGACTAAGTCGGCCACATGGCGACCTCGACACAAAAGCGGGTGACTCCTATTGTCCTTTATCTCCGGCATGCCCATTATTATTGTTATACAAGGGCAGGCATTGACTTGTCCGAAGAGCTGCCCAAAAAACGGCGACGTACCGAAGTCTTCGTTTCTTCCAATTGGCAGCCATAGTGCCCATCGGCTGGCACAATTTCAAATATCGACGTCGGTTCGTACCATGGGTGCCATCGACACCCGAATTATGCATACCGCGCGCCAGCGGTCCGGGCGCCCTGGCCATCGGGTCTATCG
>Ga0182024_10003420_pt1 | contig 37823 bp, 35 predicted proteins | sample P32metaG_FD_120480 | JGI IMG/M metagenome (GOLD analysis project Ga0182024, IMG submission 120480) | Permafrost microbial communities from Stordalen Mire, Sweden - P3-2 metaG (Illumina Assembly) | ecosystem: Environmental > Terrestrial > Soil > Wetlands > Permafrost | place: Sweden: Stordalen...
AACGCGTACATGAAAAAGAAGGACCCTCTCTTCGTTAGAGAATCCCTCTTAAATGCTGCCTTCGAACTCGCTGCGACCAAGGGCATGGCTGATGTCACCGTCAACAAAGTGAGCGAATTGGCGAACGTTACCAAGGGTGCTCTCTTTAATCACTTCGATAGCAAAGAGACGTTGGTGACGGAGCTGATGCAGATGCTATTGACCCGATTGGACAAGCAGTTTGACCGACTGATGGCGGAGGAAGAGAATTCCGACGGATGCTTTACCCGTGCATACATTAGGGCCGCATTCTCCGAAGGTGCAGCTGAACGTAAAAGTTGGGGCGCGCTCTTGAGTCTGATGGCCTCTAAAGATCAGGTCGGATGGGTTTGGGATATTTGGCTGAGCGAACGCCTAAAGAGACATTCGAGAACTGATTCGAGAATCGAGCTTCGTGTCGTAAGACTTGCGGCAGATGGCGTATGGCTTGAGAGAATCATGAACGCAAAATCGAAAAATCTAAAGGGTGTCGAAGAATATCTCATTGAGATGACGCGAATCCGTTAAATTGCTCGATCTATTGCGGACGAGATTGTGCTAAACCAGCTCGCTCCGACGAGCACCTGTTTCTGTCTCCAGTTTCCGGCCGCATCCTGAGCAGATCGGCTTCCGATTGCCCCGCTACCGCCGTGTCCACAGCTTCAGCGTCTTCGCCTTCTCATTGATCTCGTGCCGGTACACTCGATACCCGGCCATCCCAGCAGTTTGGTGAGCTCGTTATCTCGCAAACCGCTCAGTGTACCGAAATCGCTGCAACGATGAAACTCACGCCTGCTTAGGCTTCATCAGATTCCTGCGCTGAGCCCAAAAACGCTACTTGCCGCCCAGTTCGGCGAGCACTAGCTTGGCGTTACGCGACGCCTGATCCTGCATCGGGCTCGCGATGTCGGCGGATTCCTGGAAGTAGTGCAAACCTTGGCGCATCTGCGCCTTGTCCCCCAGGGGTTTGCCCATCTGGTAGTTGGCCAACCCCAGATCAAATAGAGCGATCGCATAGAGCTGTTGGTTGCCCTTGATGGCCGGCAGAGCGGCCTTCAGGGCTTTGTTCGCCGGACCGTATCGCATCTGCATGGTATAGCCGACGCCTGTGTAAAAACTCGCGCTGCCGAGTAGCGCCGATTTTTGGGCGGCCCAATCGGACTCGCTCACGCCTTCGCGCTTGGTTCGGGTGCTGGCCGCCTCCGCGGCTTTGGCGGCATAACTGATAACGGATTCAGACCGATTCGCGCGCCAACTGCAATCGGCGGCATAGAGCATGGCCTCCGCATTCTTATCCACGGCCATCCTTGCGGCGGCGGGGCACGCCTTTGCGCCTTCACCCGCTTTGCTTAATGCGGCGAAATAGCTGGTGGCGACTTCGGGCAAATACTGGCTCTTGGGATTCTGCTTGATCAGCGTATCCACCAGATCCACTTCTTCCTTGGGCTGCGCCTTCAGCGCAAGCACGTATAGCGCGTATTCGGAATACTCGTCCACTTCCTTGGCGTACTCCAGTTGATGTTTTCCTTCGTCGTCCGTGGGCGCCTTGGCTGAACCGATCACCATGCGGGCGGCCGCCGCCGTGCGGGCGGACCATTTCTTGGTCTGCTCGATATCGTCTTTGGCCACTGCGGCCTTCAAGGCGAAATAAGCGCCGTCCATGTCGGGGCCATTGGCGTACGCCGTTTCGGCCACTTCCAAGACTTTATCGTACTCCTTCTGCGCCAGCAGACCCGATTCCAATTGCGCCGCTACCCAGCCTGCGGCCTCATGTTTGGGATACTTCGCGAGAAAATCCTGGCCTAGACTAACTTTCCTGGCATCGTCAGTTTCCTGTCCGAGGGACTGCAGGATTTGCCCTTCGGGAGTGCCCGGGTTGAATACAAAATTCTGCTTCTCTTGCGCGAGAACGGGCAACACGCAGGGCAGAGCCAGCAAGACCAAGCCGGCGAGATAACGTTTCATGAAGTAGCTCCTATGCGAGGAAATTTATCACACTCGAGGGGCCGGTGGCGCGCCCGATGCTTATTTCTCGGAACATCCATTGTACAGCCGGAGCCGGACCGGGGGGCCGGCGCAGACGAGGGCGTCTGCCCCACTCAGGGCAGCGTGACCGTGAAAGGGATTGCGACTCCGCCGCCGGCGCTATCTACGATATTCAGCGGCTCGTAGGAAAGCGGCGTCACCTTCATCGTTTTTCCATCGATGTCGACTTCGAGAAAGTGATTTTGCTCCGCCCAAGCCTGAATGTGCGCGTTCTTCATGTTCTTTTGGACGTTCCCGCGCCGCAATTCCCCGCCGGCGCCGCTGACGAAGAAACGAATCCCGCCGGTGGCGGGGCTGGCCTCGCTGACCTGAAAATTGTGCTCGTGGCCGGAGAACACCACCTTGACGCCGCTGTTGGTGAATAGCGCAAACCAGTGGCGAAGCTGCTCCAGGCTGGGAGGGTGCTCGGGTCCGGCCGTGAACATCGGATGGTGGAAGTAGGGAATCACCCAGAGCGGATGCGGTTTCGCAAATTCGGTTTGCATCCAGTGGAACTGCGGGCTGTCTTCCAAATAGCCGGGGCGCGCGGGGCCCGACTCTGTGTTGCTGGTACTGTCCAGCGCAAAGAATTGCGCCAGGCCGCCGTACGTGAAATTGTAATAGCGTCCGGGTTTGTTCTGCGGAAACGCGAAGTTGTCCAGGATCGCGGCGAGATCGCGATGGCGCTCGGTTTCGTTTCCGTCGTGATTGCCTAGGGCTGGGAAGAACGGAATACTGGCGAGCAGCGGCTCATAGGGCTGGAAGAACTTGGAACCCCAATCTTCGTCGCTGGCGCCAGTATGCCGAAAACCAAAGCCTACGCCGCGGATATCTCCGTATACGTTGTCTCCCAAGCTGAGCAGAAAGCGGATGGGATTGCCGGCGCCGGCGCGGCGCTGGTATTCCTCCCACATGGCGCGCGCGATGGCGAACTGGGGAGCTTTTCCGGTGCCGAAGTCGCCCACCACAAAGAAGGTCAGCTTCTGGGAGTTTGCGGCCCAGGTTCGGACTTCACCCTGGCCGAGTACCCTGCCGTGCAGCGAGACAGAGTACTTGTAGGAACGATCGGGCGCCAGGTCGGCCACCGTAATAGAATTACCGACCGCGATCAGCTTGCGATTGGCGATTTCAACCGTGGCGTCGCCGAAGGAGGGAGACGAACGGCCAATGGTGTTCTCGCCCGCTGTGGTTCCCCAAGCCAACTGGACGTAGTCCGGCCCCAGGTCCATCACATAGGTATAGAACTTCTGGGCGTCGGCGTGGAACGCAAACGCGAACAGCAGCAGCGGAAAGAGCCGCTTCCGCACGCCGTGGAATCCTTACTGTTGTTTGGCGCTCCCGCCTGTTTCGCGAGCCAAACGAACCTTGGCGTCTTCCAGCTTCTTCTGTACTTTGGCGACTTCGGCATGGTCCATATCGCTGGGCGGCCCGGATTGATATTCCCGCAACGAGCTTTGCCACTGCGCGATGGCGTCGCGAATCTTGCCTTCGCGGAAGTAGACCTCAGCGAGGTGGTCGTGCACGGTAGGGTCGCGCGACATGTAGCGCAACGCTTCCCTCAACTTGTCCTCGGCTTCGGGCAGCTTGTTCAAGCGGAAATAGACCCAGCCCAGGCTGTCGAGATACGCGCCGCTGTTGGGCTCGCGCGCCACGGCTTTGGCGATCATGTCGCGAGCCTCTTCCAGCCGGACATTGCGATCCGCCAGCATGAAACCGAGATAATTCAGAGCGGAGTCGTTGTCTGGATTCAGCTCCAGCACTTTGCGAAATTCCGCCTCGGCCGCCGGATAGTTCTTCATGCGCTCGAACATGGCGCCACGGCGGAAAGCGATGTCTTGCTTGTCTTGACTGGACTGGGAAAGAGTCTCGGCGGCATCCAGCACCTTGGCCATTTCGGAAAAGTTTTTGGCCTGTTCGTAGATGTCGGCCAGCTTCAGATCGACATCGCGATCGTTCTTGCCGTCTGCCAGCCGCCGCGCCTCCGACACTGCCGCATCCGTCTTTCCCAGGTCCGACAACACGGTAGCGCGGGTGGCGGACACGATGCGATCCTTCGGCAGTTTCTTGACGGCCGCGTCGGCTTCCGCTTCCGCCTTGGGATAATCCTTGGCTTCCCGATACGTCTCGACGATTTCGGCTTCGGCGCGCCCTGCGCCATCCGGGTCAAGATCGGCCAACTGGCGGAAGGTGTCCACGGCGGGTCCGTACTGTTCGACGGTGCGCTCCAGTTCGCCCAGACTCGAGAGCAAGAAGCTTCTACTGCTCTTTTCAGAAGCGCTGTAGCTCTTCTTGGCGGTTGCATCCAGGATCCCCTTCAACGTCTTGATGGCATCCGGGATCTTGCCTTCGGCTTCCAGCAGGTTCACGTCGTTGTACTGGACTTCCAGATCGTTGGGATCGATTTCCTTGGCTTTGTCCGCCGCTTCGCGAGCCTTTGCAAAATCCTGCTTTTGACGGTAGATCTGCGAAATCCGCAGTTCGGCCTTGATATCCTTGGGGTCTTCGGCAACGGCCTCCTGATACAGCTTCAATGCGTCGTCGAACTGGTTGGAAAGCAGCAGATCCTCGGCCAGGGCCATTTTCAGCTCCGAATTGCCCGGCTGTTGATCGAGCGCGCGGCGCAACATTTCGGCGGCCAGCGAATAGTCTTTCAACTGCTCGTAGACGTTGGCGAGGCTGGTGAGGCTGCGGGGATTGGGATCCTTGTCGGCTACCTGGCGCAGCATGTCCGCCGCGGCCTTGTTGTCGCCGAGATCGGCATAGACGGTGGCCAGGCCAGTCATGGCGTCTTCGTTGCCGGCGTCCAGCGCCAGCGCCTTCTTGTAGGCGGCCATCGCTTCAGTGGAGTTCATGACGGCTTTTTGGAGGCGGCCCAGCATGATCCAACTCTCGACGTCCTTGGGATCGGCCTCGGTGATTTTCTGGTATTGCTCGATGGCCTTCTTCACCATGTCGGCATCGATCTGGTTGGTCTGCGAATCGCCGATCAGGTGGGTGTAGATGCGCGCCAGCAGCCGGCGCGAGTTCAAGTCGTTGGGGTTCTGTTTCAGGGCGTCTTCGGCGTCCAGCACCGCTTCGCGCAGCCGGCCGGATTGGATGTATAAGTCCGATAGTTCTTCGGCGATAAAGGTGGCGCTGGGGTCGGCTTTCAACGCCGCGCGGTAAGCATCGGCGGCCTTGCTGAAGTATTCGCCGCGATTGCCATAGGCGGCCGCGAGTTCCGAGTACAGATGGCCCAGGGAATAGTTGTAGTACGCGGCTGCTTTATCGGCTTGTCCCGAAGGTGGCGCGGGAGGGGGAGTTGGTTGGGCTAAGGCAGCTTGTTGAGTGAAGGCTACCGAAGCTAGCATCAGGAGACAGGGGAGGCTGACCAACCGGGGCGTTGGGGTCATCGAAGAAGGCTCTCTTTCCCATACCGGGATCGCTTGATCCAGGGACAGACTTACTCGCTTTTAGTATAACCCCGAAATTGGGAAGTGGTCGCTCTCTACCGAACCATCCCCCCCGCGAAACATCACCGCCTTGGCGACGGTTTCGCTTTGCGTTTCCGAATTACCTGGCGCCCTTCGCACAAATTGACGAGTTCGGCAAATGCGAGAATCTGTGGGCGCCTGCCACTGGATTCCCTCGTTACTACCAGAATGCCGGCGTCTTTCAATCGTCCCAGGAGGCTCATCGTCATTTGTTTGCTTGGAAGACTTCCGTGCCGCTCTAGCTGCATCGGGCTGAACACAGGCTGCTTAAACAAAAGGTCGAGCAGAGGCACTGCGTACTTAGAACGCGTGATGCGAATGATTTCTGCCTTGGAACGTTCATAAAGGCCGATGATGTTACGGGCGTCGTCTAAGTTCTTTTGAGCTTGACTAGTGAGAGCTTTCAGGAAGAACTGGACCCATCGATTCCAGGCTTGGTCGTCTCGCGAAGTCAGAGCGGCCAACGCTGACACGTACTCCTCTTTGTGTGCTTCTAAATAAGCGGACAGGTAGAAGATCGGACGCGAGAGGAGGGTCTTCTCATACAAAAACAGCGGGATTAGAATTCTTCCAATCCGACCGTTTCCATCGATGAACGGGTGGATGATTTCGAACTGTCCGTGGATAATGGCAAGTTGCACCAGCGGGTCTGGACGGTCAGCGTGATAGTACTTTTCCCAGTTGTCCAAGAGAGGCCTCAACCTACCCGGCTCAGGAGGAATATAGGTAGCTTCCCGAATGGATGATCCAGGCCGACCAATCCAGTTTTGAACGGTCCTGAACCGACCACGGGCCTTGTCCCGCCCCCGAACGCTATCTAAGAGCACGCCGTGCAGGGCAAGCAGAAGGTTCAAGTTAAACGGCCGTTCACTCAATTCGCTCTCGGCGACCTCCAGAGCGGTTCGATAGTTTAGGATTTCTTGGATATCCAGTCGCCGGGTTTCGTGTTCGGGCTCCTCACCAGCCTCGAAGTTCAAGACCTCGCCAAACGTGGCCTGCGTTCCTTCGATCTTTGAAGACAAGACCGCTTCTTGGGTTGTTAGCGGCGACAACAAAAGTTCCGCGTTGGGCATACCGTACAAGGCGCCGTTGAAACTCGCCAGCGCTCGATTCGCTGCCCCAATATATGGAATCAGAGATTCCCAGTTCAGTTGTACAGGCAATGTCTCCGGAATGAATGGCTTAGGATGGAGCGGCGCGGCCTGTCTCAACGATCGCCTCGATCTTGTGTAAAGTAGTTCCATAATTAGTTTACACAAAATGGTTTGTCTCTGCCGTGCTTGACACAAACTCAGCCGGGGTCGGACGTGGGGATTCTAAGCTAGCCGACGAACAGTCTGGGGCAGGCAATCACGTATTATGAGAGTTCGCAAGAATGGCCTCTAAGAAAACGATCAGATACCAAGATGCGGGAGTCAGCATCGACGAAGCGGACCGCGCGGTTTCCCTGATCCGCAAGCATGCCCGGGGAACGTTCACGCGTTCCGTTTTGACCGACATCGGCAGCTTCGGCGGCGGCTATCTGCTTTCCGGCTGGAAGAATCCGGTGCTGGTGAGTTCGGCCGATGGCGTTGGGACCAAGGTGAAGATCGCGTTCCTGACAGGGCGGCACAACACCATCGGCGAAGATCTGGTGAATCACTGCGTGAACGACATCGCGGTGCAGGGCGCGGTCCCGCTGTTCTTTCTGGACTATTTCGCGGTTGGAAAGCTGGATGCTAACGTCGCGGGGCAGGTGATTGAGGGCGTGGCGCGAGGCTGCCGCGCCAACGGTTGCGCGCTGATCGGCGGCGAAACGGCGGAGATGCCGGGGCTGTATCAGGACGGCGAATACGACCTGGCCGGGTTTATCGTTGGAGCCGTGGAGCGCAAGCAGATGTTGACTGGCGCCGGGATCCGGGCCGGCGATGTCCTGCTGGGGCTGCTATCGAACGGGCTGCACACCAACGGCTATTCGCTGGCGCGCAAGCTGCTTTTTGAGACCGCGCGGCGGCCGCTCACCGACTCGCTCGCCGACGAACTGCTGAAGGTGCATCGCAGCTACCTGAAGCCGATTCGGGCCTTGATCGATGCCCGCATGCTGAAGGGCGCGGCCCACGTCACCGGAGGCGGCATCACCGATAACACGCCACGGATACTGCCGGACGGCCTGGCGGCGCGCGTGGATGTTTCCAGTTGGGCCATTCCGCCGTTCTTCGAAGAGCTGCGCGCGATCGGCAACCTCGATGTGGCCGACTACCGGCGGACTTTCAATCTGGGAGTCGGGATGATCCTGGTCGTCGCCAAGCGGAATCTTGGAAAGGCGCGCGCGTTGTTGAGCAGCCTGGGCGAGGCATGTTTCCAGATGGGCGAGGTGGTGGAATCGCGCGGCCCACGCGTCGAATACGTGGGTGGCGGCGGTGAGGTTGGTGACAGGTGAAGCGGCTGGGCATCCTGCTTTCCGGCCGGGGCTCTAATTTCGAAGCGATTGCGGAAAACATCGGACGCGGAAGGCTGAACGCGGAGATCGCGGCGGTTATTTCGAACCGTGCGGATGCTGGCGGGATTGCGATTGCACGCGAGCGGGGCTTGCCTGCCCTGGTGCTGCCTTCGAAAGGCGTGCCGCGCGAGGAATACGACCGGCGCGTAGTGGCCGAGCTTCAGAACCGTGGCGTGGAACTGGTGTGCCTGGCCGGTTTCATGCGGCTGCTGACGGTCGAGTTTTGCCGGGCCTTCCCGCTGCGCGCGTTGAATATCCATCCTTCGTTGCTGCCTGCGTTCCCTGGCCTGGACGCACAGAAGCAGGCGCTCGAACATGGGGCCAAGATCAGCGGATGCACGGTGCATTTTGCCGACGAGCATTTGGATGCCGGCCCGATTATTTTGCAGGCTGCCGTGCCGGTGCTAGACGGCGATATCGAGCAGACGCTGGCCGCGCGGATCCTGGTGGAGGAGCACCGCATCTACAGTGAAGCGATCGGGATCATTCTGTCGGGGCGCTGGCGAATCGAGGGCCGGCGCGTGATTGCGGAGTGAACGAGTGAGGAGATTCGGCCGCGCGCTTCTTCCCACCTGCCGTTACCTGATGCAAACCGAGGTGCACGTGTTTGCCTTCTCGGTATCGGCGGGCTTATTGCTTTCCTTCTTTCCGTTTCTCACCGTCATGCTTTCGATATGCCGCTACGTTCTGAAGTGGAGGGCGGGAGTGAGCGCGGTCTATTTTGCGTTGGACGACTATTTCCCGGATACGTTCGGGCAATTCATCCGCCGGAATTTCGAAGTGACAGTGGCGTCGCGCGGGCCGGTTCAAGTGGTTTCGCTGGTGCTGTTGTTCTTCACGGCCAGCGGGATCTTCGAGCCTTTGGAAGTGGCGCTGAATCGCGTTTGGAATTGTTCGAAAAATCGAAACTATTTCAAGAACCAGTTGGTCAGCCTCGGTTTGATCTTCGCGTGCGGGGCGCTGATGCTGTTTTCGACCACGCTCACCGTCTTGAACAACCAATTCCTCACCGGCATTACGATTAGGCAGGCGGCGCCGGTGGCGAACCTAATCGGGCTGCTACTATTCAAGGCCGCCGCCATTCCGATGTCTATGCTGATGCTGTTCCTGATTTACTGGCTGCTGCCCAATTGCAAGATAAAGCCCGCGAGCATTGTTCCCGCCGCGATCGTGGTGGGCTTCCTGCTCGAGATCCTGAAGTACATCAACCTGCGGACCTGGCCTTATCTGCGGGCGAAGCTGCAATCGGAATACGGTCCCTTTTACTACACGGTGACGATTATTCTGTGGGGATTTCTTGCGGCGCTGGTAGTGCTGGCGGGCGCGGAGTGGACGGCGCGAAGGTCGCAAGCGGCAGCGATCGAGTAAGGTTTCAAGTGCAAGGACTACGCGGAATCGCTTGCCGGTTCGGTTGTCAACCCCGGAATCTCACCTAAGCGAAAAAGGACTAGGTTCCTATTGCGCTGAACACGCCAGAGTCCCACACTGAGTCGTCACCATCATGCAGCCCGCATCCGTCCTGTCTACATCCACCTCCGAAGAACTTGAGCAGAACGCGGCCAGGGACCTGGAGATTCTCTCCCGCTCCCTTAGGGCGCCGCAACAGGACTCCGAAAGCGCCGGCGTGGTTCCGCCTGTGCCGGAGACCCTGGAAGATACCGGGCTGACCGTATCCACCCTGCATCAACTCATCTTGAAAAAGATGTACTCGCAAGGCGACCTGCTGGGCCGCGATCTTTCGGAGGGTCTGGGGCTTAAGTTCAGCCTGATTGAAGCGATCATCGAGTTTCTCAAACGCCAACATTTTATCGAGGCCAAGAAATCGCTTGGAATGGGCAGTAGCACGGTGCTGTTCGCACTGACGGACGCCGGCAAGAACGCCGCTCGGGAATGCCTGGAGAGCAATCAGTACACCGGTGCGGCGCCCGTTCCGCTGTCTCAATATTCGGAGATGGTGCGGCGGCAGCGGCGCGCGGATGGCTGGCTGACACCCGAGGCTTTGCAAAAAGCCTACAGCCGGATGGTGGTTACGCCGCGCCTGCTGGCTCAGATCGGTCCGGCGGTCAGTTCAGGAAATTCGTTCCTGATCTATGGGCAGCCCGGAAATGGAAAAACGTTCCTGGCCGAAGCACTAATGAACGTGGACGATTCGTGTGTGTACGTCCCCCACGCGTTGGATTGTCACGGCACCATCGTTCAGGTGTTCGACCCGCTCTATCATCAGCGAGTGGAAGACAGCGAGGAACAGTCGGTGTTCGCAAGCGGGCCGCAGCATGACCGCCGGTGGATCAAGTGCCGGCGTCCGTTCATTGTCACCGGGGGCGAACTGACGCTCGCGATGCTGGATCTCAACTACAACGCCACCTCGAAGATTTACGACGCGCCGTATCAATTGAAGGCGAACAACGGGATTTACCTGATCGACGATTTCGGCCGGCAGCAGTGTACTCCGGCCGAGGTGCTAAACCGCTGGATTGTGCCCATGGAACGGCGCGTGGACTATCTAAAGTTCCATAACGGCGGCAAAATCACTGTGCCGTTCGAGGCGTTCTTGATCTTCTCGACCAACCAGAATCCGGAACAATTGGGGGACGAAGCGTTTTTGCGCCGCATTCAATACAAGATGCTGCTGCGCAGCCCGGACGAACACGAGTTCACCACCATCTTCCAGCGTTTTTGCGAATCGAAAAGCCTGGCGCACAAGGATGGCTTGATCGCTCGCTTCATCGACAAACATTATCGGAAGGCCCGCCGGCCATTCCGGCGCTGTCATCCGCGCGACGTCCTGGCGCACGCCATCGACCTGATCCATTTCGAGAAGCTGCCGTTTGTGTTAACCGACGATCTGGTGGATCGGGCGTTTGAAAGCTGTTTTTTGGAAGAAACGGGGGATTAAGAAACCGACTCCCTACGGTCGCGGCTCAGTAAGGCTCTCGATGTCGACGTTTCCGCCGGATAGGATCACACCAATTTTCGCGGGGCCGCGCGGTAGCTTTCCGCGCATCACCGCGGCGGCCGAAGCGGCGCCACTGGGCTCGACCAAAATCTTCATTCGCGTGAGCAGGAAATTCATCGCATCGCGAATTTCAGGATCGCCGACCAGCACAATGTCTTCGACGTGCTTTTGAACGATGGGGAATGTGATTTCGCCGGGCTTGGCGGCGCGCAGCCCGTCGGCGATGGTTTCGGGCAAGGGAATCCCGATGCGCCGTCCCGCGCGAAGTGAGAGCAGCGTGTCGTTGCCTTGCTCCGGCTCGACGCCGAAGATGCGGATGCCCGGGCGTAGCGCGTGAGCCGCGATGGAGCTGCCCGAGATCAGCCCGCCGCCGCCGATGGGGATTACGAGGGCGTCGAGATCGGGGATCTCACTCAGTAGCTCCAAAGCCGCCGTGCCCTGGCCGGTGATGGTCCAGGGATGATCGTAGGGCGGAACAACGGTGGCGCCGGTTTCGTCGGCGATCCGCTGTGCGATGGCGTCCCGATCCTCAGTGGCGCGATCATAGCTGACGATTCGAGCGCCGTGGGCACGGGTGGCCGCGATCTTTAAGGCAGGCGCGTCGGCCGGCATCACGATGGTCGCTGCAATTCCTTTCGCTTCGGCGGCGATGGCGACGGCTTGTCCATGATTGCCCGAAGAATACGTCACCACGCCGCGGGGCAGATCGTCTTGGGACATCGACAGGATGAAGTTAGAGGCGCCTCGAATCTTGAAAGCTCCACCGCGCTGGAAGTTTTCGCACTTGAAGAAGACGCGGGCGCCGGCCAAAGCATCGAAGGTGCGCGAAGTGAAGACCGGCGTGCGCCGGACGATGCCGTGCGTTCGCTCGGCGGCGGCTTGAATGTCGGAGAGAGCGATCTCCGGCATTCAGTACCCGGCGCTCTTGTCGACGATGTACTCGAGCGGCTGACCGCTGCGGAAACGCTCAAAGTTCTCGATGAACTGCTTCACGGCCAGTTCCATCCAGCCGGTGGTGTGGTCGGCGCAGTGGGGTGAGAGCAGGACGTTCTCCATGCGGTAGAACGGATGATCGGCAGGTAGGGGCTCTGTCTCAAAGACATCGAGTGCGGCGCCGCGAAGGAGGGCTTGGTTGAGCGCCGCAATGAGGGCTTGCTCGACAACCACGGCGCCGCGGCCCACGTTGATGAATACGGCGGAGCTTTTCATGAAGTGGAACTCTCCGTAACCGATCATGCCTTGTGTTTCGGGCGTGAGCGGAGCCGCTGCCACTACATAGTCGGAGAGGCTGAGCATTTCGTTCAATTGCTCGCGCGTGAAGGAACGCTCCAGAACAGGGTCATTTTCGGACGAGGGAGTGCGGCGGCGAAGAGCCATCACTTTCATCCCGAGCGCGTGGGCCAGGCGCGCTACTTCCCGCCCGATGCCACCGTATCCTACCAGGCCCAGTGTCTGATCGCGCAGGAAGGCGACATCGAATTGCTCCCAACGCGCGGCCTCCTGCTGGCGAATCAGGCGCCGCAAATCTTTCGCGAAGAAGAGCATCGCGGCGATGGAGAATTCGGCCAGCGCGGGACCAAAAACGCCTCGGCCATTGGTCAGCGGGATGGGGCTTTCCACCAGTTCGGGCGACAGAACTTTCTCGACGCCGGCGGACAAAGCGTGGATCCACTTGGCGCGTTGCGCCAGAGGCAGGATGGCGCGCAGAGCCGAGCCATCGTGGAAACCGTTGAGAATTACGTCGGCTTCGGGGGCGTGCTGTTTCAAGAAATCGAGATCGTTTCCGGTGAATACCGTGACGGGCTGCGGCAGACGGTCCAGGAAGCGCAGGAACGGATAGTGCGGGCTCGAAATGACGAGAAGCGTGATGGGGTCCATGAAACCAGGAAGATAACACGAAGCTGTTAACATCGTGGCGTGGCGGCCCCGGAGCAAGTGCGCGATGACCAACTGCGCGGACTGCCGGCAGTGGACCAAGTGCTTGCCGCGTTGGGCCACTTAGAAGGGCGTTTTCCACGGCGGCTGGTGGTGAACGAAGTGCGCCGGGTGCTGGAAAAAACACGCGAGGAGATACGAGCGGGGAGAACTGCCAGCTCCGTTCCGGTCGAAAAGCGCGTGGAGCGCAATCTGGCGAAGCTGGAAGCGCCGTCGCTGCGGCGCGTGATCAACGCGACGGGCGTAGTTCTTCACACCAACCTGGGGCGGGCACCGCTGGCGCCATTTGCGCCACTTTTCGGTTACTCGAACCTGGAATACGATCTCGCGGCCGGACGGCGCGGCAAGCGGGATGTACACTCGTCCGAATTGATCGAGCGGCTGACGGGCTCGCCAGGCATAGCGGTAAACAACAATGCGGCCGCCATTTACCTGGCGTTGAACGAACTGGCGGCGGGATTTGAGGTGGTGGTGTCGCGCGGCGAGTTGATCGAGATCGGCGACGGGTTTCGCATTCCCGAAATCATGCAGCGCTCGGGCGCCATACTGCGTGAAGTGGGGACGACGAATCGAACCCATGTCGACGATTATCGCGACGCAATCAACGAACGAACGCGGCTGCTGCTGCGCGTTCATCCGAGCAACTTTCGCATCGAGGGTTTTACGGCGCGGCCCGAGTTGGGCGAACTGGCTGCGCTGGCCAAGGAGCGCGGCGTTCCGTTGTACGAGGACCTGGGCAGCGGATGCGTGGCGGACCTGCGCGCGTTTGGCGTCGAAGAACCGCTGGTGGCCGACAGCATTCGCGCAGGAGTGAACCTGGTGTCGTTCAGCGGCGACAAGCTGCTGGGAGGCCCGCAGGCGGGGATTCTGGCGGGAGACGCGGATCTGGTGGCGCGGTTGAGGCGCAATCCGATGTTTCGTGCGCTGCGTCTCGACAAATTGATTTATCAGGCGCTGGAGACGACGCTGCGCCGTCTGGTTTTGGAACGCTGGGACCAAATTCCGGCCTTGCGCATGATCTCGCAAACGGGCGAGGAACTTCGCGCGCGATCGCAACGGATGCTGGGCCGGTTGGATGGCGTGCGCGCGTCGTTGATGGAAGGAAGCTCGGTGATCGGTGGAGGATCGACGCCTGGGCAGCCGCTACAGAGCTGGCTGATTGCGATCGATTGCTCGGATGTGGTGGAGGCGGAGAGGCGCTGCCGAATGGGCGATCCGCCGGTAGTGGCCCGGATTGAAGATGGGCGACTGGTGTTGGATCTGCGGACTGTGTTTCGGGAGGAAGACGAAGAGCTTGCGCGTGTGATTCAGGCGGCGTGCGTTTAGAGCTGCGAAAGGAGCATCGCCAGCAACGCGGTGCGGTCCGCGATGCGATCTAGAAGGATGCTTTCGTTGGCGGCATGCGCGCCTTCGCCAACGCCGCCAAGTCCATCGAGCGTGGGGACGCCGAGCGCCGCGGTAAAGTTACCGTCGGAGCCACCGCCGGTGGCCGATTCCTCCAGGCTCACGCCCAGTTCCTTGGCGCAGGCGCGCGCCTTCTGAAACAGACTTCGAATGGCGGGCGATCGCTCCATGGGTGGGCGATTCAGACCGCCCTCCACGTGAATTGAGCAGCGTTTGTCGAAGGGACGCAGCGCTCGAAACTTTTTGTCGAGAGCCGCGGCGTCCTTGGTCTTCGCGATGCGAATGTCCACGTCCACGTGCGCCTCGGCAGCCACCACGTTGGTGCGCGTGCCGCCCGCAATCACGCCAGGATTCACCGTGACACCCTGCTTCAGATTGGTGAACGCCGCGATTTTCGGGATCTGGCGCGCCAGTTCGACCACGGCGCTGGCGCCCGCCCGGAAGTCGACGCCGGCGTGCGACGCTTTTCCCTTCACTGTGACGGTGTAATCGCCGACCCCTTTCCGCGCGGTCTTGAGCTTGCCCTTGAGTCCGGTACCCGGCTCGAGCAAAAGCGCGATGGCGCTCTGGCGCGCGGCCTCTTCGGTGAAATGCCGTGAAGTCTCGCTGCCCACTTCTTCGTCCGAGTTGACTTGAAACAGGATGTTACGGCGCACCGGGATCTCGAGCATGCGAAGGGTGAGGATCGCGTAAACAAAGAACGCGATGCCCGATTTCATGTCGAGCACTCCGGGCCCCCACAAGCGGCCGTGCTCCTCGCGGAGCGGCATTTGCGCTAGCGTGCCGAGGGGCCAGACAGTATCGGAATGGGCCAGCACCAGGATTTTGCCGGCGTCGGATTTCGCACCTGGCAGTTTGAACTCGCATCGCAGGTGATTCCCAAAACGGCCCCCTGGCAAGGTCTTCATACTGGCGGTTCCATCCAGACGGCCGGCCAGAAGGTTCACGAAGCGGTTCACGGCTTGAGGCTGATCGCTGGGCGACTCACATCTGGCCAACTCGCGAACAAATGCGACGATGGCGGGCTGTTTCGCCTCGGCAAACGCAAGGAACGGATGCACTGCCTGTTATAATAGCCACTTCGCATGCCCCTTCTCGACATCCAGGAGATTCGCGACATTTTGCCGCATCGTTATCCGATGCTTCTGGTGGATTCGATTCTGGAGTTGGAGGAGGAACGAATCGTCGGCATTAAGAACGTCACGGTGAATGAGCCGTTCTTTGTCGGCCATTTCCCCGAATATCCCGTGATGCCCGGGGTTTTGGTGGTGGAAGCGATGGCGCAAGTGGCGGGCGTGCTGGTGCTCAAGTCGCTTCCCGACCGCAAGAACAAGCTGGTTCTGCTGGCTTCGATCGAGCAGGCCAAGTTCCGCAATCAAGTGCGGCCGGGCGATCAGCTTCGCATCGAGATGAAGGTCACCAGGCGTAAGGCGAACATCGCGAAGATGCACGGGACGGCCACCGTGAACGGACTGGTGGTCGCCGAGGCCGAGCTGATGTGTGTGCTGCAGGCGGCGCCGGCGGCCGAAGAGCCCGTACCGGTTCCCTAAGCGGCGCATGGCGATCCATCCGGCTGCCATCGTCGATACACAGGCCCGGGTCTCCGCAAGCGCTGACATCGGGCCATATTGCATTATCGGCGCGGATGTAGAAATCGGAGCCCGCACGCAATTGATGGCGCACGTGTACGTGGAAGGTGTCACCTCCATTGGCGAAGACAACATTTTCTATCCGTATTCCACCATCGGAGTGGCGTCGCAGGATTTGAAATACAAAGGAGAACGCGCCGAGACTCGCATCGGCAGCCGGAACAAGATCCGCGAATTTGTCAGCATCCACCGCGGCACCGAAGGCGGGGGGCTGGTCACTCAAATCGGCGACGACAATCTGCTGATGGCGTACGCGCACGTGGCTCACGATGTGCGAATTGGCAACCACACGCAACTGGGGAATGCGGTGACGTTCGCAGGGCACGTGATCGTCGAAGATTGGGCGGTGATCGAGGCGTTTAGCGGCGTGCATCAGTTTTGCCGGATTGGGAAGCACGCGTTTGTGGGCGGCTACAGCGTGGTGACGAAAGACGTGCTGCCTTACTCGATGACCGTGAGTCCGCGAGAATCGAAAGTCTTCGGCGAAAACAAAGTCGGATTGGAGCGGCGCGGATTCGCCAAGGAGTCCATCGAAAGTCTGCACAAGGCATTCCGTCTCTTGACCAGGTCGGGACTGAATACCACGCAAGCCGTGCAGCGGATTCGGGAGGAAGTACCCGAGTGCTCCGAGATCGGCGATCTGCTGGCCTTCATGGAACGATCCGAACGCGGGTTCGTCAAGTGAGCTCCCGATGAGCCGTTATGGAATGATCGCAGGCAATGGCCGCTTTCCGCTGCTGGCGCTTGAAACAGCGCGGGAGGCCGGCGACGAAGTGGTGGTGATTGCGATCAAGGAAGAAGCGTCGCCTGAGGTGGAGCAACTCGCCCAACGCTGCTATTGGATCTCGCTCGGCCAGCTTTCCCGGTTGATCGAAATTCTCAAGGAAGAGGGCGTGACCGAAGTGATGATGGCCGGGCAGGTGAAGCATGCGAAGATTTTTTCGTCCATCCGGCCGGATTGGAAGCTGGTGAAGCTGCTGGCGGGTCTGAAGCAGAAGAACACGGATGCTTTGATCGGCGGTGTCGCGAAGATTCTGGCCGACGAAGGCATTCGCCTGGCGGATTCCACGCTGCTGTTGAAGCCGCTGCTGGCGGGCGTGGGCGTGTTGAGCAAGCGTAAGCCAACATCGGAGGAGGAGCGCGACATCGGCTATGGCCGGAAGATCGCGAATACGCTGGCTGGAATGGACGTGGGCCAAAGCGTCGCGATTTGCGATGGCGCCTGCGTAGCGGTGGAAGCGATGGAAGGCACCGATGCGATGCTCGTGCGCGCAGCTTCGCTCGTGAACGGCAAGCCGCTTCGGCTGGTGAAGGTCTCGCGGCGGCGCGGCCACTTGCTCTTTGACGTTCCCGTGGCCGGACCGGGAACCATCGAGGCGATGGAAAGAGCGGGCGCGACCGCGTTGGCCGTGGACGCTGGGCGAACGCTGCTGCTGGATCGCGAGGCGATGTTGGCGAGAGCGAACGAATGCAAAATTGCGGTGGTTGGCTGCGAACCGGAGCAATAGCTCCCGATTAGTCGCGTTTGTTGCCGATCAGCAGCGAGAGCAAGTATTCGTTGGCGGCGGGATGGGTCCTGATCTTGGCCCAGTTGCTGAATGCCTTCCCCACTTCGGCGACTGTATCCCGCGCTTCCGACGGTGTCCACTCGCTTGCATTGTCATAGTCGGCCCGTTGCCGGGCTTCTTGCAAAAGGACAAACGCTCGTGCCACGGCACGCAATTCAGACGGCAATGTGAGCGAAGGATTGCTCCAGCCCATCCATTTGTCCTGCGCAACGGATTGGGAAACCGCCTTCATCTTCGCGTGCTCGAATTTTCGTTCGAGACCGGCCCGCGTAGAGTCTGATCCGGTCCATCCTTGGACTGCCTCTTGAACGAGAAAGTGGAAGAGTGCGTAATATGCTGTCGAGACGGATCGGCGTAGCGCCGCCTGCTTCGGATCATCAGGCGCTGGGTTGGCAAGACGGCCAGCCAGCGTCAGCAGGTCCTCCGCTACTCCCATTCAGGGTCTTTCAATTCGTCCTCTTCAGACTTGGTACGAAAATAGGAGTACGGGATGTAAACTGAGAGCTCCGACTCGTAGAGCGCCAGATCTTTGACCAGCGCGTCTCTGATGCGGCCCGTCAGCTCCGAGAGGGGGTAGCGCTCCACCGCCTCGTCTGTCAGAACGATCCGGAAATAGATCGCGGGATCGCCATCCCAGTCGCGGCTAAACGAGTGCCTGATGCGAACCACTTCGCCGGGGAATTTCCTGGCAACTTCGTCCACCCTTTGCGCGAAATCCTTCAATTGCTGGGGGCTCAAATAGGTTGTCGCCATACATCACCATGATAAGTTAAGGTCTTGAACAAAATTCGAGTCGCCGTCATCGGCGCGGGTGTGTTTGGCCGGCATCACCTGCGCGTGTTGAGCCAGTCTTTGAACGCCACGCTGGTGGGCGTGGTGGATGCCGATCTGGAGCGTGCCGCCCAAGCGGCCGCTGAGCACAACTGCCTGACGTTCGCGACGCTGGGCGAGTTGAAGGACAATGTCGATGCGGCTGTAGTCGCGGTGCCCACGTCCGGGCACGCTGAAGTCGGGTGCGAGTTGCTCGAATCCGGCATCGACGTGTTAGTGGAGAAGCCGATCGCGGCCGATCTCGCCTCCGCGCGGCGTTTGGTGGACACGGCGGCCGAGCACGAACGCATCCTGCAGATCGGCCACCTGGAACGCTTCAATCCCGCCGTCGCGGCCTTGAAGAAAATCACGACCATCCCGCTGTTCTTCGAAATTCACCGGCTCAGCCTCTTCAGCCCGCGCAGCCTGGACGTCGACGTAGTTTTAGACTTAATGATTCACGACCTCGATATCGTTCTAGACTTGGCCGGCACGCTGCCGGAGGAGATTCGCGCGGCGGGGATCTCCATCCTGTCCGATAAAGTGGATATCGCTAACGTGCGCCTGGCATTCCCTGGTGGATGCATCGCCAATCTGACCGCCAGCCGCGTATCCACCGAACGGGTCCGCAAACTGCGCCTCTTCCAGCCGCATCAATACATTTCGCTCGATTACCAGAAGCAGGAGGCGGTAGCGTTCACGGTCAGCGGGAACCAGCAGATCGGGTTTCAACCGCTGCCAACCGTCAAAGAAGAACCGCTGCGGCTGGAGGTGGAGGCCTTTCTGGCTTCTGTGGCCAATCGGACGCAGCCATTAGTGCCGGGGGAAGAGGGACTTCGGGCGCTTGAAGTCGCCCTCGCGATTCTTGATAAAATTGAGGAGCACGCGAAGTTGGTCTCGAAAACCCTCCAATCGATTAGCTAGCATTATGACCTCAGGCGCCGATTCCGGTCCTAATTTTCTGCTGGACTGGCACGAGTCGGCGGACTCGCGGCGGTATTGGCGGGCCGGTGTTGGTTCGCTCGTGATCCACGCCCTGGTCGTCCCGGTAGTGGTCCTGGTGGCAACTTTGGGCGTCCCCGCGCCGAGGGAAGGCACCCAGATTTATCCCGATTTCAGACAGGCCGTACATTTAGTATTGCCGCAAGACCTGACGCAGAAGGCGCCCAATAAGGGCAAGGTGGCCAAGGAAGTGGACGTTGAGGATCTGAAGCCTCGGCCAGCCACCCAGCAACGTCTGCCGCCTGCGCCGGCCTTGCGAGCGTTCAAACCGCCGAATCCGCAGCCGCCGGGTCCTCCGCAGCCGGCGCCGCGCATTGCCGAACCTCCGAAAATCGAGACGCCGACGACGGCACAGAACGCTCCGCCGCTCCCGCCCGCGTTAGCCGGCACGCCGAACGCTCCGCCGACGCAGATTCAACCTGTGGAGCAGCCCAAGCTGGCGTTTGAAACGCCGGGACAGAACGGCCCCAGCGGGTATAAGGGCCAAGCCAAGCTGACGCCGCCGAAGGCGAGCGTGCAGGAAGCGATCCGCGATATTGCGCGCGGCGGTGGCGGCCAGGGCAGCGTCGCGGTGGGCGACCTGGACCGGCCTCCGGATTTACCCGAAAGCATCCATCTTCCGCCCTCGCCGGGCAATACGGGGAGCAGCCTGGAGCTGATGAGCGATCCGCTGGGTGTGGATTTCAGGCCCTATTTGATTCAGATTCTCTCGCTGGTCCGAAAGAATTGGTTCGCCGTGATCCCGGAAAGCGCGCGCCTCGGCAATCGCGGGGTGGTGGAGTTGCAATTTATCATCGATCGGAATGGGGATGTCCCGAAACTTGTGATCGCGACGCCATCGGGATCGGAATCTCTGGATAAAGCCGCGGTAGCCGCAGTAAGCGCGTCGGTGCGGTTCCCGCCATTGCCCAATGAGTTTAAAGGGCAGCAGATAAGATTGCAGTTTGCGTTTAAGTACAATTTTAAGTAAGTACACAGATCAGAAGTCAGAATTCAGAATTCAGAAGTCAGAATTCAGAATTACTGAAGCACAACTAGGCCGGCTCGGGCGAAGCCGAACTTTCGCGCCTGTTCGTCGATCACGCTGACTTGGCACGTGTAGCGGCCCGGTGGAATGTTTGCCAGGGGCATCTCGAACTGGAAGGCCAGGGTGTTTTGGCGACCGGATTTTGGTTTGGTGACGCGCACAGGGGCCGATTCGAAGGCCTTCGACTTGCCCCGGAACATCATCAGTTCTGCCGAAACGCTGGGCGTGGCCACCGTCCCGGGATCGTACACTTCGAAATAGACGTAGAGCTTCTGATTCTTGCGGAACACGCGCGTGATGTCGGGGATCAGTTTTTGGCCGTTGTCCACCAGGGGATGTTCATTCAGTAGCTTCTTGTTACCGCCCGCATTCCCGATGCTGGCTGCCAGCGGTTCGCGCTGATTGCTCCACACCACCGAACTCATGCGCACCGAAGACGTCTGCTTGCTCAAATCCGGGACGTTGAACTTCATTTCGAACGTCCCCATCTTGCCGTTCTGATTTTCACGCGCCAAGAACCGCAAGTTGTAGTCGCCGGGCGGCAGCGTGACTCCGGTGTCATATTCCACGTGCCGCTGCGCAAGTTGCGCTGCATTTTCTTCGGTTAGTTTAAGCTTGATCTCGTCGCGAACGCCTCCCAGGAGCTTTCCGTGCAGGTCACGGATTTGGCCGATAAAATCCAGATCGGTGGTTGACTTCGGCGAAAGATCGAGCGATGAACCGGAGATGCGCACGGTGATCGGGACGAAATATTTGTCACGTCCAGTTTGGAAATAATCCACCTCCATCGCCAGCGGCAGATCGGTGAACGGATCGTCCAGCGTGAGCGCATCTTCGAGTTGGCGCTCTTTGTCGCTCGAATTCATCTTGCCCCAGACCTTGGCGGCGTAATAACCCTTGCGATAGTCGATCTTCGCCGATTCGGGAAGCGACGCCACTTTCACCGTCACATGACGGTACTTGCCGTCCTGCGCGGGATTCGCGCTGTAGTAGCCGAGAACGTAGTAGCTGCTGATGTCGGTCTGCACGGCCTTGATGCCGAGCGTCAGGTCGTTGCTGTCGAGAAGCGCCTTTCCGCCGGTGTCGGCGGCCAGCGTATAGATGGTGTCCTGAGTGTCGTGAAACGAAGTACGGGCGCTGGTTTGCGTGCTGCCCGTAAACACGCCGGTGCCCTTGGGCGATGCCACGGTCGCGTCGCCGGCCGGCGGGATGGCTACCAGTCCGCGAGCGTCGATCGGATAAAACGACACATTGGCGCGCACGGCTGCATTGACCGTGGCGCGAATCTGCGATTGATTATCGACGCCTGTCTTACCGATGCCGCTGGAGAAATAGACCAGCGCCTTTTTTTCCGGGAAGGGCGCCAGTTTGCGAGTGGCGTCTTCGAGCGCGCTCAGCTTGCGGTCGGTGTTGAAGATGTTGAACTCGGTATCGTCGGCGGTGAATTCGCCGCTGTCGTCGGTGGGATCGGCGCCGGTTGCAGCCAGCGCCGCCAGTTCGCTGGAATCGCCGACGCGCAGCGATTGAATCACCGAGAGCAGTGTTTCGCGATCGTTGGTGAAATCCTGCACCACGCGCAGCTCGTTGGTCAGCGTCATGATGGACACCATATCGGAAGCGGTCATTTGCGTGTCGATGAATTTCACGGCGGCGTCACGCGCGCGGATCTGTTCAGCGGGCTGCATGGATGAAAGATCGAAAAACATTGCGATCAGACGCCGGTCCTTGAGTTGGTCGGCCTTTACAGGTGGCGGCGGTTCCATAGGAGTGGGTTTGGTTTCGGCCGGTCCGCGTGTCTTGAGCGTTGGCGCGGGCGCTTCCAGCGCCGGCAAAGTCTCGCCATTCAGGCGCTGGAGCTCGAACACCGCGATCTGTTGCGGCTTGCCATCTTCGAGCAGAGTGAACTGCTCCTTCTTCAAGTCTTCGATCGCTTTGCCACTTTTGTCTTTGATGGCGACGTTGACGATGACGAGGTTCGTGTTGGTCTTGAAGGTCGGAGACGGCTGGTCCTGCGCCAGCATGGCTGCGCAAACTAACGCCGCCGAACCGATCTTGAATGCGCTATTGGGCATGGCAGGCATCTCCTAAAAGCGGAACCTGATGTTGATGTCGGCGGTTCGCATGGCGCCGGCTGAAGTCGGCAAGCCGTACAGCGCGGAGCCAAATACGGTGTTCACATTGGTGATGTTGACGTGATTCAAAGTATTGTTCGTCTCCAGGCGTAGCTCGAGCCGCTTGCGGCTACCCTCGCCTCCCAGCGTGAAGTAGCGCCCAAACGCGGTGTTGAGCGACCAGGACCACGGCCCCGGAATGGTGTTGCGCCCCGCGTCGCCCAGCTCACCCGGAGTGGGATACGTAAACGCAGCCGGATTGAAATATCCGCTGCCGTCCGTCACCGGCAAACCGGTGGCTTCGGCGCGTCCGCTGCCCACGACACCGGTGCCCGCAACGTTGGATTGGTTCCCCAGGATCTGCGCTGTGAGCGGACTGCCGCTTTCCAGCAGGGCCGATCCGCTCAAGGTCCAGTTGCGCTTCCACCAACTGGCCTGCGTCGGCGTGCTCAAAACATAGTTCAGATTCAGGACGTGCCGCCGGTCGAAGCTCGAAAGTCCCCGCTCCGCGCTCAAATCGAACGCGTTCTGGGCGACCACATTGCCAACGCCGCCGAACGTGGAGCTATCGTCAATCGACTTTGAATAGGTATAGAGGATGTTGAACGACATATTGCGCGCGAAGCGCCGCATCAGCCGCACTTGCCCAGCATGATAAATCGAATTGCCCCAGGAGCTGTCGTAAATGAACTGCTGGGCATTTCCAATTGGCAGAACGTTCTGCGACGTCAGCGGTGACGAGCCGGGAGCCGCGCGATTGGGCACGGTTTCGGTGTCGAGATCGGTGCCTTTGGTTCCCAGATAGCTGATCTCGAAGAAGAACGACCGGCTCAAGTTTTGTTGCACGCTGACGTTCCAACTCTGAGCGTAACCGACCTTGTAATTCTCTTGGACCGCGTAAGTGTTCAACACCGTGGCGTTGGTGGGAGCGGTAGCGAGCCCGTTTTGGAGCGTCAGCACGTCGGCGCTGCTGGTGGTCAGCCGCTCTGTCACGGCGAATGGCGGCTGCTCAGACAGCTCGGTGGCCAGACGATTGAGCGCCGTTGGATTGTAGTAAATTCCATAACCCAAGCGCACCACGGTCGAATGCTTCGAGCTCGGTTTCCAGGCGAGCCCGCCGCGCGGCGCCCAATCGTCGCGATCCGGCTTTATCAGGCCGTTGGGAAATCCCGGAGTGCCCGGATAGATCGGAGTAACCGCTGTGAAACCAGACGCGATATCGAGATTCGCGAGGTGCCCGTATTTCTCCGAAAGCGGCGAATAGTATTCGTAGCGCAGCCCAAACATCAGCGTAAGATTCGGATTCACGCGCCAATCGTCGTTGGCGTAAAAGTCATAGGCGTTCTGGCGGAAATACGTGCTGTCTCCTCCGAATTGAACCGAGCTGGCCTGGGGCAGACCCAGCAGGAAATCCGCGAAATCCAAGCCGGTGTTGGGAATCGGCTGGCCGCTCGAATTGAAAGCGCTGGTCGCGATTCCGCTGAACTGGAACGTGCCGCGTGCGTTCTGGTCGGTAGTGGTGTTGCGGTCCTGGCGCTTGAAATCCCCGCCGAACGTGAGCGTGTGATTCTTCTTCACCCAGCTAAAGGAATCGCCCTCGGCCAGGCTCTGTACCACCGACTGCGACGGCAGAGCGTCGGTGAGGCTGGCAAAGTTGGTGAAAGAGAGCGTGGGAGGGCCATAGTTGATCGGCTCCTGCGAAGTCCCCTGGATGCCAAGTTCGGCCGCTACATTGGTTCCGTATGAGAAATAGGAATCCTGCGAGGTGCGATTGCGGTTGAACGTCAATTGCGCCACGTTGATGCCATTCGAGCCGACGTTGTGCGTCCAACTCAAATTCGTGTTGTCGCCGAAACCGGTTCCTGGGTCCAGATATCCGAAGAGCTGCGCGGTATCGCTCTTGCGCCGCTGGAAACTTTCGTTCAACGCCAGCCGGTCGTTCTTGCCGAGGTTCTGGTTCAAGCGGAGACTGACATTGTCGGTATCGGCCGGAACGGCCGTGACAAATTCAAAATTCTGTACTGCGCCGGGTAGATTCGGCAGCGGGATGTACTGGAGCAGTCCCGCCGCCGCCGGGTTGATCAGGCTGCTCGGAATCACGTTGCCTGAAAAAGGCGCACCGGTGGAAGGATTGTAGATAGTCGGAACCACGCCGTTGACAATGGCCTGCGAAAAATCGCCATTGCGTTCGGCGGACGTCGGCACCGTGCCGACGTTGTAAAAAGCGCTCTGGCCGCGCGTTCCGAAATAGCTCAGCGTGAAGAACGTGGAGTCGCCTTTCAGCAGGTGCGGAATGCGCAACGGCCCGCCAAGAACGCCGCTCCAGCGGTAATTGTTGAAGTTGGGTTGCGGCACAGGCTGTCCACTTAACGAGAACGACTTGGCGTCGGTGGAATCACCTTGCCATTGGAACGAGACGTTGCCGTGAATGCCCTGGCGGCCGCGATTGGCGCGATTGCCAATGAATCCGCCATTCCCTCCCGGCCGATTGCGGCGCTGACCTCCGGGGCCGCCGAAACCCCCGCCACGTCCGCCGCCGAATCCGCCGCCGCGTCCCCCACCGAATCCTCCGGCGCCGCCAGGGCCTCCTGGAGCTCCTGGAGCGCCCGGTTGGCCTTCGACGCCCGCTCCCGGCAGTCCACCGGGGGCTTGCATACCCAGGGCCGGACCGCGCAGGCCGAAATCATCCTGTCCGGTTTGCAACCCGTTGCTCAGCGATCCGTTGACCAGGAACGCTTCGTTAGCATTCCCCGGCGCCTGCGCAGTAGCATCTTGAGGCGGGGACGCGGCAATTTGGTCCAATTCGTTTTCTGTCGTTCCCGCCGCGGCGCGGAAACCGCCCTGTTGCTGCTGGGGACGCTGGGCGAACTCTCTGGTGCGGGGCTGCAAATCCAGCGACCACTCCGCCGGAAGCGATCCCGGGCCAATCTGAATTTGCTTGCGAGCGGTCTGGAACCCGAACATCTGGACTTCCACCGTGTAGGTTCCGGGCGCAAGATCCGGCAGTTCGTAAGAGCCGGACTCGTCGGTGGTAGTCACCGCCCGGCGATCGCCTTGCATCGCAATTACTGTGGCTCCGGGCAGCGGCTGGCCGCCAAACTTCACGATTCCCGTGGAGATAACGCTCGGCTGAGCGTGCAGCCAGGCAGCCAGGAAGATGAAAAAGCAAAACCGCAGCACTAGCTAAAGGATCGCACTTACCCTGCTAACCGTTACCGAAATCGGTGTAAAAGAGGGTAAACGATCTAGTTGGCTTTTAGAAGCACCACGGTGATGTTGTCCGGGCCGCCGGCCTGCTTCGCCGCTTCGATCAGGCGTTCGCACTTCGCTTGGAGGGAACCGTTGCCGGACAACTTATCCGCAATGACGCCCGGTTCAATTACGCCGTGGAGCCCGTCGCTCGAAATCAGGAATAATTCGCCCGGATGTGGACGGACGGTATAGGAATGCACCCGCAGCTCCGGGCTGACGCCGATCGCCATGGTCAATACGTGGCGCATGGGGTGCGTCTTCAGAGCGGCCTCGTCGATCCCGAGACGCCGGCCTACCTCGTTCACCCAGGTTTGATCTTCCGTGATCCCGGTGAGCTCGCGGCCATTGTACACGTACACCCGGCTATCGCCGACGCTGGCGATCAGCAGTTCCGGTCCGGACTCGAGCGCCGCTACCAGGGTAGTTCCCATGCCCTCCAGTTCCGGATTACTCGCCGCCTCTTTCATTACTCGCTGATTGGCCTCGCGAAAAGCCTGACAGAGAGTTTCCGCGTCCGGCGCAGGCGCGTTCTTTAGGAACGAGTCCACGGTTTCCACCGCTAGTTTAGACGCGTGCTCGCCCGCCTGAGCGCCTCCCATGCCGTCCGCGACAATGTAGGCGCCGGTGGGAGAGATCAGATAGAAATCTTCGTTATTTTGGCGGACACAGCCAGGATCGGATAGACCGAACGCTTCCAGCATGAGCTTTTTGGATTATACCCGTTTCCAGAATTGGGGAGTCTTCACGGCTCCAGAAGGCGAATCATGACCTGCAAACCCGAATCAGGGCTTGTCCGGCTGAAGCACGGCCTTCAACTGCCAGTATGCGCTCTCTTCATAGTTCGTCTTCAGGCGCTCCAGGCCCTCAGTTTGCGAGTCGCCAGGCCGGGGACCGCTACGCTTTTCACAGCGCTCCAGCAAGAGCGCGGCTACCGCGTCATCGGGGTCGCGATCCAGCACCGTGTGGAATCGCTCGGCCGCGGCCGTGAAGCTTCCCGCTCGCCACAGCGCGTAACCCAGGTTGAATTGATACAACGGATCGCTGCTGTCGCCCTCCAAAGCTTTGCGAAAATTATCCACGGCGGCTGGAATGATATTGGCGCGCGATTCCGCCGCCGCGAGATCGTTGTACACCTCGCTCAAGGGAACTACGCGGGCTACCATCTGGAACGCCGATTCGGCGCCCGCAAAGTCCCCCGTGTGATAACGGCAAAGGCCGAGGAAAAAATTGGCCTCGTGATAATGGACGTCTCCCGGCGGTACCTTTTGGAACCAGTCGGCGGCCGAGGCGTATTCCTTCTTGCTCCACAGCAACCGTCCGAGCTGAAAGTCGGGCAAGGAATAGTGAGCGTCCAAATGGGCGGCTTGCGTGAAAAAGCGGTGCTTGTCGTCGGTGTTGGTGGCGAGCAATCCGCGGGTGTAGTTCTCCACGGCATCCACGCGCACCGCCGGGTGGCGTTGCTGGAATTCGGCTTCGGATGGTGCGCTAGCAGGCCTCAGATAACGCAACGTTTGCCAGGCCAGATGCTCCTGCAGCGCTGCCAGATCTTCAAGCGCGCCCACTTCGCGGAACTCCGGGCCTTGCTTGACGTGCTTCAGGTCCAGCACGCGCGCGGTGATCTGCAGTGAACCACGGCTCTGGACCGTCGAGTCGGGTACTGGCTTTACGTCATACTGCCCGAAGACCACGAGTTCGGCGTCCAACTCCTGGCCGATCTTGACCACCGAGGCTTTGGTGAGCAGCGAGTACGGCCGCAGCGAAAGACGGCTATAAGCCTCAATGCGGTCGTCGCGGTCGAGCGCCATCAACCCCTCGGATGAAAGCGCTTCACGGACCGATTCGGCCAGGCTCTCACCCATCCAGTCGAGATTGGGATTCTTCGAGACGTTGAAAAAAGGCAAAACCAGATAAGTGGCGGCCTGCGCGGGCGCGAGCAGAAAACACAGGCCCGCTAGGGCGCATAGAAAACGGAGCACGATTCCATTTTACCGCGCTAAATATTCCCGCCGTTCAATTAGGGTGAAGGAATGGCGGCAGCCGATGGACCGCCGCCTCAAAAAGGCCCGGGGAGAGAGGCCTCGAAGCGCACACAAAACCTCAGTTGGTGGCGTTCGATGTTTTGTCGAACACAATCCGTGTGCTGGTGCCGCCAATACGGATCTCTTCTACTTGCATGCCGTTCATGCGCACCGCGGTTCGTTGATATTTCTGACCGTCGTTCTCAACTTTCACCGGCGCTTCGGTCACGGTTTTGCCCTGCTTGAGGACCGCGGTGTTGTCCTTCAGCTCCAGCTTGTAGTCGCCTGCTTTCAGTTCAGACCCATTAATCATGACGGGATCGTAGAACGTAACGTTGTAACTGCTCGCGGCGCTCGCGACAGCCAACGCGATGGATGCAAATCCGAGTAGGATATTCTTAACCATTTTTGTAACTCCTCAACGTAAACTTACTAACTTCATGTCTATATACGTTGCGGATGCTCTTGTGTTCCGAAGAAATTGTGTGAATATTTTGTAGCTTAGGCTGCGCCGGCCCCCTGGAGAATCGCGAGCGCTTCCATTTGCACCTGCGGGTCGTCGCCGAAGCCGGCAATCCAGTGCACGGCCTGTTCCTTTCGAAACCAAGTTAGCTGGCGTTTAGCGTAACGACGAGTTTCCAATTGCGTGGACTCCAATGCCTGCTCCCCGGTGATTCGTCCTTGCAGCATTTGTAGCGCCTGTTTATAACCCAGGGATTCGAAGGGCTTCGCTTCCGGTGGCACGCCCGCGGATAGCAAGCGGCGAATTTCATCCGCCAGGCTCCCTTGGGAGGCGCTTTGATTGAATAAATCGGGATCGAACATTCGCCGGGCGCGCTCGTTGAGTCTCTCGTAAAGCAGGTCGCGCGGTGGATCCAATCCAATCTTGACTGGCAGGAAGCCCCTCAGCGGGTATCGTCCACGTTCGAACATGGACGATACCGGCGCTTTTTCAAGCAAACGGACTTCGAGAGCGCGCGTGGTTTTGTTCTTGTCGTTGGGATGAATGCGCGCCGCTGAGGCGGGATCGAGGCGCGCCAGAATTCGGTGTACGCTGCCCGGACGCGTTCGTTCTTTTTTGAGCAGGCGATCGCGTAGAATAGGGTCGCGCGCGGGTCCCGGCGAAAGGCCCTCCAAAAGTCCTCGCAAGTAGAAGCCGGTGCCTCCCACCAGCACCACTGTCCGTCCGCGCGCTGAGATTTCGCGAATCGCCGCCTCAGCCACTCGGGCATAATCGCCCGCGGTGAACAGGTCCGTGGGTTCCACGATATCGATCAAGTGATGGGGAACACCCTGGCGTTCCGCTGGCGGAACCTTGGCGGCGCCTATATCGAAGCCGCGGTAAACCTGCAGCGAATCGCAATTGACGACTTCTGCTCCGAGGGCGCGCGCGATGCAAAGGGACAGGTCGCTTTTGCCGGAGCCCGTGGGCCCTAGTACGACCGGGAGAGGAATCAACTGGTTCTCGGACACGCTCCCGACGATGGTAGCGTGCTACTCGATGAATCCGCGCCAGGTCTTGCCGCGTCCATCGCGAAGCACCAGTCCGAAGCTGTCGGAGACGCCGGTGATGGTGCGGCCGTTGGCGTCGCGAAACGTGTAGCGGACCGATTCTTCGGTCACCTTTTCGGCCGTTCCACGCCAGATGTTTCCGAATTCATCGCGCAAGCGCAGGTGATCGCCGTGGCCGAAGCCATAAAGACGCGTGCTGGTGCCTTCCTCTTCGAAATTGAAGAAGCCGCCAGGCATTTTGCTGTGGACGCGACGGCGTTTGAAGATGCCCCGCTGTATCATTAACTCCATTATCAGGACGCTTGATCGGGTTGCAGATCGGGGAATCACCTTAGGGACGAGAATTCGCGTACTTATATTTTGCCGGTTGTGAGTGTTGCGAGACGTGGTCTGCGCCTGCCATTCTTACTAGATCAGTTTCAGCGCATCATGAGAATCGTATTGCAACGCGTGAAGAGCGCTCGGGTCGACGTCGCGGGCGAAACCACCGGCTCCATCGGAGTGGGATTAGTTATTCTTCTTGGCGTCACTCAAACGGACCAAGAGGAAGACGCCGAGTACCTGGCGGACAAGGTGGTGAAACTCCGCATATTTCCCGACGAAGCACACCGCATGAATCGCAGCCTGCTCGAAGCGGGAGGGTCGCTGTTAGTAGTTTCCCAATTTACGCTGTACGGCGACTGTAGAAAAGGGCGCAGGCCGAGTTTCGACCAGGCCGCTCCGCCCGAGCAGGCCCGCGCGCTTTACGAATACTTTATTCAGCGTCTAAAATCGAGTAACATCGCAGTGGAAACGGGCGTCTTTCAGGCCGAGATGGAAATCCACCTCATTAATGATGGTCCGGTGACTTTTATACTGGACTCCAAACGAATCCATACGGATCACTCTCCGACGGAAGCGCCGTAACAAGGTAACAACCAGATAATCCCAGCCTCGCGAGCGGTTAGGTATCATCCAAATAGGAGTACTCATGCCTCGTACAGGAAGTTCAATTCAGAATCATTCCTTGTTGGCGGCAGCACTCGAGGGACTCGAGCTGCAGAAACAGCGAATCGACGAGCAGATTCAAGAGGTGCGTTCACTGTTGGGAAAAACTCCCGCCCGTCGTGGACGTCCGCCCGGTTCAACTAACGGCGCTTCGACAAACAACGGCCCTGCAACTAAGCGGGCCCGGCTCAGCGCCGCGGCGCGCAAAAGGATCGCCGCCGCTCAGAAGCGGCGATGGGCCGAGTACCGTAAATCAGCGGGTGGCAAGTCGACATAGGTCCAATCAAAGCGCCGGGCGATCTCATCCACGGATCCGGCGGCCACTAACTTGCCCTTTTCGAAGAAGACCGCGCGGCTTGCGAGCGACGCCGCCAAACGGACGTTGTGCGTAACTATCAACTTAGCCTGCGGAAGGTCGGCGAGTAAGTGAAGTAAGTTGCGTTCGGCCGGAGGATCCAAAAAGGTGGTCGGTTCGTCCAATACCAGGATTTCAGGCTCCATGGCCAGAACGCCGGCCAGCGCCACACGCCTTTTTTCCCCGGCGCTCAAATGATAAGGAGCCTTGTTCCAGACCTCCGCCAAGCCCGCCTGTTGCAGAGCTAACTTCGCCTTGGCGATTGCTTCCTCTTCTGGCATTCCCTGGTTGAGCGGTCCGAACGCTACGTCGTCCAAAACGGTGGGCATGAAGAGTTGCTCGTCGGAATCCTGAAACACCATTCCAATCTTCGAGCGGATAAGGGGCAGAGTTTCCTTGTTCAGCGGCAAGCCGCAGACCGTGATGCTGCCTTGCCCGCGCAACACGCCGTTGAGCTGCAGAACGAAGGTGGTCTTGCCGGACCCGTTCGCGCCCAACAGCGCCACGGTTTCGCCTGGATACAGCGTGAAGTTGACGCCTTCCAAAGCCTGGGCGCCGTCTTCATACTGAAAATAAAGATCGCGAACTTCTATGAGCGGAGGAGGGACTTCAGTGACCGGTGTCATCCCAAACGCACCAGAATCAGGAAGGCCGAAACCAGCAGCAGAAACGCGCCGTCGCGCGCGCCGAAGCGCGGGGCATGGAGAAGCGAAAAACGTCCCGAGAACCCGCGCGCCAGCATGGCCCGATGAATTCCCTCAGCGCGCTCGTAAGAACGCGCGAATAACACGGCCAGCGCTCCCGTGGCTGCGCGAAACCTGGACCCCCGGCGATGCCCGGCGCCGCTGTCGCGACAGGAGGCAGCCAATCGCATATGCTGGGCCTGTTCGGAAAGCACGAACAGATAGCGATACAAGAACTGCGCCACCAACACCAGTAATCGCGGGGACCCCAGCCTTTCCAAGCCGCCAAGCAACAATGACAAAGGAGTGGCGCCTGCGAGCAACAGCACCGCGACGGTGGAGAGATAACTTTTCTCCACCAGCGCCAGCGCGCGTAATGGCTCGCCCGCCAGCCAGGCGATCAATGCGAAGGTCAGCGAAAACGGCAGCACGACCATGGCGCGCGTCACTACACCGCCCAGCGGAAGGCGTGCGATCAGGATGGCGGCGGCCAGCAGCGCCGCATAAGTGGCCAGAACCGCGACCGCAGTGGCTGGGGTGGTTGCCAGCACCACTAGGAACACCAGGAGCGCGAGAATCTTAGCGCGCGCATCGCGGCGATGGAGCGGGCTGGTTCCTTGACTCCAGCGGTCCAGCAGAACGTGGTGCAATCAAGCGCTCCTACGCCGGACCAGCCAGCGCGCCGTGGTCGCGCATACTGCGTAGATCAGCAGCAGCCCCGTCAATCCTGCCGTGGCTCTTCTCACCCACGCCGATTCAACCAACGATCCCATGGTGTAATCCGCAAGTGGCGCGTGCAGCACCGTCCTGGCCGTCAGACCCAACTGAATTCCCAGCCGCTGAATCCCGTCGGGCGCCGCCGAAGCGACCAGGAACCCAACCGCTCCCAGCGCGATCGCCGCGCCGCCGAGGATCGCCAGAGTGCGCCGGTTGGAGGCCCGCGGCTGAGGAACAAACCCCGCATCGAGCTTCGCGATGGCCTGGATCACGCAAATCGTGATGGCGCCTTCGATCGCCGCGCTGGCCGCAAATAGCGCGAGCGAAACCAGCACCATGGCTCGCGGCATAGCGACGCCCGACATCAGCAATTCGCCGAGCGCGAGCGATCCACTGACCATCACCGACAAGAAAGCTCCGGCGAACATCGCCGACCGGCGCCAACTCGCGCCCCACACGTGATACGGCCAGTAACCGGCCAAAACGCCCACCACCGCCATATTGAAGACGTTGGCCCCGAGCGCGAGAACCCCGCCGTCCTGGAACACGAACGCCTGGATGGCGACGATCACCGTCATCACCAGAACGGCCGGCGCGGGACCCAGCGTGTAGGCCAGCAAAGCTCCGCCGACCAGATGTCCGCTGGTTCCTATTCCCACCGGAAAATTGATCATTTGCGCCGCGAACACAAATGCTCCCATGACTCCCAGCAGTGGGATTCGCGTGTCGTCCAACTGGCGACCGGCCTGACGCACCATGAGTCCCACGGCCGGAATGGCTATGACGTCGAGCGTCGCCCACACCGGTGGAGAAAGAAAATTGTCCGGAATATGCATCGCGGCGCAGTCTCAAAGTAGCACGATTTTCTGAAGCGTGTGACGCCTTGCCGCCTGGGACCGGCTCCGCTAATCTGGCTATACCGATGAGCGATCTTAGCCGTATTGGAGTGGCGATCGACGCCAGCCTCCTGAAGAAATTCGATCACCTGATCTCCTTACGCGGATATACCAACCGCTCGGAAGCCTTTCGCGACTTGATCCGCGACGAGCTGGTCGAGAAGATGTGGGAACGTCCCGACGCCAATGTCGTCGGTACGGTTACTTTGGTCTACGATCATCACGTGCGACTGCTGAACGAGAAGCTGACGGATCTTCAACACTCTCACTTTCACAACATCCTTTCCACCATGCACGTGCATCTGGATCACGACAACTGCCTGGAGGTGCTGGTGGTGAAGGGAAAAGCCGCAGCAGTCAAGAAAATCGCGGATGCCTTGATCAGCACCAAGGGGGTGAAGCATGGACGCCTCACCATCACCTCCACCGGTGCCGAATTGTGATCGTCGGAACGGGGGTGGATCTCGCCGAGGTGGACCGCATTCGCGCGGCGATCGAACGTCACGGGCAGCGCTTCATCGAGCGCATCTTTACGCCTGCTGAAATCGCCTACGTCGAGCGCAAAGCCAACCGCTACGAACGCTACGCCGCTCGATTCGCCGCCAAGGAAGCGGGGATGAAAGCCATCGGAACAGGCTGGAGACGCGGGGTCCGCTGGCGAGACTTCGAAGTAACGAACCTGCCTTCCGGGCGTCCGACGCTGCAATTCCATGGCGCCGCTTCCCGGTTCGCGGATAGCCTGGGAGTGCGGAATATCGCGCTTTCGATCACGCATACGGCTGTGCAAGCCATGGCGATCGTCATTTTGGAATCGTAGCGGGGGCGCCGTATTCCATTCCGTCTGAGACAACGGACTCCTTCCGGCTACTTTCACTGCATGACAGTCAAGAAGAAGAAAAAGAAGAAGCCCACCCGCTCCCGGCGACCCTCGGTGGTTCCGGCTGCGTCCATCGATAGGAGCATCTACTTTGTCCGCGGCCAAAAGGTCATAATCGACAACGATCTCGCTGTTCTCTATCGCGTGCCCACTAAAGTCTTCAACCAAGCTATTCGCCGCAATATGCTACGGTTCCCGGCTGATTTCATGTTCCAACTGACCTCCGAGGAGACCGACAACTTGAGGTCACAGTTTGTGACCTCAAGTTGGGGCGGCCGCCGTTATCTGCCCTTCGTATTTACCGAACAGGGCGTTGCGATGCTCTCTAGCGTGCTCAAGAGCGATCGGGCAATTCAGGTGAACATCGCGATCATGCGTGCTTTCGTCAAATTGCGCGAACTCCTGGCAACGCATCAAGACCTGGCCGGCCGCCTCGAAGAACTGGAAAAAAGGTATCAGAAGCACGACGGGCAAATCCGGGAAGTATTCGACGCGATTCGCGCTCTTCTCGCTGCCCAGCCCGCCAAGCGTCCGATGGGATTCCGGGTTCAGGGCCCCCATCAAAAGTGAGAGAACTTCGGCTAGGCCGCCACTAGTCCTTTGTCCAAAGGGCTGCATGGCGTTCCGCTTCACGTTCACGCTCGTATTGACAGTAGCTTCGTTGGCGGCCCAATCGAACGACCCCGCTTACAAACCCCTGGAAAGCGCATATCAAGGGCTGCGCGAGAAAAACTACGATCAAGCCATCGCCGGCTTTCAGCAAGCCATCGCTCTGGCGCCGGAGCGCGCGTCCATCCGCAAGGACCTGGCGTACACGCTGCTCAAGATTGGAGAGAACGACGCCGCGGGCGATCAATTCGGTGAGGCTATGCGACTGGATCCCACAGACCAGCACGCAGCGCTTGAATATGCATTCCTCTGCTTCGAGACCAAACAGCAGGCGCTGGCGCGGCGCATCTTCGACCGCATCCGCAAAACTGGCGATGCCGCCTCCAGGAGCACGGCCGAGCAGGCCTTTCAAAATATCGACCAGCCGCTCGCCGCGGGAATCGCACGCTGGCAGAAGGCGCTCGACGTGGATCCCGGCAATTTCAGCGCGCATCAGGAGCTGGCTACGCTGGCCGAGCAGCGCGACGAACTCGCTCTCGCCGCCGAGCACTATGAAATAGCCTGGAAGCTCCGTCCCGGCGAGCGTTCGTTCATGCTGGATCTGGGTCGCGTTTGGAAACTGCTCGGTCGAGACGAAGACGCATTCGTCATGCTGCTTGCGGCGTCACGTGGCAAACCTCCTCGCGTTGCGGAGCAGGCTCGCGAACTTCTGCCCGATCGCTATCCCTATGTCTACGAATTTGAAAAAGCTCTTCAACTGGATCCGGGTAACTTTGAGTTACGCCGCGAATATGCCTACTTGTTGCTTGCGATGGGCAAGAAAGAGGAGGCCGAGCGCGAGTTCCAGGGGCTCCACAATGCGGCGCCGGACGATCTGCTCAGCGCAGCTCAGCTCGGCTTCCTGCGTTTGAGCCGGAACGATTTCGCAGGTGCACAGCCCTTGCTGGATCAAGTGCTGAAAGGCGGCGATGAAGAGCTGGCCGACCGGGTTCGCGTGGCCCTCAAGCTGCCCCAGACTCTGAGCCGCCGCGAGACCTCGGCGCAACAAACTTCCGACGAAGCCAAGACTCTGGCCGAAAAGAGCATGAAGGCGGGTTACCTGAAGGATGCTCTGAAGTATCTCACCATCGCCCAGGAAAACGACCCGGCCGATTTCTCCACCATGCTCAAGCTCGGCTGGGTCTACAACGTCCTGCATGACGATCGCGACGCTGTCAAATGGTTCGATCTGGCCAGCAAGAGCTCCGACCCATCCGTCTCAGGCGAAGCCAAAAAAGCCTACAAGAACCTTGCGCCGCAATTTCAGCGCCTGCGCACTACCGTTTGGATTTTTCCGCTCTTCTCCAGCCGTTGGAACGACCTGTTCGGTTACGGCCAAATCAAGACCGAGCTGAAGCTTGGCCGTCTTCCATTTCGCCCTTACCTGTCTGTGAGATTCGTCGGCGATACGCGCGGGACGATCGGACCTGCTACCGGCAACGCCGTTCCGCAGTATCTGTCTGAAAGCTCTTTCATCTTCGGCGCCGGTGTGGCCACCATTCCCTGGCGCGGCGTTACAGGATGGTTTGAAGTGGGCGAAGCTGTCAAATATCTTCCCAGCGAAACCAACGTTGGAGAGATGATGCCCGACTACCGCGGCGGTGTCTCCTACGCCAAGGGTTTCGGCCATCTTATGAACCAGTCCAAAGGGTTCTTTTTCGAGACCAACGACGACGCAGTCTTCATCAGCCGCTTTCAAGACGACATGCTTTACTATTCGCAAAACCGCGCGGGCTACACCTTCGCGTCCGCCGAAGGCTTCGGCGGCTTGCAAGCGCAGGTTTATTGGAACGGAAACGCCACTGCCGACCGGCTGCACCAATACTGGGCCAACTACGCCGAGACCGGTCCTGGCCTACGCTTCCGCTTTCGCGATTTGCCTAAATCACTGCTGTTCTCGGTGAACTTCCTGCGGGGGGCCTACACGATCAATGTGGACAACCCCCGCCGTCCTAATTTCTTCGATTTTCAAGTTGGAATCTGGTATGCATTTTCGCGCTAAGCTCACGCTGGCTCCGATCGTCTGGAGCGCTTGTCTTCCTGCCGCCGCACTGGCGGCCACCACGTTTCATTACCATATTGCGGGCGACGATCCCGGCCCATGGCCGCAGATCTTTGCTTCTATCGGAATCACCCGCGCCACGGGGGGCCCGGCCAATCTTTTTGTTGTTCGCAACGTCGTTCCTGGATCGATCCCGCAGTGGATCCAGCGCATCGAGCAAGGCGGCATCGTGGTGTTGGAAGGTCAGGGGGAACTTGCCGCCGCTCTCGGCTTTACTCCGGACCACCAACGCGTGGTGGTCCGCAGCATCGTCGACCAGCACGCGCCCAAGCTGCCAATCGTATGGGAATCTGCGGTTGAAATTCCCGTATTCAATGTGCCCAAGGATGCGACCGTTCTCGCGGCCGAGCGCTGGGAGCATGCGCCCGTTACGGTGGTTTTGCATCGAGGCACGGGCGCGGTTCTATGGATCGCCGTCCCGCCCGGCAAAGAAGGATACGAACGGTTCCCCTACTTGCTTCAGGCTTTGAACGGCCTCGGCATGCAGCCCCCCTTTCACACTCAACGCCTGTGGGCTTTCTTCGACGGCGCCTACCGCTCGCGCGTCGATCTGGATTATTTCGCCGATCGCTGGCGCAAGGCCGGCATCGGAGCGATTCACGTGGCCGGCTGGCATTACTACGAGCCAAACCCCGAGTCCGACGAATATCTGCGGCGGCTCATCGAAGCCTGCCATCGCAAAGCGATCCTGGTGTATGTGTGGCTCGAATTGCCGCATGTCAGCGAAAAGTTTTGGGACGAGCATCCGGAGTGGCGCGAGAAAACCGCCATCCTCCAGGACGCGCAACTCGACTGGCGCAAGCTGATGAACCTGAACAATCCCGATTGCTTCGCCGCCGTTTCGCAAGGCGTGAAGCAACTGGCCGGCCGCTTCGATTGGGATGGCGTCAATCTGGCCGAGCTGTACTTCGAATCGCTCGAAGGCGCCGCCAACCCGGCCCGCTTCACGCCCATGAACCAGGACATTCGCCACGAGTTCCAAACGCTGCACGGCTTCGACCCGTTGGAGCTGTTTCAATCCGCCAAGCCCCCCGCCAAGTCTGACGACGCGCGCCTCAGGACCTTTCTCGACTACCGCGCCGATCTCGCCCTCCGGCAACAGGAGAAATGGATCGGCGAGATCGAATCCATCCGGGCGTCGAAGCCCGATCTGGACTTTGTCCTCACTCACGTGGACGATCGATTCGATACGCGCATGCACGATCTCATCGGCGCGGACGCTGGGCGCGTTCTGCCGTTGCTCGATCGGCACGACTTCACGTTCCTGATCGAGGATCCCGCCACCATCTGGAACCTGGGCCCGCAGCGCTATCCCCAAATCGCCGCCCGTTATCAGCCGCTTACCACGCACTCCAACCG
>Ga0182024_10003421_pt1 | contig 37815 bp, 39 predicted proteins | sample P32metaG_FD_120480 | JGI IMG/M metagenome (GOLD analysis project Ga0182024, IMG submission 120480) | Permafrost microbial communities from Stordalen Mire, Sweden - P3-2 metaG (Illumina Assembly) | ecosystem: Environmental > Terrestrial > Soil > Wetlands > Permafrost | place: Sweden: Stordalen...
TCCTCGTTCTTCCCCGCCAGCTCCTCGTTCTTCCCCGCCAGCTCCTCTCTCAACCTGCTCAACTCTTCGTCACCGGTAGCGCCGTCCTGATCCTCTTGCATCAGCACCGACCTCGCACCGTCCGAATGTGGAAATTGTAAGCATGAGACGTCATCTTCGACGGTATACAACTCTATGTTGTATACTAATAACTTTTTCTGCTTCCGACGCCACGGCCGCCCTCGGGACGGAAAGAGCCAGACAGAGAACCCTTAACAGATGCCGCCGGGCAGGACGGCCAATTTGCGAGACGAGCAGCTCAGGGAGAGGCTCCTGAGGTTCGAGAGGGAGAGCAGGTACCTAAAGAAGGACTCCAACGAACGGAAGGTCTTCGAGGAGGTCTTCGACAAGGCCACCCTCTGGGCCATCAACCGGCTCCTGAGCAACGGTCAGCTCGAATATCTCAACGGCGTAGTGAACGCGGGGAAGGAGGCCAGGGTCTACTGGGGCGTCGCACCCGATAACAGCTCACGCGCGGTGAAGATCTACCTCACCTCGTCAGCCGAGTTCAAGAAGAGGCTGAGGTATGTGGCGGGGGACAGGCGGTTCACGAAGATACCCAGCTCGTCGAGGGGGATAGCGGAGCTTTGGGTGCAGAAGGAGTTCAAGAACCTGCAGCTCGCCGAGGGGGCAGGGATAAGGGTGCCAAAGCCGTACGCGTTCAACGAGAACGTGCTGGTGACCGAGTACATCGGTAAGCCTCCGGCCCCGTCGCCGAGGTTCGCCGACACCGAGGTGGACGAGAAGGACTACAGGTGGACCATGAAGATGGTGAAGAAGCTGTACAAGAGGGCCAAGCTGGTGCACGCAGACCTCTCCGAGTACAACGTGTTCAAGTTCGGAAAAGAGGACGTGCTCTTCGACATGGGCTCCGCGGTACTCACGACGCATCCGGAGTCGAAAGAGCTCCTGCTCCGCGACGTGACCAACATGGTGAGGTTTTTCAGGAGGAGGGGAATCTATGAAAGGGAGGCAAATGACATCGTGGAGGAGATAGTTTCATGAGTTTCGAGCAAGCGGTCAGGGTGCCCCTCGACAGGGTGGCGGCGGTCATCGGCAAGAAGGGAGAGTCGAAGAAGCGCCTCGAGGAGGCCTGTCACGTCACGTTGGAGATAGACGGAGACAGCGGAGAGGTCATTGTGCGGTCCAGCTCGGCCATCGAAGGGGACCCATTCAAGGCGATGTCGGTGATCGAGGCGGTCGGGAGGGGGTTCTCTCCCCAGAGGGCGCTGCGCCTTCTCGAACCGGAGACCCTGCTCGAGGTCCTCGACCTGAGGGAATTTTCGGGGAAGAGCGACAACAGCCTCGAGAGGATACGCGGTAGGGTCATAGGATTGAACGGCAAATCGAGGCGGGTGATAGAGGAGCTGACCAAGTGCTACGTCTCCGTATATGGGAGGACGGTCGCGATAATCGGCGAGGTCACGGAGGCTAAGCTCGCGAAAGAGGCGATCTCCATGCTCGCAGCCGGAAGCAGGCACCGGTCCGTATACAATCTGCTCCAGAGGGCCAGGACGAAGAGGAAGATGGACAGGATGCTCCTCTGGGAAGACCAGTCCCCGGAGATAGACCCAGAGACGTAAGCGGTCGCGAGAGGGGGAGCTCAGTAGCTCTTCAGGAGCTGCAGTTTCTCGGGGAGGTACTTGTCCACGATGTAGCTGAGCCCGTACCTTGAGAACGCCTCCTGCTCGCTCTTCTTCTTGATCTTCAGGAAGGTATCGAGCTCGTCGTGCCACATCTTGTCCTTGTACCGCGGGTCGGCCTTGAGCTCGTAGAGCCTCTTGATGTCTATCTCGGTGAGCGGGTCGGAAGGCAGCTTGTACTTCACAATGTCGGAAGCCCAGACCCCCAGCCAGACCGCCGACGGCGTCGTGAGATCCCTGAGATGGGCCGCGTTCGCTGACCCGGATTTTATCACCATCGCGATGTGGGCGCCCCAGGGGTCGGCGTCGCAGAGTATCCCGATCGGGAGCTTGAGTTCCTCGTGCATCCTCCTGAGGATGTAGCGCGTCGAGCGAGGCGGCTGCCCCGCCGTGTTGACCAATATCGCCTTGTACTTCTTGTGGACCTTCTCTTCGATGAACCTGGTGAAGAGGCCGCCCTTCTCTATCGCCAGCACCATCTCGGCGTCCGTGTCCCTGAATTCGGCGGTCGTGAGGGCGGGGCCGATCATCATCCCGTCCGGGTGCGACGACAGGTCTAGCCGTTTCCCCTCATAGCCCTTGACCGTGTACTCCACGGTGAGGTTTCCGAAGATCGCGCTCCTCTCCTCAGGATAGACGTTGAACTCTTCCCTCGCAGACTCCAGAAGCACCTCCAGGTCGGTGATGAGCTCGTCGGATTCCGCCTGGTCCATGAACTCGACGTTGAAGGCCTGTGCGGAGTAGTAGACGTCTCTGAGTGTGGAGGTCCTCTTCTCGTCCACTAGCTTCTTGGAGAAGAACGCCAGCCAGAGCAGCTGCGTGAACGGCCTGATGTGCTTGATGTTCCCCGCTGACCTCCTCACCGAGTTCGAGCCGAGGATGAACTGCTGCAGCTTCTTGTCGTAGACTATGTTCCTGACGGAGCGGCTGGCGAAGTTGACGGCCGGGAACCTCCCAGCGTCCAGGTCCTGGTAGACGTTCTCGCCCAGGCCCTTCAGGGCCTTCTGCACCTTCTCCATCCTCGCTTCAGCGGTAGTCTTCGATCGTGGTTTGCTCAATTACCTTTTCACCTTCAACGCCCTTCTGCGCTCGTTCGTCCATCTCCTGCTTGATCTCATCCGCCTCCTCCTGTTCCTCCTTGAGGAGCTGCTTGTATCTCGGCTCTCTCTTCTTTTCGGCGAGCTCGGTCGAGAACTGCGCGATGAGCGGGAGGTACTTTCCGTATATGCTCATCTTCCTCTGGGAGGCCTCCATGTTGCCCTTCTTCGAGAGGAAGACGCTCAGCCGCCTCAGGGACTCCCTCACTCCGTTCTTGATCTCCGCCTCTATCTCGGGGCGGTCCGCGATGTACTCCTTGCCGACCGTCTTGTATGGGACCTTCGTGGAACAGATGTGCGTGATAACGGCCACCGGCGCCTCATCCGGGACGTGGTAGCGCCTCCAGTCTATCTCCTCGTTGAGGACCTTGAACGACACGTCGCTGCTCTCGTCGTAGAGGAGGGGTATCCGGTTGGCGAACCTGAAGAGCTTCCTGCCAGGCTCCAGCACCTTGCCTCCATACACGAGGCCGACTTCGATCAGGAACGGGAAGCCAGAGTAGGAGGAGGGAGGCCTCAGCACCACCGTCGAGAACTCCGGCTGGAGCTCCTTGATTATGCCCGTAGTGAGGATCTGCTCGCCGACCGGAGAGAGGCAGGAGGCATCTGGCGGGAGGAACTCAGGATAGCGCTGAAGCGCGTCGACGACCTTGACTATCTGCTCGTTGGAGAGCTTCTCGGGGGCAATCTTTCCGTCTATGCCGGCGAACTGGAGGAACTTCCTGGCGTTGGTCTCGCCCACGCGATGGAAGTGCTTGTTCCCCATGAACTTCTCCATATTCTTCTCCTCGGTGATCTTGATCATCCGCTTCAGCGCTTCGACGTCGACCCCGTGAGGGTGGGGAAGCGTCTCCTTCGGTGCTAACGGCATCGACTCGGTCGCCCTCTCGTAGGTAGTGATCCTGCCGATGGGGTCGACGAACGTCAGGTTTGCGTAGCTTCCTACCAAGGCGGTCTGCTTGAAGTATTCGTTGATCTTCTGTGCGGCGCGTGTGAAGTCGCCCTCGAGGATCACGTCCACGCGGGTCCCGGTCTTGCCGGCGCCCTCCTCCGTGTCCTTCCTTAGTATGACTGGCTTGTTCTCGGAGATGTCAATGAGCATCTCGAAGATGTGCCTGCTCTTCCCGTCGGTCGACGTGGTGATCTTGACCGGCTTGTTCGTCGTGATCTGCCCGTAGAGGATTGCCATGGTCCCCCCCATCCCGAACATCCCTCTCGATTGCCTCAGGACGTACTTCGAACCGTAGAAGACCTTGCCGAACGCGCGCGGGACATGGTGGGGGTCAACTCCGGGCCCGTTGTCGGCGACGGTCACCCTGTAGGCCTTCGGCTCCTGGCTCGCATTCTCCGCAGACGGGTCATTCGCCACTATCCTGACGTAGACGTCCGGGAGAATACCGGCGAGCTCGGCCGCGTCGAGAGAATTCTCGACCAGCTCCCTAACGGCCATGTATAGCGCCCTGGCGGGATTGGTGAACCCTGCGAGGTCACGGTTACGGTAGAAAGAATTCAGATGGGCTGATCTCGGAGAAGGTCACCAATCTGGATTACTCACCTCCAACGGTTTCATTATGCTGTCGCATCAGCCTAGGTGCCGTGGTCTCTCTTGTAACCCATTCCGGAAGACAACCAACGACAACAGACTTCGGTATCACTCGTTCTTTATAAGTTCGGCGCGCCGAATCGCATGGTCTCAGGCCACCTGTCCCAGATCGCAGCGAAATTCTGGGTCCCCCCGTGGACACACCTGCCAAAATCCTTGAAATCGGCACCAAATCACTCGATCAACACCGGGATTGCTCTCGACCTCATGGTCTTTGCAAAATTAGGTTAATAATCATCGCCCCTGAAAACCGGACTTCTTTCGGGTTTCTTCGAACCCCACGTACGGTCACTTGACCTTGGTTCGGGTGGCTATCTTTACGATGAGGAAGATCACGAGGGCGACGATGATGAAGGTGATCAGGTTGTTGGCGAAGTCTCCGACTCCAAACTTGCCGTACATTACCGTATTGATGTTGCTGATGTTAGGAAGGGCGTAGCCCAGTATCGGAAGTATCAGGTCGGTCACGAGGGCCTTGACCAAGTTGCCAAGATAGATACCCAGTATGAATGCGACTGCCAGGCCGAGGACCCCATATTTGTCTAGGAACGCCTTGAACTCGTTTACCATGCCCTTGGGAGGAGGGGGCGCCGGGGCCGGAGTCAGGAGCTTCTTGATCTCTCGGAGCTCCGCTAGTATGTCTTCATCTGCCGTGGGCATGGCTGCGGTTCTTCTGAGAACGAGATTTAAGCGTTAGGACACAAGCCGGTCTAGGTAGAGGGACGCAACAAATGGCTGACGCTGATTCAGAACGCAAAACACGCAGAGGAAACGAGATGAGCCGCACCCGTCGATACTCCCTCTTTGCGATATGTATAGCCGGAATCTTGACCACCTTAGCATTTTTCCTAACGGTCGGATTGGTCTATCTTTTTGCGACTCTCATTTTGGGTGTCGCCGCGTTGTCCTTGGTCGTCGCTGAGGGTCTCAAGACCGAAAAGGCGAAGCATCTCCAGACAGTTAACACGGAGAAGTCGGAATAGATGCGCCTCCAGCTAAGTTACCAGAACCACCCAGCGCATAACTTAATTACTCGCCGGGAGCGGCGCCTAATCAGCCGAAATGTCGCTCGACGCACCCGGTTCTAGGGTCAGCATGATGATTAGACTGATTGGGCTAGTCTTCCTGGGACTCGGCGTCACCCTCACGTACTTCACCTACCTCGGGGCAGGAGATGCAAGCATAGTACCGCAGATCGTCCCGGTGTTCTACCTGGGCTCAGTTCTGCTCATGCTCGTCGGGTTCGTCGCGGTAATCGCCAACTACAAGTGAAGAAGAGGCGGCAGCGAAGCGCGGAGGCGCGCGTCACGGGGCGGCGAAATACCTTGAACTTTTTATAACTCCGAGCGAACCGGAAATGCGTGAGCGTGTCCACTCCACAGAAGCCCGCCGCCGTCCCCCCAGAGACCTACACCCCACAGAATATCTGGGAATTTGGCGACATCGGGTTCGACACGGACAAGAAACTCTGGTTCGTTCAGCTGACCAATGAAAACAATCAGAACGTGGGCACGTACATGGCGAAGACGGTCGTCGTGAAAGGCGGTCAGGCCACTCAGTACCAGTGGAAGGACGGTCAGGGAAGAGCCTACTGGCACGTTAGGGAGAGGTTTTTTGCAGATGAGATTGAAAGCATAGCGGTCGACCCCTCAGGGACTCACCTGACGGTCACTTTCAAGGAGGAGAAGGACAAGGGCGATGAAGAAACGGTCCCGCAGGATTTCTCCTACCTTCTGTACGCCTTCCATCTTCAGAACAAGGACATCCTGAAGGGCAACAGGGCGCCCCTGGGCTTCGTCGAATTCTTCGACGCAAAGGGCGGACTGATTCGCCGCCTTAACAACCGGTGGATTGTGATAGAGGATGTCGACCGCAAGAGCGTCGGCGACTACCCCAGGATACGATTGAGGATAGACAAGAAGGACACCGACCGCGTCTTCGCAACTCGGACCACCATAATAATCCAGGGAAAATCTCCTCAGAAATAGTCGGAGGCGTGCTATCGGAGGCCCCGGAAAAGAAGCAAGATGATCCTTCGCTATACGGTGAGGGGGAAGGAGAACATCTTCGAGACTATGAACCCAGAGGTGGTCGTCGCGAAGACCGTGATGGTGTAATTGCCCTTCGGCAGATGGGCAAACGATATCAGGGCCTCGCTCGTGGACTCGGGCTGCAAGCTGACTGCGGATGACGTGATCTGAAGCGGCTGGTTCTTGTTCGAGTAGATGATGGCGTAGACCATCGGCATGAGCATGGTGGTCGTCGTGTTCTTGAACGGGATCGTCACGACCCCGGGATGGTTGGGCGAGCCGACGCTCGTCGGCGCACTGGCGACGAGTGCGTCCGGTGAATAGCCTATTACCGGGAGAGGAGGCGGAACCTGCATCGTCGGGTAGCCGTCTCTCTTGTGCATCAGGTCCACCCGGTACATGCCCGGCCCCAGATACCCCGGGATCACAAACACAGTCGTCCCGCTCCCGTTAGCGTCGGTCTCGAGGATTCCAGCGGGAAACGCGTGGAACACAGTGGAGAGCATCACCAGCTGATATGTGTCATTGGGAAGCAGACCGGTAGCCGCCGCGTTCACCCGCTGTCCCAGATATGCGGTCATCACGTCGACCTTGATAGACGCCTGAAGCTCGAATGGCGCCTCGGCGTTCGCCTCCTTGACGGCCTTCGTGACGACAGCGACAGGGAGCTTCGTTCCCATCTCGCCCTTCGCCCCGCTCGTGGGGGTCTCAGGGACGACGAAGGTCACACCGGTGGGCACGGTGCCACGCGCGGTTGCGCCGAACGCGCCTACCTTGTGACCGTTGAAGTCTAGTTCGTACTTCTTGCCCTTCGCCAACCCGGACCCGCTGACGGTCACGGTCGTTCCGGCGTAGCCGCTTCTCGGGGCAATCGTAACGGTAGCCAAAGATATCGCCGGCCCGCGCGAGCCGGTCTTATGAATGTTCTTCGCGGAATCGGCCGATTGCTCACACTGGACGGGTCTACTTCAGGACGGCTATGGCTTCTACCTCTATCAGTAACGCGGGGTCGGCGAGAGCCGTGACCCCTACGAAGGTATGAGCCGGAGGATTTTCGGCCGTGATGAACTCTCTTCTGACCTTCCTGACTATGTCTATCCTTTCGGGCTGCGTCGTGTAGGTGTTCAGTTTCACGACATCCTCGAACGACGCGCCCTGCGACGTCAGTATAGCGAGAAGGTTCGCATAGACCTGTCTGGTCTGAGCTTCTAGGTCTCCGATTCCCACGGTCTCACCCGTCTGGTTCCTTGAGACTTGTCCGGAGATGTAGAGTGTCTTTCTCGGGGTATCGACCGAGACAACATGAGTGTATCCCGTCGGAGCGGCTATCTCTTTCGGGTTGATGAAGGATATCTGTGCCATTGCCTGAACGGGTCGGAATTCGGATAAAAGTATTGTCTGGGCGCGTTCGCTTCAGGGCTTCGCCGTGTCCGCAGAAGGAATCATCGCAGGGTCGAGGGCAGGAATCCCGCTTGAGGCCAACGAATTTCGGAGCGAAGGGGCTACGTGAGATAAACCTATGGTGCGCTCCCAAAAGTGGAAAAATCCGTAGCTCCTGCTGCGCTCTGATCCCATTGGGTTACCACCCGCCACAACAGGTGGACTACCGTACAGAGGAAGCACCCCCATAGTGGCGCAGCAGTGCGTCAGGCTGCTCTGCATGGAGCCGAGGAGGTAAAGGACAAATACCAAATGAAAAGAGGTTTTGATACCTTAAGGCGTGGTAGCTCAGAGATCGTTGGCAAGCAACGCTCGGGGAACATGGTAGAGCAGCAGGCTGTTAACCTGTTGGTCGACCGTTCGAATCGGTCCCACGCCGCTTATTTCTTCCCGTGAAAATGTGAAGCAGAATCCTTAGCCCGCTACTTCCTGCGCGTGAGGAGTCTATTTCTTCGAGACGCGCTTGCCGGTGACTGTGTAGACGACAGCTTCCCCTACATCCTCGGCGTGGTCGGCAATCCTCTCGAGATACCTCAGAATCAGAGTCGCCGAGATGTAGCATCTCATGTCTCCGCCTACCTGCTGGGTGACCTTCTTCAGGTAGTTCCGATAGAGATCATCGACTACATCGTCCATGGCTTTGAGCCGACCGGCCTGGAGAATGTCTCGCTCCGCAAACGCCTTGATACTGAGTTGTATCATTTCCGCGACGTTATCACCCGCTAACTCAGCTTCACTCTTGTCGCAGCCCGTCAGGTCTCGGTAGAGGGAAAGGACGTCCGCGATGTCATATGCGTAACGCCCAAGCCTCGAGTATCCGTAACCTATCTCCATGGCCGAGGTGATGAAACGCAGGTCCGACGCCACAGGCTGGTATCTCGCAATCATCTCTGTCGCTAGGTCGTTAACGTCATCCTGGAGGCGCTCCAATTGCTCCGACCTCGCGAACACCTCATCCCGGACGTTGGTACCATTCGAGTACGCCTCAATCGCCTGGTTGACCGTTACTTCCGAGAGCGTTGCCATGTCGAGTACCATCTTGGTTAACCTCTCGAGACCGATCTCCATAAGACGCATTGCTCAGTTCACCTAGCCCCATGCTCCCCGTGATGAGCGGCTCCGTAAGCTGCACACTTGGACTAGCAGGTTCTTCGGCAGTTCCAATCCGATGTCTATTACTTTAGCCATCTCGATATTGCACCTATCCGAATTTCCCTGTTATGTACCGCTCCGTCAACTCTTTACTCGGGTTTTCGAACAGCTTCTTAGTCGTATCGTACTCCACGACTTCGCCAAGGTAGAAGAACGCGGTGTAATCAGCGACTCTGGCAGCTTGTTGCATATTGTGCGTAACAATAACAATCGTGAAGTCTTTCACCAGCTCAGCCATCGCCTCCTCTATCTTCGCAGTAGCCGTGGGGTCCAGGGCTGAAGCCGGCTCGTCCATGAGGATAACTTCAGGCTCGACTGCGATCGCTCGAGCGATGCAAAGCCTCTGCTGTTGTCCTCCAGAGAGCGCTGCCCCGGATTTCTTCAGGTCTGTCTTGACCTCATCCCAGAGGAAAGCCAGTCGCAGGCTCCTTTCTACGACCTCATCAAGGTACTTCTTGTCCCGGACACCGTTGAGTTTCAGGCCAGCCGCGACATTATCGTAGACGGACATGGTCGGGAACGGGTTGGGCTTCTGGAACACCATCCCAATTCTTCTCCGAATCGAGTCAGGATTTACCTTGGGAGCGTAGATGTTTTTCCCGTCCAACATCACTTCCCCTTCCGCGGTTGCGCCGGGAGTCAGTTCATGAAGTCTGTTCAGGCACCTGATGAAGGTCGTCTTCCCACAACCCGACGGGCCCATCAAGGCCGTTATGCTGCGGTCGTGGAAGGAAAGACTGACGCCCCTCAGTACCTGCACTGCCCCGAAGCCTGCCTTAAGATTCCTGGTCTCCAGTTTTGGAACCCCCTCCCCAGCTTGGTTCGAAATAGGTAATCCCACTTCACTATTGACTTCTTTTTGACTATTCAAATTGTAACCGCCTAAGCCTCCGCTCGCACTCCAGCGAACCGTCTCCCGATGATAAGCTTAACGCTTAGGTTCAAAACTAACATGAACCCGACTAGTAGCAGAGCGGCGCCCCATGCGTCGGCGTGCCAACTTGCGTACGGCGATATCCCATAGGAGTAGATTAGGAGCGGCAGAGCAGCGGTGGGTTCGAACAAGCCCTTAGCGTAGAACGAGTTTCCCAAGGCCGTCAGAAGCAATGGGGCTGTCTCCCCTGCCGCACGGGCTATCGCCAGCAGAATACCGGTAGCCAACCCGGCCTTCCCGGTTCCTATCACGACCCGAAGGATAGTCTTCGATCGCGAGACACCCAGCGCCATGGAAGCCTCTCTCAAAGTCCGAGGGACAAGCTTCAGCGACTCCTCCGTCGTCCTGGCTATGATTGGGATCATTATGATGCTCAGGGCAATCGCGCCAGCGACGGCCGAGAATGTTTTTGTGGTGAGGACGAGTATCTCGTATACGAATATGCCGATCACTATCGAAGGGAATTCAGCGAGGACATCGTTAGTAAAGCTGGAGAAGAATGAGAGTCTGGACTCCGGCCATTCCGAATAGTAGATTCCTGCGGCCAGGCCTATAGGGACAGATATCAGCGTGGCTATGCTCACCATCGTGAAAGTCCCGACGATGGCGGGGCCGATTCCTCCCCCAGCTACGCCTACAGGAGTTGGAATATTGGTAAGGAAGGAGAGACTGATGACGGGGGCTCCCTGCACGATTGTCTCACCAATTATCAGCACCAGCGGAATCATGGCGAGGGCGACGGCGACGAAGAGCAGGGCCGACATCACCCTGTTCACCAACATCCGCCTTTGCGTTACGCTAGGCGAGTCAATTCTGGTCATCGACAATCACTCAAACCCTGAATCTCGCTCCTCTTGTCATTCTATGAATCAGGAGCCTGGCGAACACATTGATGACCAGAGCGAGGAAGAAAAGAACCAGGCCAATCTCGATGAGCGACGAGATGTAGAGCGCCCCCGTTGCTTCGGTGAACTCGTTCGCGATTACGGCAGAGAGCGTGTACCCTCCCGAGAATAGGTCCGCTGTGATCTTCGGCTCGTTCCCGATTACCATCGTCACTGCCATGGTCTCTCCGACCGCTCTCCCAAGGCCAAGGATCACGGCGCCGAAGATGCCGGACCGCGCGTAAGGGAGGATGCTCTTCCAGGTTACTTCCCAATCGGTGGCGCCGAGGGAATACATCGCCTCCCTCTGGCTGGTAGGAACCGCGTTCAGGACGTTCCTCGTTATTGCCGAGACGGTCGGAATTATCATGATGGCCAGTATCACTCCCGCCGTGAAGAAGTCAAGACCGAACGGGGTTCCTGAGAAGAGCGGGACAAATCCCAGATACTCGTGTAGGGGATTCTCAACGTACACCCTGAGTATCGGGCTCAGGAAGAAGAGTCCCCAAAGACCGTATATCACGCTCGGTACGGCCGCCAGAAGCTCGATGAGCGTCCCAATCAGATATCCTATGCCTCTCTTGGCCTTCAGCTTCTCGACTAGGAAGATTGCCACCCCCAAGCTGATGGGCACTCCGATCAGCAGGGCCAGGAGGGATGTAACCACGGTGCCAAATAGGAACGGGAGCGCACCGAAGATTTGATGAACGGGATCCCATGTCGTTATCCAAATGAAGGACAGCCCGAAGGTCGCAAGGCTCAGGGCAGAACCGGAAAAAAGCTCGTAAGCAAGAGCTCCGACGAGCACTATAACAAAGACGGCAGCAGCGCCTACAACCACCTTGAGCATAGAGTCGCCTTTGAGCCTTCCCGCCTCTAGCTTTGGCTGCTTATCAGTCATCTAAAAGACTCGCTTCGCTTAATCAAAAAGGGGAGGGATCCCGCCGAATGGCTAGGATCCTTAAAGGACTGGGGTCCCGTTGTAGGTTATTGTACCGAGCGTGGTGTCGTCCAGCGTTACCACAGAGGCTGGAAGTGACACGTAGCCGATGTTTAGGCCCGCACTCTGCGCGTCGTTAACGACCCAGTAGATGAAGTTCGCCAGGTCGGTCGCGGTTTGTTTGTTGGTCTGTTGCTGGTACACCAGCACGTAGGTGAATGACGTGATTGGGTATGCCTTCGTAGCGGCTGTGTCGTTGTATATCGCGTTGACGATTGAGACGGTCGTCCATGGGACGTTGCCTGCGGGGAGGCTGCCTGATCCTGCTGCCAATGCAGCCTGGACGCTAGTCTGGTTGGCGGATATGAAGTTGCCTGCGGCGTTCTGTACTTGTCCAGCGGTGATGAGTGTGGGGTTCGAGAGCACGTATGAGAGTTCGAGATAGCCGAGCGAGTATTGCGTGTTTTCGATGACGCCTGCGACGCCCTCGTTGCCCTTACCGCCCAAGCCCGTAGGCCAGTTGACGGTAGTGGCGAATCCTACTTGCTTAGCCCATGTGGGGTTTGAGTCGGATAGGTATTGGGTCCACACGAATGTAGTACCGCTTCCATCTGATCTGTGCACTACTGTGATCGCATGGGCAGGAAGGGTTACGCCTGGGTTGAGGGCTACGATGGCTGGGTCATTCCACATCGTGATTGTGCCGAGGAAGATTTCAGCTAGGACGTTGCCCGTGAAGTGGAGACTGGTTGTTACTCCGGGTAGGTTGTAGGCCGGGACTTCTGAACCGACGGCCTCTGGGATGGTCAGGAGCGTGGAACCTGCGGGAAGCGCAGCGTATTGCGCGGCGGTGAGAGGGGCGTCGCTGGCTCCGAATTCGACGGTGCCGGCGGTGATCTGGGCGATTCCTGCTCCGCTACCGACACTCTGGTAGTTGACCTGGATGTTGGGCTGGATCTGGGTGTAGCCGAATGACCATACGGACATTAGCGGGAACACGAAGGTTGATCCTGCGCCGGTGAGGGTACCAGACGGTTCGTATGTTGAGGTAGCTGTGGAGGTTGAGACGCTGGTGCTAACGCTGGTCGAGACGCTTGTCGAAACACTGGTTGAGACGCTCGTACTTACACTGGTGGAGGTTAGTGTTTTAGTGACAGTGCCGTTGATCACTTCTGTTTGAGTGGCTGTGCTGGTCACGGTGTTCGTGACCGGGGGCTGTGTTTGTGTGACTGTTGAGAATTGGGTTGAGGTGGACGCCGTGATGCTCGCCGAGGCCGCGTAGTAGCCTGCTAACGCAGCCACTATTATCACGACTATGACGACGACACCTACGATCGCGCCACCGATGCCTTGTCTTTTGTTATATCTTTCCGAGAAAGATGACATTTTCATCTCAAACGACCGCCCTTGACTCTATAAGTGAAAATCGCAAGGGAAATATATGGATGAAGACAGCCATATTGGCACCTATTTTTAGTGTTGATTATGTCCACAGAACATCAAAAAGGCGAAGTAAGAAAGATTCAATTCTCCGGAAAGTCCTCCTACATGCTTGCGCTCCCCAAGAAATGGGTCGAAGAGATGGGTCTGGGAGCGGGGGACTCGGTCGCGGTCGAAAAACAGGGTGATTCCTCTCTCATAGTCACGCCGCGTGTCGGGAAGATGGCCATTGGGAGGTCCGAGGCGATCATAGAGGTCTCCTCGAGAAACAAAACGGATTCGATAGTCAGGCAACTAATCTCAATCTATCTCCTAGGCTATAGCACCATCCAGATCAAGGCCCGGGAGGGGCCGCTCACCTCCATGCAGAGGGACGCGGTCAAGGAGGCTACGAGAAGGCACCTCATCGGCACGGAGATCATCGCGGATTCGAGGGAAGGCATCACCCTGCAGGTCCTGCTCAGCTATCCCGAGCTTAGCGTCAAGAACGTGCTGAAGAGGATGTTTCTCATCTCGGAGTCGATGCACAGGGACGCCGTGCGGGCGCTCGCCAAAGGCGACAAGGACACCGCCGCCGCCGTGACCAAGTCTGACGACGAGGTAGACAGGTTCAGCCTCTACGCCATCAGGCAGCTGAACATGGCGGTCCAGAACGACTTCATCCTCAGAGAGATCGAGCTAAAGAACAGGAGGGATTGCCTGGACTACAGACTGATAATCAAGAGCGTTGAGCGTGTCGCTGACCACGCGACCAAGGTCGCCGAAGGGGTGCTCCGCATCGACGGAGAGATCAGCCAGCAGGTCCTCGACAAGGTGGTCACGATGAGCGAGTATGCGGTGGGGCTCTTCGAGGAGGCGGGCCTGGCGCTCTTCAAGGGAGACTACCAGGCCGCTGACGAGGTCGTCGAGAACGCGAAAGGCGCAGCGGGCATGCAAGAAGACATACTCAACGCGATCGCGAAGAGCAAGGAGACGGAGACCGGCCAGGTGCTCCCGGTCGTGGTCGAGGACATCAGGAGGACCGCCGAGTACGCCGCTGACATTGCCGAGGTCGTGATAAACATGAACACGGAAGGGACGATGAAGGCCACAGAGGACGGGGCCCTCGTGAAAGCTGCCTAGTCGGGAAGCGGCTAGCGCTGCTGGATCGTGCCCGACAACCACGGCAGCAATAAGTGCTCTGAGCCGAAGTCAGAGTCGCTGCAGTCCTTGCTGGAGACCGCGAGGCCAGCCAGGAAGAAAAAGTGCTTCGTCCCGCTCTTGTAGATTATCGTGGGCTTCTCCACATGGATAATCTCGAGGAACTCGATCCTCCCGAAACCCGCTTCGCTTATGTTCCCTTGCACTCGACCGACCTCTTCTTCGGTCATCGTTGATGCCATTGCCATTTCTATTTTCACTCGCTACCATATTCCAGAGTTTCACACTATAAGTGTTACACACATATTCCATATGGTACATGTTGTTCCTGGTTTGCGGCGCGGCTTCCTGGGACGTCAGCTATTCGGCTTCGGCTTGCTCGGTCAACTTGGTCAGGAGACTGACCAGTTGATGGGCCTCTTCTTTGGAGAGTGATCCCAGCGCGCGCGTCATGAAACGGTTGTGCAGCTTCAACCCCGCCTCCAAGCTCTGGCGACCCTTCTGGGTTATCCTGACGTAAATCACCCTCCGGTCTTCGTCGTCACGTTCGCGCTGCACGAGTTTCTCTGCCTCGAGTCTGTCGACGAGCCCGGTGATCGATGCAGGAGTCAAGTAGAGCTCGCTTGCGAACCGAGCCATTGGAGCGGGCTCGCTGGCGGCCAGGGATCTGAGGATCCGCACCTCTGTAATCGTGAGGCCGATAGAGGCGAGGTTCTGTTCCGACAATCTCTGGAAGCGCCTCCACGCGTCTCTGAAGGCCGTGACGAAATCTATCTCCTTGGAGAGGTCTGATGTCATGCTCCCCTCTCCGGCTCGCTCTTCACCGGTTCGTCCGTAGTCCGGGTATCGGGAGAGACACCTCGGGCAACCGGCACCGGAGCTTGTCGCTGCTGTTCCGCCGCTTTGGCGGGGAGGTCCGGGGCCACCACTTCCTTGCCTCTGAAGTAGGAGATGAGCATGGCAACTAGCGAAATCCCGACCCCTATGTAGAATGTGATGTGGAGGGCATTCATGAACGCTGGTGCGATGGCCAGCGGGAAGAAGGTCGTGCCTGTGAGGTAGTGCACTGTGGTAGCGGGGATTGAAGCCACTATCGAGGGTGGTTGTATGGCCGCAAGTATAGAGGAGACCGGGTTGAACCCGAGGAATGCAGCGAACACGGCGCTGGTCGCCGGGATGTTGACGAAGTACTGGCTCAGCTGCGGGACGCCGGCGTTGACCATGGCCGTCTGGAAAGCCGCCGGAAGACTGGTCGTGAGCGACGCGATGATTATCGTGAAGAAGATGGCGAGGCTGATCGTCTGGCCGGTATTCTGGAGTGTCGCCCGCATCCCCGAAGCAACCCCTCTCGCCTGCGGAGGGACAGAGTTCATGATCGAGAGGACGTTCGGCGACGCGAAGAGCCCGCTGCCGAGCCCCATCACGAAGATTATTATCGCGAACGGAATATAGCTGAAGTCGTACGATAGGAACGTGAGCGCGAAGAAGGCGGCAGCAGAGAGCAGCATCCCGAGCACGGTAAGCGTCTTCGAGCCGTACTTGTCGGCCAGGGAACCGCTTATGGGCCCCATCACGACGAAACCGATTAACAACGGCAGGATATAGATCCCCGACCAGAAGGGAGTCGACGTGTAGCTGTACCCGTGCAGCGGCAGCCAGATGCCCTCGAGGAGTATGATGAGCATTATCTGGACTCCTCCCCTCGCGATGGAGGCGAGGAACCCCGCAATGTTGGCAGCGGCGAATGTCCTGTTCCTGAACAGTCCAAGGTCGAACATCGGCTCCGATACATGAAGTTCCACGAACGGGAAGACCGCCAGGAGACCTAGCCCCGCGACTAGGGAAGCAATGACCCAAGGGTCGCTCCAGCCCGTGCTCGCGGTCCCGAAGGGGATCAGCCCGTAGGAGAGGGCCACTAGCACTAGGGTCAGGCCCACGCCGAACGTGACGTTCCCCCAGACGTCCAGCTTCTGGTTCCTCCTGATCTGACCCGTCTCTTTGAGCTTCCAGTAGGACCAGACAGTCCCGACGATGCCGACGGGGACGCTGACAAGGAAGACATAGCGCCAGTCGAAGGCCGCCAGGACGCCGCCGAGGACCAGTCCAATCGTGGAACCCGCGAGGACCGATACCATGTTGATGCCGAGCGCGCGGCCCCTCTCGTTCTGCGGGAACGCGTCCGTGATTATCGCCGCTCCGTTGGCGAAGAGGAAGGCACCGCCTATCCCCTGGATGATCCTGAACACAATCAGTTCCTGAGCTCCAAGGTCGCCGGTGTTGGGAGTCAGATAGAGCAGCGTGGAGCCGACCGTGAAAATCGCAAAGCCCAGATTGAAGAACTTGACCCTACCGAACATGTCCGAGATTCGCCCGAACGTGACGAGGAGCGTGGAGGTGACCACGCTGTACCCGAAAAGAAGCCAGAGGAGGTACTGGAACGATGTCAGCGGGTCGATGTCGATCCCCCTGAAGATGGCTGGTAGCGAGATCAGCACGATGGTGGAGTCTATCGACGCCATCAGGACACCGATGGTGGTGTTTGACAGTGCTATCCACTTGTACTCGACCATATCCTAAGGTGCCAGGATATTTATGTATATAATAGTTAGGCATCTAACTATATTCATACGGCATTTGTTAGCGTGGTGAGTTTATCTATCTGCCCCGGATTCGGGCGAGCATGGAAGAGGGTGAGCAGGAGCAGGCGAAGAAGGAAGTGCTTGCCTTGATTCACTCCTTCTTCGACGCGGGAAAGGATAAGGAACTGACCACGCTCATGGACTTTCACGCGCCCGACAAGGTGTTCACCAAGTTTGACGAGAACCCTCCGTATACGAGGCAGAACTCCGAGGAGGCCTTCGTCTACGAGCAGGCCGCGTTCGCGAACATCTCGGATTACGAGTACAAGATCGACGACCTGAGGATCGATGTGGTGCGTGACGTCGCGATAGCGACGTTCTACCTTACTTTCAAGGGCGTGTTCGTCAACGATTATTCGTTCGAGGGGATGACGGTCGGGTCCCGCTCGCGCGTCACGATGGTACTCGCCAGGTTCGGGGAGAGATGGAAGATGGTCCACGAGCACTTCAGCCCGTTTCCGGATATGGCGAAGAAAGAGCTCCCGCGGCGATGAGTCGGGTGGTTATCCGAGGCTGTGCCGCAGCCGAGCGGCCTGGTTGAATGAGTCTCTCGCGTCGCTCTCCTCCTTCTGCATGTAGGAGATGAGGAAGTTGTTGGTGAAGTTCTCGTGCTTCTTCGTGGAGCTCCCCCTCGGACCGAGCTTGATGGAGAAGTACTCCTCGACCGCAGAGAGGTCCGAGATGAGCTTTCCGAGAGAGTCTTTCAGGTTCTGCTTCCCCATCCCTGCGACCTTGGCGGCCTTGGGATGCTCCTCCATCAGCATGTTGATGGTCTGCCACGAGACCAGGGAGCCCACGGACTTGAAGTCCTTCCTCATGTTCACGTAGACAGCCTCTAGAGCATCCCACTCATGGTCCGTGAGTTCGCCGAGCGCGCTAGCGCCGATGAACTCCGGCGGGATACCCAGCGAGTAGAACGCCGCGGCGAACGGGATCGCCCGGGGCATCGTCTTACCCTTGACGTTCCTGCTGTACCCGAAGAGGCCGATGTGGAGCTTCCGGGCCCTGCGCCGCGGCACGTACTGCGCGACGCTGTTGATGAAAGGGGCGAGCTCCTCTATCCTCGACTGGTAGGCAGAGATGAGCTTGTACATGGCCGTCCTGAGGAGTTTCTCCAGCTCGGGGTCGACCTCGTCAGGTATGCCGTTCGGCAGCTGTGAGTTGAGCTCTGAGACCGCTCTCTTCACCTGGGCCAGGGGATAGTCGTATCTGAATGCGGACTGGACGGTCACGGTGCTCAGACCCTTGTACTCCCGGAGGAAGTTCTCGACGTTCGAAGGCGACAGATGTCCCCTGAAGGGCATCGAACCGACGCCGATCATCGGGTACAGCTCCACGCCGGTAGCTCTATGGAGGGCGTCCAGCTTCGAGAGCGCTATCTTCGCCAGAAGGACGGCGGGGATGAGACCGTAGTTCAGGGCCGGGTCCGAACGCGCTATGAACACCCGGAGCTCCTTCGTGGGCACGGCTTCGATGTATTCCTTCACCAGGGAGTCAATCAGCAGCAGGTGCTCCATGTCCTCTACCAGCGGTATGATCTTGATCCGGTCGGGCTTGAAGTCTCCGACCCATTTCCTTACGGTCATCGAGTCAGAGAGCCTGAGTTTTCCGGAACCCGCTATGCCCTTCTCGTAGTAATTGTTGAGCCAGGTGAGCTCCTTCCCGCTGGTCGTGAAAGGCAGGATGACCTCGAATACCGGGGTTGCTTTCTTCTTGTAGAAGACCGAGGCCACGTCCGAACTGAGGGGAATCGTCTGGAGAGTCTGGGTGACTATCTTGCGCTCAGCGACCTCGATCTGCGGGTTGGGGACCCTGTATGTCATGAATATGTCCTCGCCCATCACGTGCTTCTGGAAGAAGGCCGGGTAGGCGCTCAGGAGCTTCCTGATGACGTTGGTGTCGACATCCTTGCCCTCGGAGTCCCACATGACCTCGTCGCACCCGAGCTCGCTATATGCGAAGAACGCCTCACGCAACTCTGCCTCTCCTTCTATGACGTCGCCCCCGGACCACGTCGGGGTCATGATATTGTCGGGGTGCTGCGTCGACATCGTGCGCGGGATTCTTCTCTCTTTCAAACTTGTCCTATTCGGGAGCACCCTTCACGCTAGAAGGTAGATTAACTAATCGAATCGCAAGGAAGCCGCTTATCGTCATGCGGAGTTCCCTCGTGGCGTCGGGGCTGAAGGGGACCCGGACCGATTTTTACTGCGGATATCGTATTACTCTGTACATCCATGGAACCAGATCTCTGATTGCTTGTTGGTCCGGTCGCAGCGTCTGATTGCCCTTTTTGAATTCCAGAAAATACACTTTGCCATCCTTAACTCCAATCCTATCGCACACGGCAGTAGGAGAATAGACCGTCCATCCCTCCTCAGTCAGCTGCTTTGCAACTCGCTGTTCGATTTCCATTCTCCTGTAGGCCTTCGCCCTCTGAGCCTCAGGGTCATGCCTCAAATAGGGAGCGTGCAGACGTTTCAATTCAGGGTGTAAAGCGATAGAAACCGTGCCGCCCTTAGCACGTTCTTCAGCAGTGAATTCGTGGCCCAACTCTATCGTCACTGAAATCTGAGAAGATTAATAAGAGCCCATGCTCGTCTTTCGCTCGCGTCCGGAGTCATGACTGGGAGCGATGTGGGCCCGGAGCGATTTGAACGCTCGACCGACCGGTGTCTCCTGCCAACAGTATGAGCCGGTCGCTCTAACCGAATTTCCCGCTATCTTCAGCACTGAGCTACGGGCCCGACGCTATGAAGGTTTGAATTGGACAGTTTTAAGTCGTTGTGAACTGCGAGTTAAGGCTAAATAATAATCCCAAGTAACCCACTCCCGTAGCAGTGAGTAGCAAAGAACCCGAAGAAGGATTCGACGATATCCTGGCTGAGCTGGACCGCGAGGAGGCAAGAATCAGGGTGAGGATGGAGATGAGGCGTTTCGGTAAGCCTACCACGGTCGTGGAAGGGCTGAAGATGAACGAGAAAGACCTCCAGGAACTCGGGACCAAGATGAAGAAGATCCTAGCGACGGGAGGGACGGTCAAGGACGGCGTCATAATCTTGCAGGGCGACCATAGAGACCGGGTCGTCGAGATACTGGTGAAGCAAGGGTTCTCCGAAAGCTCGATTGAAGTGATCTAGCGGTAGCCGGCGCGGGGAAGGCCGGATAACCCTTAACTGCAAACCCGGGGAGCGTCATATCGCTTGACGGGGATCTTAGAGTACGTCATCCTGATGCTCCTGGTTTCGGTCATAGCCGGGCTGGTGGGCGCCCTAGTGGGGGTGGGAGGAGGGATACTCGTAGTCCCGGCGCTTACGCTGCTCTTCGGTGTCCCCATACAGTACGCTATCGGTGCGAGCATAGTCTCGGTCATTGCTACCTCGAGCGGTTCCGCTTCCGCATACGTGCGCGACAGGATAACCAACCTGAGGATCGGGATGTTCCTCGAGATAGGGTCGACGGTTGGGGCGGTGATCGGGGCCGTGAGCAGCATAGCTCTCGTGCGGAGCGGCTACGCATGGGTCGTATTCCTGACGTTCGGCGTGCTGCTCTTCATCTCGGCTTACAGCTCGGCCAGCAGGATCAGGGAGGAAAGAAGGAAGGGCTCCGAGATAATCAACCAGAAGCCGAACAAGGTTTCGGACGCGCTGAACCTGCGCGGCGTGTACTACGACAAGGCTACGAAGACGAACATAGGCTACGTGGCGGACAGGGTCTTCGCTGGCTTCGGCGTCATGGTCATAGCGGGAGTGCTTTCCGCCCTGCTCGGCGTCGGAGGGGGCGTGCTCAAGGTGGTCGGCATGGACAGTTTCATGAAGTTGCCCTTCAAGGTCTCGACCACCACGAGCAACTTCATGATCGGCGTCACCGCAGCGGCCAGCACCGGAATCTACTATGCCGCCGGCTTTGTCAACCCTTTCATCGCCGCGCCGGTGGCCATAGGGGTAGTCATAGGGGCGTTCGCTGGAACCAAGGTCCTCGTCCGTACCAAGCCCGGCCCGCTGAGGTGGGTCTTCGTCGTTGTGCTGATAGTGATCGCGCTCGAGATGGTCAGACAGGGGGTGCCGTGACGTTGGACAAGACGAAGCAGCGGACGGACATGAACGTAGTCATAAGCGACCTGCTGAAGTACGGTGTGATAGCAAGCACGACGCTGGTCGTGATAGGGGTGGTCCTGACCTTTGCGCACCCGCCTCAGTCGTTCCCCAGCTCGCTGCAGCAAATAGTCTCGATGAACTTCGGGAAACCAACTCTCGACGTCGCCAAACTATTCGCGGGGGTCGCGGCCGGCGATCCCTCATCCATCCTCCAGCTCGGACTGATAATCCTGCTCGCGACGCCTGTGGCGAGGGTCGCCGCCTCGGTCATCCTATTCGCAGCCGAACGTGACAGGATATACGTCGCCATCACTCTCTTCGTGCTCATCGTCCTTCTCACCAGCATCTTCATCATTGGCCCGTTGGAAGCTGCGGCCAGCTAACGGGCGAGTATCGTTAGGTCAGCGCACGACGAGGACGGAGCAGGGCGCGTTCGCTATCACGCCGCCTGATACGCTGCCCAGAAGCAATTTCTTGAAACCGCCGAGCCCACGCGTCCCAACCACGATGAGGTCGACCTTCTCGGCTGTCGCAAATTCGATTATTGCCTCGGTGACAGAGGCCGTGGGGCGGAGTACCTGTAACTTCGCATCGACCCCTGCATTCTTAGCGAGGCTCATGACCGAATTCACCGCGCCGTTCGCGTCTTCCATCTCAAGTCGATAGTAATCGGTGAGGTCAGCGGGAGCGCCGACGGGGCCGGAGATGAAGAAGGCCGGAGGAGAGACCACGCTTATGATTACGACACCGGCCTTGTAGATAGACGCCAAGCTGATCGCCACCTGAGCGGCCCTCTTCGCGTGGTCCGAGCCATCGACCGGGACGAGTATCTGCCGGACTGCCGGCGCGACGGTCATGCTTGACTGCAAGATGATTCTGGTTCGATTCAGGCTCCCGGAGGTATTTAAAATTGAGAGGCCGGGCGCTCTATTCCAGGAGCTGGTGCACGTTTCTCGCTATCAGCTCCACCGCTTCCTTTATGCGCCTTTCCCGGGTTTCTGGCCTCTTCGCGCTGATTACCCACAGGATGTACCTCTCCTTGCTGGCTGGAGGAAAGTTCTGAAAGTTCTTCCACGCTGGGGCGCCCCTCCTGAGACTCGCCTCGAGGTCCGCAGGGACGTCGACCAGAGGGCCCTTCAGATTCTCCGTCGCTGGACTATCCAGGCGCCTCTTCAGATAGGCATCCATCCCCGCCCGAGAGACCCTCTTCCCCTCGATTAGCTTCTGCATCCTTGCTAGGTTAGACTCCGACCATTTGCCCCCCGGCCTTCGCGGCGTGAACTTTTGGGCGTACGAATCGTCGTCGACGCGACGGATCATGCTGTCTATCCATCCGTAACAGAGCGCCTCTTCGACGGCCTCGTCGTAAGAGACGGAAGGTCTTCCAGCATGCTTTTTGTAGAACAGGAGCCAGACCTGGTGCTCGGCCGCGTGGTTGTCCCTGAGCCACCGATGCCAAGCTCCTCTATCTTTGGCCCTGAGCGAATCCACCCCTCGCAAACTGGAAAAGAGCTATTTCAGACTGTGGATGAAAGAAGCCGGCAGTCAGATGTCGAGCATAGCGATCTGAAACAGGAAACACTATTCTTCCCGCCAAGTCAATCCCTGACGTTGGAACCGATTTCTGACGGAACCGCTCGACGCGTCATGGGAAGGTTGAAGGCGATTGGATCGGGGAGGCAACTTCGGGGCCATGTCGTGAGGGCGCGCACGGAGGAGCTCGTACTAGACTCGTCGACGACCGACAGCGCAGGAAGGTTTCTTTTGAGATGGGGCGCCATAGGAGACGGGAAGACTGCTATCGAACTCCTAGGTGCTAACGGGGATGTAGTCGAGTCGATGGAGCTCACCGCGGCGGAGCTAGTCTCACCTCCGGTCGTCGGATTGTCGGGAAGAAGCGTTGTCGGCTCCAACGGCGTCGACGAAGAGAAAGACCCGGAGAATTTCTTCGTGGCGGATGGCGATTATCCACTCTGTGTCACCTCGTCCTGCATAGAGGTTACCTTGTCGTGGACGGCTCCAACGGGCTCGAGGGTCTCGATCATCTCAGAAGGAGAAACTCTTCGCGAGGGGCTTCCATCTCGGGGTTCCCTAAGGGTCGTCGAGAACACCATCAAGAAGTACACTCGGAGGGCGCAGCTCCCGGGTGCGCAGCTCGGAGAGTTCTCCGACCGGACCGTCGAGGTAAGGAGATATCCGTCGCTCTCTCTGGTCGCGGAAGGTACAACATTCAGAAGGGGGATCTCGTTGGACCTTGGGGTATCCGTAAGCTGCCCAGCTGGAGACGGAGGTCTGAAGGTGACTGTACTGACCTCAGACCACGACGTGGTCCCAAGGAGCGAGTTCACCATCCCCGCAGGTTTGACGTGGGCGACCACCAAAATCAGACTCGGAGAGAAGGCCGGAAGGGCAGACGTCACCGCCGCAGCCCCAGGATATGTGCGGGACGGCGTCACATTCGTCGTCGGGTAGAGGAACTTGCAGGTTCGAACTGAGCGATGCACTCTCAAATATCGCGCCGCTCCCGTTCCAGTCGGGATGAAACCCGCCCCACCGTCCCGGCGGGTCACAGCTGAACGGAGTTCCGATCTGTTCAATTCCCCGGTGCGAGGACGAGGTCAGGGTAGGAGCCATTGTTCAGAGATAGAGTAGAGGCAGGGAAACTGCTTGCCGATGCGCTAACCTTCCTGAAGACCAAGAAAGACGACGTGGTCGTACTTGCGATCCCCCGCGGAGGCGTTCTGGTCGCGAAGGAAGTCGCAGATTCACTCGGGGCGCCGCTAGACCTAGTCATAACTCGAAAGATCGGAGCTCCAGGGAATCCAGAACTGGCCATCGGCGCCGTCACGCAGGACGGCGAGGTGATTGCGGACCCAGAACTGGTCGATCGGCTGACGGTATCGGACGAATATGTGAAGGATGAGTCAGCGAAACAGGTCGATGAGATAAGGGCGAGGATGAAGAGGTACAGGGGTGACCGTGCGTATCCAAACCTTGCGGGAAAGACCGTCGTGCTGGTTGACGATGGAGTAGCAACGGGTTCCACCATCAGGGCCGCGATCAAATCTGTGAAGAGGAGGAACGCGGCCGCAGTGATCGTCGCTGTGCCCGTAGGACCGCAGGAGACGATCGAGGAACTCTCGAAGATCGCGGATCGGGTCGTCTGCCTGGACACCCCCAAATTCTTCAATGCGGTCGGGCAATTCTATAGGGAGTTCGACCAAGTAGATGACGAAACAGTGAGAGAAACACTCAGGTCTGTGAGGACAGCAGACAGGTAAGCGGGCATCACGCAACAGGGCGATCAGGTGCGATTCTCAGGTCCGGCGATGGCCGGTTGGCAATCCTGTGCACGGCGAAGGCGAAGGTGACAAAGAGCGGGATGAGTACGAGGTCGTTCACTTCCACAAACGCCTCGGCGAACCAGAACACGGCGAAGGACAGGAGCAGGGCAGAGACTACCACCTTCATGTTCGCCTGCTTCACCTTCCTGACCTGGTTCCTCAAGACATATGTCGAGACTACCACCACCGCGATCCCGGCGCCCATTCCGCTGACCGTCGATTGGAAGTTGTTGGGGAGGAGCGCCACCAGGACGATGGCCGCCTCGAAAGCCTCGACCGCTCCGACCGAGAAGCCTGTGGCCATGATGCCTTTCTCGAAGTGTTCGGCCGAGAGACCTCCCTTCCGGCTCCGGAGTACCGACTTGCGAGCGCTCTTCACCAGTCGGAGGCCGAAATATAGGAGCAATCCGCCACCCACGAGTCTCACGTAGACGTTGGGGAGAAGAGTGATGAGCGCCCCCAGCACGAACATCGGAACAAACACCGCCGCGATTCCCAAGGCCACGTAGAGGAAGGCGGAGGGACGCTTCGAGTCGCCATAGAGCGCGAGCCCAACCGCCGACGCCTCCACCAGCTCCAGCGTGGTTATCCCAAGGGCGGCGAGGAATATTGCCACGTCAAACGGCAAGATGAACGGAGTCGACAGAGCCGAGCGCTAAAACCGTTGCGGCAAGTTCCTGTGAAGCCCACGACCGTCCCCACGCGGCGCAGGCCTAAGGCAGCATGCCAACACACACCTAGAAGCTGCATGGAGGAACCTCTGAAAGTATATGGATGTCACGACTTAAATACGTGAAATGCGCCGTGGCGCTGAATTGGGAGCAGCGGCGCAGTTTTGAAGGTCCTCGCAATTCAACGCGCTTCATCAGGCAACTCAGACCTTGACTCCTTCTTGGATGGTGGTTTCCCAAGAGGCAGCCTCATCCTCGTCAGCGGGAATCCCGGAACGGGGAAGACAACTCTGACCGCAGGTTTCCTCTACGAAGGTTCGAAACGGCAGGGGGAGAACGGGATCTACGCGTCGTTCAGCGAAAGCAAGCAGAGCTTCTACGAGAACATGGCGAGCATGGGCCACGACTTTGAAAGCCTGGAGAACGAAGGCCACTTCCGGTTCCTCGAGGTCTTCTCCGCCTCGAGACAAGGAATGAGTGAGATCGCGAAGTACATCCTGGAGGAGATCAAGCGATTCGGGGCCAAGAGACTTGTGATCGATTCGTATTCTGCCATGGCCCAAGCTTTGGGAAACGAGTACGAAGGACGGCAGATTCTGCACACGTTCTTCAGCAGGATCATGAGGAACATGGGTTGCACGACGCTGTTGATCGGGGAGCAACCGACCGGCGACTTCCGGATCGGAGACACGGCAGAGGAGTTCGTCGCGGACGGCGTGCTGAGCCTGAAACTGACGATCCCGAGGGAGCTCGAGATCCGAAAGATGCGAGGCACGAGATTGCAGAGAAGGAAAGCGCTCTATACGCTGGATAACGGGTTCAACGTCGTGACCACGAGACTGCGCAGGCCCGAAGCGGTGAAGTTGTGGCATCCGGTCCCGGACTCGGAGGGCCTGCTATCGACAGGAAGTCCGGACTTCGATGCAATCCTAGGTGGAGGATTTCCCAGGGGTTCATATGTGGTTCTCGAAGTCTCGAGCGATGTTACCGTCGCGGAGGTACAACTGATGACATCCGGCCTCATCTTGAACTTCATCAGCCAGAAAAGAGGGGCGATGATGATTCCCATGCAAGGTGTGGACAGCAAGCAGATCAAGGCGACCCTTGGGCAGTACGCTTCCGACGACATCCTCGACGACTACCTTAGGATTTCCGAACAGGTCGAACGACATTCGTCGGGGGCGCGTCGTGCATCGGTTGCACCCTACGTCGTCCCGATTGAATATGGAGAAGGCTCCGGAAACGAGGACGAGCTCACTGCAAGCTCCGACGCGTTCCTTTCCGCATACAAGCAACTCAAGACTCGGACCCGCAACCAGCCTATCGTTAGGAGTATCGCGTATGACAGCCTGGAGACCAGTTACGCACGATTCCCCGACAAGCTGCTGAACGAAGTGGGGATAGCGATGATGAGGACGAGGTCTGCGGGGGATCTGACCTTCGGAATCGCCAGAGCCACGGTCTCCATCCTGGCGAAGGTCCAGGGAATGGTCGATTGGCACATCAAGCTCTCAAAGATGGATGAGGTCCTTCTTGTACAGGGGGCAAAGCCATACACAAACATATACGCGGCCGACTGCGACGTCTCCAAGGGATATCCGGTCATGACGCTGAAAGCTCTCACCTAGCACAGGGGGATTCGCGTGCGTGCCCGGGCGGGGTGTGGACCGCAAAGGGGTCACCCCTCTGCTGTACCGCAGCAGGGATGGTGACCAGAACGGTCTTTCTAGCATGGTGAAATCATACAGCATGATTTTTCATTTCTGTGACGACCCTAATGAGAAGGCCTCCCTGCGAGATCTTCTTCAGCCTGAGGAGAGCGGCGCCCAGCAGCTAGTTCAGTTTTAGGGAGACAAGCAACGCCTTTCCACTCTCACCGAGAGACGTGACCTTCTGCTTGACAAACGCCTTGTCAAGAACGTCCTCCTCGCCAGGGGAAGCCGTGCTCCCTTCATCAACGCGGCGTCCTTCCTTCAGGGCCGCTTTGACCTCTGGTTCAATTATTCCCCACGCCTTTACAAGGAACTGCTGCGCGTCAAGTCTTCCCTCCTCAAAGACCGCTTTCCCATCCGAAGCGAGTTTCACAAGGTCAATCTTGTAGTTCTCGAGCTCAAGGATCGAGCCCCTGAGCGCTTCCGAAGATTTTTCTATCTGCTCCGAATTCAGAAACTTGTTCAGGGCTGGTTCGGAAGTGATGCTCAGCTTTGCGCCCTGAGTTACGTATTCCACGGTCATGGAAGCGTGAGCGTCCCGCTTGGAATTGATGATGGTAATCGTACTGGACTTGTCGGGGTAGGCATACGTAGCAGCCAGGTGAGGCTCAGTCACGACGGCTATGGAAAGCACGTAATGGTCGAGCCCTTCGTAGTCTGGAGCAGGGTCTTTCTTGAGCAATCTTTTTCCCAGGGAAATCGGGACCTTGATCTCCCCCTCGGGCGAAGTAAGCGTAAACTCCTTGTTGAGGACCGCGCTTCTCTTGCAATCAAGGGAGAACTCGAACTGAATGTTATTTGCGCAATCGTATCTCGCATTGGCAGCGTACGCCCCGCTCAGCAACTTGAGATTTATGGACCGGTCCAGCAAGGCGAAGGGCAGAGTGGCGAGGAAAGCCTCGAGACTCTTGAAGGTCTTTGTCCTTTCAGCCTCCAACGTGAGTTGACGCTCCTTGACCTGAGTCGAGTATTTGTCATCAATCTTCTTTCTTGTCAGATCGATGGCCACTAGAGAGAGACTCGAGACCTGCTTCTCCAGATCTTCCGCCAACTCCTTGCCGAGCGAATCCTGAAGGGACAGCACAACCCCTGGGATCTCCTTCTGCAGCTTCTCGAGCGCGGAGAGTCTACCCTTATTCGTCTCCTCAATCTCCCGAATCTCATCCTCCATATCGCGCATGTGCTGAGCGTCTCTCATAGCGTCGATGAGACTTGAGAAAGCCTGCTTCAGGTTCCTGCTGCTCCCCGGACGTGACGGTTTTTCCTCGGGAGTCAACGTTGTTCAAAGGCTTGGGCTGGGTAATAAAGCGTCTGTCGCTCGCTCCAAACACCTGATCCTTGCGATTATCTTGCTTTGTCTCTCCTCATGAGTACGAGGAAGACGTTGGTTTGGAACAGCGTAGTACCTGGAAGAATGGAGTAGCCCGCTGAGGAGAACTCCTTTATCGCAGTGAAAAAACCTTCTTCTTCCGCTTTGAATACGATCTGGTACTCATATTCCTTCATCTGACTCCTTATCTCGGCTAATACTCTGTCGGCCCACTGCTTGTTCTCTAACTCCTCAAGTTTCTTGACCAGTTCTTCATCAATCATAGGGGCAACGTAGACAATCTCGTCGCGAGTATAAGACTTGCGCCAGACCTCCAGATATCCAGTCAGAAAGCATAGCGCAGACCGGTCCGCTTCTATTCTCGACGGGGCACCGGACGTCCCCCTCCAATCTTGCCTGCTTCCGTCATTCTTGCAGAATGTTCTGCTAATCATCTTCGGCTCCTGGTTCCTAATGTTGGAGCTGACGTCCAATCCGGCATAGAACATTGTTGGCCTGTCAGGTCAGAGAAGATTCTCTGCATAGATTTATCTCGGGCTCTTCATGGATGTTCTTGGTTCTTTGGGAGACGAGAAAACGACAAGTGAATATCAGCTTCCAAAGTCGGTGATGAAATGGGTCGCCCTAGGGCTGCTCCTTACCTCCGCCGTTGTCATCGCGATCTCGATACTCTCGGGCGTGACGTTCTCAGACCTTACCAAGCTAGGCTATCTGACCTTCGCTCTTGCCGCGGGAGTGGCGGCATCCAGGCTGCTGGTCCAGATAGTGAGGTTCAGGGTGATTACGCTCGGTCTTGCAGGGGATCCCAGACCCAATCTCAACGGATTGGCGATCACAAGGGTTGCCAGTGAGTTCGTTTCTCTCTCTACGCCTGCGACGAGCATGGGTGTCTTCATACGCACCGCCTGGTTGAAAGGAAAGGGAATAGACGGGGGGAAGGCTCTCTCCATAGGCTACTTCGAGGTTCTGATCGAGATTTACGTCGGTGCTAGTCTCGCTCTCATTGCAGCCGTATTCGCCTTGACGAGGGGAGCAGTGGTCCTCGGGTCAACTATAATCGTGGTTGCGACAATCCTGATCATCGGGTACACCGTTATTTTCGTGATCCCGGCCGTTAAGGGCATCAAGGTTCCTCACTTTATCTTCACGTTTTCACGCTATCTGATAGGGGGGCCGAGGGCAAACGACCTCTATCTTCGTGCCGTCGTCGGCTCCCTGAATTTCTCACTCTCAGCCCGCGCCATCGTGAGCAGGAGCAATGTGCCCGTCGTGGTCAAGGCCGTCGGCCTCACCATCATCGAAGACTTCTTGGCCGGTACGGCGCTCTGGATCGTCTTGAACGCCTCAGGGCTGAAGATCGACCTGGTCTCAGCGACTCTGGCAACCTATGGCGTGGTCGCCATAGCCCAGATCCCGGTAACGATAGGAGGCGCTGGGATCACCGAACTCACGATGAAGTCCTACCTCACTACCGTCTACGGGTTCTCCGCATGGGCACCCATCGTCTTGTGGCGAATCGCGACGTACCAGGTCCTTCTGGCGGTAACCGGCATCGTCTTCATTTTCTTCATCCGCAAGGCCACCAGAGGTTCCAATCAGGCTCCTCAGAACGCGGGTTCGGACGCGAGTCCAAGCAAAGCTCCGGGATTGACAGCGGACGAAGTTGAGAAGGAGATAGCAAAGCTGGAGACGCGGTACGGCGTCGTGAAAACATTCAGGTTCGCGATCGCGGGTGCGATAGGCTTCGGGGTCACAGAGGCCGTCCTGACCATAGGCCTCCTCATCTTCTACGGAAAGCTGGCCATCCCGCATGCGAGCTTCGCCTCGCCAGCTCTCCTCGGGTTGGATGTTCTTTCGCTCGTGATCGGCGTCTCGGCTTCTTTCGTGGTCAACGAACGGATCACAGTTCACGTGCCGGAGGGCGAAGATGTGAGCAGGTTCAAAAGATTCCTGAAGTTCCAGGCCGTGAGCGGAGTCGGAAACGTCGGTATCATAGTAGTCCAGCTAGTCCTCTTGGCGATTCTCGAGATCTCGCCGCTCATTGGCACGATCATAGGAGCGGTGGTCACATATCCGCTCGTGTACTTCATCTCAATCAAGTACGTCTGGAAAGCACATCGGACTAGATGACCGATCTCCCCGAGTCCCCGGTAGGATCTACGCTACGCACTAGCGGGAACGTATCGGTAGAATGCCACGAGCGTCGTGGCTTGAGCAGGTGTGACCTCTATTACTGCGTGTGTGCTACCATCGCTCCAGTGGTCAAAGACATAGCCGCCATAGTTATCCGCCGAAATAGTAACGGTAGAAGCTGCATAGGCGTCAAAGGCGGATGGCGTATAGCCGGAGCTAGAAGAGCCGTCAGGTTGAGTTACCGTGACCCAAAGGCCTCCGGAGGTGGAAACCCCATTCAGCGTTGCGGACTGGATGGTAACCGGGACAATCGAGGCTAGCAGGGAGATTATCTGGTCGAAGTAGGGACTCAACGTATTGTAGGGCGCCGTTCCCGTTCCGTTGGTTATGTACAGGTACCCAACGTAGTTCGAGACCCCCAGCAAGTACGCAGGATCGAGCGAGGGAATTGCGTAGCTGAAGAACATGAAGTTACTCTTGCTGTAGCTGGCGTGCCAGCCTCCCAAGCCCGCGATTGAAGTCCAGCCAGCGGACAGAGAAAGCGAAGGAAGATATGCGTTCTCAAATATCCCGATCGTATTTACACTGCCGATGAAGTCGGTGGGAACATCGGCCCCGGAGTTGGCTACCACTTGGGTCATCCCTATGGACTTTCCATACTGGCTCAGGGTAGCAAAATATGCGGGTATGAACTCGCCGTTCGGACCGCCGTAGTACCAAGTACCGCTAGGGCTGTTGTAGTTCCAGTTCGGCATCTGATCGAGGTAGATTCCGGTGACCCCGTACCAGTTAAGATAGATCAACATATCAGACTCTATCGAAGGAATACCTCTTTCGCCCCAGTTCGTAGGGACATATCCTATCACGCTAATTCCTGCTGCCTGCATGTCCTTCACTTCAGTCGCGATATTTGGATCGTACGAAATACCTGGACCTCCCTCCGGGTTGATTACGACCACTATCGGCACGGCCGGATGCGCAAGTTTGGCCTGAACGATCTCATTCACCTCACTCAATCGCGCGCTCGAGCTCTCTGTAAACAACGGGACGATGACCCCCGTGCCTGGCTGCATTAACGCGCCGGACGTGGCGGCAGTTATTTTCCCGCCGAACGGCGCGTAGTCAGTCGATGATGGAGAATATGGAGTAGTAGTTGAATACGGAATCTCCGGGGAATGGTCAGTTGCCAATGACGAGGAGGCCGACGTCGCGGGGGACGCAAGACTCGAGAACGAGAATGCGATGCCGGAACTGACGATGATCGCGATCACCATTGCCGCCGCTGCTGACGTTAGAATTGCACAGCCATCGATCGAGGGCCTCATTTTCCCCGCCTTCTTTTCAGAATCGAAGAGACGAGAAGAGAGGACTGCAAAGAATACTAGGATGACCTACCGCTTCATGATTCCTTGTTCTGACTGTCGCATCCGGCGATATCGCTGTAAATGACATTAATTGCGAATGAAGAGGTTGCACTTTCAAATCTACAGGAATAATACGTGTCGACCGTTATGACCAGAAGCGTGAATTCGGTAGTAGCATACGAACGACGGTTCGTTACAGCGGCGGCTCACATAACCATTAGGGCCTTAAAATGGGCGGGGTGCTTCTGATATGATGAACAGGAATGAGGCAGAGGGAAAGGGTAAGTAAGTAAGTAACGGGTAAAGTTCGTGAGCAAGTAGGCAAGCTGACCGATAACAAGAGGGAGCAGGTCGAGGGCAGGGTCGAGCAAGCCAAAGGAAAGGCCCGAGAAGCGGTAGGGAAGGTGCGCGCAAGGAACGAGGATGAGGACAGCTAGCGCGGTCGTTCTGCCGCTCGCCGATCAACCCGGGCCTAAGGGAAAATTACGGGTTTCCGATTGAAATGGCGAGGGCGGCAGCCGGACGCCTGACCGCCGCTCTTCGCTGCATGTTACTTCAGTTGTCGCTCGTCTCAGTAAGAACGCTCTCGTACTTGTGATACTCGGATTCGTCGGATGGTTTGGGCTGGACCTCTAAACGTCGAGCAAACGGACCAGCCCTGAACCGCAGCAGCGATCGACCTGTCCAGAGCGTCTGTGATATGAGGCGCTGATGGAGAGTATCCTTCCTCGCCGAAGCCTAGCACTGTCATCCTCCTACATAGGCACATCTCGTAACTATCGAACCATAGCGACTTGAGTCCAAATCATCTATAGTTTGTATGTCACAGCAAACACAGGAACAGAAGGACGCTGATGCGTTGGCGAAGAACGATCAGGCTTATGGAACGGGTCAAAAGAAGGTGGAGACTGCAGGTTTCAAGACACACGATGCCAGCTATCGTGCGCCGCAAGAGAATCTGGACCGAAAGGTGGCACCAGTGCAGCCTTACGATACGAAGGTAGCCCAGCCCGCTACTAGCGGACAGATGACGCAGAACAACAATCCTGCCATGAGGGAAGCTGCACCCGCCAACGAGAGAGGCGTGGTCGACACCCCAACTCGGATGAACGCAACCGGCGTTCAGACCGATGCAAAGCGGGATGCGACTCCTATTCAGAAGCCCGCGCTGGTCAACGAAGATCAGACCAACGACACGGAGTAGTCGCCTGGATGTTGTCGGATCGCAAGGTCCGACATTATTTCTTTTTTAGAACAATACGTTTTCGGTTCGTGAGGCTGTGGTGGTTAGGGACAATTGCGACCCGACGGTGCTCTACCTACGCTCGCGCGTCTCTCAGTATCAAAAAATCTTGAAAGAAAGTTCTAGATGATTTTTCCTTTTCCTAATTAACGCCAGTCCTCATCTAGTCAGCATGAGCGAGAACGAAATAAAGGGAAAGGGCAGACAGATCAAGGGGAAGGTCCGTGAAGAAGTAGGCAAGCTGACGGACAACAAGACAGAACAGGTCAAGGGCAAGGATGAACAGGTTGAAGGAAAAGCCAGAGAGAACCTAGGAAAGGCACAAAGAAGGGCCAGGAAAGACTAGACGGTTACCCTGGCTTTCGGAAAGTAAGCGACGGGGAAAGGTAGAAACGGGTTCGCAGGAGGTAATTTTTTGTGTTGGAGAGGGATAACAGCGACCGCAATGCGACCCGGAACCGAAGAAGGATCCAGGTATCAAACCCCAGGGAGTCGGGTTCCCGTCGGGGCGGTAGAGCGGCTACTTACCTCAGGAGCGTCGGCGGGCGAATTCTGTCGCACTACAAGGATTCCCTATTGATTAGGGGCCATTTGGAAGGCTACCTGAATATTGGCGGGGTACTCATCGGACCATGCAGTCCCACACGGGACGGTAAAGACAGGTGTCGAGGCCAATCGGGTGTTCGACCTCGCGATGGACGCCGCTACACTAGTGGTTTCAACCCCGAAGTGAGGACTTGGACTTGACAGTCTTGTCGAAGCGCTTATTTCTCCCGATATTGCTGGTTCTCTTGACCTCGCTGCTTGTGATGCCCGGGCTGGCAGCCGCCCGTTCGTCTCAGCCTATGCCGGTTTCGACCCATATCGCGACCGCGGGTCAGTCCGCATCGCAGGGGAGCTCGTCGATCCTGGCCTCGACTCCCCCTGCATTCAGAGGGCATCACCCTCCTCTTAACACGAACTACGACGAACAGGTCGGGATAACCTTCACCCAGAATTTTACATCTTTGGAATACAACGTGACGGCGGTAGAGCAGATTGACCCGACTCTGGGCACGGGGCCCGGTTACCTTCTCAGCGCGCTCTCCAATATCGGCTACTGGTATCAGGTGGGCGTCTCGTGGGACTGGAGTCCAGGAATTGGATTCGCCATGAGCTATGAAGTCTTCGACTCGGTGGGCAACTCCATCTTTCCGACCGATGGAGGCGGCGGTCTGCTTGCGTTCTCGGGCCCAGTCAACGCTGGTGACAACGTGAACCTGCACCTCTACTTCAGCTCTGGTCAGGTTGTCATGGTCGCGGAGGATGTGGAGACTGGCGCGAACGCCCAAGTGACATATACAGCCGTGGGAGGAACCGAGTTCGTCGGCCAGCCGAACGGAGATGCCACGTCCATCGGCTTCTTCACAGGACTCATGAGCGAGTGGTATCACGGAGAGCCGTACTACGCCAACCTGCAGGAGGTCAATTACACATCTGACGTCCCCATCTCGTCTGCCTGGATGTGGATGGACGAGTTCAACGCGAACAACGGACAGCTCGTCTTCGCCTCCAACGCGACCGCGCTGAGCACGTTCAGCGCTAATCCCACCCAATTACAGGAATTCTCTTACGGCAGCATAACGGAGTATGCTGATGCCTTGGAGTTCATCACCGGTGCACCATCGAACTCCACCACTACCACGACCAGCACGGTCAGTCCTACCGAGAGCGCTACAGCAACTTCCACCGTAACCATCACAGCCGCTTCTACCGAGACCGTCACGACAATCGTTCCAATCACGATTACTCAGACGGCGACAACGACCCTCATACAGCCCGTCGCGACGACGGTGACCACGACGACAACCGCTACTTCTACAGCGCCGCCGAGCACGACGACGACCACGTTGACAACGACCCAGACCGCGGCCGCTTCGGGGGCTCTACCCCCATGGAGCTACGTGTTGATGGCCGTCCTACTAGCGGCCGGGCTAGCGGTAGGCTACCTGATCAAGAGGTCAGCAGTCGGGACGCCGCAAAGTGCCGCAGGCGAAGTTCCAGGTTGACAATACTCGTCGGGCCCAAACCCACGGGTGGCAGTAGCTCCGGCGATTCGTAATCCTGGAATCATGTTGGAACAGTCGCGGTGAACGCCACACTACTTCTCGTACTGATCGGATTCGCAAGAGGAAAGAAAAACCAGAAGTATCAGAGGTTCGATGCGACGGCGCCCTGATCGTCGCCTCACCGTCCGGGAACGCGTTGGCAAACCACCGACGCGTCGAGCGCAATCTCTTTTGTGACGGAATGATGACAATATTTATCATGGTAACTGCGATGCTTCACCTCGTGGACCGTCTGAAAGGGAAAGTAGCGCTAATCACGGGTTCAGGTTCAGGGATAGGTCGAGCCAATGCAGTCCTTTTCGCGAGAGAAGGGGCAAAGGTCGCGGTCAGCGACATCGACGTGAACGGAGGTAACGCCACCGTTGCTGCAATCGAGGCGGATGGCGGAGTAGCATCTTTCTTCAGGTGCGATGTGACAAATGCCGTTGAAGTCAGAGACACAATAGACGCGATCACTGCAAAGAATGGGAGAATCGATATCGTCCACAGTCACGTAGGTGGTGACCTCTCAGGCACCGACACTGTCGTAGATGACAGCGAAGAGGATTGGGATAGGCTGATGGCGCTCAACATCAAGAGCCACTTCCTGGTCACTAAGCACGTCATTCCTGCGATGATCAAGAACGGCGGAGGATCGATAATCATCACAATTACAACTAACGCATTCATGAACTATAGGCACGTTCAGGCTTACGGGACCACCAAGGCAGCTCTGATCCAGTTGACAAAGTCCTTGGCGATGGATTATGCGGAGAAGAACATCCGGGTGAACGCGCTGGCCCCCGGAGAGGTCCTCACGCCTATGTGGGAGAGACACTTCAACTCCCTTCCCAACCCCGCTGAGGCGAAAGAAGCGGTTCGAAGGAAGATCCCGATCGGTCGGATTGCAACGCCTGAAGAGGTCGCCTCGTGCGCCCTCTTTCTCGCATCAGACGACTCCAGGTATGTAACGGGCAATGTGATTTTCGTCGACGGTGGTCTCATGGCGGGGTTCTACGACGGCACCTTGTAGCCGACCTGAGAACACCCTTGATGCGCAGCCTAAGCACCGTCCGAATTGAGCCCAGGTGAAAGCTGGCATTTTCTGCGGAGTGCAGTCATGGGTATAGAAACCGAAACCTAGGTGCCCGGGATAGCGTCTCACTTTAGGTTCGATTTCCTTCCCGGCGCACTAGCTTGCAAAAGCGCCCATGTTGATTGAAGCGCCTCCCGCCTATTCCACAGGTGCAGTGCCGTCACAGCAACTTGAACTTTAGGTGCGGATTACACACCGACCTCAAGGGGGCGTTCGACCTTAGCGAAGGTAAGGAATTCATCGTCAACGCAGAGATGGGCCAGGGAATCCTAGTTACGGAGGAGGGGCGTATCCTCGTATGACTACATGGGCGACGAGGAGAGAAGACCCTTCACCACGAAGCCGAACGAAGTCACCGCTTGAATCTGTGCGGAGCACTCCCCCCAAGTGGAGCCCGGCATATGGCTGGAGGGGTCAGCCCTTGGAGGAGCCTTCCTGCAGAATCACTGCAGTGAAGGCGTCCGGGACCTTCTCGACATTATCAGCAGCAGCGGTAGGACCAATGCGACGAGCAGAAGTGGGCCCAAGATTGGGAACTCCGGTACGCTAGAGACGGTGCTGCTCGTCGAGGAGCTACTGGTGCTGCTCGTCGAGGAGCTACTGGTGCTGGAGGTCGTGGTGACGCATCCGGTGACTTGCGTGTATCCGCCAAATATCGTGCCCGGACCCGAAATCGTACCACTGCACTCGTTGGTGACGGTGGCCAGGTTCAAGATTCCGGTGCCGTCGGAGTTTTCGACATTAATCGTGCCGTAGTTAGTGACGGAGCCGGCGTTGTTATAGAGGCCGGTGCTGTCGCTGCCGGAGTTTTGGATGTTGATCGTGCCGTAGTTAGTGATGGTGCCGCCGTAGTTGGCGATTCCGGCGAGGAGAGCAGCGGAGTTTTCGAGGTCAACGACGCCGCCACTTTCGACGTTAATTGCACCGCCGCTTTCAACGGTGATGCCGCCAGAACCGGAAATGATAAGAGTCGTTCCAGATGGAATGATCAATGTGTCTCCAGAGTTAATGACGGTAGCTGCAGTTCCCGTCATCGTGCATGTGGAAGTCCCCGAGTTCCACGAGAAGCCAGTGCCCGAACACCAGGTAGAGTTCACCGTCAAGTTGGCGGCGTAGACCGCCGGGACAGCCCCCAGAGCGAGGACTGTTACAGAAGCTAAGAGCGACAGAATTGCTACTGAACTTAGGCGTGACCGAGTCTGCATGACGGACAGGTCTAGGAAATTTTCATATTTAAGCGGCATGAACCCTAACCCCACCTGTATGAAGCCTGGATTCACCCCGGGAATTTGAGTGGATTTCCGGACAGCCATCTAGCCGCTTGCGGGAATGTATCGGTAATACGCCACGAGCACCAGAGCTTCAGCCGGCGTGACCTCTATCGACGGGGTCGTGCTCCCATTGCTCCAGTGGTCGAAGAAGTACCCACCATAGTTATCCGCTGAAACGGCTACGGCAGAACCCGAATCGACTTCAAAGGTGGAAGGCGTGAAGCCCGAGACAGGGGAGCCATCTTGTTGAGTTACCGTGACCCAAAAGCCCCCCGAGGGAGAGGCTCCGTTCAGTATTGCCGATTGGATGGTAATTGGAACTATTGCTCGATCCGTTGAGGCCAACAAGGAAGCCATCTGGTCAAGGTAGGGACTCAGTTGGTTGTATGGCTGAGTTCCAGTCCCATTCGTAATGTACAGGTACCCGACGTAATCCGAAGCTGCCAGCAAATACGCTGGGTCGAGGGATGGGACCGCGTAGCTGAA
>Ga0182024_10003422_pt1 | contig 37815 bp, 30 predicted proteins | sample P32metaG_FD_120480 | JGI IMG/M metagenome (GOLD analysis project Ga0182024, IMG submission 120480) | Permafrost microbial communities from Stordalen Mire, Sweden - P3-2 metaG (Illumina Assembly) | ecosystem: Environmental > Terrestrial > Soil > Wetlands > Permafrost | place: Sweden: Stordalen...
GGGGTCGTGGTCTGGGTGGTCGTGGTCTGGGGACGCCGGGCGTTTGCCGGCGGGAAGGCCAGGTTGTTGTGCCAGGGGGTGAGGTCGTCCAGCCCGATCAGGGTCTGAACCCGCCCAGCCAGGGCGGCCGGCACGCTGGGAGCAGCGGTCTCGGCGTAGGCGGCCTGACCCGACGACAGCCGGACCGCGCTGATGGTGGTGCCGAAGGCCTGGCCGACCGCCGGGGCCGGGCCGGTCACCGGCACGACCAGGCCGTCGGGGGTGGTCGGCCCGACCGAGAGCCCGGTCGTGGCCAGCCATGACCGCACGGCCGCGACGACGGCCGGCGGGGGCCCGAAACGCGAGGCGAACTGGCCCGCCCCGAGGTACCGGTGGAAGCCCGGCGACCCCGGGGTAGACACTGACCGCACGAAGGCGTCCAGGCCGGCCGGGTCGGCCACCTTCAGCACGACGTCGACGGTGACCGACCGGAGGGCCGGGAGGACCCCGGTCACCGTGGCCCCCGGGGGCAGTTCGGGACGGGTCTGCACCGTGGCCCGCTCGGCGGCGGCCGAGGCCGGCGTCGGCCCGGCGGCCACCAACGACCCGGCGGTCAGGGCCGCCGCCCCGCCCAGCGCGCTCAGGCGGAGCAACGGACCGATGCGCGGTGCCCTCATGGCTCCCCTCCCTCTTCGTCGGGCCCCGGGCCGGTGGACCGACCCAGGCGCCCACCGATCTCTCGCTCGGCGCCGTGGTTCGACGGCTCGTAGTAGACGTGGCCCTCGGCCTCGTCGGGCCGATAGCGCTGGGCGACCCAACCGGTCGGCTCATCGTGAGGGTAGCGGTAGCCCGCCCCGTGGCCCAGGGCGGCCGCCCCCTTGTAGTGGGCGTCGCGCAGATGGGTCGGCACGTCGCTGCGGGCGGCCGCCCGGACGTCGTCCCGGGCCCGGGAGAGCGCGACGGTGACCCGGTTCGACTTCGGCGCCACCGCCAGGTGGACCACCGCCTGGGCCAGGTTGAGGGAGGCCTCGGGCAGCCCGACCAGCTCCACCGCCCGGGCGGCGGCGTCCGCGACCACCAGGGCGTTGGGCTCGGCCATGCCGACGTCCTCGCTGGCCAGGATGACCAGACGGCGGGCGATGAAGCGGGCGTCCTCGCCGGCATCGAGCATGCGGGCCAGCCAGTAGAGCCCGGCATCGGGATCCGAGCCCCGGATGCTCTTGATCAGGGCGCTGACCTGGTCGTAGTGGTCGTCGGCCCCCTGGTGGTACAGGCGGCCGTCCCGGGCCCGGGCGACGTCGTCAAGGGTCACCCGGACCAGCAGCGGCGTCCGTCGCCCGTTGTCGGCCCCGACCTCGGACCGGGCGGCGGAGAGCGCGACCGCCAGCTCGAGGGTGCCGAGGGCGGCCCGGGCGTCGCCGTCGGCCACCGCCACCAGGGCCGCCAGTGCGTCGGCGTCGGCCTCGGCCGACTCGGCCACCAGGCCCCGGGCCACCACCACCTCGAGCTCCTCGGTGGAGAGCGGTTCGAGGCGCCAGAGGGTGGTCCGGCTCATGAGCGGTGCGTTGACCTCAAAGTAGGGGTTCTCGGTGGTCGCCCCGACCAGGACCACTACCCCCTCCTCCACCGCCGGCAGCAGGACGTCCTGCTGGGCCTTGTTGAAACGGTGGACCTCGTCGACGAAGAGGATGGTGCCCCGACCGTGCTCGCCCAACCGGCGCCGGGCCGCCTCGAGGGCCTCGCGCACGTCCTTGACCCCAGAGGCCACGGCCGAGAGGGGCACGAAGGCCTTGGCCGTGGCGTCCGCCAGCAGGCGGGCGAGGGTGGTCTTGCCGGTACCCGGCGGCCCCCACAAGATGGCCGAGCCCATGCGGTCGCTCTCGACCAGGACCCGCAGCGGGGCGCCCGGGGCCACCAGGTGGCGCTGGCCCACCACCTCGTCGAGGGCGCGGGGGCGCAGGCGGGCGGCCAGAGGGGCCTGGGCGGCGAGCCGGCGCTCGGCCGCGGCGTTGAAGAGGTCACCTTCGTGGGTCATCCCGGACCTGGCGCGGGCGGGGGCACCCGGATCCCGAGGTCGGCCAAGGCGGCCGGAGCCAGGGGCTTGGGGGCGCCGGTCAACGGGTCGGCCCCGGACTGGGTCTTGGGGAAGGCGATCACCTCGCGGATGTTCTCCTCCCCGCAGAAGATGGCCACCAGCCGGTCGATGCCGAACGCGAAGCCGGCGTGGGGCGGCGCCCCGTAACGGAAGGCTCCGAGCAGGAAGCCAAACCGGCTCTCGGCCTCGGCCTCCGAGATCCCGAGCGCGTCGAACACCCGGCGCTGGATGTCGGCCCGGTGGATCCGCACGCTGCCCGAGCCGAGCTCCCAGCCGTTCAGTACCAGGTCGTAGGCCTGTGAGCGCACGGCGGCCGGGTCGCTCGAGAGCAGGTCCACGTCGTCGGGGTGGGGCATGGTGAACGGGTGGTGGGCCGGCACCGGGTTGCCGGCGGCGTCCACGCCGTCGAACATCGGGAACTCCACCACCCAGGCGTACCGGAAGGGGCCCTCGCCCACCGGGCGGGACCCGAGGGCCAGGCGCAACTGGCCGAGCACGGTGCAGGCCAGCCGGTGCTCGTCGGACACCGCCAGCACCAGGTCGCCCGGACCGGCCCCGGTGGCGGCCAGGATTCCGGCCCGCTCGTCGTCGCTCAAGAAGCGGTCCAGGGGTGATTCGAGGCCCGCACCACCCTCGGTCGCCGTCACCTTGAACCAGGCCAGACCCTTGGCCCCCTGGGCCCTGGCCCGATCGACCAGCCCGTCGAGCCGCGAACGGGTCATGGACCCCCCGTCGGGGACGCAGATTGCCTTGACGGCGTGACGACGCACCCCCTCGGGCGGAGCGAACGCCCGGACGCCGGTACCCGTGAAGACCGGGCCCAGGTCGATCAGTTCCATGCCGAAGCGCAGGTCGGGTTTGTCGCTCCCGTAGCGGTCCATCGCGTCCGCCCAGGTGAGCCGCTCGATCGGCCCGGGCCGGACGCCGGTGGCCGCCTCGGCGGCGTCGAGGACCGTTTCTGTTACGAAGCCGAGCACGTCGTCCTGGGTGACGAAGGAGGCCTCCATGTCGAGCTGGGTGAACTCGAACTGGCGATCGGCCCGCAGGTCCTCGTCGCGCAGGCAGCGGGCGATCTGGAAGTAGCGGTCCAGGCCCGACACCATCAGCAGCTGCTTGGCCAGCTGCGGGCTCTGGGGCAGCACGTAGAACGAGCCCGGGTGGAGACGGCTGGGCACCGCGAACTCTCGGGCCCCCTCGGGGGTGGGTGCCCACAGAAGCGGGGTCTCCACCTCACAGAAGCCCTGGCGGGTCATCGCCTCCCGGAGGGCCGCGTTGACCACGGCCCGCATCCGGAGGTTCGCCTGCATGCGGGGTCGGCGCAGGTCGACGAACCGGTACTTGAGCCGAACCCCTTCGTCCACCTCCACCCGGTCCTCGACCCCGAAGGGCGGCGGCTCGGCCACGGCCAGGATCTCCACGGCGCAGTCTCCGACCTCCAGCCGGCCGGTGGCCAGGGCCGGGTTGGCCATGCCCTCGGGTCGATGCCGCACAGTGCCGGTGACGGCCACCACGTACTCGCTGCGCAGGTCGGCCGCCCCGTCGACCACGCACTGGACCACGCCGCTGAAGTCGCGCAGGTCGACGAAGGCCAGATGCTCACCGTGCTCGCGGCGCCGGGCCACCCACCCGCAAAGCCGCACCACCACCCCGACGTCGGCGTCGGTGATCCGCCCGCACAGGTGCGAGCGCATCGACGTCACCTCCGTCCCGGCACCCCCGGCCACCCTCTCGCTCGTGCTCATCGGTCCTTGATCCCGACACCTTCGGCCGCCACCACCTGGGCAACCCCGATCTCGGCGACCTCACCCTCGGAGGTGTGGGACCCCGGGTCCGCCGCGGCCCGGTCGGCGGCGGCCAGGGCGCGCACGTGGGCCACCGCCTCGCCCAACGGCACCGACCGTTGCTCACCGGGGCGCCGGAGGGGACGGAGGGCGACCGTGCCCGCCGCCAGCTCCTCGGGGCCGACGATGACCACCACCCGGGCGCCGGAGCGGTCGGCCGCCTTGAGCTGGGACTTCATCGAGCGGTCATCGAAGGACCGGTCGGCCCGCAGGCCGGCCCGTCGCAGAACGGCCGTCAGGTCGCGCGCCGTGGTCCCCCCGGCGACGTCGACCACGAACGCGTCCAGCAGGGGCGGGTCGACCCCGAAGACACCCTCGGCGTCACAGGCCAGCAGCACCCGCTCGATGCCGATCCCGAATCCGATCCCCGGGGTGGGGGGGCCGCCGAGCATCTCGACCAGGCCGTCGTAACGGCCGCCACCCCCGATGGCGTCCTCGGCGGCGTCGAGCGCGCCGGAGGCGAATTCGAAGGTTGTCCGGGTGTAGTAGTCGAATCCCCGCACCAGGCGGTGGTCCAGCGTGGCCCGGACCCCGAGGGCGTCCAGTCCGGCCACGACCCGGTCGAAGTGGGGACGGCAGTCCTCGCAGAGGTGGTCGACAAGGTGGGGAGCGTCGGCCGTGGCCGCCCGGCACGAGGGCCGCTTGCAGTCAAGGACCCGCAGGGGGTTGGCGTCCACCCGCTCGGCGTGCTCGTCGCAGAGCTGTCCGCTCCGCTGTCGCAGGTAGTCGGCCAGGAGCTCGAGGTAGGCCGGTCGGCACCGCCCGTCGCCCATCGAGTTGATGCGCAGCACGTAGTCGCTCAGTCCGAGGGCCCGGTAGAACCCGTCGGCCAGGGCCACGACCTCCACGTCGAGGTCCGGGTCGGACGGACCGAGGGCCTCCACCCCGACCTGGTGGTGTTGACGGTAGCGACCGGCGGCCGGTCGCTCGTAGCGGAACGAGGGCGTGACGTACCAGGCCTTCCACGGCAGGGCCGGGTGGTGCTGGATGAAGGCCCGGACGATCGGGGCCGTGCCCTCGGGCCGGAGGGCCAGCTGCCGGCCGCCACGGTCGGTGAACTCGTACATCTCCTTGTGCACGACGTCACTCTCGGCCCCGATGCCCCGCCGGAACACGGCGGCGTCCTCGAACATCGGGGTGTGGGTGAGTCCGTAGCCGGCCCGCTCGACCGCCCCGGCGAAGATGGCAACGAAGCTCTCCCACCGGGTGGACTCGGGCCAGAGGACGTCGTGGGTGCCCCGGGGGGCGCGGGCCTGGCCGCGCTCGGGCTCTTGGGGGGCGCGCGCCCCAACCGTCCGGTCGGCCACGGCGGACCTAGGCCTTCTTGCCGGGGAGCTGGCGGTAGGCGTCGAAGACGCCGTCGAGATGCTTGAGCGAGGCGATCAGCGATTCGAGGTGGGTGGGGTCGGCCAGCTCCACGTCGAAGGCCATCCGACTCACCCGGTCCGGTGCGGTGGCCGTCCTGGCGGCCACGATGTTGAGGTGGTGCTCGGAGACCACCCGGCTCACGTCGGCCAGCAGCCGGGACCGGTCAAAGGCCCGGACCTCCACGGTGGCCAGGAACACACCCTCACCGCCCCCCCACTCGACCTCGATCAGCCGCTCCTGGGAGCGCCGGGAGAGGGCGGCCGCGTTCGAGCAGTCCGCCCGGTGCACCGACACCCCACGACCCTGGGTGACGAAGCCCACGATCTGGTCGCCGGGGACCGGGGTGCAGCACCGGGCCAGGTGGACCATCACGTCGTCGAGCCCCTCGACGTAGACCCCGGCCGTCGAGCGTCGCCCCGGGCGGGGGGTCCGGACCCCGGTGGTGGCGGTGGTAGGCAGCTGCTCGGGCTCACCCCCCCGCAGCTCACGCGAGAGGCGCTGGACGATCGACTGGGCCGACACCTGGTGCTCGCCGATGCTGGCGTAGAGGGCCTCGGTGTCGGCCAGGTTCATGGAGGCCGCCACCTGCTGGAGCGCGCTCGATCCCAGCACCTTCTGCAGCGGCATCCCTTCACGACGGAGGGCCTTGGCCATGTCCTCGCGCCCCGCTTCGATGGCGTCCTCGCGGCGCTCCCTGCTGAACCACTGACGGATCTTGTTCCGGGCCCGGGGCGACGCGACCAGCTGCAACCAGTCGCGTGACGGGCCGGCGGTGGCCGACTTGGAAGTAAAGATCTCCACGGTGTCGGCGGAATTCAGCACCGTGTCCAGGGGGACGAGGCGGCCGTTCACCCGGGCGCCGATGCAGCGGTGCCCCACCTCGGTGTGGATGGCGTAGGCGAAGTCGACCGGGGTCGAGCGGGCCGGCAGGGCGATGACCCGGCCCTTGGGGGTGAAGACGTAGACCTCGTCCTGTCCGAGGTCCAGCTTGAGCGCCTCGAGGAACTCGATGGGGTCGCTGGTCTCCCGGTCCACGTCGGCGATGCGCTGCATCCAGGCCATCTCCGAGGAGGAGTCCTCCTTCTCCTTGTAGCCCCAGTGGGCGGCGATGCCGTACTCGGCCCGGCGGTGCATCTGGTTGGTGCGCACCTGCACCTCGATCGGCTTGCCATCGAGCCCGATGACCGTCGTGTGCAACGACTGGTACAGGTTGAACTTGGGGGTGTTGATGTAGTCCTTGAACCGGCCCTGGACGGGGGGCCAGATGGCGTGGATAGCCCCCAGGGCGGCCCAGCAGTCCTTCTCCGAGGCCGTGACCACCCGGATCCCGACCAGGTCGTGGATGTCGTCGAACTCCTTGCCCCTCACCACCATCTTCTCGTAGATGCTCCAGAGGTGCTTCGGCCGACCGGTCACCTCGGCCTCGATGCCGGCTCCCCCGAGCCGCTCCCGCACGGCAACCAGCACCTGGGCCAGGTACTCGTCGCGCTGGGGGGCCCGCGCCGCCACCATCTGCTCGATCTCGGCGTAGCGCTTGGGGTGCAGGGTCGCGAAGGCCAGATCCTCGAGCTGCCAGCGGACCTGCTGGACCCCAAGCCGGTGGGCCAGGGGGGCGTACACGTCGAAGGTCTCCTGGGCCGTGCGCCGCTGCTTCCACTCGGGCATGACGGCCAGGGTCCGCATGTTGTGCAGCCGATCGGCCAGCTTGATCAGGAGCACCCGCCAGTCGCTGGCCATGGCAAGCAGCATCTTGCGGATAGTGGCCGCCTGCTGCTGCTCCTTGGAGTCGAACTGGAGGCGGTCGAGCTTGGTCACCCCGTCGACCACGTTGGCCACGGCGGGGCCGAACTCAGCGGCGATGGCCTCCAGGGTCAGGCCGGTGTCCTCGACCGCGTCGTGCAGGAGGGCGGCGGCGACCGTCTGGGCGTCCAAGCCCAGCTCGGCCACGATGGCAGCCACGGCGATCGGGTGGGTGACGTAGGGCTCGCCCGAGCGTCGGAACTGGTCGGCGTGGGCCCGGGCGGCAGCCCGACCGGCCCGCACGATGAGGTCGGGGTCCTCCCCGGGATGGCGGGACGTGAACTCCCGCAGGGCCGGTTCGAGCAGGTCCCCGAGCGCGGCGTCCCCGGCGTCGTCCTCGGGAGAAACCCGGGCCAGGGTCACCATTGATCCAGGCTACCCGACGTGCGCATTCCTCCAGCGGCCAGGCACGGGCCTCCCGACGGGCCAGGGTCCGGAGCGGGGTCCCGGGGTCGGGGTTCGCCGGACGGTCAGCGGCGCTTCTTGCCCTTGCCCTTGGACCCCTTGCGGGGCCGGGGCGGCGGGCGTCGGGTGCCCGGGCCGCCGGAGGATTGGGTGTTGCCACTCCCCGAGCCGCCGGCGCGCGGAGCGCCGCCTCCCGGTCCGGTGGTGGCCCCCACCTTGGGCCGGGTCGCCGCCTTGGCCGCCCCGGGGCGGATGGCCCCGCTCCGGGTGCCCTTGCCGGGCTTGACCGTCTTGGTCGAGGCCGACCGGGCCGAGGCGGCGGCGGCGCCGGTCAGCGCGGCGGCGGCCGAGGGGGTCAGGAGGCCAGCCCGCTCGCCCCGGGCCTCCAGACGCTGCCGGATGGTGGTGTAGCGCGGCTCGCGCTCTTTGAGCATGGCCAGTACCGGGGCGGCGATGAAGATCGACGAGTAGGCCCCGCTGAGCAGGCCGACGGTGAGAGCCAGGCCGTAGTCCTGCAGGGTGGTGGCGCCGAGGATCTCGGCCCCGACGACCAGTACGGCCAGCACCGGGAGGATGGCGACCAGAGAGGTGTTGATCGACCGGGCCAGGGTCTGGTTCATCGAGAGGTTGATCATCTCTGAGTAGGTCATGCGGCCGGAGGCACCGAAGCCCTTGGTGTTGTCCCGGACCCGGTCGAAGACCACGACGGTGTCGTAGAGGGAGTAACCGAGGATGGTCAGGATGGCGATCACGGTGTCCGGGGTGACCTGGAAGCCGGCCAGCGAATAGACACCGATGGTGATCAGCAGGTCGTGGATCATGGCGACGAAGGCGGCGATGGCCATCTTCGGCTCGAACCGGAAGCTGATGTAGATGGCCACCACGATGAAGAAGACGATGAGAGCCAGCAGGGCGCGCTGGGTCACCTGGCCCCCCCAGGTGGGCCCGACCGAGGTCACCGACACCTGGTTGTCCGAGACGTTGCCCAGCTTGGCCAGGGCGGACTGGACATCGCTGCTGATTTTGACCTCCTGGGCGGCGGGCAGGCTGTTGAGGTCGGCCTGCACCTCCACCGACTGGTGGGCCCCGGTCCCCAGCAGCTCGACCGTGGGCTGGGTGAGCCCGGCCGCCTCCACCGCGTCGAGGGCCTGGGTCTGGGTGACCCCGGGGGCCGGCACGATCCAGGCCTGCCCCCCCTTGAAGTCGATGCCCAGGTTGAGGCCCCGTATCCCCAGCGACAGCATGCCCAGCACGATGATGACGGCGGAGATCAGGAACCACCACTTCCGGCGGCCGACGAAGTCGAACGAGGTCTCACCGTTGTAGAGCCGGGAGATCGGGCCCGGGTGTCGCTCGTGCGCCGCCTTGGCCGCCTTCAACTCGGCGGCGTGCTCCTCCATCTCCTCGAACTCTTCGTACTCCTCCTCGTCGAGGGCTGCGTCGAGCTCGGCCTCATCGGGCTCGGCTCCGGCCTCGAGCTCGGCCTCCACCTCCTTCAGCACTTCAGGGTCGGGCGGCGGCGCGGCCCCCGAGTCGTCGAGCTCGAGGTCCCGAAGCTTGGGATCGTGCCGCTCGACCGGGCTCATGCCTCGGCCCCGACGGTGCGCACGGCCAGCCCGCGCGAGATGCCCATCGTCTTGCCCTCGGTCAGCCGCTCGTTGCGGCCGAGGAGGATCACCAGCGGGCGGGTGTAGCAGTAGGTCACGAAGATGTCGAGGAGGGTGGAGAGTCCGAGGAAGAAGGCAAAGCCCCGGACGTCACCGAGCGCCACCAGGTAGAGCACCACGGCGGCGGCCAGCGAGACCAGGTCGGCGGCCAGGACGGTGCGCCAGGCGCTCTTGAAGCCCCGGTCGACCGACGTACGGACGGTCCGACCCGATCTCGTCTCGTCCTTCAGTCGTTCGAAATAGACGATGTAGGAGTCGACGGTGATACCGATCGACACGATGATGCCGGTGACCCCGGCCAGGTTGAAGCTGGGCGCGACGGCCGTATGCCCGAGGCCCGAGATGATGGCCCACAGCAACGCCGCGGTCACCGCCAGGCCGGACACCACCACGAGCCCCAGCATCCGGTAGTACACGATCACGTAGATCAGCACCAGCAGCAGCCCGGCCAGGCCGGCGAACAGGCCCGCCTTGAGCGAGGACTTGCCCAGGGTCGGCGACACGGTCTGGACCGTGAGCTGGTGCAGGCGGACCGGAAGGGCACCGAACTGCATGGCCAGGGCCAGGCTCTTGGCCTGGGTCTCGGTCATGTTGCCCCCCGAGATCTCCCCGGTGCCCGCGAAGGAGGTGAACGTCCCCTGGGTCGGCTGGATGATCGGGGCCGACTGGACAATGCCGTCGAGCTCGATGGCCACGAGCTGGTGGAAGTTGTTCGAGGCGACCTTGTCCCACTCGCTCGATCCCGGACCGGTCAGGGTGTAGTTGACCACCCAGGCCCCGGTCTGGTCCTGCTGGGCCACCGCCGACTTCACGGCGTGGCCGCTCAGCTGGGAGGGCCCGAGGAGGTAGCGGGCGTTGAAGCCCGAATTGGCCAGTCCAGGCAGGATGGCCACCTTCGCCGGGTCGTCGGCGTTCTGGCTGGTGGTCGGGGTCTCGAGATAGGAGGGGTCGGCCCCGATGTTGTTCGAGGTGTACCCGTTGGCGGCGTTGGAGTTGGGCGTCACCTTCAGGTTGGCCTGGGACAGCTCGTACTGCCCGCAGGAGGTGGCCGAGGCGGGCAACGGGGTGGGCGCCACCTTGGAGTCCTTCTTGGGGGCCTGGTAGTCCGGCACGTAGCACCAGACCGGGCGGAAGTAGAGCTGGGCCGTCTGGCCGATCGTCTGGAGCAACGCCTGGCCATTCTTCACCCCGGGCACCGACACCGCGATGTTGCCGCCCTGGGTGCTCACCTCAGCCCCCGACACCCCGAGGCCGTTGACCCGGTTGTTGAGGATGGTGACCGCTTCGTCGAGGTTCGCCTGGGAGGTCTTGTGGACCGGGCTGTAGACGACCGAGAGGCCGCCGGCCAGGTCCAGGCCAAGCTTGGGCGACCAGCCGGCGGCCAGGGTGATGGCCAGTGACCCGAAGGCCACCACCACCACGAGGAGCAGGCTGATAACCAGGGACTGCTGGCGCCGGGCCTGGGCCCGCGACGACGGCGGGCTCACGAACCCTTGCCCCCTTTGGCCCTCCCGCCGGTCTCACCCTCGTCGTCGGGGGCCTCGTCGTCGTGGTCGAGCTCAGCCTCGGCCAGGCCCTCGTCCTCGTCGTCCGGCCCGACCGGGGGCTCGATCTTGCGCAGGATGGCGCTGCGCACCATCACGATGCGGGTGGGGGTCCCCTCGATGGACCCCTCGTCGTTGTGCTCGCCGGTCAGGAGGGTGAGGCGGTCGGCGTCCATCTCGAGGATGCGGCCCACGATCCCCCCGGCGGTCAAGACCTCGTCGCCCACGCTCACCTCGGACATCGTCTCGCGCTGCTTGCGGGCCTTCTGCTGCTGGGGCCGGAGCAGCAGGAAGTAGCCGGCGGCGGCGATCACCACCAGAAAGATCAGAGGGGTGACCGAGCTGGACTTTTTGGCCGTAGTCGTCGACGACGCCGCCAGGAGGTGGACCAGGGCCAGGTGCAGGATCACCGGGCCGGGCCCCGGGCGCGTCGATGCTCGTTCAGTGCCCGCACAGGAGCGACACCCTACAACCTGGGGCCCCGGGCCGGTCCTCACCCGAGGCCCGGCAGAGGGGGGTCGCTCCGGCATCCGATTGCACTGGCGTGCAACGTTATAACCTGATCGCAACCTCAATACACCGACGTTGCACCAAATTTGGCGGATACTCCGAGGACGGTCGATGCCACACACGGTCGACCGAGGCCCGAGGCAGAACCGGAGGGGGGGCCTCGAGCCGGCGGTTCTGGCGGGAACCGGTCAGAGGGGGGCAAGAGGGGGGAAAGAGGGGGGCAAGGGGGCCGGCTGGGAACGGCACCACGCCCGGGGACCCGGGTTTTCCCGGGTGGACCCGGGGGTGGTGAGCCGGCCCCCCCGCTCCCCGTTTTTCCCTGTCCCCCACTCTTCATACGCCCATACCCCCATGTCCCCTAGCGCCCCCGGATAGGATTCGGTGGCGGCGCCGGTGCTGTCATCGACCGGGATCCCTCCCGGCCAGGGCTCGCCGCTTGGGGATGAGGCACGTGCGCGACGGCGTCACATCGGTTCTCGCGATCGAGGACGACGGCGATATCCGGCAGCTCCTCCGGGCCCTGCTCGACCGTGAGGGCTACGCGGTCACCGAGGCCGCCACCGGCCGAGACGGCCTCCGGGCCTTCCACCAGGCCCGTCCCGACCTGGTCATCCTCGACCTGGGCCTGCCCGACCTGGACGGCTGGCAGGTCCTCGAGCGCATCAGGGACATGAGCGACGCCCCGGTCCTGGTCCTCACCGCCCGCTCGGCCGAGCGGGACAAGGTGCGGGGCCTCAACGCCGGGGCCGACGACTACCTGACCAAGCCCTTCAGCCGGGTCGAACTGCTGGCCCGTCTCCAGGCGATCCGTCGCCGCCAGGTCGCCAACTCGACCCCCCGGGCCGTGTTCGACGACGGGCGGATCCGGCTCGACTTCGCCCACCAGCAGGTGACGATGGGCGATGCGCCGATCGTCCTCACCCCGACCGAGTACCGGCTCCTCTCGGCCCTGGTCCGGCACGCCGGCCAGATCCTCTCGGCCGACCAGCTCATCGAGCTGGCCTGGGACGACCCCTCCGGGCTGGCCCCGGCCCGGGTCAAGTACGCCGTTCTCCGGCTGCGGCGCAAACTCGACTGGGATGACCCCGACGAGTCCCCCCTCGAGACGGTCCGGGGCTTCGGGTACCGCTACCGCCAGCAGCGGGCGTGAGCCGGCGGTGACCGACACCGGGCCGGCCGTCGGACCGGAGCTCGATCCGGCCATCGCCCTCGAGCGCCGACGCGGGCCCGGGGGGTACCCGCCCGGCTTCTACGGGACCATCCGCCAGCGCCTGCCGGTCTTCGCCGCCGTCGGTGCCCTTTCGGTCCTGACCGCCCTCATCCCCTTCCCCCACCAGCGGACACCGGAGATCCTGGCCGCCGGCGCCCTCTTCTTCGGCCTCACGACCATGGCCGTGGTGCTCCCCTGGCGCCGACTGCCGCAGTGGTTCTGGCCGGTCATCCCCATCGGCTACATCGCCGTCATTGCCCTGCTGCGCGACGCCCAGGGCGGGACGGTCTCGGGACTCGAGGGCCTGTACTTCCTGCCTATCGTCTGGCTCGCCTTCTACGGCCGGCGCGAGCAGCTGGTGGCCGGGGTGGTCGCCGTCTTCCTGGCCATGGTCATCCCGATCCTGTGGGTCGGGTCGCCGGCCTATCCGGACTCGGAGTGGCGCCTGGTCGTGGTCACCACGATCGTCCTGGCCCTCGTCTCCTTCTCGTTCCTCACCATGGTGTCCCGGGACCGGGCCTACGTGGCCGACATGGCCGCGCAGTCCCTGCTCGCCCGGGAGAGCAGCCGCCAGGCCATCGAGGCCCGCGAGCGGCTGGCGTCGATCCTGCAAACGGCCATCGGGACCGCGGTCATCGGGCTCGACCAGAACGGCCTGGTCAGCTTCTTCTCGGCCGGGGCCGAGCGGATGTTCGGCTACGCCGCCAACAACGTGGTCGGCAAGGTGGTGCTCAACCACTTCATCGACCGTAACGGGTCGTCCCAGCTCCGGGGGGCTCCCGGGCAGCCGGCGGCCCCCGGGACGACACCGGCCGAGGAGTCCATCTGGACCTACGACCGTGGCGACCAGGTCAAGCGGCGCTGCTCGGTGTCCATCACGTCCCAACGCACCCAGACCGGACACCGGGGCTACGTGGTCGTCGCCCATGACGTGACCGAGCGGGAGCAGCTCGGCGTCGAGCGGGAGCGCCTGCTGGCCGTCCAGCGCGAAGTGACCCAGGTGCTGGTCGAGCAGAACCACCGCCTCCGCGAGCTGACCCAGATGAAGGACGACGTCGTGGCCACGGTCTCCCACGAGCTTCGCACCCCGATCACCTCCATCCGGGGCTTCGTGGAGCTCTTGCTCGACGGTAGGTCCGATCGGCTCGACGACGAACAGATCCGCATGCTCAAGACGATTGACCGCAGCTCGCGCCAGCTCCTCCAGGTGGTCGAGGATCTGCTGGCCGACCCCGGGGGCGGTCAGGGCCTGCGGGTGAAGTTTGCCGCTACCGACCTCTCCGGACTGGCCCGGGACGCGGTCGACTCGATGACGGCCACAGCGATGAGCCGCCGGATCAGCCTGCGGCTCATCGCCGACATCCCGGTCATCATCCTCGGAGACACCTCCCGGTTGCACCAGCTCTTCGCCAACCTGTTGTCCAACTCGCTGAAGTTCACGCCTCGGGGCGGTCGGGTGGAGGTCCGCGTGAGCCCACTCGAGCACTTCGCCCGGCTCGAGGTCCTCGACAACGGACCGGGCATACCGCTCGAAGAGCGCGAGCACCTCTTCGAGCGCTTCTACCGCCTGGCCAGCTCCACCAGCCAGGGCGTCCCGGGCACCGGTCTCGGCCTGGCCATCGCCAAGTCGGTGGTAGAGGCGCACGACGGCACCATCGAGATCGTCGACACCCCCGGCTGGTCGACCACCTTCCGGGTCCACCTCCCCCTGGCCGAGCGCTCGTCGGCCCGCCCGGCCGCCTCACCGGACGCCCCTGGGCGGCGGTCGGGCGGCCCCGAGGTCCCGGCCCGCACGCTGTCGTAGGAGCCCACGCGGCGACGGCCATCGAGGCGGCACGCCTCCATGCGGCGACCGAGCATTTGAGCCGCACCGACGCGTTGACCCGACTTGGCAACCGTCGAAAGTTTGACGCCGACCTGGCCACCGAGATCGAGCGCTCCACCCGCTACGGCCGGCCACTGTCACTCATCATCGCCGATGTCGACCACTTCAAGCGTTTCAACGACGTGCACGGACACCAACGGGGAGACGAGGCGCTGGCGATGGTCGGGACCGTTTTGGCCGATGAGGCCCGGGCAACCGACACTCCCTACCGGTACGGTGGGGAGGAGTTCGTGGTGATCGTCCGTGAGGGAGATGAGGAGTCGGGCCATGCAATGGCCGAGCGACTGCGCGATCGGCTGGAGCAACGGCTGGGGGCCAGACTCCCCGGGTCCGCGCTGACCGCGTCGTTCGGAGTCGCCGAATTCGCTCCGGGCCAAGGGCCGGCGGCACTCATCGCCCGGGCCGATGCCGCCCTGTACCGGGCGAAGGACGAGGGGCGTAACCGGGTGGTCCGGGCCAGCGAGATGCGGCCGTCGAGCATCTCGCCCCTCCGGCCAGTTCCGGCCGCCAGCTGAGGGCGCTCAAAAGAGCGGCGACTCGTCGGGGACCTCGCCCAGATGGGCGAAGGCCCGCTGGGTGCCCACCCGGCCCCGGGGGGTGCGCTGGATCAGGCCCTGCTGGAGCAGGAACGGCTCGTAGGCGTCCTCAATCGTGTCGGGCTCCTCGCCGATGCACTGGCTCAGGGTGGTGAGGCCGACCGGCTTGCCCCCGAACCGTCGGCACAGCGCGTCGAGGATGGCCCGGTCCACCTTGTCCAGGCCGAGCTCGTCGACGCCGAAGAGGGCCAGCCCCTCGGCCGCCGTCGGCCCGGTGATGGCCCCGTCCCCGCGCACCTCTACGAAGTCACGCACCCGGCGCAGTAGCCGGTTGGCCACCCGGGGCGTCCCCCGGGAGCGCTCGGCGATGCGCGTCGCACCGTCGGGGTCCACGGCCACCCCGAGGATCCGGGCCGAGCGTTCGACGATGGCCCGCAGCTCGGGCGGGTCGTACAGGTCGAGGCGCCCGACGAACCCGAAGCGGTCGCGCAGGGGCCCGGCCACCAGGCCGGTGCGGGTCGTGGCCCCGACCAGGGTGAATCGCGGCAGGTCCAGCCGGATCGAGCGGGCGGTCGGCCCCTTGCCGATCACGATGTCGAGCTTGGCGTCCTCCATGGCCGGGTAGAGCACCTCTTCGACCGAGTGGTGCAACCGGTGGATCTCGTCGATGAACAGGACATCGCCGTCCTGCAGGTCGGTCAGGAGCGCGGCGAGGTCCCCGGCCCGGGCCAGCACCGGGCCCGAGGTGACCCGAAACCCGACACCCATCTCGGCCGCCACGATGCCGGCCAGCGACGTCTTGCCCAGGCCCGGAGGCCCGGCGAAGAGCAGGTGGTCGACCGGCTGGCGCCGCCGCCGGGCGGCCTGCAGCACGATGCCCAGGTGCTCGACCAGCTGGGCCTGACCGACGAACTCGTCGAGGGTGCGGGGCCGGAGCCCGGCCTCCTCGACCTCCTCGACCGGCCCGGCCACCGGGTCCAGGTCGTCGGCCGGGGGGCCGCCGTCGGGTCCCCCCTCGTCCCCCAGCACCTCGCGACGCGCCCGTGCGCTCACCGGGCCGCCAGCTCGCGCAGGGCCAGCCGGAGCATCTCTTCGACCCCCAGGTCCTCGCCCAGCCCCTCGACGGCCCTCCGGATCTCCTCGGGCCCGTACCCCAGCTCGGCCAGGGCCGCCCGGGCCTCGGACCGGGCCGAGCGTCCGGCGTCGCCGGCCAACGGCCCGGTCCCCGACAGGTCGGGCAGGTCGAGACGGGACTTGAGGTCGATCAGGAGCCGGGCCGCCGTCTTGCGGCCGACCCCGGGTACGGCACAGAGGGTGTCGACGTCGTCCTCGAGTACCGCGGTGGAGAGGGCGGCCGGCGAGAGGGTAGAGAGCACGGCCAGGGCCAGCGCCGGCCCGACCCCGTGGGCGCCAAGCAGGGCCTCAAAGCAGCGCCGCTCGTCGTCATGGGCGAAGCCGTAGAGCACGATGGCGTCCTCGCGGACGTGGGTATGAACGTGCAGGAAGACGGCGCTTCCGGTGGGCCCGAGGGCGGCCGCCGTCCCGGTGGTCACCGCCACCCGGTAGCCCACCCCGCCGACCTCGACGACGATCTCGGCCTCGCCGCTGCGGGCCGCCATGGTGCCCCGGAGCGACCCGATCACCGTCCGGCTCCCGCGCCGGTCGCCCGGCCGATCGCCGCCGCCAGCGCCGCGCCGGGGACGCCGGGGTCCCCGTCCCCGTCAGACGCCACCGCAACGGCGCGCCGGAGGGGAAGGGTCGTCAGATGGCAGACGGCCAGGGCCAGGGCGTCGGCCACATCGGCCGGCCGGGGCACCTCGGCCAGCCCAAGCACCCGGGCGACCATCTGCTGCATCTGCTCCTTGGTCGCGCCGCCGTAGCCCACCAGGGCCTGCTTCACCTCGTTCGACGTGTACTGGGCCACCTCGCACCCGAGCTCGGCGGCGGCGCAGAGGGCCAGCCCGCTGGCCTGGCCGACCGACATGGCGGTGCGGGCGTTCACCTGGAAGAAGACCCGCTCGACCGCCACCGCCTGGGGACGGTGCTCGGCCATCAGCGTGCGGAGCTCCTGGTTGACCGTCCAGAGCCGCTGCGGGAGGGGGGTGCGGTGGTCGGTCTCGATCACCCCGGCGGCCCAGGCCCGCATCCGGTTGCCCGCACCCGAGTCGCGACCCACCAGCCCGTAGCCGCAGCGCGACAGGCCCGGGTCGATCCCCAAGACGAACACGCGTTCGACTGTAGCGCCCACCGACCTCCCGGTGGGGGACGCCGGCGGGCCGACGGCATCAGCCCGGTGGGGCCGCCGGCAGGGCCACCCGGCGGGCCGGCACCACGGCGTCGAGCACGCCGAGGTGCACCACCCGGTACCCCACGTGCTGGGCGTCGAGGAGCGCCTCGAAGCCGGCCTCGGTGTAGGGGCCCGGGCCGACCTCGGGATTGCTGAAGGCCTGGGCGGCGGCCGCCGTCCGGCCCGGGGCGAAGAACAGCCACGCCGGGTCACGGGCCGCCGCCACGGTGGCGGCCATGGCCGGCCACCGGTCGTAGTCCAGGGGCGACGGGCTGACCTCGACGCGGCCGGGGGCCAGGAAGTCGAGCACGTAGGCCGTCCAGTAGTCCCCGTACGCGGTCGTGAGGTGGGTGGCCTCCATCCGTTCGATGACCTGGCGGGCCGGCGCGTTCGGGTCAGTCCACCCCGAGAAGAACCGGGTCGGCACGACCGGGACGCCACCCCCCTCGTGGGCGGCGGCCAGCGTGGCGGTGCCGGCCAGCACCACGGCCAGTGAGGCGACCAGCAGGGCCACCGGACCCACCACGGCCAGCCGCCGGGGCCCGCGCTGGGCCCGGATCATCGCCCCGTGGGACGTGAACCGCAGGACGTGGGTGCCCCGGCGCTCCGACGCCGCCAGCGGGTCGAGGGACGGCCCGGCCAGGGCCACCGCCCACAGGATCACCACCAGGGGCGGCAGCAGCAGGCCGTAGCGGCCGTCGATCCAGTACGCCGAGGTCGGGAAGGCGGCGGCGACGAGGGGGAACGCCAGGACTCCCAGGGCGGCGGCCAGCATCGGCGCCGCCACCCGGCCCCGGCGCACGGTCGACCAGATCGACCAGGCGGCCGCGGTCAGCACCAGGGCGACGCAGAGCCCGGTCAGGGCCGGTCCCAGGGTGGGACCGGCCACCCAGGCGCCCCCGGGCACCGTGCGCAGGCCCAGCTGGGTGGGCAGCACGTCGCGCACGACGACGGAGAGGCGGCCGCCGTAGCCCACGCCACCCGACGACGGGAGCGCGCCGGGGCGAAGGGACTCGAAGCCGTCGCGCACGTTCGTGTAGAGCCACGGCAGCGCACCGACGATCGCCCCGAGCACGGCGAGTACGACCGGCCCGTACCTCGGGGCCATCTTCGAACCGTCCCGCACCCGCCACAGCCGCTGCCACGAGGCGATCAGCAGCACCCCGGCGGGCACCACGAAGTACACGATCTCGGGGGAGGCCCACCATCCCAGCCCGGCGGCCAGGCCCAGCAGGGCGTAGGTCCACGGGCTCGGGCGGGTCCGCTGGATCCGCAGGGCAGACCACACGAGCACCAGGCCGGCAACCAGTGCGGCCCCCCGGAACCCGAACTCGTGGACCGAGTTCCACACCACCGCATAGGGCCAGATCCACGTCAGCGCGCCGGCCAACGCCGCCAGCCGGCCGTTGCCGGTGGCCTCGTTGACGATCGCCCCGACCGCCAGCGCGGCCAGGGCGGCCAGGAAGGAGGCGGTGACGTTGAGGCCGACCGGCCCCCCGTGCACCGCCTTGGCGATGACGGTGGCCACGTAGGGCTCGAGGCCCCCGTAGTGCTGGCCCCAGTAGAAGGTCGAGAAGTGGCCCGAGGTGAAGGCCTGGGTCATCAGCCCCACCACCGCCTCGTCGCCGAACAGGGGGAGGTGGCCGAGCAACCAGGCCCGGAGCAGTCCCCCCACGACCACGGCCCCGACCACGACGACGACCGGGACGATCCCGGCGGTCCGGGTCAGGACCCCGGTGGTCGACCTCGGCGCACGCCCGGGGGGCCCGGGCGCCGGTGCCGTCCCGGCGGGCAACCACGAGGGGGGTGGCGGGAGCGGCGGGGCGGGCGGGCCCGGGCCCGTCCCGAGCCGGGCGGCGGGGGCCGTGGAGGTGGGAGCCGGGGTCCGCCGGGGATCGGGTGGGGTCGGCCGGTACCCGCCGTCGCCGCTCGGGCCGTGCACGGATCCCGGGTGCTCAGCCGTCGAAGCCGGCGAGGACCGCGTCGGGGATGTCGTAGTTGGCGTGCACCGCCTGGACGTCGTCATGGTCGTCGATGCCCTCGAGGAGCCGGAGGATCCGCTTCGCCTCGGCCTCGTCGGTCACCGGCACCGTGGAGGTCGGCACGAGGGAGAGCTCGGCCGAGTCGACGCGCAGTCCGGCCTCTTCGAGGGCGTCCCGGACGGCGGCCAGGTCGTGGGGGGCGCAGGTAAGCACCCAGTGCTCGCCGTCGTCGGTCAGGTCCTCGGCGCCGGCGTCCATGGCCACCTCCATGATCCGGTCCTCGGACAGGTCCCGGGGGAGGTCGACCAGGCCCTTGCGCTCGAACTGCCAACTGACGGCCCCGGGTTCGGCCATGGAGCCGCCGTTGCGGCTGAACAGGTTGCGGACCTCGGCGCCGGTGCGGTTGCGGTTGTCGGTCAGGGTCTCGACGATGACCGCGACGCCGCCGGGCGCGTAGCCCTCGTAGTTGACCACCTCGTAGCGGACCCCCTCGAGCTCGCCACTCCCCCTCTTGATCGCCCGTTCGATCGTATCGAGCGGCACCGAGGCGTCCCGGGCCTTCTGGTACATGGTCCGGAGGCCGGCGTTGGCGTTCATGTCACTCCCGCCCTCGCGGGCGGCCACCTCCACCTGGCGGATGAGCTTGGCGAACACCTTGGCCCGCGCCTTGTCCTGTGCGCCCTTGCGGTACTTGGTGGTGGCCCACTTCGAGTGCCCCGACATTCGTCCATTCCCTCTCTGCCCGGCCCGGTCCGGCGCGGGGCGGCGCGGGCGATGCTATCGGAGCGGCCGGGAGCCCCGGCCCCTGCTCCCGGCCCCTTTTCCCTAACCGGCCACCATCGAGCAGAAGAGCCGATGGACCCTGCGGTCCGGGGTCAGCTCGGGGTGGAACGACGTGGCCACGACGTGCCGCTGGCGCAGGACCACCGGCTCGGGGCGGCCCCCGGGCCCGACCAGCTGGGCCAGCACCTCGACCCCGGGCCCGAACCCGCTGACCACCGGTGCCCGGATGAAGACGGCGGGCATCGTGTCGGCGCCGGTCCCCAGTTCGGCCGCCAGCTTCGCCGCGTCGATCCGGGCCTCGAAGGACTCCGGCTGACGCCCGTAGCCGTTGCGCCGGACGGCGCAGTCGAGGGCCCCGAAGCTCCGCTGGTCGGGACGCCCGTCGAGCACCGTGGTGGCCAGGAGGACCAGTCCGGCGCAGGTGCCGAGGACCGGCAGGCCGCCGGCCAGGACCGAGGCCAGTGGACCGAAGAGCCCGGAGGACTCGAGCAGCATCGACAAAGTGGTGGACTCGCCACCGGGCAGGACGATGCCGGTCAGGCCGTCGAGGTCGGCCGGTCGGCGCACGCTGCGGGTGGCGACCCCGAGCTCGGCCAGGGCGGCTGTGTGCTCGCGCACGTCGCCCTGTAAGGCGAGGATGCCGACGGGCCCGGGGGCGGCCGACGGCGTGCCCGCTACCAACCCCGGTCGGCCAGGCGCTCGGTCAGGGCGGAGAGCTCCTGGCCCCGCATGGCCGGGCCCAGCCCCGAGCTCACCTTGGCCACGTGCCCGGCGTCCTGGTAGTGGGTGGTGGCCTCGACGATCGCCCGGGCGGTGCGGGCGGGGTCGTCGCTCTTGAAGATCCCCGAGCCCACGAACACGGCCTCGGCCCCCAGCTGCATCACCAGCGAGGCGTCGGTCGGGGTGGCGATCCCGCCGGCACAGAACAGCGGGACCGGCAGCCGGCCGGTCCGGGCGATCTCGTGGACCAGCCCGACCGGGGCCGCCAGCTGCTTGGCCCATCCGTACTGCTCGGCCCGGTCGGCCTGGGTGATCCGCCGGACGTCGCCCAGGATCGAGCGGAGGTGACGCACGGCCTCGACGATGTTGCCGGTGCCGGCCTCACCCTTGGACCGGATCATCGCCGCCCCCTCCGAGATGCGGCGGAGGGCCTCACCCAGGTTGGTGGCCCCGCACACGAAGGGCACCGAGTACCCCCACTTGTCGATGTGGTACGCCTCGTCGGCCGGGGTGAGCACCTCGCTCTCGTCGATGTAGTCGACGCCCAGGGACTCGAGCACCTGCGCCTCGGCGAAATGGCCGATGCGGGCCTTGGCCATCACCGGGATGGTGACGGCCTGCTGGATCCCCTCGATCAGGGCCGGGTCGCTCATCCGGGCCACCCCGCCGTCGCGCCGGATGTCGGCCGGCACCCGCTCGAGGGCCATCACCGAGACGGCGCCGGCGTCCTCGGCGATCTTGGCCTGCTCGGGAGTGACCACGTCCATGATGACGCCACCCCGCAGCATGTCGGCCAGTCCCCGCTTGACCGTGAAGGTCCCGGTCTCCCGTTCCGCCGCCCCGGCGCCCGACGCCCCGTCCCCCGGCGACGGGTCGAGGCCGCTCGTCCCTGGGTCGCCGCTCATGGCGTCCATCCTACCGACCGCCTGGTCGTCCCCGGCCCCGTCGCCGCGGAGCCGGGCTCACCACTCGCCCAGGGCGGCGATGCGCACCGTGGTGGCGTCGTTCTCGCCGACCAGGGTCGTGCCCAGGCGCCGGCCGACCATCGGGTCGATCCACAACCACCGGGTCCGGGCCAGGCTGCGGGGGGCGAACACCGAACCGGGCGCCGGCTCGGGCCCCCGGGACAGGACCTCGAGGGCGTCACGGAGCCCGGGGGGGTAGCGCACGGTGGTCGCCGCGACCTGGTCGGCGCGGTACTCACGGCCCGGGCCGAGGGCGGCGTGCAACCAGCGCTCGCTCCCCCCGAGCCAGCCGAGCGGGCGCAGGGCGGCCAGGGCGGCCGCCGAGACCGCGGTGTCGTGGCGCTTCACATGGGCCAGCTCGTGGGCGATCACCCCCTCCATCTCGATCAGGTCCAGTCGGTCGAGCAGCCCGCTCGTGACCACCAGGGCGGCGCGGGAGGGGTCGCGGCCCAGGGCGCAGGCGTTGGGCACCTCGTCGTCAACCACCAAGAGGGCGGGCACCCTGAGCCCGAAGGTGGCGCAGAGCCCCTCCACCAGGTTCTCGAGACCGGGGTCCTCGCCCTCGCCCAGGGGCACGGCACCCAGGACCGAGACGGCCATGGCGTCGGCGGCCCGCCGAAGGAGGGCGGTGACCACGACCACGACCACCACCCCGACCACCACCCCGATCAGCGGACCGAGGGCGACCCCGAGCACCACACCTGCGACGACCGCGGCCACCAGCCCGTCGGCCACGGTCAGCAGGGCGGCCCGCCGGCGGTTAGCCCCGATCTCGTCCTCGGTGATCGAGACGGCCTCGGCCGGGGCCTCCCGGGTCGTCGGTGCCGGCACCACCTCGGCCAGCGGCGCGCCCCCGGGGCGACGCCCCCCACCCGACCGTCGAGAGGACCCGGAGCGACCCGAGCCGCCGGACCCGCCGCCGGTGCGACCCGACGATCCCGAGCGCGACCCCTGGGGGGCCCGGCCCGACCCCGACCGGTTTCGGCCGCCACCACCCGAGCCGCGGCGGTTGCGGCCCCCGCCCGAGCCCCGGCCCGCCGGGCGGCCCGAGCCCCCGCCGCCGCCCCGGTTGGCCGGGCGCTCGCCACCGTCACCGCCGCCGCGCGGGTTCGAACCCGACGAGGGGGTGGCGGCGTCGCTCATGGCCGTCCCAGGGTAGTGCCGGGCCCGCACCGGCCCTGGCTCAGGACCCGCTCGTAGATCTGGTGGTAGTGGGCGGCCAGGCGCTCCATGGACCACCCCCGGGCGTGGGCCACGGCCCGCCGGAGGGCGGCCGGGGCGGCCAGGCCGGTGCCGAGACGCACGTCGGCCAGGGCCCGGTCGAGCGCCCCGGCCAGGGCCACCGGGTCACCGGGGGCCACCAGGGCGGCCAGGCCGCCCGAGGCGCCCCGGTAGCCGGGGAGGTCGGAGGCCACCACGGCGCAGCCCGCGGCCATGGCCTCGAGGAGCACCACGCCGAAGGACTCGCCCCCGAGCGACGGGGCGCACAGGACCCCGGCGGCGCCGAGCCGGGCCCGCTTCTCGTCCTCCGAGATCGTGCCCAGCCACTCGATGCGGGACGAGGGCGGGAACCGGCGCCGCAGGCCCGCGGTGGCCGGGCCGTCGCCGGCCACCCACAGGACGGCGTCGGTGGTGACCCCGGCGAAGGCCTCCAGCAGCACCCCGAGGCCCTTGCGCTCCTCGTGGCGTCCGAGGAAGAGAACCGCCGGACGCCCGGCGGCGGCCGGCCGTTCCGAGGCGAACCGCTCGACCTCCACCCCGTTGAAGAGCACCTCGTAGTCGCCGCCCATGGCGGCCCGGGCGGTGTCGGCCGCGCTCTTCGACACTGCGCAACGGGCGGCCAGCCGATCGTTGGCCCACCGAGCCAGCGGACCCATCAGCCGGTACCAGCTACTGTCGCCCGAGCGGTGGTAGGTGCCGACCAGCGGGACCCGGGACCGGGCCAGACAGGCGTAGCCCAGGCCGGGGGCCATCGGCTCGTGCAGGTGGACCAGGTCGACGTCGGCGTCGCGGGTGAAGCGCAGGGCCCGCAGCGAGGCGGCCGGCGAGAGCGAGACCGGGGCGACCGAGCCGTTGGACCGGAGCGCGGTGGCCCGCCCGGCCACGAAGGTGGTGCCGTGCAGACCGGGGGGCCGGTCGTCGGAGGGGGCGACGAGGTGGACGTCGACCCCAAGGGCGCCCAGGGCCCGGGCGAGGCCCTCCGCCTGCCCCTGCACACCCCCGGGCCGGGACAGGCTGTAGGGGCAGACCATGGCGACCCGCACCGCGCTCAGTCCCCCGCCGCCCGCTCGTCCGGCGCCACCCGGGACGGCGGGACCGCCGAGGGTGGGACCCACCCCGGGTCGCTGGGCCAGTTGGGCTGGAAGAGGTGCCACTGCTCGGGGGCCCGCCGGATGTACGCCTCGAAATGCCGGGCGATCTCCTGGGTGATCCGGACCACGTCCTTGCGCAGCGCAGCGTGGCGGGTGGTGTCGATGGGGGCCGAGATCTCGCCCACGTGGTCCCGCCCGGGCCCGCTGAACACCGCCGCGGTGACCAGCGCCGCGCCGGTGCGCAGGGCCAGGGTGGCCGGTCCGGCCGGGAAGGTGGTGCGCTCGCCGAAGAACTCGACCTCCACCCCGTTGCCCTGGAGGTCCCGATCGCACAGGAGGCCGACCAACAGGCCGTCGCGCAGCGCCCGCAGGACGGTCCCGCCCGAGTCCGGCCCCAACGGGACGATGGTCAGGCCCATGGCGTGGCGCTGCTCGATGAACCACTCGAAGAGCTCGGGCGGCTCGATCACCTCGGCCACCGCCGTCATCGGGAACCCGTCGGCGGCCAAGAAGGCGCCCCCCCACTCCCAGCTCCCGACGTGGGGGAGCGCCATGACGACGCCCCGGCCCTCGGCCATGGCCGCCTTGAGATGCTCGTAGCCCGGGGCGATCCACATCCGCTGGGTCACCTCGGCGACGCTGGTGGCCGGCAGGCGGGCACCCTCCACCCAGTAGCGGGCGTAGGCCCGGAAGGCCCGTCGGGACCACCGCCGGACCAGCTCGGGATCGGGCTCGACCACCGGGCTCGAGCTGGCCAGCACCCGGGTGAGGTGACGGGCCGAGATGTCCCGCGGCCCGTTGCGCCGCCGGGCCATGATCTCGCCCACCACCGCCGCCGCCCCGGCGGCGGCCGGCTCGGGGAGCGCGTCGAGCAGGGTGCCGAGCGTGCGGTAGACGGCGTAGGTCGCCCTGGTCTTGGAGAACCGCCCCATCGATGGCCGGCCTGCGGCGGGGGTGGGCCTCAGGCCCGGCGGCGGCCGGCCCCGGCGGTCCGGGCCCCGCGCGCGGTCTGCCGGTCGCGGGGCGGCCGGGCCCGACGGGCCCGTCCGGTCCGGCTGGCCAACGCCTCCTGCCTGCGGGCCCGCCAGCGGCCGATCGGCTCGCCGGCCCGAGCGACGGTGCTGCGCGGCGCCGCCCCCTCGCGCCAGGCCCGCCAGCGTGACTCCACCCGGCCCTCGCGCCAACGGGCCTGCCCGTTGCGGGTGGTGCGGCCGGCGGCCAGGCCCGCCGCCCCCTCCTCGGCCCGGAACGAAGCCCGGACGTCAGCTGCGGTGCGGGCCGGCCCCTCGGCCGCCTTCCAGACCCGGATGAAGCGGCCGACGGCGGTGGCCGTGGTCAGCCCGAGCAGGACCCACAGCACCGGGACCAGCAACCACGGGGCGAGGAAGCCGACCCCGAGGAGGATCATGCGCTCCGCCCGCTCCATGAGGCCGCCCTTGGCCGCTGCGACGCCCAGCGCCTCGGCCTTCGCCCGCTCGTAGGAGACCAGGGAGGTGACCCCGAGGATGGCCAGCGGGAGCAGCACCAGGTGGCCCTCGTGGACCGACACCAGGTACCAGGCGACGCCGGCCATCACCACGATGTCGGCCACCCGGTCGGTCACCGAGTCGAAGAAAGCGCCCCGCACCGAGGCCGTCCCCGCCGCCTTGGCCACCGGGCCGTCGAGCAGGTCGTGGAAGCCGGTGATGGTCAAGAGGGGGATGGCTACCAGCAGGTGGCCGGTGGCCACCGCCACCGCGGTGCCCACAGCGAAGGCCAGTCCCGAGGCGGTCAGCAAGTCGGCGGTGACGCCGTGGCGGACGAGGGTCTTGCCCACCGGGCCGGTCGTTCGGTCCACCCCTTCACGCCAGCGGCCGTCGAACATGCAGGCTCCTTGTCACCGCCGCCCCGGCCGGCTCGTCGTTCGGGCACCGGGTCGGACGGAAGCGTCCGGTGAGCAACGGGAGGTGCGGTTCCCCGCGCCTCGCAGTCCTCGTGCTCGGGGCCCAGGGTAGCACCGGGGCCTGCGGGCGCCGGATTGGGAGGGCCGCCGCCGGCCCCGACCAGGCACGGTCCGGGCCGGGCCGCGTAAGCTCGGCGGCGCGCACGACCGACGGGACGGCCCGGCCGGTACGGCGCCGTGGGAGGTGCCAGCGTGACCCCGTCACCGTCATCCATCCGCAACGTGGCCCTGGTGGGCCACCACGGCGCCGGAAAGACCACCCTGGCCGAGGCCCTGCTGGCCTCCGCCGGGGCCGTGCCCCGGCAGGGTTCGGTCGAACGAGGGACGACGGTCAGCGACTTCGAGCCCGAGGAGTCCGCCCGCCAGCTGTCGGTCTCTTTGGCCATCGCGCCGTTCATGGTCGATGGGGTCAAGGTCAACCTGCTCGACGCACCCGGCTACGCCGACTTCGCGGCCGAGATGCACACCGCGCTGGCCCTCAGCGACCTGGCGGTGGTGGTGGTGAGCGCCACCGACGGGGTCCAGGCCCAGACTGAGGACGCCTGGCGGGCGGCGGCGGCCCTGGGGCTCCCGCGGGTGATCGTGATCGACAAGCTCGACCGCGAGCGGGCCGACTTCGACCGGGTGCTGGGCGAGGTGCGGGCCGCCTTCGGGGCGGGCGTGGCGCCGGTCGAGTTGCCCATCGGCGCCGAGTCCGACTTCCGGGGCGTGATCGACCTGCTCGACGACACCGCCACCCTCTACGAGCTCGGAGCCGGCCCTCCGGTCGCCGGCACCGAGGGTCCGATCCCCGACGAGCTGGTGAACACCGAGCATGAGGTGCACGAGCAGCTGGTCGAGGGGATCGTGGTCGGCGACGACGACTTGACCGCCCGCTACCTCGACGGCGAGACCATCGGGCGCGACGAGCTCGAGGCCAGCCTGGCCGACGGGGTCGCCTCGGGCTCGGTCTTCCCGGTGTTGTGCTGCTCGGGGTCGACCGGGGTGGGCATCGACCGGCTGGCCCGGCTGCTGGTCGAGCTCGGCCCGGCCCCCGGGGCCCGGGGCCCGCTGGTGGTCAGCGCCGGCGACACCACCACCGAGGTGGCCTGCGATCCGGCCGGACCGCCGCTGGTCGCTGTGTGCAAGACCCTGTCGGACCAGCATGCCGGGAAGATCTCCCTGTGCAAGGTGGTGTCGGGGACGCTGCGGCCCGACATCGTGCTCACCAACCCGCGGACCCGGGCCGACGAGCGGCTCCATGTCCTCGAGATCCTGCGGGGCCACGAGGCGGCCCCGGTAGACGAGGTGGTGGCCGGCGACTTCGTGGCCGTGCCCCGGCTGGCCGGTACCCGGACCGGCGACACCCTGGCCCCTAAGGGCACCCCGGTGGTGGTCGCCCTCCCCCAGCCGGACCCGCCCGCTCTGTCGGTCGCCGTCCGGCCCGCCTCGCGGGCGGACGACGACAAGCTGATGTCCGCCCTCCAGCGCCTGGGCGAGGAGGACCCCGCCCTCTCGGTGACCCGCCTCGACGAGACCCACCAGACCGTGCTCGGCGTGGCCGGTGAGGTCCACTTCGCCGTCACCGTCGAACGCCTGGCCCGGAAGTTCTCGGTCAGCGTCGAGCGAGAGGACGTCCTCATCGCCTATCGCGAGACGGTCTCTAAGCCCGCCGCCGCCGAGGGCAAGCACAAGAAACAGTCGGGCGGCCACGGCCAATTCGGGGTGTGCCACCTCCGGATCGAACCGCTCGAGCGGGGCACCGGCCTCGAGTTCCACGACGAGGTGGTCGGCGGCGCCATCCCCCGCCAGTACATCCCCGCCGTCGAGAAGGGCGTGGTCGAGGTCATGGCCACCGGCGGCGCCTTCGGCTACCCGGTGGTCGACGTGGCGGTGACCGTCGACGACGGCAAGTACCACTCGGTGGACTCCTCGGAGATGAGCTTCAAGATGGCCGGGGCCCTCGCCTTCCGCGAGGCGCTGGCCAACGCCGGCCCAGTGCTCCTCGAGCCGGTCTCCCGGGTGGAGGTGACGGTCCCGGCCGAGTTGCAGGGCGACGTGCTGGGGGACCTCCACGCCCGCCGGGCCCGCATCCAGGGCACCGACACCGACGGCGACGGGTTCCAGACCGTGATCGCCTTCGTTCCGGCGGCCGAGCTCTCCCGCTACGCCGTCGACCTGCGGGCCATCACCGGGGGGCGGGGCCGCTTCCGCAGCCAGCCCGACCACTACGACCCGGTGCCCGAGCACCTGGTGGCGTCCCTGTCGCGGACCGGGGGCTGAGGTCCGGGTCAGCCCGGCCAGGCGGCGTGCAGCCGGGCCCAGGCGTCGGCCAGGGCCTCGGGCAGCACCCGGGTGTCCCCGACCGACGTCATGAAGTTGGTGTCGCCGGCCCAGCGGGGCACCGCGTGGAGGTGGAGGTGCCGGGGGATCCCGGCCCCGGCCGCCCGGCCCAGGTTGGCCCCGATGTTGAGCCCGTCCGGCCGGTAGGCCGCACCGAGGGCCGCCGCGGCGGACCGGACGGCCGACCACAGCTCGTCGGATTCCGCCGCCTCGAGCTCGTCGAGCCCCGAGAGGTGGCGCAGCGGCGCCACCAGCAGGTGGCCGCTGGCGTAGGGGTAGAGATTGAGCACGGCCAGGGTCCTGGGGCCCCGCCAGACCACACCATTGTCGGCCGAGGGCTCGCCGCTCGCCGCGATGCGGCAGAACACGCAGCCCCCGTCGTCGCCGGTCCGGTCGGCCTCGGTGGCCGACACCACGTAGTCCCGGCGCCATCCGGCCCAGAGCTGCTCGAGCGCCATGTCGCCCTCAGGCCGGCGCCGTGACGGCCCGCTTGGCCGCCACGTCGGCCGCCATCTCGGCCATGAGGGCCTCGGGGGTCACGCCCCGCTCGGGCCGCTCCGAGCCCCGCCGGTTCACCCCCACCGTCCCGGCCCCGACGTCGTCGTCGCCGACGACCAGCACGTAGGGCACCTTCTGCAGCTTGGCCTTGCGGATGCGGGCCTTGAGCGGCTCGTCGGCCGGCCCGGCCTCGGCCCGCAGGCCGGCGACGACCAGCCGGGCGGCCAGGGCCCGGGCGTAGGGCTCGTTCTCGTCGCGCACCGGGAGCACCCGGGCCTGCTCGGGCGCCAGCCAGGTGGGCAGGGCGCCGGCGTAGTGCTCGAGCAGGATGGCGAAGAACCGCTCGACCGAGCCGAAGAGGGCGCGGTGGATCATGATCGGTCGGTGCCGCTCGTTGTCGGCCCCGATGTACTCGAGTCCGAAGCGCTGGGGCATCTGGAAGTCGAGCTGGATGGTCGACATCTGCCACGTACGGCCGATGGCGTCGCGGGCCTGGACCGAGATCTTGGGCCCGTAGAAGGCGCCGCCCCCCTCGTCCGTCACGAGGTCCAGGTCACGGGCCTCGGCCACCGCCCGGAGGGCCTGGGTCGCCTCGTCCCACTCGGCGTCGGTGCCCACCGCCTTGTCCTCGGGCTTGGTCGACAGCTCGAGGTAGAAGTCGTCGAGCCCGTAGTCCCGGAGCAAGTCGAGGACGAAGGTGAGGAGCGAGTCGAGTTCGTCGGCCATCTGCTCGCGGGTGCAGAAGATGTGGGCATCGTCCTGGGTCATGCCCCGGACCCGGGTGAGGCCGTGCACCACACCGGACTTCTCGTAGCGGTAGACGGTGCCGAACTCGAAGAGCCGCAGGGCCAGCTCACGGTAGGAGCGCTGCCGGCTCCGGTAGATGAGGATGTGGAACGGGCAGTTCATCGGCTTGAGGTAATAGTCGGTGCCCCCGTCGAGCTCCATCGGCGGGTACATGCCTTCGGCGAACCAGTCGAGGTGGCCCGACGTCTCGAACAGTTCGGACTTGGTGATGTGGGGGGTGTAGACGAACTCGTAGCCGCCGGCGTCGTGGCGCTGCCGCGAGTACTCTTCCATCAGCCGACGGACCGTCCCGCCCTTGGGGTGGAAGACGGCCAGGCCCGAGCCGATCTCAGGGGGGAAGGAGAACAGGTCGAGCTCGACCCCGAGTTTGCGGTGGTCACGCCGTTCCGCCTCCTCGAGGCGGTGGAGGTGCCCGGCCAGGGCCTTCTCGGACTCCCAGGCGGTGCCGTAGATGCGCTGGAGCTGGGGGCGCTTCTCGTCGCCGCGCCAGTAGGCGCCGGCCACCCGCATCAACTTGAAGTGGCCGAGCCGAGAGGTCGACGGGACGTGGGGGCCCCGGCACAGGTCAGTGAAGGTCGGCGCGTTCCAGTAGGTACTGACCAGCGCCGCGCCGCCGGCCGCCGCGCCGGGCGCGGCGTCCACCTCGGCGGCGCCGCCGCCGACGGCCTCGATGATCTCGCGCTTGAAGGGCTGGTCCCCGAAGAGGTCGAGGCCCTCGACGATGGTGTGCTCGTGGCGTTCGAAGGGCTGGTCCTCGGCCATGATCTCGCGCATGGCGGCCTCGATGCGGCCGAGGTCCTCGTCGCTGAAGTGGGCGCCACCGGGCAGCTCGAAGTCGTAGTAGAAGCCGTCCTCGATCACCGGCCCGATGGCGAAGAGGGCGCCCGGCCAGAGGCGCAGGACGGCCTGGGCCAGGACGTGGGCGGTGGAGTGCCGGAGCACCTCGCGCCCGGCGTCCGAGGCGGCGGTGACGATGGCCACCGAGGCCCCGTCGGGGAGCTCGGCCGACAGGTCGACCAGGTGGTCCCCGGCGCTGGCCACCACGGCGTCTTGGGCCAGCCGCGGGCCGATGGCCGCCGCCAGGTCACCGAACGTGGACCCTCGGGCCAGCTCCTTGGTGGACCCGTCCGGCAGCGTCACCGTCACTGTCGCCGCCATCTCGTCATCCCCTGTCGTCGTGGTCGGTGGTGTGGTGTCGATCGGACAATGGGTCATCGCGGAAGGGCTCCGGGCACTTCAGCGCGCCGGTGGCGGGTGGGACGAGCCCCTGGGGGCCCCCGCGGCGTCCGGCCCGGGTCAGGCGGTCGTGCTGGAGGGGCGCGCCGCGGCGGTCGTCCGCCGCTCGACACGGATGCGGGCCGGCTCCATGGTCCACAGGCTACCGCCTGGACGCTCGCCACTCCCGAGCCCCCGGCCGCCGGCGCGGCTCAGAGGACGACACCCAGGAGGGCGGCCCCGGCGGCCGGCGGCCGACCGGCTGCCGCCAGCTCGTCGAGCAGGGCCAGGGCCCCGGGCGCGTCGAGGTCGTCATCCAGCCGCTGGCGCACCGCCTCGAGCCCCGGGTCCCCGGCGAGCGGGGCCGGGTCACCTCCCGCCGCCCGCCAGGCGTCGAGCCGGGCGGCGGCCCTCGCGAGGTCCCCGGGCACCCACTCCCAGTCCGAGCGGTAGTGGTGGGACAGGAGGGCGGTGCGGACGGCCATCGGCTCCCACTCCTTGACCAGGTCGCTCACGAAGACCAGGTTGCCGAGCGACTTCGACATCTTCTCGCCGCCCAGGCCGACCAGCCCGACGTGCATCCAGTGCCGTACGAAAGGCTTGCCGGTCACCGACTCGGACTGGGCCGTCTCGCACTCGTGGTGGGGGAAGACCAGGTCGCGGCCGCCGCCGTGGACGTCGACGGTCACCCCGAGCTCGCGCATGGCCAGGGCCGAGCACTCGATGTGCCAGCCCGGGCGCCCGGGGCCCCAGCGCGACTCCCAGGCCGGCTCGTCGGCCAGCGAGGGCTGCCAGAGGACGAAGTCGAGGGGGTCCCGCTTGTTCGGGTCCTCCGGCTTCCCGCCGTGCTCGGCCGCCAGCGTCAGCATGGCCGGGCGGTCAAGGTGGCTGACCTCGCCGAAGCGGTCGAAGCTCGACACGTCGAAATAGACGGCACCGCCCGACTGGTAGGCGTGTCCGCCCGCCAGGGCGGCGCCGACCAGGGACAGGATGTCGGAGATGGCCGAGGTGGCCCGGGGCTCGGAGAAGACCGGCAGGAGGCCAAGGGCGCCCATGTCGCTGTCGAAGCGGGCCATCTCTTCGGCCGCCAGATCGAGGTAGTGCACCCCGAGCTCGCGGGCCTTACGCAGGATGTCGTCGTCGACGTCGGTGACGTTGCGGACGCAGGCCGTCTCGTGGCCGAGGTCACGGAGCCGGCGCTGGAGCACGTCGAAGGCCAGGTACACCGCAGCGTGACCGAGGTGGGCCGAGTCGTAGGGTGTGATGCCGCAGGTGTAGATCTTCACCAGGGGCGGCGGCGCGAAGGGGACCACCTCACCGCGGGCGGTGTCGTAGAGCCGCACGCCCACCCCCCGGCTCAGATCCCCGCCAGCCGCAGGGTGCTGTGGACCCGGTGGCGGATGTTGAGCGTGATGAAGACGGCGGTAAAGGCCTCGATGGGTGCCGCCTGGTTCAGGCTCCCGGCGTCGAGGGGTCGCAGGCCCTCGACTGCATCGATCAGGGCCATGGTGGTCGACGTCGCCTCGGGGTGGTCCGAGCAGACCAGTACATCGGCCAGCAGCCCCGACTCGAGGTCCTCCATCTCGGAGGCCGGCAGGTGGTGGAAGGACGCCGAGACCAGCGCCCCGGGGGCCGCCGCGGCGACCGCGGCGGCGACCGAGCCCCGGGGCGGGACCACGGCCAGCATCTCACGGCCCTCCTTGACCAGCGCGTTGGCCATGGAGATGACGACTTTGCCCTCCAGGGCGCCGGCCAGCGCCCGCACCGTGCCCGGCGCGCCCTCCCAGGGGGTGGCCACCACCACGACGTCGCGGGCGGCGGCCCCGGCATTGTCGGCCCCGGTGATCCGAAGATCGCGTCGCGGCCACCGGTCGACCACCCGAGCGGCGGCCTCGGCGGCCCGGGCCTCGTCGCGCGAGCCGATGGTCACCGCCACCCCGGCGGCGGCCAGCCGCACGGCCAGGCCCCGCCCGGCCGGCCCGGTCCCACCGAGAATCCCCACGTCCACACCCACGTCTCTCACCTTTCCACGCCGACCAGCCGGAGAGGTAACCGGCGACGGCCCGGCTGTGTTCCCACAACCGGCCCGCCGCCGGGGCTGGGCCGGGGCAGCGAGGGTGATCTAACGTCGCCGGCCGTGGGACTCCTGGACGGCAAGCACCTCCTGATCACCGGCGTCCTCACCGATGCCTCGCTGGCCTTCGCCGTAGCCAAGCTGGCCCAGGAGGAAGGGGCCGAGATCGTCCTCTCGGGCGCCGGCCGGGGGCTGTCGCTCACCCGTCGGACCGCCCGCAAGCTGCCGGTCGAGGCCGACGTGCTCGAGATCGACGTCACCGTGCCCGAGCAGCTGGCGGCGGCCGGGGCCGACCTGGCCGCCCGCTGGGACCGGTTGGACGGCCTCCTCCACGCCATCGGCTTCGCCCCGCCCCAATGCCTGGGCAACGACATGTTCGAGGCCGGCTGGCCCGAGGTGGCGGTCGCCCTGGAGGTCTCCGCCTACTCGCTCAAGGCCCTGGTCGAGGCGTTCCGCCCCCAGCTCGAGGCGGCGGGGCGGGCGGGCGGGGCGTCGGTGGTCGGGCTCGACTTCGACGCCACCGTCGCATGGCCCCTCTACAACTGGATGGGGGTGGCCAAGGCGGCGCTCGAGTCCCTCGCCCGCTACCTGGCCCGGGATCTCGGGCCGGCCGGGGTGCGGGTCAACCTGATCGGGGCCGGCCCGGTTCGCACCATGGCGGCCCGGTCGATTCCGGGCTTCTCGGGCTTCGAGGAGACCTGGGCCGCCCGGGCGCCCCTCGGCTGGGACGTGCACGACGCCGGGGTGGTGGCCCGGGCCTGCGTGGCCCTGATGTCGGACTGGTTCCCCATGACCACCGGGGAGCTGCTGCACGTGGACGGCGGGGTCCACGCGGTGGGAGCCTGAGGGCGTGCCCAGTACCGAGGAGCTGACCAGCACCCTGACCCGCTACGCAGCGTCGTTCGGGGCCCGCGACCTCGAGACGCTGGTGTCCCTGTTTACCGAGGACGCGGTGCAGGCGGACCCGGCCAACGTGCCGGCCAACGTCGGCCACGCGGCCATCGAGACGTTCTTCCAGAACGCCTTCGACGCCAGCATCGCGTCGACCTGGGAGGCGACCGCCCTCCACGTCTGCGGCGACCAGGTCGGGGTCGACTTCCGCGTCGAAGTGTCCATGGACGGCGGCTCCATGACGATCGTCGGGGTCGAGGTGTTCACCTTCACCGACGACGCACGCATCGCCGAGGTCAGGGCCTACTGGGGCGACCCCGACATCACCTTCACCCCGGCCTGACCCACCGGGTCCGCCGGCCCGACTCAGTGCAAGGGCGCTGCAGTGAGGTGCACGTCGACCCTCCTGGTCAGGGGGGACAGCGTCACGGTCCCGGTCCTCTGGTCGATCCTGCCGGACGAGGTCGCCGCGATGTTGTCGACAAACGAGGGGAGCTGGAAGAGGACGCGCCCGGTCGGCAGAGCGCCGTCGAGGGTCAGGGACACCGACCGGTCACCCGATGAGATCTGGAGGCTCAGCCTTCGGCCGTCGGTCGTCGGGAAGTCGGTGACCGAGATCGGCGGGCCACCGCCCAGCCATTGGGCGGGGATGCCGCGGCCCACGACCAGGGTGCCGTCCGCCCGCTGGGCCACCAGTGAGTCCAAGAGGATCTTGTTGGCCGTGGACATCCCCCAGGCGTGGGGGGAGGAGCCCTGGCCCGACGCCGGGTGCCGTCCGATCCACGGCGTGCGGATTGAGGGGGCGGACGAGCTCTCCCACCACGAGTACGGACCGCTCTGGCTGTTGGCGATCATGAACTGGTAGCTCATGATCCCCTGGTCCAGGTGATGCTGGCTGGCCAGGCCGGCGGTCCCGTCGCCCGCGTTGTAGGCGGACGAGTAGTAGTCGCCGGGGAACCCGCCGAAGGTGCCCGGCGGGAGCTTGCCCTTCAGACGGGCGAAGCCGTAGTCGTAGGTGGCGTCGATCATCGAGATGCCCGGGCCGCTCAGGGTGGCACCCAGGAGCGACCCCTCCCAGGCCCAGCTGCCCAAGGGCGACGCCCAATTGGCGTCCTTGGGGTTGCCACACCGGTTGGCCGTGTTGGGCTGGAGAATCGAGCAGGGCAGGTAGTCCAGGTGGTAGTGGCGGATGGTCGCGTCCAGGGTCCTGTTGGTGGCTGAAAAGAGGCTGTCGTACTGCTGGGTCGCCCAGGCGGCCTCGCCGGCGTCGCCGACCTGCTGGGCCAGGTAGCGGTAGGCGGCCAGGCCCAGCAGGGCCGAGTAGTCGTCGGTCGTCCAGTAGCCCTGGGTATCGATGTCGTTGGTGGCGCCCATGATCCCCGATGGGCTGGTCCGGTGGGTCGCGATGGCGTGTGCGGTGTCCTCGATGCTCGGTTGGGCGGCGCCCAAGGGGCCCTCTGAGTCGAAGTTCTCCCTGACGAAGGCCAGGTCCCCGGTCTTCAACAGGTAGATCGCCCAAGGCACCGAGTACGTCCAGACCCCGTCGTCGTACTGACCCTGGGACCCCATGACGTTGCGCGCCTCGAGGAGCAGCGGGTGGGCGTCGGCGAAGGAGCCCTGGTTGAAGAGGTTGGACAGGATGCCGATGACGTCGTGGCTGAACTCAGACTCGTAGCCGCTGACACCGGTGTGCAGTTGGTTGCCGCTCCGGGCGATCTGGGTGTAGATGAAGCCACTGCGGTAGGCGTCGTCGAGCGAGCGATCCGGGACGCTGATCCCCGCGATGGCGGCCAGTTGGCGTTCCCAGAAACTCCTCATGTGGGCGAAGTGCTCGGTGAAGCTCCCCGCCCCGGCCAACGCCTCCGTACTGGGCCACGGAGAGGCGGCCCCGAAACGGTCGGAGGCCACCACGTAGTCGTGGTCGACCGTCGTGTGGGGCGCCACCGAATCAGGCGCCGAGTCGAGCGGCACCAACCCCGCCGAGGCCTGGGGATCGGCCAGCACGACATGATCGGTGGGGTTGGCGACGGCGACCCGGCTGTACACGGCAACATAGGCGTCGCCGCCGAGCACCAATCGGTCGGCGAACTCGGTGATCGAAACCTTGGCTCCCGAGCGCCCGAAGGAGGTGATCTGGGCGGGGAGGTACCCGTCGGCATCCCTCCAGGTCGTCGGGGAGCCGTTGTAGATGCCGAACCCGAAGTCCTTGTAGATGCCGTCCTGGACGACGAAGACCCCCCCGAGGCAGGTGATGACGCCCCCCTGGTTACCCTCCCAGCCGATCTCCGACGCCGTGCCGTCGGCGCCGGTGAACGCGTCGGCGGCGACGGCGGCGGTGAGCCTGCAGTCGTACTTGCTCGCAGGCCCGGGCCCGGTCGTGAGGGGGCCCGTGTGCGAGGCCGCTGCGCCCGCTCCCGCCGGGCCGGGCGCGATGAGCATGGCTGCGGCGGTCAACAGGGTGATCGCTGCCACCGCGTTGTGCCGCCGGCGCATTGGGTGATTCTGGCATGTCGCGTCCCCGCGACGGTACGTCTCTATGGATCCGGGAACGCCCGATAGAACGGGCCGAGTGGCGCGTCATGGCATCCCCGTCACCGGGTCGGCACATTCGTTGGTGGCCAGCACCCCTCAGTGCCCAGCCAATTCGACCCGGGGAACCACCCTCCCGAGAGCGCCCGTGGGCAATAGCGCTCGGACACCGGACCGTGGGTTCTGACCGGAGAGACCACAGTGCCTTCCGAGTTACAGAATCAACACGTGGTCGGAGCCAATGGGGCGGTCTACGCCTTGGGCGACGCCCACTCGTTTCGGGTCACTCCCGGGCCCTCGAGTCTCGGTGTCCAACATCGTGAGCATCGTGCCCACCCCCGAGGGTGGCGGCTACTGGCTCATCGGGTCAGACGGCGGAATCCTCGCCTTGGGCGACGCCACCAGCACGAGGTCAACCCCCGGCGTCGGCATCCACGTCAACAACGTCGTAGGAGCGGTGCCGGCGGGGCGAGAGGGGGTGACCCCGCCGGGACGGGCGCCGCAACAGAATGGCGATCGTCGTACATTCTGGGCGCCACGTTCGATTGCTTCCCACGATTCCTAGTGGCGCCGGGGGGGCGGTTTGCTTATCCTTGCGGTATGACTCGAGCTACCCGATTGAGCGTGTCCAGTATTCTGCTGGTTGCCCTTGGACTTCTGTCGGCTTCGGCGACGTCAGCATTTGGCGCAAGTTCAAACAACGGGATTGCCCAGTCCACGACCTGCAAACCATTTACGGCGACGAAATGGGTGAACCCCTACCCGCCGCACGAGGTTGGTAAGCATTACCAAGTCACCCTCACGGGGACAGCCTTCACATGCAAGACGGCTGATGCCCTTGTCGTGAAATTCGTCGCCGAGAAGATCAAGGCTTCCAAATCGACCCCGACAATCGGGAAAGTGACCGGCGGACCCGTTGGGTACAAGTGCACTTCCGGCATCGCCAACAACCACACCGCCTATCAGGGAAACTGCCTGAGCTTGAACCAAAGTCTCTCATCGTCCTCTTTCTCGTGGGGGCCCTACAACGACTCCTAGCGATTGCACCAACGCAAGGGGCGAGCAGCTCGCGGCGTCTCTCGTTCGATCTGGCAACGCTTTCGCGTCATCCTGGGTAGTCCAAGTGTCCCCAAACCGAGTGTGAGGCACGTCAAATAGCCCGGGATTAATCGTCTTCCTCCGCCAACAAGGATTCGGCCTCGGACAGGGCTTCATCCCAAAGATCACTGAGCGACCACGACGAATCCAGCCGCTCGACGCCGACGGTGCCATCTCGTTCCACCATTCGGAAGCGCCCACGTTGTACCTCACCGTTTCCCACGACGAACTCGTCGCCGAGTCGCCGGGAGGAGGATCTGCGGTCGAAAGGATTTGTGGGCAGGACCAGTTCGGGTCGCACGCGTCCGAAGCGGGAGAGGCGATCGCTTCGGCAATCTGGCAGGTGACGTGGTCGGTTATGAATGCGTCCTCGCTCGTCAGCAGGTAATCCCGGTAGCGACGACCCTCACCCGACCACCAACAGGGAGGTCTTCACCTTCGGCAACGCCCCGTTCCTGGGGTCCCTGCCCGGGATCGGGGTCCACGTCACCAACATCACCGGCATCGCCTCGACCCCCGATGGCCAGGGCTACTACGTGGTCGGGGCCGA